>Ga0224512_10000277_pt1 | contig 54673 bp, 46 predicted proteins | sample SF_May12_sed_USG_4_FD_169103 | JGI IMG/M metagenome (GOLD analysis project Ga0224512, IMG submission 169103) | Sediment microbial communities from San Francisco Bay, California, United States - SF_May12_sed_USGS_13 | ecosystem: Environmental > Aquatic > Marine > Sediment | place: USA...
ATTCGGGCCACTCTTGATTTCGGAATCCTGAATGGTGGCATTTAGTGAGACATTGAATCCCATATCCGTGGCCCAAATGGCATCGAGCTCGATACCGTTTGCCTCCTGCGTCTGAATTACGGCGCCGGCGCCCGCCAGTGCAACGAAGAAACTTGGATCGACTTCAGTGTGAAAGCCGGTTGCATACAGGCTCACGTAGTCCGTTACCCACTTGAACCCGAACTCATACTGATCGACCTCCTGGATCAAGTCATTGCCATTGAGATACGCACCGCGATTGTCACGAAAATCATCAAAGTACGGCATCTTGCTGCCGCTGTTGATACGAGCAAAACCGCTCATCGTGTCAGTAAACAGGTAGTTGGCAGCCGCCGTCCACGAAAACTCGGTCTTGTCATACGACAGCGCCAGTGTCGCAAGCCCGTCGAGGCCCTCGTCGACCGAATATTCGACATCGTGACTTTCGGAACGGACGCCGACATCAACAGTTAGCTTGTCGTTGATGTCAAAGGTGGTCGCCGCATACAGTGCCATCGTCGTGGCGTCACCCGTCGCGTCTATATCGTAATTCCAGGCGCAGCTATCGATTGTCTGGTCGTCGTTACATTCAATGCCGGTTACAACTTCGCCACCGGCCTGGACAACTTCGTATTTATGATTGCCGAGTGACCAGAACTCATCTGTCGACGCATTCGCCGAGTAGAATCCAACGGTCACGCTGCCCCAGTCCTGCTGCCAGGCAACGCTGATATCGTTCGTGAACGATTCGATGTCCTTGCGGACTTCCCAGGCGCCGAATTGCTGGATGTACTCGGAATTTGCAATCGAACGACCGCTAACGCGGCCGGTAATCGGGCCGGTGACAACCGCAGCCGGGTCAACGGTCGGATCAGCCAACAGCGCGCTAATTTGTACAGCGCCGCCGTTCGGCACCAGGCCGAGCGTGTCGGCGTCACCCGCTGTATAGCCGAATCGATCGGTCAGCTCCCAGCCATCGGCGATCTCGAAGACCACCGAGCCACCCGTCATGGAGCCATCCCAACCGCGGCCTTCGCCAAGATCGACGGTCTTCGACGACGGATCGGGAAACGCGGGATCACCGAAGTTATTGGCATATAGGATCTGTCGCTGCCGGTTCAGCGAGCCGATCTGGTTATACTCGGCGTCTACACCCGGTACATTGAGCGCAACCGGCAGGTACCAGGTACCACTGTCGTCCGTCTGCCGATGGAAAACATTGATCGAGCCATTGTCGAGGTCTTTCGTCAGATTTATCGTGAGCTGGTTGCCCTCGTCTGAATTAAACCCGGAATCGCGAATCCCTGGCGAACTACTGATATAGCCGCCGATCATGTAGTAGAACTCCTCTGCGAGTTCGCCGCTGATGTAGCCATCGAAACGTCGCAGCTCATAATCCGACGTCGTATATTTGATCAGCCCTTCGGTTTCTTCACTGCCTTCTCGCAGTATGAAGTTGGTCGTCAAACCTGGTTGACCGTTGGAAAAGACAGGGTTTGGACCACCGCGCAGCGCTTCCACTCGCTTGACGGTTTCGTCAATGCGAAACAACGTCGTGTTTTCCAGGAAAGACAGCGTCGGCGGTGGAAAAATGGGCGAGCCATTCACCTGCAGCGAGTAGAACGGCGCATCGCCGCCACCCGGGAATCCGCGCACGAATACGTTCGCACCGGAAACGCCGCCCGAGCTTTCCGCCCATACGCCGGGGACGAGCTTCAACAAATCCGCCGTGCTCTTCGGCGAAAACTTGTTAATGTCCTCGTCGTCCATCGTCGTGATCGCGAAGCTCGCGTCAAACTTGCGAACCTCGGCACCGCCGGCAGTACCCGTCGTGATGATCTCTTCGATGTATTCGGACTCGTCGTCCTGTGCCGCCTGTTGCTGTGCGTTGGCCGCAAGAATCGGAACGAGAGCCAATGATGCGGTCAGCGTGGCGAGAATAGCGGGCACGAATTTCGGGCCGCTGTTGTCATTGATTGTGTTCATTTTTTTCACCATTCGCCTTGTAGTCTGCCCGCAATCCGTATCGGGACAGCGGGCCAGGCCAAGATAATCGGTTTGGTTGGGAACGCGAATGCGTCCTGCTGGTCTTGAGATTACTTATCGATTGCTCCCCCTGGATTTCGTTAAGTACAGATAAGCTTACGCCAACTCCAGATGAGTGTGTATACGTATACGGCGAAATAGGAAATCTTAGTTATTTGAACTACTTAACCGCGATTGGACGATCGGTGAGATATTCCTCGCGTTATGGTTTGCTTCGATAAACGCCGAAATAGACGAAGGGATGCGTCGCACGATCGCCGGGTTCCACCTTGTCGGGCACTTTGTGTCTTACGGCTTTGATACTGCGTAAGTAGCTGACAATGGCGTCCACGTCATCATCGGAGATTCTCGCATATCCCTGCCACGGCATGGACGCAATTCTCTGATCGCCGTGGCGGCCGATCCCGGCCCTGATGGCATTCGCAATTTGCTGGTCTGTCCAGGTGCCGATACCAGTCTCGTCGTCGGGCGTGATATTGGCTGGGTAAACGACCCCCGGGTGCTCCTCGCCCATGGGTTTCATATAAGCAATACCGGTCGCCGAGCCCGCCAACGAGCGTTCAAAATCCGGGTCGCCCACCAGCGCGCCGTCGGTATGACACACGCCGCAGCCAAGGAGCTCGACCATGTATTCGCCTCTCGCAACCCGGCCCCGGTGCGCGGGGGCGAATGTGCCCGGGATTGCGCTCGGAGCATCCAGGATCGTGGTGGCGTCAACTTCTTCATAAGCCTCGAGCAGATTCGTCGGTTCTTCAGTTGCGCAACCTGCAAACATAACGGCCGTGAACATCAGAAATCGAGCGCCCTTCATCACAACGTCTCCCGCCTGGTGCTTGTCTCACAGTATAACGACCCGCCCCGCACTCTCAGAGTTCCTCGCCGCTACGAGCGCTAACTCGGCATTCTATTTAGCGCGTGTAACACGCCAGATCGTGTTACCGGCATCGTCGGCGACTAATAGCGCACCGGTCTTGTCAAAAATAACGCCGACGGGTCGTCCCTGCGCGTTGCCGTCCTCGTCGAGAAAGCCGGTGAGAACGTCGACCGGAGCACCGGCCGGCTTGCCGTTCTCGAACGGCACGAAGATCACCCTGTATCCGCTGCGCGGTTTGCGGTTCCACGAGCCGTGCTGGCCAATAAATGCGCCGTCGCTCCAATCAGGTCCCAGCTGTTGACCCTCGGCGAAGGTCAGGCCGAGCGAGGCCGTGTGGGGTCCGAGCGCGTAATCAGGTTTGAGTGCGGTGGCAACGAGGTCCGGTCGTTGCTCCTTGATTCGGGGATCGAGGTGATCGCCATAATAGCTGTAGGGCCACCCGTAGAAGCCGCCGTCGACGACTGACGTCATATAGTCGGGCACCAGGTCGCCGCCAAGATCGTCGCGTTCGTTAACCGATGTCCACAGCATGCCGGTCGACGGTTCGAACGCCATGCCGACGGGATTGCGCAGCCCGGAAGCGTACACACGGTGCTCGCCGGTCGCGGCATCGATTTGCCAGATCGCGGCACGGCCGGTCTCTTCTTCGATGCCGTTCTCCGCGTGATCGCTGTTGGATCCAATCGACGCGTACAGGAACTTGCCGTCGCCGCTGGCGACCAGGTTCTTGGTCCAGTGGCGATTGTTGTCGCCCGCCGGAAGCGAAACCAGCGGCATCCCGGCCGATGTTATTTCCGTCTCTCCATCCCGATAGGGGAAGCTGACGACACCGTCGGTATTGGCAACAAACAGGCGGCTGCCGATGAGGGTCATTCCAAACGGCGACGTCAGATCGGACAGGAATACGAATCTTGTTTCTGCGATGCCGTCGCCATCCGTATCGCGAAGCAGCGAAATCCTGTCAGCGCTTGCTACGCCCGCACCGGCACGCTTCATGACCATTTTTTCAACGCGGCCAGTAATGCCTTTCGGTTTCTTCTCCTGGGCATTGGTCTCTGCGACCAGCACATCTCCGTTCGGCAGGACATACAGCCATCGTGGATGGTCAAGCCCTTTCGCAAATGCGTTAACGACGAGACCGTCAGCCGCGACGGGCGTTGCCCCCGCCTCCCAGCGCTCGATGCGCGCAATGTTAACGAGTGGTATCAATGCCTTTTGCGGCTCGGGTAGCTCAGGCTCCGGACCGGTGCCGGCCGACACCGGCAGTTTCGCATTGCCGCCACAAGCAGTAACAGCCAGCGACATTAAGATAAGCATGATTCGGGCGAGGTGCATGCAGCCAATCCTTATGGAGCGGGTGAAGGGAATCGAACCCTCATTCTCAGCTTGGGAAGCTGATGTCCTACCATTGAACGACACCCGCCATTCAGGGAGTTAGCTCTCATCCAGCTCCTTGTGAGCATAAAAGTGAGAGTACTCGAATTCTAAGCGAATCGCCGGGGCGGAGAGAAGTGCTCCGTACCCACAACGGGCGGAGAAGTTCGAGCACGTGACACTACGCAGCGGTCAGTTTGGATTCGCCCATCAAGACAGCTGGCATCAACTACGAGTTTGCTGAGCTCACCGCAACGTGTTCGTTAGGTAATACTTCGGATTGAGGTCCGCACAATTTTGCGCGATAGTTCGGCAAATGTTCTTTAAACAGGATCCCGGCGCCTGGAAACGGGCCGGAGATAGAATCCAAGTGCCGCTGGAAACCGCGCCAGTCAGAATTGGCGCTGCAGATGACTGACCGACTGAGGGTCCTGGGGCTCATATCCGGCGCGACCGGAATAATCGCTCTGTTCATACCGTTCACCGCGGGAATCTCCCCGCTCGACGGCATAGTGAGCGGACTCGAGGTCGAGAGCGACGGCCTTTTCATCTTTTCGATTTCGGCACCGAGCCTTCTGGCAATCCCGATTGCCGCATGGCAGCTCAGACGGATTTGGTTCCCGGATCCGGAAAAGCTCGAGGTTCTGCTTGCCTATCTCTTCTCGACCGTGTCGATGCTCCCGGTCTTGATGGCCAGCTCGCGCGCCATTGCTGAAATGGAGCTGCGCGCAGACTTACTCGGCGTTTGCGCTGTTGTAGTGTATTGGCTCGCGGTAATCGCAAACATCGGTCTTTTTGTGAGAAACCGAATCAGAGGTCGGCCTCCTGGCACAACTGTCGAAGTTTTCCTATTGCTCGGCTACGTTCCTAACGCTTTGTTCGCGTTGATCGTCTTCTCGTATTGGGGAATAGTTTTTGGGCCACACTGGATGTGGGACACGGGTGCCTATGTCGTATCTGCCACGTGCATCATGTATACGGCCCAGGCCTTCTGGCTGCTCCGACGAAACGGGGCAGTGATGGGTTAGGTACCAGTAGTCCGGACGCTTTAGAATAGGCTCAAAGAGCCATGAGAGGCGTCCAATGGCAAGAAGAAAATACTCTGACGAGTACAAGCACTTCGATTCCAGGCAAAATTTAGGCGATTGAAGAAGCGATCGTGCCACCATGATTCGGCCGCATTCCGATGATCTGCGCCTCGCCGGCGTGACGAATTTCTCGACGTCTTGCTGGTTCGGCGAGGATCCGCTATCCGACGACGCCGGCGGTACGACGGCGGCCGGATACGGCTTGAGTGTGTCGTCGTCGCACAGGGATTCTTTCCGCGACCTGAACCCGATTTTGTGCACCGGACTGCCGCTGCGAACGCGCCTTTCCCGCACTCTAAGTATCTGATAAAAAAAGACATATTTTTCTTGCGCAGCACTCGCATCGGCGTATTATTTTGTGCCGTTGATCGACGGTGATCAACTACGCAGAGGTTAACTACCGATGAAAACTCAGAAAGAAGCCGAGAAAATGAAGGGTAGGATTGAGCCTGAAAAGAAGAAGGCATCCACCATGCAACGGCCGAAGCAGGACGTTAAGGCACGTCCGACCGCGAAGCCGCAGCCGAAAACCAAGTAATTCTCGGGATTGGAATTTGCGGCACCTGGCAACAGGTGCCGTTTTTGTTTTTCGGGAGAGATGATTCCCGGAGTTGGCAACGGCGCAGCCGGACCGGGCGCGTTCGAGCGAGATCCTGACCATGACAATCAAACGATCACACGGTTGGCTAATTCCGCGACTCCGATTGGGAAGCTGATGTTCTACCTTTGAACGACACCCACTTTTCAGGGGGTTACGCCTCACTTGGGCTCAGCTGAGCATATAAAGCGAGGCTGCGCACCAACAAATAAAATCGCGTTCCTGTTTGAGCTTAAGCGGTTATTTCGAGTCCCGCAACGGCCTGATCATCAGGTACTTGTGCTGACGCGGACCAATGCGAATTTGCAGCACGATGTGTTCCTTATCGTTCTCGTCATCATAGAGGTTGATCGACAGTCGGCGGTCCGGTGTCACGCCAGTGTAGGAGACGACCCGGCGATCGGTCAGCTTTGTGTATCGAACTCCTACGAAGCCATCCTGTCCGACTTCGTATCCCAGTACGCTTATGCGATCGCCCGTAATTCGCCCAAATTCCTGTGGCCGATCCATTGGACTCCATGTCTGACGCTGCTCGGCAAATTCGGCTATGGCATGCAGATTGCCTTGAAGACCGATTGGCAACTCAGCCACCTTTCTAAGCTCCAGAGAAGGGTTATCACTCATTATCCCTAGTAGTTCGTCGATTGCGGTTCTAGCCAGTTACTGCGCGCCGAGTTGCCCGTACTGAGTAACCAGCAAAGCGAGCGCCAGGAATCCGCGGCCGACAGCTTGCATACGACTGAAGCACGTATTCATTTGGCGACGTCGTCCAAATCAACCTCGAAGACCAATCGGCCTTTTCGGTCGACAAAACCTACTGAACTTTTCAGCTCGACAAACGCCAAGTCCTGCTGAAACGAATCCGCATCATCGAATTTTGCTTCGATAACCCAATCACCACGCCTGTCGATGTAGCCCCATTGCCAGCGCGCGCCGCGCCCACCCACGGCGGGCGCGAGCCCGGATGAAAAAGCCCTGCCACCGCGGATCCCGTTATGGCCCAGGGGTATAACGAGTTCTCCGCCACTATCAATATAGCCGCCCGCACCGTCCTTCTCGACTGCGGCAAGTCCGTCGTGGAAAACATCGATGCTGTCGAATCGCCCGATTGAAACGATCTCGCCTCCCTGGAGGTCAATTGCTCCCCAACGGATTTCATTCCTGCCTCTTACCTTTTCTTTCCGCCCCACCCTCGCCAGAGGGCCGAAAAAATGGTGACAAATATCATAGCGGCCGAACGGGACAAGAAACTCACCACTCTTTCGTATGTAGCCGCAGTCATCGTGCAATTGGACAGTCGCAACACCGTTGTCAAATGGCGACGCAACATCGTACTTCGGTTCAATGAGCACATCGCCGCTCTGGTCGACGTAGCCCATCTTGTCACCAACCTGAACGTTGACGAGCCCCTCGCGAAACGTCATTGATTCAGTCACGGCATCGTATTGTGGTTCGATGACCATGCGGCCTTCGACCGACAGGTAGCCCCATTTATCATCAATTTCGACAGGAAATGGGGCATCGCTTGACGGACCAGGGGAGCGATCGAATCGCGGCGTAACGACCCAGTTACCCTCGGCGTCAATGAGCCCCCACTTCTTTCCTTTTTGCGCAGACGCGATGAGTTGCCAGAAAAAGGAGCGCGCATTATCGAATTGCGGCGCAATGACGAATTCGCCGTCCTGTCCTATATAACCCCATCGCCCTCCCAGTTTGGCCGGTGCAAGATCAACAGCCCGTCCGAAAGGGCCGACCTGCTCGAACTTCGCTGCGATCGCAATGGAGCCGTCCGCATTAAGAAACCCCCAAGCGGAATCGCTACTGAAGACAATCAACGTATTGGGTTTACTGATATCGAACGGCGACCAGCCAGACCACTGCCATACGATGTCCCCTACACGAGGAACCTTCGGCCAGTTCTCTATTGTCAGGCTCTCGAGAGCGTCGTAAATCGGCGGTATGATTTCCCGACCATCAGCATCGATCGCCCCTATTTTGGCGTGCCTGACCACGGGGTAGAGCCATGAGCCGCCCGTGTCATTTTGGTCCTGAGCTGGCGAAACTGCAGCTGCCAAACAAAGCACGCCAACTGCGAGACGCGCCGCTCGACGCCGTTCTAAAGCTCGCATTCTGTTACCACCCTGCTGCCGGCGTAATGAAGCTGGCGGCAATAAATCTCCGCCGTTTCTGCATCTGCGGCAATCGGGATAACTACCTAACCCAAAGCTCACCGATAATCCCTGTTTCACACAGCTATCAATCAGGTTCCAATGCGCGGAAGTGAGGCTACAACTGAGGATACTCAGAAGGCCGCGTGGACTCAGTTGATTACATTCGGGTCATTTAACTCGTTAAAACCGGTGGTGACTGGGTCACGGAAATCATGCGGTTATACGAGTGTCAAGCGCAGCGACTCCGATTGGGAAGCTGATCTTCTACCATTGAACGACACGCGCTTTTCGGGGAGTTAGCTCTCAATCTTGCGCCCGGTGAGCATAAACGTGAGAGTAGTCGGATGCCAATCGATTCTGAGCCCAAATCAGAGCCCAAATCGTTAAACAAACTGATTGGATCAAGTTATAACTCCGCGTATAACATAATCGGCAAATAAATTTGATTTTCGCTTGAAATTCGAGCGCCCGATAATCACCATTCCTTCCTTGCATTCAATTCTCAGAACAATAAATAGGATTTTTGCAATCTGTGGCATTTCTTGAAAGAGCAACCGTTATTACATGAGCGGTTGTGGTCGAATGCCTGAACGCGACTAGCCGACGCTCCAGCACTGCAACTTTGCAGTGGTGGGCATCGGGTTGACAGCATTGCACTCATTAACGGAGTAATGAAGATGATTGAGAACAAGATCAAGAGGATGATCGTCAGATTAGCAGCAGCAGGAATCGCTTTCTGTTCGCTCGGCGCACAGGCGCAAAATATTGTTTACAATGTCGACCGTGCATTCGGTGGCGGAACCATCATCGGAACCATCGAGACCGATGGGAAGCTTGGTCCGCTCAGCAGTGAGAACATCGTGAACTGGTCTTTCGAGGCCTTTGACGGCACCGACAGCGTTTCAATCTCGTCGGCAAATAGCGGTTTTCTCCAAGGCCAAGCCTGGAACTATCTCTCCGCCACGGAAACAGAGTTAACGTTTGATTTCGACGGCACCAGCGATTCGGGACTGCAGTACAGTTACATTTCATTTCACGGCGGAGATACATTCAGTTTCGACTACAACTTGCTTGGTAACTTTGTAGGTCAAGTCGAACAACTCGTCCACCAGTTTGGAGAGCCACCAAACAATGGCGAACATCGGGTCGATTCACCGCATCGATCGGGCGAGGTTGTCATTGCCCGGGTAGACAGTCCGGCCGCAGACTGCAGTGCGCCCACAGTGAGTCTGGGCGAGTTGATGGCTGGTTTTCAGGCTGGGTTGACCAGCGGCTCCTACACCGAAGTTGGACCTACCGGCGAATACTTTCTGGCTTTCGAAGGTGAGGATCACCGTGGATTTGTCGTTCCGGAGAACATCGACGCCTCCCAGCAATGCGAAAACGACTTTATTCTTATCAGTGGTTTCCTTGGTGTCCCGCTCGAGAGAAGAGACGGCACAGTTTTGACACTCAAAGAAGCTATAGACCTCGCAACCAGTGGTGGTAATGGCTTTTTCGCAGACCAACGATTCGAAGTTGACGGGCGCCTGATTGAGCACATGAATACAACGGCGAAGATTGGTTACTTGCCCGACGGCAGGCGTGCAGCTTTCGTAATTTCCGGAATTATTCTCGAACCTTATTCATACGAGATTGGCCGTCACTCGGCGAAAATCACCTATGATCTGGACTTCAACAGAGACGGCGAAGTTGACTGGGAATACCAGGTTAACGCTAGCTTCAAAATAAATTCCGCAGCTGCGGACCAGTGACCGCTATTACTCGGCAAGCTCCCTGAGCATATGTACCTACTGAAGGAGAGGCCGTCCCACAGGACGGCCTTTTCTTGTTCGACGAGATTAACTCAATCAAGGCCGACTCAGGGCCGCCAACACCACTGCACGAATCCCTTTTGAGCAAGAAATGAACCCGTTCAGCCATCAGGTTGCACCGCGTTCCGGCTTGTCTACGTCCGTTCGGTAGCACGTTCCCGCAAACTCATTCGTCCTCGCATGATGCGATCAATTTTTGTCTTTGCGCTCGTCAGTATTTCCAAACCAGCAAACTAACCACTATACGCTGGAACAATGTAAGTCGCTGCATGAGTTGTGGAATGTACTTCAGCAGTTCGTTGATGATTTCACCCGCGAGTCGGTCCGCGTGTTCGATGTTTTCGCCCCGCTTCTGGAACCAGCCGAGGTAGTTCAGGCCGCAGATCATCAGGAATGCCGGCAGCGCCTCTTCGTCTTCCCCGCTGAACGCTCGTTCGCTGCGATAGCCCTCCAGGTAGGCAGTGACGATATCGTCGAAGAAAGGTTGTTTGATCTGCGGCAATAGCGCCGTCCCCATTTCGTACAGGTGCCAGCCATAGCCGCTGTCATCGAAGTCGATCAGCGTCAGCTTGTCCTCGTTGACGATGATGTTGTCGGGCAGGAAGTCGGCGTGAATCAACCCGTAGTTCGATTCGTGTTTGCCCAGCTTCTTCAGCAGACCCTGCAACACGATGCGCGCTTTCAGGAATTCCCGGCGTTGCTGCGGAGTCAGTGCAGGATGATCCCAAAAGCGGCCCATGCGAGGCTCATCGCCAAGAAGACCATCCTCGTCCCAGCAATGACGAACGAAGCCCGGTGGCGGATTCCACGACTGTGTGTGCTTGTGCAGGCGCGCCGCCAGCGCACCGAGGCGCCGGTAGCGATCACACAATTCGGTTTGCATGCCCTTCTCGACGCGACCAAGATCGTTCATCAGTTTGCCATCGACCCACTCGAGCAATGAACATCGGCTCGCATCGTTACCCTCGCCGACAACTGCGAACAGTGCGCCATCGCTCGTCGGTAGAACCCGGGGAACGGAGAACCCGTCGTCTCTCAGCACCTGCATCCAGGTTAGCTCCGACCGCAATGCGTCGTCCTCATGCAGGCGGGACTGGTGCACGCGCAACGCAAAACAACGCCCGTCAGCGGCGGTCACCTTGAATACGGTGTTTTCGCGGTGCTTGATGAGCTGCAGCTCGCTATTGACGATACCCCAGCTTTCGAGAGCGTGCGCGGCCACGCCCCTGATCGGTTCGATGAGCGCTTCGTCGGGCGGCCCCGAGCCGCCACTTAAGACCTCGGTCATCGCCCGAAGAAACCAGATGCACGCATCTTCAACGCGTTTCAGAAGTTCGTCGCAATACGCCTTGTCGACGAGCAGCCCTGGCTTGAACTGCACGACCGACTGGTCGAACCCGGCGACGAACGCCCACACGCCGTTTTCGTAAAGGGCGCGCATCATTCCGAGGCCTGTGCTTTCGTCGGCGAATTTCAGGCCCATGACGAGCCCCCTGTGCCGAACGGCTTCGAGAAACGGAAAGCGCGCCGCCAAATTCTCAAGTCCGGCGACGAGATAGCGGGACTGCGTCTTCACGTTCTCGAGCGTCGCAGGAGCCGAGCAAATCTCGACCACCCGCTTTGCGACGAGGCAACCGAGATCGCTGCCGCCGAACGTCGAAACATGTCCCCAGCCGTTATCCTCGAGCCACTCGCCTGCTCGCGCGTTGAGCAACGTGGCGGATACCGGATACAAACCGCCGGACAAGCCTTTGCCGGTAACGAGAATGTCCGGTTCGACGCCCCATTGCTCTACACCCCACAGCGTCCCCGTGCGCCCCAGTCCCGTCTGCACTTCGTCGGCGATATAGAGTGTGTCGAATTCGTCGCACAGCGCACGAACACCGGGCAGATAGTCGTCATCAGGCAATGGAAAGCCACAGGTTGCCGGGATGGTTTCCATCAATACAGCGGCTACGTCACTACCTTTAAGGGCCGCTCGCATTGCGCCGAGGTTGTTGAACGGTACCTTGATGAACTCGTCAGGCTTGTCACTCAGGAAATATCGCGCGACTTCGTCGTCGCCGGCCGCGCCGGCTAGGCCCGTGCGCCCGTGGAATCCAGCGTCGATAGCGACGATGCGTTTTCTCCCCGTAGCATGACGGGCCGACTTGATCGCGACATCGACCGCCTCGCTGCCGCCGCAGGTAAGCACAACGTATTTCATCCTGCCGGCTGCGGATTCAACGAGCGCCCGCGCCAGCTCCGCCTTCGGGCCCGACCCGAAGTGATGGTTACCGACATCCCACTCGGCCAGCCCGTCGGCGAGAATCCGGATCAACTCGGGGTTGCGGTGACCAAGGCTGAAGGTTCCGCCGTTAAGGTGCAGGTCGAGCAGTTCGCGTCCGTCAACGTCCCAGTAGCGATAACCCTCGCGCCGCCCGGGTACGAAATCGATGCCACCATCCAGCAGGCGCTCGACCCGACCCGGGTAGAGATAATCGTGTGTTCGCCTGAGGATCTCTTCCTTCTCGGCCGAAATATCTGTCGGAAATGCCAGCGTCATGGCGGGCATTGTACTATCTGGGGAATGTGTGACACCTTCGTCGTCGTCAAACCCGGCCGGGTACTGTTCGGCAAGAACAGCGACCGGGATCCGAATGAGGCCCAGGCCCTGAGCTGGGTGCCAGCGCGTGACCAAGCGTCGGGCAGCGAACTCTCGTGCACGTGGCGCAGCATCCCCCAGGTCGAACACACGCACGCCGTGTTCCTGTCGCGCCCCTTCTGGATGTGGGGCGCCGAGATGGGCGCCAATGAACACGGCGTCGTCATCGGCAACGAGGCGATCTTCACGAAGGAATCGAAACTGGGCGACGGTCTGCTCGGCATGGACCTCGTCCGTCTCGGACTCGAGCGTGGCGTCAGTGCCGCCGAGTCAGCCGACGTCATTTGTGAGCTCATCGAGACGTTCGGCCAGGGTGGGCGCTGCAGTTACGAGGACACCGGTCTCAGTTACCACAACAGCTTTCTCATCGCCGATCACAGGGAAGCCTGGGTCGTCGAAGCCGCGGGTAAACGGATCGCAAGAAAGCGCATCGATGAGGGCGTCTACGCAATCTCAAACGATGTCACGCTTCCCGAGTTTCGTTCAATTCGGGATCGCATCCGTCCATGGGTAGCAAGAGCACACCTGCGGCAGGAACGCGTGCGATGCCTTGCCGCAAACGTGGACAGCGTCAAAGATGCAATGGCGGTTTTGCGCGATCACGGCAGCGAAAACGCCCTGCCCCGTTACTCGAGACACACAGGCGCGATGAGTTCCCCCTGCATGCACGCCGGTGGCTGGCTGGTCGGCAGCCAGACCACGGGCAGCATGGTCAGCGAGTTACAGCCAACCGGCACGACACACTGGGCCACCGGCACGTCGGCGCCCTGCCAGAGTGTATTCAGGCCAGTCAGCGTCGATTGTCCGAGAGACGTCGGCTCGCCGACCGGCACACCTGGCGACAGCCTGTGGTGGCGGTTCGAGCAAATCCATCGCTCGTTACTCGGGGCAGAGTCTGCTCGTCGCGAAGAGTACCTCGCCGATCGTGACGAGGTGCAGGCGCAAATACTCGGTCATCCGGCGACGGATGGATGGCACATCGCCGAGGAGTGGCTCTATCGCCAGGAGCAGCCGAGCGACACCATTACCGGCCGCGATGTCCGACCCCGGTTCCTGCGCCGTTACTGGCAAAGAATCGAATCGCAGGCAGACGTCAGCCTGTTGCCGTGGCGCGAAGCGTGAAACGGCGAGCTTAACGCCGCCCGCGGAAGGATTTTGAACGACTGCCAGTCAGATGCCATACCACAGAGGCAGCACGATGGAGAAACCTATCCAAAGGATCAGGATCAGCGGAATCCCTGCTTTGAGGAAGTCCACGAAGCGGTAGCCACCCGTGCTGAGAATCAGCAGGTTTGTCTGGTAGCCGAATGGTGTGGCGAAACTCATGTTTGCACCGAACAGAACGGCGAGGACGAAGGGCAGCGGATCGACGCCCAACTGCTGCGCCGCTGCTATCGCTATCGGGGTGCCAATGACAGCGGCGGCATTGTTGGAAACGACGTTCGTCAACACGGCCATGATCAGAATGAAAGCGCTGAGAATCACAGGCGTCGGAAAATCGCCCGCTGCGCCGACGAATCCGGCGGCGAGGTATTCGGCCATGCCGGTTGCGACCAGCGCCTTGCCCATCGCCAGGCTGGCGACAATCAGCATGATGACAGGAATAGGAAGGGACCGCCCGACGTCACGCCAGGAGAGGCAACCGAGAGCAATCATCATGCCGACGCCGATCAATGCGGAAACGGAAATCGGCAGCAAGCCCAATGCTGCGGCTCCGACGACCAGTACCAATACCATAAGCGCTCGCTTGGCGCGGTGTGCCCTGGGTAAATCGGTTGTGCCGTCGACGATCAGCATTTTGCTGTTGCTCTTCGCAGCGTCGAGAGCGGCGCTGGTTCCCTGCACCAGCACGACGTCGCCCGCACGCAGGCGGATGGACTCGGGCTCCGCCGCTTCCCGTTCACCCGGGACGCGCGCCCGATGAACGGCCAAGGGGGTCAGATTGAAGGAAGAACCGAGAGAGACGTCTGCAAGCGTTCGATGATGTAAGGGTGAATCACCGGTGATGACGATCTCGGCCAGCTGCTGGTTGCTTTCGGCGCGCGCCTTCTCCGACTCGACGTCTTCCGCCCCGTCCGCTCCATCGTAGAGCCTGGCCCCGATCAAGGTCTCGAATCGCTTGAGGTTTTCAGCTGTATCGGTCACGCGCAGGCGGTCGCCGGCCTGCAGCATTACAGAAGGCAGTTTCGCCAGGATGAGCGATTCTCCTCGCCGAATTTGCGTCACACGCATTTCGTGCTGCGTCTTGTCGAGCACCTCTTTGAGGGTCTTTCCGGCAGCAAATCCATCCTCGCGAACCGTAAGCCGGGCGTCGAACAAACGCCGGTGCGTGTCGGTCATCGGCATCGCGCGGTCCTTTAACAAACGTGGCACGACAAGCCATACGAAGACGAGGCCGACGCTGCCGACCAGTAACGCGGGAGGCGTAATATCGAACATTGCGATGTCGGCTACGCCGAGGTCCCGGGTGATTCCGACGACTAGCAGGTTGGTCGAAGTGCCTATCGTCGTGCACATTCCGCCCATGATCGTCGCCAGTCCCATTGGCAGCATAAATCCCGATGCGGGCAGCTTGGTGCGTAATGCAATACCAACGAGAATCGGAATCATCAGCACGACAATCGGCGTGTCGTTAACGAATGCACTCATTACGAATACGGCAACGAGCATGATCAGTAGGGCCGCTTTCGGACGCTTCAGCCACTGATTGCCGGCGAAACTCGCCACAGCCTGCAATGCGCCGGTCGTCTCGAGCGCCTTCCCGATTACGATCAGCAGGCCAATCGTGATCAGCGCTTCGTTGCCGAAACCGCGCAAGAACTGCGCCGGATTGACGGGCACACCGTCGGCTTCGTACGGGAACAGGTGGAACCCTGCCGTCAACACGATGATCACGGCGAGGCTTGATGACTCAAGCGGCAGCTTGTCTCGCGTGAACAGGAACAGAGCCACAACGATCAGAAGAACGACCGCGACCCCGTGCACATCCGGCGTAATCGTCTGCATCCCCGTCTCCACGGAAAGTGCTCCACTCGGGCAGACGTTTTCGCGGCATTCAATCCGCCGCTTCCCGGCTCGCGCCAAGCCATCCCGCCCGCTATCGTCGTAGTTAGATACCTATAATACCGCGCCAACCGCAGGATTTTAGCTGTCGTCGCGAAGACGCGTTCGTGCTGTGACCTGTCCAGGAAACTGACGCCGTACGGTCGAACGACACCTGTTGTCTACTGTGCGTCAGGTCCGTCCACAGTTTGACGAAATCGTGCTAGTGTTTCTGGCATAAACCACATCAGAGGAAGCATCTGTTGATCATTGTCTGGATCGGTTTCCTGGCACTCATTCTCGTGCTCGTGATGCTCGACCTCGGCGTGTTTCACCGCAAAGCGCACGTAATCAGTATTACCGAAGCGCTTGCATGGACCGGCGTATGGATAGTGCTGGCCTTGGCGTTCAATGTTTTCATTTTCTATCTCTACGATCAGAACTGGTTCAGTTGGACCAGCATCGCGACTCACGAAATGTCGGGAAAGCAGGCAGCCATCCAGTTCATTACGGGCTATCTTTTAGAAAAATCCCTTTCCGTCGATAATATTTTCGTTATCGCCATGATTTTTTCATATTTCGGCGTCCCCCTCGCCGAGCAACATCGCGTTCTGTACTGGGGCATTCTCGGGGCCGTTGTCCTGCGCGCGATAATGATCGGTTCGGGCGTGGCACTAATTAATCAATTCGACTGGATCGTGTACGTATTTGGCGGACTGCTGCTCGTGTCGGCCGCGAAGATGCTGTTTATTCGCCACGACAATATTCACCTTGACCGCAATCCCTTCGTTCGCCTCATTCGCCGCTATTACCCGATCACGAGCGAGTTTCACGGCAGCCGTTTTTTTGTCAAAGAAAACGGTGTCCGCGCTGCAACACCGTTATTTCTCGCACTGGTGCTCGTAGAAACCAGTGACGTTATGTTCGCCATCGATTCAATCCCTGCGATATTCGCCGTTACGCGGGACCCGTTCCTGGTATTTACATCCAACGTTTTTGCCATCCTGGGTCTTCGCGCGCTTTACTTCGCCGTTGCCGGCATGATGCACAAATTCCGGTACCTGAAACTGAGCCTCGTATTCATCCTGGCCTACGTTGGTGTGAAAATGATTCTGTCGCATCACTACCCGATTCCCAATCTAACGTCACTGGCCGTCATTAGCGCAGCCCTGAGCGTCGGCATAGTCGCTTCGATGTCGTTGACGCCGAGAGAAGAAAAGCAGCTGGTTTCGCCACTCGTCGATGACCTCGAATCGCTGGCGGCACTGACGTACCGCGAGGCACGTCGTGTGGCTATCCTCACCCTCGGCATGACCATCGTCATATTGGGTCTGATCATGCTCGTAACGCCAGGTCCCGGGATGCTCGTGATTATCCTGGGACTGGCCGTGCTTGGCGCCGAATTCGCCTGGGCACGCACCTGGCTAAATCGCATGCGCGAGATGGCGGGGGACGTCGGCGACCGGGTCATGGACGCATTCGATCGCGCCGACAAGAAGCCGCCCGAGTAGCGTTTTCGGAACAAGATCGTGACGCCGTTACCGGGGCGTCAGCTTCAATAAACGACCGCCGTCCTTGTCCTCGAGCAACCAGATCGCGCCATCCGGGCCCTGAACAACAGCGCGAATTCGCTTGCTCATCGAATACCGCTCCACTTCCCGAGCATCTGCGCCGTCGAATTCGATGCGGACCAGCGCCTCCGACGACAGGCCGGCGATAAATCCATCGCCCTGCCACTCCGGAAACAGATTTCCCGAGTAAATCATGAAGCCACCCGGTGAAATCACCGGCGACCACCATACTTTTGGTGCCTCGAACTCCGGTCGCGTGTCGTGATCCGGGATATCTCTGCCGTCGTAATGCCTGCCGTTCGAAACGATCGGGTAGCCGTAGTTCTTGCCCCGACGTACGAGGTTGAGTTCGTCGCCGCCCCGCGGGCCCATCTCGATGTTCCAGAGCTGGCCGTCGGCGTCGAACGCGATGCCCAGCGGGTTTCGATGACCGAGCGACCAGATTTGCGCCGTCACACCGCCCTGCTCCGCGAAGGGATTGTCGGCCGGCACCGAGCCATCGTCGTTGAGTCGAACGATCTTGCCGAGGTTGCCGTTCATGTCCTGAGCCGGATCGAATTTTTGCCGTTCCCCGGAAGTAATAAACAGGAAGCCATCCTCCGAAAATAGCAGCCGGTGGCCGTAGTGGCCGCGGCCGCTGACCTTTGGATCCTGGCGCCAGATGACGTCGACGTCGCTCAGCGCTTCGCGGCCCGGCACCAAAGTGAGCGTGGCGCTGGCAACAGCCGCCCCTCGCGTGTCGTCATCGCCGGCCTCGGCGTAGCTCAGGTAAATTCGGCCGTTCTCGGCGAAATCGGGGTGCAATATTACGTCGCCGAGCCCCCCCTGACCGCCGTAATCGACAGCCGGCACACCGCGCACGGGCGCCACGGCCCCGTCATTCGTCGACACTACGAGCAGCTGTCCCTGCTTTTCCGTGACGAGCACGCGACCGTCCGGCAGGAACGCCATGGCCCAGGGCTCGTCAAAGGTGGCGACCGGCTCCACGGTGAACGGATAGGCGCTTAGCTCACTCGCGCAGGCGCCAGTGAAAAACAAAAGTATTGTTATCAGCCATCGATTCATCGGGCACTCCTTGGTCGAAGGCGAAATATTATCGCGTTTCGAGCTGTTAGACTTTCCTTCGTGTTGAGCCTCATCAATATCAGCCTTCGCCGCGGACGCAAAGTGCTCATCGAGAACGTCAGCTTCCAGGTGCACCCCGGGCATCGCATGGGCGTCATCGGGGCAAATGGCAGCGGCAAGTCGTCACTTTTTGCGATGCTGCTAGGCGAACTCGAGCCCGATGACGGCCAACTCGGGCTGCAGGCAATAAACGAAATCGCGCACGTTGCCCAGGAAAGTCCGCACGGCAGCACATCGGCCCTGGATTACGTCATGGACGGTGACCGCGAGCTGCGCGACCTGCAGGCCGCCATCGCGGCCGATGAAGCGCAGCAACAAGGCGCCGTCCCGCACGCCCTGTATGAACGCATGGAAAACATTGATGGATTCACGGCCGAATCTCGTGCCGCAAGGCTGCTGCACGGGCTCGGTTTTGCCGACAGCGAAATGCAGGATCCGGTCGATTCCTTTTCGGGCGGCTGGCGCATGCGCCTCAACCTTGCGCGGGCGCTCATGTGCCGGTCGGACATGCTGCTGCTGGACGAACCGACCAATCACCTGGACCTGCCGGCCATCCTCTGGCTGGAACGCTGGTTGCAGAGCTATGCGGGCATCCTGCTAGTCATTTCGCACGACCGCGATTTCCTCGACGAAATCTGCACGCGAATCGCGCATATCGAACACCAGGCGATTCGCCTGTTTACCGGAAACTACAGTCAGTTCGAAGCGCAGCGCGCTGAACAGCTCTCGCAGCAACAGGCCATGTACGCGCGGCAGCAAAAAGAAATAAAACACATACAAGGTTATGTCGACCGTTTTCGATATAAAGCGTCGAAAGCTCGCCAGGCACAGAGTCGCCTGAAAATGCTCGAGCGCATGCAGATAATCGCGCCCGCACACGTGGATTCGCCGTTTCGCTTTCATTTCTTCGAGCCAGAAAAACAGCCACAGCATCTCCTCGGCCTGACGGACGCTGCGCTTGGGTATAGAGGCAGCGAAAACGGCGCGGTGCTCGATAATGTCAATCTGCACCTGTCGGCCGGTGATCGCATCGGGCTGCTGGGTGTCAACGGCGCCGGTAAGTCCACGCTGGTCAAGGCGTTGGCTACCGGCAGCACGCTGCTCGACGGCGAGCGCGTACTGAGTAGAGACACGAGGATTGGCTATTTCGCGCAGCACCAGCTGGACATGCTCGAGCCGGAGCAGAGCCCGATCGATCATCTGCGTGCCTACGCGACTGATGACCGCGAGCAGGACCTTCGCAATTACCTGGGCCGCTTCGGCTTCGGCGGCGAGCGCATTTTCGAACCCGTTGCACCATTTTCAGGCGGCGAGAAAGCAAGGCTGGTCCTGGCGCTGATGATTCGCCAGAAACCGAACCTGCTGCTGCTCGATGAACCAACCAATCACCTGGATCTCGAGATGCGCCAGGCGTTGAGCGTTGCTCTCATCGAATACACGGGCGCACTGGTCGTCATTTCGCATGACCGTCACTTGCTAAGGAGCGTTTGCGACGAACTGCTGATCGTGCACGACGGCATCGTCGACCGTTTCAAGCGCAGCCTGGATGAGTACCCCGACTGGCTGAATGAACGGGGACTCAAAAAAAACGAGGCAGAAAACGCAAACATTGACGCACAGCCGAAGCCACTCAGCAAAAGACAGCAGCGCCAGGACCAGGCCCGGCGCCGCCTGCATCTCAAGCCGCTGCAGGACAAGGTACGTGACATCGAAAAGCAGCTTGCATTGAGTCGAATGGAACTCGAAGAACTCGAAAAGCGCCTCGCGGATGCCGACATTTATTCGGATCAGGATCGCGTCGCGGAAGTCACGCAACTGGTCCGGGATCAGGCCGAAAAAAAGGCTGAAATTCAGACACTTGAGTGGAGCTGGCTCGAAGCGAGTGAAGCGCTCGAAACAGCGGGCTAGGCGCGAGCTTTACTGCCCAAGCTTCGCCTCGATTATTCCGCTTCGCAGCTCGTATTCTCGAGCACGTATCGCGCGCTATCACGCTCGTCAACGAGAATACAGTCCGAGCCGTTGATTACGAGGCGAAACCGGATCGGCGCCTCCAGGATGAGCCCCTGTGGATTCGGGTTCTGCATGCTTTGCGGCGGGCTGCGCTCGATGATCAAGACGCTGCTGTCGGTCAGCGCGTCCTCGGCGATGACGACATTCGTTCGCAGCGCCGTATTGATCGTCTTCTGCAGCGCCGCGCGGCTCGCATCGTCGGGACTGACGATACGGGCCGGCCGATCCTCGTCCGTTGCCATCGTGTGACAGCCTGTTAACACCAGCGCCATGCCCGTAACAAAGGTGGATTTGCTTGAACGACTCATGGTTGCACGATCAGGTTCGAATCAAACGGTGAGCGAAAGACTCGACCGTCCACTGCATCGAGCCGCAATCCGGGCTTGCTCAACGAGCCGGGCCCAGCCGCGGCCGGCGCGATGCATGTCTGGCCAGCCTGGTAAGCGAGCGCCACTTCGAGCCGGTTTTCACCCGGGTCGCCGAGCAGCTTGGTGTAATCGTCCAGGACCGGGCAGCCGAGCACGTTCGCCAGTCCGTCGTCGACATTAGACGGCTGAAATCCCTCGGCGTAGTCCCCGAAACCCTTTTCATTCACCGTACGAAACTGTACCGGGAAGTAGCTCGTGCCGCAGTTCGGCTCTTCGTAAAAGCCGTAAGGCTTTCCGCAGGTAGTGGAGCCGACCTGGATCACTTCGATGTCGATGCCCCGCAGGCTGTTCATGACCAGTTCGCTGGCGGAGCAGGTGTTCGGGCCGGTGAGCACGAACACCCGTGACAGGTTCAGCGTTGGCAACGGCTGGCCCGCAGGCAAGGTGAAAAAACCGCTGGTCGTACTCGGAAAGGGACTCGGTGAAAGCGGCTCACCGGTGATCGGATTGGTCGCCGGATGTTTGTCGTTGAATTCGAACACGTCAGCAATCCGTCCCGCCGTATTGCTCGGGCCGGCGATCATGAATCCGAGCTGGCGCGCAATGACGCCAAAACCACCGCCGTTATAACGAAGATCGAGAATCAGGTCGTCCACCGGATCCGGTGCGGCGTCATTGATAAGCTGGTTTATGGCGTCAATCAACGCTTCTTCGGCAGGGGCGCGGAAGTAGTTGAACACGAGGTAACCCACTTTGCCGGTCGGCGTATCGAAAACCTGGGTTTCCTGCACCATGGCGCTGGTGACCGAAGTGGACGTCATCGTGATGTCTCTCGGACTCTGCGCGCCAAGATCGAGAATGGTGAACGTGTGGGGCTCGCCCAGTGTGGATGGGAACAAGCCTGCATTGAGGGTATCCACGCCGGCCTGAGTACCGACGTTGATATCGACGCCGTCGATGGCGAGAATCGTAGCGCCACGCGCCAGGCTAACGGCCGTTGCCGGTGAATTCGGCTCTGTATAGGCAACCACGATTTCGCGGGGTGGTGTCGCGGAAATTACGGCCCATCGAGCACCGTATCCGGCCGAAACGCCGCCTTGGGACAGTTGAAACCACTCGGCGGAATCGTAGGAGAAGCTGAAGGAATCTTTTGGCGCACCGGAAGGCAATACCGCGAACGTTTTCAACTGCTCGAAATAGACTTCCGGGTCATTGAAATTGGCCGGGTCCTGATCCGTGATCTCGTCATACCAGAGGTAGGTGTCATTGGTGAACGAGCGCAGGAAATTGTTTTCGTCCAGGATGCTGCCGGCGATATCCGGGTAGGGCTGCCCGGTGGCGGGATCGGTGCCGCTGCGCGGCGCTTCACAGCGGTTTCTAAAGGTCGAGGCATCCAGGAACACGCCCTGCTGCCAGCCCGTAGGCGGTGGCGGTGGTGGCGCTACGACAACTCCGCCGCCGCCCCCTCCGCCGCAGCCTGCAATCAGAAGTAGTGGCGATAAGAATGACAGAAACAGGAAAAAGGATTTTTTCACGGCGCTTGCTCAACAGATCTCTGCGCGGGGCAATCTCAATGATAAATGAAAACCATCGTCTTAGGCAGGGTCGCGGTTTACCATAACAACACAACCACGCTTCTTCCGATACCCTAGAATCTGAGCGAATACTCGAGCCCAAACTGCCGCGGCTTGCTGGGCCACGCGATGTCCGCCGGCAGGCCGATAAATCGTGCGGCGAAGAACCATTCGATGTACTCCTCATCAAACAGGTTTTCGGCATACAGTCGCGCCGACCAGCGCTCATTCTCAATAGCAAAGCTCAGGTTCGTGAGGTCGTAGGCCGGCTGCGTGTCGACATTGTCCAACGTCCAGTAGGTTTTGTCCCGGTGCTCATAGTCGAGCCGGCTGACAAGATCCATTGAATCGCTCAGCCGGTACGTGTGCTGCAGGGCGAGATTCAGGCTCCAGACCGGGGCGCCGGGCACCTTTCGGCCCAGAATTGCGCTCGCCGGCACCAGCACGCCAGGGATGTCTTCATGTTCCTTTATCTCGCTGTCGGTAAAACCGAGACCAAAGTTGATTTGCAGCGTATCCGTGGGCAGTGCAGTGAACTCGAGTTCGCCGCCCGTTATCTCGCTTTTCCTGACGTTGATGTTTGCCTGCGTGCCGGTCTGATCAAAGAGGAAGTACTGCTGATCGTCGTAGTCAATGAAGAACAATGAAATGCCGCCGCGGAAGCGACCGCCGGCCGCCGTGCCTTTCAAGCCTGCCTCATAGCTTATGAGCGACTCCGCGCCGAAGCCCGGCAGGAAATTGCTGCCCGGCGCAAGATTATTGAACCCGCCGGCACGAAATCCTTTGCCGACGGTCACGTAGGCCAAAGATCCTTCGCGGAAGCTGTAGGCCAGGCTGGCTTTGGGCTGCAGTTCGTTGAACGTCTCGCTGCGGCCCTGTGTCGCGTCTTTGGGTGTTTCCTCATCGTAACGAAATGCGAGCGTCAGCTCGAGATCGTCAGCAAGGTCATAACTCAGGTTGCCAAACGCGGCGAAGTCTTCGAGCTCCAGATCCTGCGCCGCGGGTGGAACAGGCGTCCCGAGGAACGTCGTGGCCAGCGAGCGGTAGCGATCCTGCGTGAAATACTGCACGCCGGCGACCCAGCGCAGGGCCCTGGCCGATTCCGAGACCAGGCGCAGCTCCTGCGCAATGGTCTCTGACTCGTCGATGACGACGATGTCGATTGCCTCGAACAGCGTCTGGTCAAGATCCTGGTCGTTGCCCGAATCCACATCGGTGTAAGACGTTATCGACGTCAGCGTGCCCCACCCCAGGTCATAATCGATCTTGGCGGAGGTTTCCCAGGACTTCACAAACGACCTGCCAATTCGGTTGGACTGGATTTCATAGGTTGGATTGCCGAAGAGGATCGGCGCCGCTGGCGGCGGCAGAGGAAGAAAGCCCTCGCTGCCCGGCATGAAATAGCCGGAACCGCCGTCCTGATCGAGATACTGCCCGCGCAGGTCGACCGAAAGCCTTTCGCTCGGCTTGAACAGTAATCGCCCGCGGAACGCCACCGATTCCTTGTAGTCGACGTACTGATTGTCGAGGTACGCATTTCTGAGCTGCCCTTCACGATCCTGGTAGCGGAATGAGGTCCGATACAGCACGCGATCGTCGCCGAGCGGTCCGGAGGCACTGGCGGCCAAAGTGAAGTCTTTGCCCTGCGCCGCGGTAAGGCGGAAGCCATACTCGGGCTTGGCACTCGGCTGTCGCGTCGATACCAGGATCGCACCGCCGATCGCATTGCGCCCATACAACGCGCCCTGCGGCCCACGCAGAACGTCGACGCTTTCGATATCGAACAGCTCCTGCGTCGTCAGCAGGTTGTTGGTAGCACTGACGCCATCAATTCGAAAGGACACGGGCGGCTGGCCCGTGCCGCGGTTTTGCCGAACTCCGCGAATGACCAGCGTGCTTATGCCAACTTCCTGATCGTCCGAAAAGCGCAGGTTAGGTGTCAGCGATGCAACGCGGTTTATACGCTCGATGCGATACCGCTCGATCTCCTCGACAGTGAAAGGCGTAATCGAGTCCGGCACGTCGGACAGCTTTTCCGAACGATAACGCGACGAAACGACGATCTCCTCGATGGCCGTAATGTCCTGCGACTCCGCGTGGACTTTCTGGCCGGGTGCCAGCAATGCACACAAGATCAGGGCTAAGGCTGCACTCGACGCGCAGACCGAATAGTTCGACAAAGTCTGTTCCTTTAATTATTGGTTCTGATCAAATGACAAGATCTGGACGGAAACGATCAGCTAGGCGGCGATTATGCCAATTTAACCGCCCGAGGCAACCGTTCTTATAGGTGCTCTGGATCTGCAGGACGGATCAGTGTACGTCTTCGCAGTAGAACTACGTATCGCACGCGGATTCCGGCGCGACTAACGTACATCAAATGAATACACCGACTCACAAGCACCACACTTGGGCCGAGCCTTACAAGATCAAGATGGTCGAACTGCTCAGGATGACGACGCGCGAGGAACGCCTGGCGGCGATTCGGGAGGCCGGCTACAACACCTTCCTGACCCGTAGTCGTGATGTCTATATCGACCTCCTGACGGATTCCGGCACATCCGCGATGAGTGATCGGCAGTGGGCTGGAATGATGCTCGGCGACGAAGCGTACTCGGGCAGCGAGAATTTCTACCACCTCGAATCGGTCGTGCAGGAATACTACGGCTACAAGCATCTCGTACCGACGCACCAGGGCCGTGGCGCGGAGAACCTGATGTCGCAAATTCTTATCAAGGAAGGCGACTATGTGCCTGGCAACATGTACTTCACAACGACACGCCTGCACCAGGAACTGGCGGGCGGCACATTCGTCGACGTCATCGTCGACGAGGCGCACGACCCGCAAAATGCGTTCCCATTTAAAGGCAATGTGGACCTCGAAAAACTGGCCGCGCTGGTTGACGGCGTTGGTACCGATCGTGTGCCTTATGTAAGCCTCGAAGGCAATGTCAACATGGCTGGTGGACAACCGTTCTCGATGGCAAATTTGCGAGAACTGCGTCTTTACTGTGACAAGCACGACATCCCGATTATGCTCGATGCCACGCGCACCATCGAGAATGCCTGGTTTATTCGCGAACGTGAAGACGGTTATGCGGGGCAACCGGTCCGCGACATATTGCGTGAAATCTGCGACATGACCGACGGTTGTACCATGTCGGCCAAGAAGGACGCACTTGTTAATATTGGCGGCTTTTTCGCCTGCAATGATGATGAAGTGTTTCAAAAAGCGCAGAACCTCGTAGTCGTTTACGAAGGCCTGCACACCTATGGCGGCCTGGCGGGTCGGGATATGGAAGCCATGGCACAAGGTATCCGCGAAGCCGTTACCGAAGATCACATGGCCGCGCGCATCGGACAGGTGCGTTACTTGGGGCGAAAGCTGGAAGCAGCGGGCATCCCACTCGTCGAGCCGATCGGCTCGCACGCCATATTCATCGATGCGCGACGTTTTCTGCCGCACATCGACCAGGAGGAGTACCCGGCACAGGCACTGGCCGCCGAGTTGTTCATTGAATCGGGTATTCGCACGATGGAGCGCGGCAACGTGTCTGCGGGACGCGACCCCCTGACGGGGAAAAACCGTCTACCGAAACTGGAACTCGTGCGACTGACAATTCCACGGCGTGTTTATACTCAGGCGCACATGGATGTGGTCGCCGAGTCCGTGATCGGAGTCTATAAGCGACGCGACAAGATTCGTGGCTTGAAGATGGTCTATGAACCAGAGTACCTGCGATTCTTCCAGGCGCGGTTCGAGCCTGTTTCCTGATTTCGCGGGCATAGCCCGTTCCTATTCGCATACGCGGCTCAGTCGAGATTCGGCAGGCCGTGCAGCACCAGCAAGTAGTAGCTAACCATGCCGATAATCTTGTCGTTCTCGACGACAGGCGCATGGCTGATGCCGAAGTTTTCGAACAAGCGCGCGCAGTAACGGATTTCCATGTCCGGCCGTACGCTAAGAACCGGCTTGGCCATGATCTCGTAGACGTTCACGCGCTCCGGCGCGCGGTTCTTGGCGATGACCTGTTTCGCTATGTCCGAGAACAGCAGCATGCCATGTTCATCGTTTTTGTCGCGGCGTTTTACTATCAGGCTCGTCGCACCGACTTTTTTCATGATTTTCAATGCCGTCAAAACATCGATCGAGCCATCGACCTCCGTTACTTCGGTGCGCATGCAGTCTCGCACGGGACCCCAGTTTGGGATAGTCATAATTTTTCCTCCACTAGATCAACGAGCTCCTGTGCCTGGTGCACGACGCCCACCGCGTCTTCGACATCGATCAGCACGGCAATTCCGGTACCGGGCTTCTTGTCGAACTCCCCGACCTCGCCGATATGCTCCAGGATATGCCGACTCAAATGCTGCTCAACCAGCAAAAGTACGACGTCGCGCTGTGTAGAAAGCGTTAGTCCGAAAAAGGTCTTACTCTCTTTGATGCCTTCGCCGCGCGCGTTGGGGATAACGGTACATCCTGTTGCACCCGCTTCTCGCGCAGCGTGCATAACCTCTTCAGTCTTTGAATCTTCGACGAAGGCGACTATCAGCTTAAAGTGCATGGTCTTTTTCCTCTTGCAATTCGTCTGGTTCGATGTCGGAATGATCTACCCGTTGTCGCAAAACCGCTAGCTGGCCGTATGCCAGCACCGAGATTATCGGAAACAAGGCGGCGAATGCCACCAGTCCGAATCCATCCAGCAACGGGCTGCGCCCTGGTACCGCCTCCGCGAGTCCGAGGCCGAGCGCCGTAATCAATGGCACGGTTACGGTGGATGTCGTGACGCCGCCGGAATCATACGCCAGTGGCACGATCACCTTCGGCGCTAACGCTGTCTGCGCGATAACGACCAGATAGCCGGCAGCGATGAAATGTTGCAAGGGCAGGCCCGAAATAATTCTAAAACAGCCCAGGCTCACACCGACGCCAGCGCCAATCGCGACAGCGACCCGCAGCCCCCAAACACCGATCGCGCCGCCCGATACGGCATTCGCCTTGATGGATACAGCCATCAACGCGGGTTCGGCCAGCGTCGTGCTGAAGGCAACGGCGGCGCCAAACAGGTACACCCAGTAATAGTCTCGCCAGATCAGTGCGGCCGCCGCGCTTATTTTTGCGGACTGCAGGAATTCCGGATCCGTCAACTGCTGTGCCATCAGTCGGCCGAGTGGAAAAAGCGTGTGCTCCAGTCCTTCAAGAAACAGACCCAATCCCACAATGACAAATACGAAGCCGACGACAATCGGTCCGACATTCGGCATGCGGCCGCCGATGACGAATATTTGGAACGCAAACAGGAAAATGGCGATCGGCAGTACATCAATTGCGCTGTAGCCGACAAACTTCAGAGCATCGAGAATCAGATCCATTCGAGAATCGTCCCGTACAACAGCACGAAAAGAATCGGCGTCAACGACGCGAACGCGATGAGGCCGAAGCCATCCGTCATCGCATTGCGGCCTCTCAGTGAACTGGCCAGGCCCACACCCAGCGCTGTAACCAGCGGCACTGTGACGGTCGACGTCGTGACGCCGCCCGAGTCATAGGCCACCCCAACGATCTCCATGGGAGCAATCGTCGTGGCAATCACGACGAGGATGTAACCGCCAATGATCATGACCGGGAGCGACCAGTCGGCAATGATACGAAAGACACCAATGAGCAGCGCCACCCCCACCGAGAATGCAACCACGAGTCGCAGACCCAGCGCATAGCTTGCCCTGGCTTCGTCTGTTGCCGGGATTGCACCTGCGTCAACGGCGACCGCAGCAGCCTCGGCCGCAACGGCCAGTAAAGCCGGCTCGGCAATGGTCGTTCCGAAACCGAGCACGAACGCAAAGACAAACAGCCAGAACGCACTGCCTTTTTTCGCCAGCGAGTGTGCGAGATTTTCACCGATTGGGAACAGCGCCAGGCGCAGTCCGAATATGAAGAACGTCAGACCCGCAACGACGAGCAGAGCACCGAATATCAAAGATACAAAGCCGGATACCGGCTGCTTGATGACCCAGATCTGAAAAACGCTGATGACAATGACAATCGGCGTCAGGTCCCGCAGGCTGCCCAGCGCGTCTCGGGAAAGTGCAATCAGCGAGTTTTTCAAGCTCGTCCTTCAGGTTAGACGTTGGTCAGCGTCAGGTCTCCCGTAATTCTAACTAAACTTGTACCTCATTGTTCTGACTTGTAGCCGAACGCGTAGAAAAGAACCGGAATCACTACCAGCGTCAGCAGCGTCGATACCAGGATGCCGAAGATCAACGTCACGGCAAGCCCATTGAAGATCGGATCGTCGAGGATGAAGAACGCACCGAGCATGGCAGCCAGCGCCGTGAGCGCGATCGGTTTCGCCCGCACGGCGCCCGCGCGTATAACCGCTTCCTCAAGCTCGACGCCGGCTTCGGCCTCCTGTCGCACGAAGTCGACGAGCAGTATCGAGTTCCGCACGATGATGCCGGCCAGTGCAATCATGCCGATCATTGAGGTCGCCGTGAACTGCGCACCCAGCAGTGCGTGGCCCGGCATGACACCGATGATCGTGAGTGGAATCGGCGCCATGATAATCAGCGGTACCGTGTAGGACCGGAATTGCCCCACGACGAGGAGATAGATGAGTATCAATCCGACCGAGTATGCGATGCCCATATCGCGAAACGTCTCGTAGGTAATTTGCCACTCGCCGTCCCATTTCAGGCTGTAGTTATACGGGTTGTCCGGCTGGGTAATGAAACGCTGTTCGATCTTCTCGCCATCCAGCGCCTCGTCGCCGATGCGGCCCACCATGTCGAACATGCCGTACAGCGGGGAATCGAAGCGGCCCGCCATATCGCCCGTGACGAAAACGACGGGTAACAGGTCCTTGTGGTAAATGGTCCGTTCCCACTCGGACTCGCGAACATCGACAATCTCGGTCAGCGGGACAAGATTGCCCTCCCGGCCGGCCACTCGAATCATCAGGAGGCTGTCCAGCTCGGACTTGTCGGAAACCGGCAGCTCGAGACGCACGGGCACCGGGTATTTTTGATAACCGTCGCGCACGTAGGTGACGTCCTCGCCACTCAAAGCGGTCTGCAGCGCCTGGCTCACGCTGGCCTGCGAAACGCCCAGCAATGCCGCCTTACTTCTGTCGACCACAACGACGAGCCGCGGCGCCGGAATTTCCACGCTGTCATCGATGTCGACGATGTCCGGAGTCGCCGCAAACAGCTTGCGAAGTTCTCCCGCGATCGCCTGCTGGCCGGCATAGTCCGGGCCGTATATTTCGACGACCAGCGGTGACTGCACGGGCGGGCCCGGCGGGACTTCGACGATTTTGACCGAACCGCCGAAGCGACTGCCAATCTCATTGAGGCGCGGTCGCACGGCGGTCGCAATGTCGTGACTTTTCCGGTCGCGGTGGGATTTGTCGACGAGATTCACCTGAATGTCGCCTACATTGGCGCCTTCGCGCAGGTAGTACTGGCGCACGAGGCCGTTGAAGTTTATCGGTGCCGCCGTGCCGGCGTAGACCTGGTAGTCCGTTACTTCGAGTATCTCACCGAGATATTGCGCCATGTCGTCGAGCACGCGAGCCGTCTGCTCGACCGTCGTGCCTTCCGGCATGTCGAGCACGACCTGGAATTCCGACTTGTTGTCAAACGGCAGCATTTTCATTACGACGGCTTGCACGACCACGAGCCCCATTGCGAGCAGGATTGCGACAAGAACGCCACCCAATAACCAGCGACGCGGGCGCCTGCCGTCTGTTCCGCGCAGAAAGGGACCAACGACCTTGCGAAACAGCCGATCCAGCCATTGGGCAGACGCATCTTCTCTATTTGTCTCGTGCGCATGCGGCAACAGCTTCTGACTGGCCCACGGCGTGATAATCAGCGCGACGGCAAGGGACAGCAGCATGCCGATACTTGCATTGATGGGTATCGGACTCATATACGGTCCCATCAGGCCTGTCACGAAAGCCATCGGCAGCAGCGCGGCAATCACCGTAAAGGTCGCGAGGATGGTCGGGCCGCCCACTTCGTCGACAGCGGGGGGTATGGCTTCCAGCAGCGACTTGCCGCCCATCGCCATGTGCCGATGTATGTTTTCGACAACGACAATCGCGTCATCGACCAGTATGCCGATGGAGAAAATCAGTGCGAAAAGCGACACGCGGTTGATCGTGAAGCCCCAGGCCCAGGAGGCAAACAGCGTCAGCGTCAGTGTGACGACGACGGCGGACCCAACCACGACCGCCTCGCGCCAGCCCAGCGACACCATGATCAGCAGGATGACCGAGATCGTCGCAAACGCGAGCTTCTGTATCAGCTTTTTCGCCTTGTCGTCGGCCGTCTTGCCGTAGTTTCGCGTCACCGTGAATTCCACGCCGTCGGGTATGAAAATGCCTTTGAGTTCGCTGAGCCGCTCGATAACCTGTTCCGCCATGCGTGCCGCATTAGTGCCGGGTTTCTTCGCGACAGCGAGCGTTACCGCGGGTGCACCGATGCCAGGCGTCAGGCCGATCTTACTGGCTGCCGCACCCGTGCCGAAGCGCACGTATTGCTCGGGATGATCGGGCCCGGACGAGACATCGGCGACATCGTCGAGGTAGATCGCTTTGCCCTCACTGACGCCGACAATCAACCCGGCGACGTCGTCCATGTCTGCGAGGAATGTGCCGACAGTAACTGGAACGGTCCGGTTACCGGTTACGATCGAGCCAGCGTGGGCGGCGACATTGCTGACCTTGAGCGCGTGGCGTAACGCGTCCATTGAAAGGCCGTAGGCGGCAAGCCGCTGCGGATCGAGCTGCACATGTACGACGCTGTCGGGGCCGCCGACCGTGTATACGTTACGCGTGCCGGGCACGCGTTTAATCTCCGCTTCGATCGAGTGAGCGATGCGCTGCAATTCATGGGCGCCGCGGGTCTCGTCCGCCGTCCAAATCGTTACCGTCACGGTCGGCACATCATCGATGCCCTTGGGCTGAATGAGCGGCTGCAGTACGCCGCTGCCGGGCGGCTGCCAGTCCTGGTTCGAATAGACCGCGTTATACAAACGCACAATGGCGGCCGTCCTGTCCTCGCCGACTTCAAACTGAATCGTCAGCGCCGCCACTCCCGGCCGTGAAACCGAGTAAGTGTGTTTGACACCTTCGATTTCCGCCAGCACCTGCTCCATCGGTACAGCGACCAGGTTTTCGACCTCTATCGCGCTTGCGCCTGGAAACGGAACGAAAATGTTGGCAAACGTGACGTTGATTTGCGGCTCTTCCTCACGCGGCGTTACCGCAACCGCAAACAGCCCCATCAGCAGTCCGGTCAATGCCAGTAATGGCGTTATCTTGGAGTTCTGAAATTTTTTGGCCAGCGATCCCGAGAAACCGAGTTTTCGTTCCGTCGACACTTACTGCGCTCCGGCGCTTTCTTTGAGGTATATGCCGGCGCTTACTGGATCCGTGGCAACGGACTCGCCTTCGCTCAGGCCTCCCAGGACTTCAATCGAGTCACCGTAGCGGCGCCCGAGACGCACCTGCCTGAGTGTTACCCGATCGTCGCTCGCCACGTAAACCGCGCTGAGTTCGCTCCGCCGCACCACCGCCGTGAACGGGATCAACAGTCGTTTGGTTTCGCCGACGACGAAGCCGACTTTGACGATCATGCCCGGGTAAAGCGTGGCGCTTCCATCGGGCAGATCAACGCGCACGCGGAACGTATTCGCTGCCGTATCGGCAACCGGGAAAAAGGTCAGTTCCCTGCCCGCAATGCGCTCATCGTCGATGTAAACGAACGCCTTGCCGATGGTACGCACGGCATGAAACATGCTTTGCGGCACGTCCACGTTGACGCGCAGCGACTGCAACGACAGTCCCGTGATCAGCGGCTGTCCCGGCGACACGAGTTCGCCGAGTTCGACATGTCGCTCGGCGACAATACCGGCGTATGGCGCGCGCACTACCGTGTATTCCAGCTGCTCCCTGGCCGTCGCGACGCCCGATCTCGCAGCGCTAAGGCGAGCCTGCGCAGCGTCACGATTGGCCTTCGCCTGATCGAAGCGGGCCCTCGACACCGTCTGATTATCGAACATGTTCGACACACGATTGAACTCCTGGTCCGCCTCCGCAAATCGCGCCCGCGCTTCTTCCAGCGCCGCTTCGGCGCGCGTCATCGCGGCACGTTGCTCTGTGTCAGTAAAACGCATGATGACCTTGCCCGCATCGACGAAATCGTTGACGTCGAACGGCAGTTCGGCAATACGTCCTGACGTCTGCGCCGAAACCGTTGCCTGGTTCACGGCCTCGATGCGCCCGTCCCAGATGCGTTCGCGCGGCGCCACCTCGTAAGTGACCTCTGCGGTGGAAAACGGCACAGCGGCCCCGGCCGGCACGGCGCATACGGTGCCCACCGCTGCGGCGCTCAACAGGCTCTTTAATAGATTCATAGTCGCCCCACCCCTCTGGCGAGTTCATACAGCGCCAGTTTGGCGTCGAAATCAGCGTTATCGTGATTGCTGCGGCTCAAGGAGCGCAGCATCTCCGCGTCGAGTACTTCGGTATTGGTACCCTCGCCGTTGCGGTATCGATCCCGCACGACGCGGAGGTTCTCTTCGGCCTGCTCAACGGCACGCGCTGTAAGGCGCTTTCGTTCATTGGTCTCGTTGAGGCGCAGCCAGGACTGGCGTACCTGGAGTTCGATCAGCGATCGCAGGTTGTTGCGCTCCTGCCTGACTGCATTCGACTTGAACAACAGGGCGCTGGCTTTTTTCCGCGCCTGCCCGCCGTCGAACACGTTCCACTGCACGCCAACGCCAACCATCCAGAATTCGTCTCGATTGAGAAATTCGTTCTGCAGCGCCATATACCCGCCCGTTACGGCGAGGTGCGGTCGGGTCTCTGCGCGCTTGGAATCGGCCTGGTAACGAAGCGCTTTTGCAGCCGAGTCCAGGCTGCCCAGTTCCGCGCGACTCCTTAGCGCAACATCGGTCAGCGCGTCGAGCGAGCTCGGGTCGAGTCCGGGATCAATGCCCGGCAGGTATTCATCGAGGCTGACCGGCGTTCCCAGATTTCGCCCGAGAGCCCTGTTGTAAGCCGCGTTCGCGAGATCAAGGCGATTTCGCGCCTGCAGCCGCCGCTGTTCCGAGTCGGCAAGAGAGACGGCGGCGGCCAGGTAATCGTTACGTGCAACCGCGCCGGACTTGAACATGTCGTCCACGTCGCGCACGTGGGCACTCAGGCTCTTCACGTTGCTGTCCGCAACCGCCAACGCGCTTTTGGCGCGCAGTACGTTGATGTACTGCTCTGCTACCGCCAGCTTGATTTGCTGTGTGCTCGCCCCGGACTGAAACTGCTGTGCTTCGAGCATAGCTTCGGCAGCATCGATGCCGTGCATTACCCTGCCGCCCGTATACAGGGGCAGCGTGATACGCGCATCGGCCATCTGCATCGACTCTCCGTCGAACAGCGGCAATATCGCAGGCACGCCCGCGCCGCTGAAATCGAACGCAGGCGCGTCATCGAACTGCGTAATGCCAGCGCTCGCCGAAATGTTCGGCAGACGCGCAGCTTTTGCTGCCTCCAGATCAGCATTCGCCGACGCAACCCGACTCTGGGTTGCCTGGATCGTCTGGTCCCCGGCGAGCGCTTCGCGCCACGCCGCAACAAGATCTTCGGACAGTGCGGTCTGCGTGGACATCAACAGACCCAGTGCCATCGCCGGGAGATATTTCCTAACTATTTGATTCAATTGCGAAACCTCGGGTTGGTCCAGAGCATTGTCACGACCTATACATTAGATTTCTCTTAATTATACTTTACTAATATTTGATGTGCCAGTCCTGATTCGGGTTCCGCACCGGGCCCGGGAGATACACGGCAATGTTGATAAGGCGTGGCGATCGATTACGCCGCGAGTTTCTCGAGTAACGCGGCGTATCTCGGATGCGAATGCAGGTTTACGAGGTCCGCGTCGTGCTGCATCCAGTCTTTGCTGATCGTGCCGTGTTCAAACGCGCGCTCCAGGTAGTCGAGTGCCTCCTCCGCTTTGTTCAGCATCGCAAGATTACAGCCGAGGTTATAGAGCGAAATTGGATCGTTCGGATCGATATCCATCGCACGATGCATCCATCGCTCTGCACGCTCGATTTCGCCCAGGACGATTAACGATCCGGCACCCAACAAGAGAGCGCGCACGTCATCCGGGTTCCATTCGAGATGCTTTTCAACAACAGCAATGCCGCGCCGTGCTTCGTCTTTCGCTTCATCGAGCCGGCCGGCGCCGCGCAGAACCAGGACACGCAGCATTCTCGATTGATACTCGTCAGGATTAACGGACGCCGCTTTTTCGAACAATTCGGCGGCTGAGGCCATGTCTCCCTGGTGGAATCGACAGCGCGCAAAGTAGTAATAAGCTTCGTACAAACCGGGATTGATTTCGATCGCCTTGTTGAAATACTGTTCCGCACGCTCAAAATCGTCGTTGATCATGTGAGCGAGCCCGACCGACGCATGCGATTCCGCAAGGTCCGGGTTCAGCGCCAGTGCGCGCTCACTCGCTTCACGTGCCTTGGCTTTAAAGCTCGATGTCGGATCGGCATACATCACCTCAAGTGCATAACAGTCAGCGTAACTCGCCCAGGCCAGGGCAAATTTCGGATCCTTCTTAATTGCCTGGTGGAACATTTGCCGCGCGGATTCAAGATCGACCTTGCGAAAGCGATTAAGGAACTGCCTCCCGCGAAGATAATAGTCGTAGGCCAGAACGTCCTGCGTCGACGTCGTCTCGATTGGCGTGACGGTATTCAGCAGTAGCCCGGCGATACTGCTCGCGATTTCATCCTGGACGGCAAAAACATCCTCGAGTTTACGATCGTAAGATTTCGACCAGAGATGATAGCCGTCTTTGACATTTACCAGCTGGGCCGTGACGCGCAACCGGTCGCCGGATTTTCTGACGCTGCCTTCCAGGATAGTGCTTACGCCGAGCTTGCGGCCGATATCCTGCAAATCGGCGTCAGCATTTGCGTATCGAAATGAAGATATACGTGCCGCAACGCGCAACAACTCGATCTTTGTGAGGGCATGTAGAATTGCTTCCGCGATACCTTCGCAAAAATATGCCTGGTCTTTTTGTGGACTCATGTCGGTGAAAGGCACCACAGCGATCGAGGCCGGGTCATCAATCGTCGTGTCGGCAATCATGGGCCGCGCGTCGCGACGTATGCCGGACGGCGTAATGTCGAACATCCATGCGAGTATGGCAGCGAGCGGAAAGCCGGCGATTACTAGAACGACCAGAAGGGTCATCACCCAGCCGGGTAGTCCCAGCGGCTCGAAGGTAACTTCACCGATCTGCAGCAGCGCCCAGCAGACAAGCGCGTAAGCAATGACGACGGGGTATACACGTCGGCGTAACATCTCAGCCGAGAATCCAGCCAGAAACGAACGAGACTTGTTGCGCATCTCTACACCGCCCAATGCGTAATTTTACGCCTTCTTTCTAATTGAAACAGCGTTCTGCGGGATCTACCTATGCCTTAGGCTGAGTCCAAACAACGGTCGCAATATTTTGGTCCGGCGTATCACAAACTCGTGCAGCACGTAGCAGCCGCCAAGCGTGCCGCCCAGGACCAGCACGGGTTCTATGACGGGCCCGAGCTGCAGCTGCGACAAGTTGTAGCCGATAACGATAACAATCGTCTGGTGCAGGATATACCAGGGGTACACGGCTTCGGTTGCGTACGGCAGCCATTTCATCGGCCTGTTGAACAGATGATGGCCCCAGCCCAGAGCGGCAAGCATCCAGATCCATCGATTGAGATAGGTGATCAGTCCGCTGACCTGGTTTTGCCAGTTCGAGGTCTGATCCGGCAGGAAATCGCCGCTCACGCTGAACAAGCCAAAAAACAGGATAGCCAGCGCAAGCGTCAGTTTACGAATGCGCGATACTTCGAACCAGAAGCCGTCGTTGCGCGCGATCAGGAAGCCGTAAAGGAAAAACGTGCCGTACATGGCGTGGGCATACCAGTCATCGAAGAACGCATGAGTGACGCCCGGAAAACGCGGAAATATCAGGTTGTAATAGACCATCAGCGGCATCACCGGAACCAGCACGATCCACGTTCCGCGCAGTCCCTGGAACCGTTGCCGGATGAACTTGCCTGGACCGTCGATCAGTAGCGCCACCGGTATGAGCAAGAGCGTGTAGAACCACAGGTAGGGCAGATACCAGAGATGGTTCCAGGTCCAGACTATCTGCTCTTCACCGCCCCAGGCTTCGCCCGGAAAATCCTGGAACGTCAGGTACTGTCCCATGAAGTGCAGGTACGCCGGTTCGATAATGCCCTTACCGAGCGCTTCGTAATAACACTGCGGGGAGACAATCAACGCCATGCCAAACAGTAAAGGGAGCAGCAGGCGCCAGCTGCGCCGCGCGAGGAATCTCCCGGCCGTATACTTGCCCCAGATGAAACTGACCGCGAGGCCCGAGATCAGGAAAATGAGCGGCATGCGCCACTGGTTGGTGAGCATCATCGGCAGCTGCAGCCACCTGGCCTGGTAGGTCGATTTGACGTGCCAGCCCCAGTCCGCCACGTAGAACATCGCGACGTGGTACAGGATCAACAGGCCGAAAGCAAAGACTCGCAGCGCGTCTATGTCGTAGCGGCGGCCGTGCACACCGGCCGAGATGGCTGCCCCGTTGTCCGACAATCTGATTCCCTTGCGCGGCTCGCTCGCCCTCATAATGCCTTATTTGTGTCAGTATCGGGACCGTTAAGGAGAATCCTGCCGCTAGAGAAGCCGTATGTCCGCGCGAACCCTGATTGTCTTCTGGCTTGTCGTCTCCCTGATGTGTCCAGGCGTTGCATGTGCCGACACTGCTCCCGACTACAAAGCCATCTTCGAAAAAGCGGTCGCTGCCGTCGAATTCGATTTTGACCGGCGCTGGGCCTACACCGAAACACGCATCGACAGCGAGCATGTCTGGGTTGCACGTTCCGATCCACGGAGGTCATCGGGCGAACGATGGCAGCTGATCAGCGTAGACGACCGCGAGCCTACCGAGAACGAAATCAAGAAGTTCAGGAAAGAAAGAGCGCGCGAACGCCTGGAAGAGGGCGACAATCAGGTGAACGCACTTGTCGATCCGGAATCGATCCGGGTTCTCGAGGAAACGGATGAGTACTGGCTGTTCGGATTCGTTCCCGATGATGAAGAAGACATCATGGACAGCGTCGATGCGACGATTCGTGTTAACAAAGCGCACGGGCACCTGGAATACATCGACCTGCGCAACCACAGCACCATCAAGCCCGCTTTCGGTGTGAAGATATCGAAGCTGATTACACGCCTGACGTTTGGGCGGACGACGGACGGCGGCCCCGTCGTTCCCATATCCACACAGGTAGAGGCGAAGGGCCGGGCCTTTCTCGTGGTCGCATTCGACGAACTGGAGGTGGTCCGCAACAGCAGCTTCGAACTGGTCGTTTCAGGGGCGGAAAATGGTGCCGGATAGGTGACTCGAACACCTGACCCCATCATTACGAATGATGTGCTCTACCAACTGAGCTAATCCGGCACGAACAGGCGGCGCGCAGTATAGCGTCGCCGGCCCATTTCGAAAAGGGCACGAGGCGATTAATCGCGCTGGCGGCGTACCTTGATCAGGACCTCGACGCTTTCGCTTTGAGTGCCCTCAGGCAGCCGTGGCAGGGCGTTGAATCTCACCTGGTCCTCGTCAATATCGGTGAACTCGCCGGTATCGATGTTGTAGAAGTGATGGTGAGGAACCGTTGACGAGTCGTAGTAACGGCGTTCCGGGTCCAGACTCAGTACTTTTACCAGCCCGCGATCCCCAAACAAATTCAACGTGTTATATACGGTCGCCTTGGACACGGAGCTACCCGCCTGCCGCAGCCGCTCGATGATAAGTTCGGCCGACAGGTGCTGTGGTTTTGCGAGCAGGATCTCCGCAATTTCAAGGCGCTGCGGCGTCGGCAAGATGCCGTGAAGGTCGAACTGCACGAGGATGTCAGCGCGTGTCATTCTCTCGGTCCTATCGGTTCCACGTAAGGGCACAGGATATCACGAGCCGCACCGCACGCGTCAGCCGGCAGATTTCATTTCCAGCCGAAAAGCCGACTTTCATCCGAGGCGATCCGCCGCCCGACTTCGCAACAATGCATGCAGGACAAGGAGGTCCGGCATGCGCCACCGCAACTGCGGCTACTCGCTTTATGAACTGCTCGTCACAACAGGGCTGATCGCTCTTCTGCTCGCCGTGGGGATTCCGTCCTTCGCCTCCATAATGGCCCGTCAGCGGCAGCTGACGGAGATCAATGCCCTGTTCCATGCGATTCATGTTGCGAGGAAGGAGTCCATCATGCGCCGCAGGGCCGTTTCGCTGTGTCCTAGCCACGATGGCCTGAGCTGTTCGAATAGTAACGACTGGTCGGGCGGCTGGCTCATGTTCGAGAACAGCGATCGGGACTCGCCGCCGCACGTCGACAGCGGAGAACCCGTGCTGCAGCGCCACGCCGTCGCCAGCGAGGTCATCATCCAGGCGAATCGACGCGGCTTCACCCTGCGAGCCACGTTTCTTCGTGCGACGAACGGGACGTTCATCGTCTGCGACAGGGCGGAACGGATACCGGCCAAAGGCCTGGTCGTCAGCTACACGGGGCGGCCGCGCGTCGCGCTCAGCCGGACCAGCGGGAAGCCCTACGCATGTGCGCATTAGGTTAAATGCAGGATGGCAAATTGGACCGTTTATCGGCGATCCGACGCCATTCGTCGAAATGTCTCGCGCCGCACGATCGCACTCTTTTATAGTGGCCGGCATGAAAGACAAAAATCAAAGCGGCTTCACGCTCTACGAGCTCATGATTACGCTGACAATTGTTGGCGTGGTACTGGCATTCGGCGTTCCTAACATGCGCCAGTTTAACCAGAACGCCAAGATGACAAGCACGGCTAATGATCTGCACGCGGCCTTCCACCTGGCGCGCAGCGAAGCGTCCCGCGCAAAGACCAATATCACGCTCTGTGCAAGCTCGAACTCGATGACGGCCGGCGCCGACTGTGGCGGCACCTGGGACCAGGGCTATATCGTCTTCGTCGACTCGGACGGTGATATTGCGCGCTCCGGTGCCACCGAAACCGTGCTGCGCGCGCACCCGGCAATCGCCGAGGGCGTCACGCTGAAAGTCGCTAACAATGCAAATTTTTTCGGCTTCGCGGCCACCGGACTTGGCCGCGGCAACGTTGGACCCAACGTGGCAATGACGCAGGTCGTCATGTGTGACGATCGCGGCAACATTACGGCGGCGGGCGGCAATTCGGCGGCGCGGCTGTTTGTCGCAACACCGTTGGGACGTGCAACGATCCAGCGCGACCTGTCCATGATTCAGGATGTACTGGACAACCTGGGCGAAACCTGCCCGTAGGCAGATGTGCGCTTCTAAGAAGACTAAGGAAAAAAACGCAATGATCCTCAGGAAGAAACAATCCCGGTCGACGCAGAATTGTCGCGGCTTCTCATTGATAGAGGTGCTGATCGCTCTGGTCATCATGTCCGTCGGCATGCTGGGCATCGCGGGCCTCTACGTTGAAGGCATGAACGCCGGACGCACGTCCATATTCCGGCACCATGCCGTGACACTTGCCAGTGACGTTGCCGACCGTATTCGCGCGAACCCGAGGGCCGGCGTCGATTACCAGGGGCCGGGCGGCAACAATAACTGCGTTCTGGGCAACGTAAACTGCAATCCCGCGCAAATGGCCGCGAATGACATCGCACTTTGGAGGGCTCAGGCAGGCGAAATGCTGCCGAATGGCGATGTGACCGTAACTTTTGACGACACGGTCGTGCCGCCAACCTACACCATCGTCGTGAGCTGGAACGAAGCCGGCGAGGATACGCCACCGACATACACGATCCTGATACCGGTACTCGGAATTTAGGGGGCCGCCGAATGAACGATTTGCACATTAAATTGGCGCGCCACCAAAGCGGCCTTACATTGGCCGAGCTCATGGTCGCATTGGCGATCGGCTCGTTTCTGATGATCGGCGCAATACAGATTTACAACCAAAGTCGGGAAGCATTCGTCATCAACGAATCGATCGCCCGCGTGCAGGAAACCGCGCAGTTCGCGATGGACACGATCGAGGCCGATCTGCGCATGGCCAGCAACTGGGGCCGCAACAGCCGCGGACTCGCGGTCGAGGGCCGCTCCCTGATCAGCGACGCGGATCCGGCCGGCCTCGACCCGCCGGCCGATTGTGGCGCGCGATGGGTACTCGATCTCGGCAAACCGATCGATGGCAACAATAATTCCTACGGCCTGGCCTGCCTGCCCACCGCGGCCGCCGGCCCCTGGCAGCCGAACTCCGATGTCGTCACCGTGCGGCGTGCCACTGTGGCCCCCGTCCTCCCCACCAACGGACGCTTCCAGATTCAGAGCACGCGAATTCAAGGCGAACTGTTCAAGAACGGTCTGGTCCCGAGCAGCTTCGAACCGCCGGCCGACCCGGCGTTTCCTGCGCAACCGACGGATCCGTCCGCGACACACAATCTGCTGGTCAACAGCTATTACGTGGCACAGGAGTCGGAGCTGATTCCGGGCGTACCGACGCTGCGGCGCAAGACGCTGACCATGGCCGCCGGCGCATCGGTCATCCAGGACCAGGAAGTTGCGCCCGGCGTCGAGAACATCCAGATGCAGCTTGGCATCGACGTCGACCGGGACAATACCGTGGATCGCTACGTCAATCCCGGAGATCCGATCTACGATCCGAATGCTGCCGGCTATGTCCCCGGTGCGCGCGTCATAACGGCCCGCATCTGGATGATCGTGCGAGGTGTCACGCCGGAATTTGGCGTGCAGGATACCAACACCTATCAACCGGGCGATCTCGCCAGCGCCCTTGCGCTGGATAACGGTTATCGCCGTATGCAGGTTTCGAAAACCGTACTCCTGCGCAATGCCAGGACCTGAGCAAGAGACAAGTCATGAAATCCACGAATCAGTCTATTAATCATCACAGCAGGCAGCGCGGCGCCGTGCTTATCATCAGCCTGCTGCTGCTCGTCGTCATCACGACGCTCGCCATCTCGGGTATGAATACCGCGTCGACCGAACTTGCCATGGCGCGCAATGACCAGAACTACGAGTACGCGTTCCAGGCCGCCGAAACCGGTCTCGAGAATGCCCTCGCGCAAGGTCGCTTCGACACGCTCGTCGAAACGGACCTCGGCCAGAATTTCATCAACACAAATGACGAGGTCACGACCAAGGTCCGGTTTGAAAATTCGACCCTGGTTCCTGACCGCGCCTTTAGCCTCGGCGTCGGTAGCGGCGTTGCTGCCTATCACTTTCTTGCTTCAGCAGAAGCCAAGTCAAGACGCGCACCGGGCAGCGATACGGATCGCGATTCGAGCGCGCTTCACACACAAGCATTTTACGTCGTCGGCCCTGAGTCGTCGGCGTTCTAGATTCGAAACGGAGTAGTCGGATGGACATGATCAAGACCGCCATTTTCTCGCTGTTGCTCATGATGAGCGCGGCTGCTTTTGCAGACAACTATCCGCCGACGCGAACGTACGAAGTACTGGTGCGGGAAGTGCGCTTGCCCACCGCGGAAAACGGCACCATTACGGTCAGGGAGTGCCGCCGCTGTGACTATGAAACGCATCGGGTCACGGCGCGCACCGTGTATGCATTCAATGGAAAGACTATGTCGCTCGAGGACTTTCGCGAGGTCGTCGAGAATTTGAGGCTCGAAGGCCACCACGCCGTCAACGTGAGGCGTGACATCGAGACGGACACGATTAGCAAAGTCTTTATTTACACGCAGTAAGCCGCTCAGAACGGACACTGAGGACACAAAATGAATTCTCTAAACACAAGAACACTGTCAATCGGCACATCGTTTCTCCTGACGATCTTGGCCGGAGTGCCTGCCGTCGCCGATGATACCGAGCTGCTGGTCGTTGACCCCAGCACCACGTCGGCAACGCCACCGAATATCATGTTCATCCTTGATACGTCGGGCAGTATGGGCGACCCGGTCAGCACGACGGAGCCTTATGACAGCAATCGTGACTATTCAGGCGGGTCGTGTGACTCCAGCAAGTTCTACTGGACCACGCTGGACGTGGAACCTAGCTGCGCCGGCGGCGGCAATACCCAGTTTATCGACGAAGCGGCTTTCGTCTGTGAGGACGCCAGGCTACGCATGAGCGGTATCGGCGCGTACAGCGGCGTGATGATTCAATATCGCGCCGACGGCGATGGCGCTGACGGCCGCTGGCAGCAGCTCGAGATCGGCAACGCTAGCGGACTCGTTGAGTGCCAGAGAGATTCCGGCGATCACGGCAGCGGCACGAGCGGCCAGGTCTATGCCCAGGCCGGCACCGGGCTTGCTGAATTCACGTCGGACCCGAATGCGGAAATCTCCTGGGGCAGCGGCGACGCGGCGCAAGCTTACACGGTGTATGACGGCAACTACCTCAACTGGAAGGAAAACCCGGTTACGGTCAATCTGCCGAAGATCGATGTCGTGAAAGCCGTGACGAAAAACCTCATGAACTCGATCGAGAACGTCAACGTCGGTCTCATGCGATTCACGGGTGCCAATGGCGGTCGCGTTCTGCACGCGATCGGACCGATCGATACCGATCGGCCCGCCATATTGAGCAAGATCGATGCACTCGTTGACGGCGGCAATACGCCACTGGCTGAAACCCTGTACGAGTCCGCCCTTTACTGGCGAGGCCTGAATGCCGACTATGGCAACCTGCAGCTCGATGCCACTACGGGCCTGCCGATCGGCGACATCGACCCGAATGCCTTTGTCAACCAGGCGCCGGGCGCATACCAGAGCCCGGCGATGCCGGTCTGCACCCGCAACTTCAACGTCTTGCTGACTGACGGCGTACCTGTCAGTGATGCGGACGATCAGGCGAAAGTGCCGACATTGCCTAGCTACGGGAGCATCGGGCGAACCATCTGCAACGGCACCGAGGCCGACGGTCGCTGCCTCGACGACGTCGCCGAGTACCTGTCCAAAGTCGATATCAGCGGCACGACGGACGGGGAACAGGTCGTTACGACGCATACCATTGGTTTTGACATCGATCTGCCAATATTGAGGACGGCGGCGGAAGTATCCGGCGGCGAGTATTACCTGGCCGAAAACGTGGAAACGCTGACAACGGTGCTCACGCGCATCATCGAGAGCATTGTCGACAAGGGCCTGTCTTTCTCCGCACCGGCGGTAGCCGTAAACGCGTTCAACCGCACGCAGAATATCAACGATCTTTACATTTCGACATTTCTTCCGGCTTCCAGGGTCCACTGGCCCGGTAACCTGAAGAAATACACGATTACGGCGGATGGCGTTATCAAAGACGACAAGCCGGAGGACGCGGTAGACCCGGACACCGGGTTCTTCAAAGAAACTGCGCGGAGCATATGGACGGCGATTACCGTAGAGGATGGCGACAAGGTTCAGCTCGGTGGCGCAGCTAACAAGCTGCCGATTCCCGCCAACCGCAAGGTCTACACCAACAACGGCGCGGTCGATAACCTTACCGCCGCCAACAACGCGATCACGCCGTCCAATGCCACGGCATTCAGTCCGAGCGATTTCGGTCTCACCGGCGCTCCCGGAGAGCCAACCGTCGAGGACGTAATTCGCTGGGCGCGCGGCCAGGACGTTCGCGACGCTGACAGTGACGGCGACAACCTGGAAGCGCGCAATGTCATGGGTGACCCCTTGCATTCGCAGCCCGCTGCCGTGGTTTATGGCGGCGACGTGGACAACCCGGAAGTGATCGTATTCACGGCTACAAATGATGGCTACCTGCATGCCGTCGACGGCGAGACGGGGGTCGAACTCTGGTCGTTTATCCCGAAGCAATTCCTCCCGGACCTGCCCGAGCTGATGCTAAACGGCAATTCGACCTACAAGCACTACGGCATCGACGGCGACATCGTCCCGGTCGTTGCGGACCTGAACGATAACGGCATTATCGACGGCAGCGATTTCGTGCACCTGATCTTCGGCCTGCGCCGCGGCGGTACCCGGTACTACGCGCTCGATGTGACCGACAAGGACACGCCGAAACTGCTGTGGAACGTAAGCTATCCGGAGTTCGGTCAGAGCTGGAGCAGACCGGTCGTAGCACGTGTTGACATGATCCATTCGGACCTCAATGACCAGAAAGCGGTCGTTATCATCGGCGAGGGCTACGACACCGTGCACGACACGGCCGCATTTCCAGGCACGTCCGACAACGCAGGCGCCGGCATCTCCATGCTGGACCTGATGACGGGTCAGCGCCTGTGGCGCGCCGGGCGTGCGGATGCAGACCTGGTTCTTGAAAAAATGACGCGATCGATACCCAGCCAGATTCGGGCCATCGATTTCAGCGGCGACGGATTCGTCGACCGCCTGTATGCGGTCGACGTCGGCGGCCAGGTATGGCGCTTTGACGTATTCCGCGACAAGCAGCCGGATAGTACCGCCGACCCGCTCGTAACGGGCGGCGTCATCGCACGATTCGGGGGCGAGGGAGTGGCTTCGGCCGGCGCAACCGATACCCGTCGATTCTATTCGCCTCCGGACGTATCGATATTCCTGGATCCTGTACTCAATCGTCGCTTCCTCGCGGTAGGCGTAGGCAGCGGCTACCGGGCGCATCCGCTCGACGTCAGCGCAACTGACGCCTACTATTCGCTGCGCGATCCGGATCTTTTCGCCAAGCTGGACCAGGACGCATACGACAATTACGACATTGCCGTCGATGCGGACATGGTCGAAGTCAGTGGCCAGCTCAACACGATCATCGGTAACGACGAACGCGGTTGGAAATTCACGTTCCCGGCCAACCAGATGATGCTGTCGGCGTCCGCAACGTTCAACAATTCCGTGTTTTTCATCGGCTACGAACCCAACGTGCAGTCCGCATCGACCTGCCAGGTACAGCCTGGAAGAAACTTCCTGTATCGCGTCAATGTCGCCAACGGCGATCCGGTTGCGAACAACCTCGACACGATGACACCGGCCGAAAGCGATGCGGCTCGAACCACGGCCCTCGAACAGGGCGGCATAGCACCGACGCCGACATTCCTGTTCCCGACGGCGCCGCAGCCTTGCACGGGAGCTGCCTGCTCACCGCCGCCGATCGGCTGCGTTGGCGTCGAGTGTTTCAGCCCGGGCTTTGCCAACAATCCGGTTCGTACGCTCTGGACGCAGGACGGAATTGAATAGCCGGACTGAACTGGCCGGAATGTATACGAGGAAGATAATTATGCAGATGCGCAGGCACATGCGCGGCATCACGCTGGTGGAGCTGATGATCGTGGTTATTATCATCGGCATTCTCACGGCAGTCGCGTTTCCCAACTATCGCGATTTTGTAACCCGGGCCAAGCGTAACGAAGCGAAGGCGGCGCTGCTTAAGTGCGCAACGAATCAGGAAAAATTCTATTTGCAGAATCAGGCCTTTACCGTCAACCTGGCGCAGCTGGGCTTCAGCGCCCCTTTCAAAACCGATTCCGATACGTATCAACTGAGCGTCGCAGCACCGAACCCCGCCGCCGACTTCACGTGCACGGCGACGTACCTGGTCGGCGACGGCGAAGCGGCAAAGTGCAATACGTTTTCGATTGACGGGCGCGGCGGCAAGACGTCGGGACCGCTTCCCGATTGCTGGACGCGCAAGAAATAGGAATTGTAAATCGGCAACGCGCCGCGGCACACCGGACTCAAGGAGCCGTCGACGGACGCTGCCTGCCGGAGAAAAATAGCGCATCGATAATCAGCAGCGCCGCGCCGACCGTAATGCCGGCGTCAGCGACGTTGAACGACGGAAAGGCCCATGCGCCGAACCAAACTTGAATAAAGTCCGTGACGTGTCCAAAGCGGACGCGATCAATGAGGTTGCCAACAGCGCCGCCGAGCACAAGCGCGAGGCCGATGGACAACAGCACGTGCCCTTCCCTGCGAATACGCCAGATCCACACCGCGATGACTCCGCTCACCACAGTTGCGAGTACCACAAAAAACCAGCGCTGCCAGCCGCCGGCATTTGCCAGGAAACTGAACGCAGCGCCACGATTCTTCTGATGCGTCAGGTTGACGAATGAGTTGAGGGGAACTCGATCATAAAGCGGCACCCACTCGATGATTGCCCATTTCGTAAGCTGGTCGGCAGCGACGATAACGAGCGCGATGAACATCCACGTAATGAACCGCGCATTGCCGCCGTTACTTTCCTTTACCTTCGTCAAGATTTTTCCTTCCAGTCCGCCTGAGCGGCGAGTGCTATACGAGCATTTTCGGCATCGATCGCCATTTGCGCAACCAGTTCGTCAACCGAGGCAAATTTTTCCTCGGCGCGAAGGTGCGCGAGAAAATCGACATGAATGTATTCGCCGTAAATATCTGCATCGAAATCAAACAGGTGAACTTCCAGCACGGGCTTGCAAAGATCGAACGTCGGTCGCGTTCCGACGCTTGCGACACCGTCGATCGGGCCGTTCGGTAGCCCGTGAACGCGCACGGCAAAGATCCCGAGCACCGCGCTCTGCCGTCTCCTGATATCGACATTCGCGGTCGCATAACCGAGCGATCGACCGACATTTCGGCCTTTTACGACTTTGCCGGACATGCGATACGGGCGACCCAATAATGCCGTCGCGCGCTCGACGTTGCCATCGGCGAGTGCGTCTCTAATCTCCGTACTACTCACCCGTACCCCTTCGACAGTTACGCTCGGCACCTTATCTACGTCGAACTCTAGGGCTCTGCTTGCCAGCTGCAAATGCTCGATCGTACCTTCGCGTTTGCTCGCGAACCGGAAATCATCGCCGACGACAATATGGCGCGCGTTGAGGCCATGGACGAGTATCTGCCGAATAAAGGCGTCAGCCCGAATACTGCGCATCGCCGTATCGAAACGCGGACAATAAAAAATATCGATACCGTAATCGGCAAGCGCATCGTATTTTTCCCGAAAACGCATGAGCCTGGCCGGCGGGCTGGCGGCCGCAAAGAACTCCTTCGGAGTCGGTTCGAAACTCATTACAACCGCGGGCCAGTCTTTCTTCCGCGCTTTATCGATGACTCGATCGAGCAACTTTGTATGACCCAGGTGCAGACCATCGTAGGCCCCGATCGTCACGACACTGCCGGGCGCCAGCTCGCTGTACGGCAGATCGACGAGATGCCTGACAAGCTGCACGTCAAACGGTCCTCAGGCGGAACTGCGAAGGCCGCAGCCCCAGCATCAGGAGCGTCAGGAAGTACGCCGCTGCGCCTGCGACAACCGAGACACTCAGCCAGTAAACGCGATCAAAGGTGCCAACGCCGAACCACCATTCCAGCGGCTGATCGAGCTGCAGCAATACTGCGCACATGGCGACGTTCGCCGCCATGACCCGAGCCATTAACAAGAGCCAGCCCGCCGAGTGCCGCAGAACGCGGTCCTTCTGCAGCCCGCGGTACAACAATGCGGCGTTGAGTATGGCCGCCGCGGACGTAGCGCCGGCCAGGCCGACGTGCGGTCCTGCGAAATCGATGGACGTCAGGTACCACGCCGATGCGATGCTGAGCACGAGATTGAGGGCAAGTGCGACCAGGGCAATGCGCACGGGGGTCCGCGTGTCTTCGCGCGCGAAGAAGGCCGGTGCCAGGATTTTCACGAAGGAAAACCCGATGAGCCCAACGGCATAAGCTCGAAGTGCGAGCATGGTCATGCTCACCGACCGCTCGTCGAAGATCCCGCCGTAAAACAACGTCGCTATCAGCGGTCCGGCAAGAACAACAAGACCTGCCGCCGCCGGCACGACGATCAACAGTGCAAGTTTCATCGACCAGTCCAGCGTTTGCGAAAACTCTGTTTTTTCGTCACCGGCCCACAGCCGCGACAGCGTCGGCAGTGTGACCGTCGCCAACGCGATGCTGAACAGACCCAACGGAAATTCCATCAGCCTGTCGGAGAAATACAGGTAGCTGATACTTCCGATCGGCAGCAAAGACGCAATCACTCCGCCAAGCAGCACGTTAATTTGCGCCACAGAGGAACCGAAAATCGCCGGGACCATCAGCCGGAACGCGCGGCGCACGCCCTCATGCCGCGGCGCCCAGATCGGACGAGGAAACGCGCGAATCCGGGCGAGAAACGGCAGCTGAAACAGCAGCTGGAGAATGCCCGCAATCAGGATCGCGTACGCCAACGCCATGACCGGCTGCTCGAGCATCGGAGCAACCCAGATAGCTGCCACGATCAAGACCACGTTAAGAATAACGGGTGTGAACGCCGGCACTGCGAAACGCCCGTAAGTATTGAGGATTCCGCCGGCGAATGCCGTCAGCGACACAAACAGCAGGTACGGAAACGTAAAACGCAGCATGAGCGCGGCAAGATCGAAGTCGCCGCCGTCACCAATAAATCCGGGGGCAACGATCAGGACGAGCACTGGCGACGCAATAACGCCAAGCAGCGTCACGAGAAACAGCACGATGCCAAAAGTACCGGCGACTGCATCGACAAATTCACGCGCTTCATCGTGATCGCGTTTCTCACGATAACGTGCCATGACCGGGATGAAGCCCGCCGAGAAAGCGCCCTCGGCGAAAAAGCGACGCAGCATGTTCGGAATGCGTTGTGCAACCAGGAACGCATCCATAATGAGCGACGCCCCGAAATAGCGGGCGAATACAATGTCCCTGACCAGCCCCAGTATTCTGGAAATCAGGGTCATGCCGCTTACGACCGAGGTCCTCAGCGCCAACTTCAGTCCGGAAGTGCGTTTCTTGGTCGTCATGGGATCGACGAGTTTAGCCTAAAAAATTTATGAAATCAGTCATTTACATATTAAGTCGGGCCCGTCCGACGACGGCATCCACCGGGCATTGACAATGCCTCTCCGGCCACGAATAATACGCGGCTCTTTGAGAGCAGCACACGGAAAAACCAGTGGCAAATATCAAATCAGCCCGCAAGCGCGCCCGCCAGGCCGAGAAAACCCGCAAGCACAACATGGGACTGCGCTCCATGATGCGCACGCAGATCAAGAACGTCGTCAAGGCGTGCGATGCCGGGGATAAGGACGCTGCTGTGGCTGCCTACAAAGCCGCCGTGCCGGTCATCGACAGCATGATCAATAAAGGCATCGTCAGGAAGAATAAAGCGGCACGTCACAAGAGCCGCCTGAACCAGCGAGTAAAAGCGCTAAGCGCCTAACTCGAAGCCGGGTCGAATTCCTCGACAGCCTCGGCTTCCTCATCGATCAACTCCAGTTGCTGCATCACGGCCTGGGCCAGTTCCTCGGTCCCTGCGCCCGTTGCTGCGCTGACCTCGAACACGGGGCCCGTCCACCCGAGTTCTTCCAGCAGCATTTCACGTGCGACCGGCAGATCCTCGTCACTTAAAAGGTCAATCTTGTTAATGACGAGCCAGCGCGGTTTCTCGGCGAGCGCCGCGGAGAACTTGGCCAGCTCGCCGGCAATTGCTTTGACCTCAGCGGCCGGCACCACGTCGGGATCGATCGGTGCGATATCGACGAGGTGCAGCAACAGACGCGTACGCTGCAGGTGCTTGAGAAACTGAATGCCCAAACCGGCGCCTTCCGAAGCCCCCTCGATAAGTCCCGGGATATCCGCCATGACGAAACTCTGTAGTTGGCCCACGCGCACTACGCCGAGGTTCGGATGCAGGGTCGTAAACGGGTAGTCCGCAATGCGTGGCTTGGCTTCGGACATCGCTGTAATCAACGTCGACTTGCCCGCATTCGGCACGCCCAGAAGACCGACGTCGGCCAGCACCTTGAGCTCCAGGCGCAAATGCCTGGCCTCGCCGGGCGTACCATTGGTCGTTTTCCGCGGCGCACGATTGACGCTGCTCTTGAATCGCGTGTTGCCGAGACCGCCCCGACCACCCTCCGCGACCTTCTGGCGCTGTCCGGGCTCCGTCAGATCACAAATGAGCTCATTCGTGTCGACATCATGAACAACCGTGCCGAGTGGAACCATCACATCGAGGTCATCTCCGGATCGGCCCGTCTTGTTTCGCCCGGATCCGCTTTGCCCGCCCTCTGCCTTGAATTTTCGGGCCACCCGAAAATCCGCCAGCGTATTCAGCGACGAATCTGCGACCAGGTAGACGCTGCCGCCATGACCGCCGTCACCACCATCCGGTCCACCCCGTTCGATGTATTTTTCACGCCGGAAGCTAAGGCAACCGTGACCACCGTTGCCCGCAAGAACGCGGATCGTTGCTTCATCGACGAATTTCATTTGTGGTTCATCTCATGCATCAATAACGAAAAACCCCGCAACAGCGGGGCTTCGTAATTCGTATTTTGTCTCCGGCGCGAACGTTCGCCGGGACAGGCGCCTGCTATGCGTCGACGACGCTGACAAACTGCCGGTTTTGCCGGCCCTTCTTTTCGAACTTGACGTGCCCGTCTTTTTTCGCGAACAGCGTGTGATCGCGACCAATTCCGACATTTACACCAGGATGAAAACGCGTGCCGCGCTGACGAACAATGATGTTGCCGGCAACCACTTTCTCGCCACCATAGATTTTGACGCCTAGTCGCTTACTTTCCGAATCGCGACCATTCTTCGTGCTACCGCCTGCTTTTTTATGTGCCACTGTACTGTACCTGTTTGTGTCATGACCCAGGCTGGGCCCGAGTTAATCTAATTACTTGCCCGTCTTCTTTGCAACCTTTTTCTTGGCCGTCTTCTTGGCGGCTGTTTTTTTCGCCGCCGGTTTCTTCGCAGCCTTTTTCTTGGCCGCGGGTTTCTTGGCAGCCTTTTTCTTGGCTGCTGGTTCCTTGGCGGTCTCATCTTTCTTTGGCGCTGCTTTTTTCGCACCGCTGGCGGTGATGCCCGTGATCTCTACCTCGGTAAAGAACTGGCGATGCGAACCCTGGCGCAAATAGTTCTGCCGGCGCTTGAACTTGACGACCGAGACTTTCTTGGACTTGCCCTGGCGCAGCACCTTGGCGCTTACCAAACTACCCGGAAGCACCGGGTTGCCAACCTTGATATCGTTGCCTTCGCCAATCAGCAGGACATCCTCGAAAGCGACGGATGCGCCCTCTTCCGCCTCGATTTTCTCGAGACGGAGGACATCACCTTTGGCCGCGCGGTACTGTTTGCCGCCGCTGCGAAATACCGCATACATTGTTTTTGCTCCAAAACGTCAGCCGCAATCTCTGCAACTCACTGAGAATTAAGATATTTTTGTGAAACTATCAAAAGCCGCGCAGGCAGGTAACCGGCGGACGCCACAAAAGAGCGGGAATTCTATAGACTCCGCCGTCCCGGGTCAACGCCCGCGAGTTGCAGAATTTTATCGTAATTCAATGGCTTGCAATCCGGTTGTGGGCGCCGAAAGAGCGGCGCCAATCTCGCCAATAGCAACGCTTTCAGGCATTATCGGCAGACCTATGCAAGTTGCCGAAAAAACAGCCGTTCCCCTTGCTTTCGACGATGTCGCGGCGCTTGCCGCCGACGACATGCAGGCCGTCAACCGGCTCGTTGCCGTGAGCCTCAAGAGCGACGTTGCTCTCGTTTCGCAGGTCTCGGAGTACATCGTCATGAGCGGCGGCAAACGGCTGCGTCCGCTCATCGTGCTTCTTGCCGCGCGCGCCCTTGGCTATGAAGGCGAGCAACACGTCCGCGCTGCCACTATTGTCGAGTTCATTCATACGGCCACCCTGCTTCACGATGACGTCGTCGATTCATCGGATCGCCGGCGCGGCATGGATTCGGCGAACACTGTATTTGGCAACCAGGCCAGCGTATTGGTTGGCGACTTCCTGTATTCACGCTCGTTTCAGATGATGGTCGACATCGACAACATGCGCGTGATGCAAATCCTCGCCGACGCGACAAACACGATCGCCGCCGGCGAAGTCATGCAGCTCATGAACGTCCACGATCCGGATACGAGTGAGGACGACTACCGCCAGGTCATTTATCGCAAGACGGCGCGGTTGTTCGAGGCCGGCGCGCAGATTGCCGCCGTGCTGGCGGCACGTGAGCGCTCACACGAAGCCGCGATGGTCGCATACGGCCAGAATCTCGGCACCGCCTTCCAGCTAGTCGATGACGCGCTGGACTTCAGTGCATCGCCCGAGGAACTCGGCAAGAATCTCGGCGATGACCTGGCCGAAGGCAAGGCGACCCTGCCCCTCATACACGCGATGCGCGCCGGCTCGAAGGCCGAACGCGAACTGATCCGCAGGGCGATCGTCGACGGCGGACTGGGGCAGCTCGACGCCATCCAGGCGATAATCAGGTCCACTGGCGCGCTGGAGTACACGGCCGAACGGGCCCACGAAGCCGCTGATATTGCCATCGGCGCGCTGTCCGAAATTCCTGACTCGGAGCACAAGCAGGCGCTGATCTCGATTGCCGAGTTCGCCGTCAAACGGCGATCCTAGTGCGGTGTAGCGGCTAGATGGATCAATTCAACACGCCGTGGCGGGTCACGTCGGCCGCGATTTATACAACGCCCACCGATTCCCGCGTCTACGGCACGCTCGACATCGATGTAACACGCGCCAAGCGCTTCCTCGACAAGAAGCGAGCGGCGGGCATGAAGATCACGATGACCCATCTCGCAACGGCCGTGCTGGCTCGTGCAGTCGCTTTCGATGTACCGGAGATGAACTGTTTCATTCGGCGCGGCGCGGTCGTCGGGCGGGAGCGACTCGACGTCATGGTGCCCATTTCTGTCGGCGGCGACTCCGGCGTCACGGCCGCTGTTATCAAGGATGCGCATGCACGAACGGTCAGCTCCATTGCCGAGGAAGTACGCGAAAAAGCCGCAAGCGGGCGTTCCGGTGTCGAATCCAAGGTCGTACAGAACAAGTATTTGCTGAACCGTATTCCCTGGCCGTTCCGACGTCCGGCCTTCCGTTTCCTGAAATGGATAACGGTTGACATGGGGCTGGAGATCCAAGCACTGGGGCTTTCGGCGCACAGCTTCGGCTCCTTCGTCGTATCCGACATCGGCAGTTTCGGTCTCAATACCGGCATGACTGCGCTGATGCCGGCCGCGAAGATACCGGCCGTTATCGTGCTGGGCAAAATTGAGGAGAAGCCCGTCGTGCGCCGCGGCGAGATCGTTATCCGCACGATGCTGCCTTTCACCGGCACGTTCGACCACCGGATTGTCGACGGCATGCAGATCGGCAAACTTGCGCGGGCTATCAAACGGAACTTCCGAAAACCGGAGTGGCTCGACGAAACGCCCGTGCAAGAGCTCGAGACCTGTCTTTTTGCGCCGCGCGACCAAGCTTTCACGGCACCGACAGACTGTGTATGATTGCGCGCGTTCGGGGTGTAGCTCAGCCTGGTAGAGCACTGCCTTCGGGAGGCAGGGGCCGGAGGTTCAAATCCTCTCACCCCGACCAGTTTTTCCTTTTCAAGTTCAATTCTCTAACAACGCCCACTGCCCGGCCACTGTTTTTTGTGGGGCCGGTCTGAGGGAGTTTTGCGGGGATTCTTGTCGAAAACCGCAATCGTCCCACTTGAGCATGCTGACTAGTCGAGCTATTTGGCAAGGTCGCCGCCTGAGTACGGAAGCAGCTGCGAAATCAACTTATTGGCTACAGTGAGCCCAAGAACTTGCAGACTTGCTACCGGCATGTAGATATTTAGCACTTACGGCGCATCCAAGTTGCTTTCCATCCAGCTCGGCCAGGTTCCGCACCTACGCAACGGCGATCGGCTTGAGCCCAAACAAAATGAATCCAAGTAGTCTCAGGCCGTAACACTGAACAATTCGGCGGCCATGCCCTTGTTCGGGTTATCAAGATTTGTTAATGTCGATGGCAATATGCATCAAAAATTCCTTTAACTATGCTCAAGTACTCACTTAGGCAGTTGCAGTATTTCGTTATTGCCGGCGAGCTCGGTAGTGTGACACGAGCCGCTGACAGCCTCAGCGTCTCCCAACCCACTATTTCAGCGGCAATTGCGCATTTGGAGGACGTGTTTGAGGTACAACTATTTGTTCGACATCACGCAAAGGGCTTGTCCCTAACTCGTAGCGGCAAAAAAATGTTCGTCCAGGCGAATACGTTGCTGAAGCAGGCCGAAGATATACACAACACCGTCAATGACTTTGCAAAGACAACCAGAGGCACTGTTCATGTTGCTTGGTTCGTAACTTTGGCGCCGGTCATCGCACCTATCTTAATCAGAGAATTTCAGCGGATATATGAGAGGGTTCATATTGATTGTTATGAAGCGGACCATGACGAAATATTTGACGGCCTTCAGCGCGCGAAATTCGATATGGCCCTTACCTATGAGTTGGACATTCCGGACATTCTCAAATTTGAGCC
>Ga0224512_10000278_pt1 | contig 54626 bp, 63 predicted proteins | sample SF_May12_sed_USG_4_FD_169103 | JGI IMG/M metagenome (GOLD analysis project Ga0224512, IMG submission 169103) | Sediment microbial communities from San Francisco Bay, California, United States - SF_May12_sed_USGS_13 | ecosystem: Environmental > Aquatic > Marine > Sediment | place: USA...
ATTACTTGCAAAGACTAGAGCAGGAAAAAATAGAGCAAGAAAAAGCATACGCTGAGCAACTCAAAAGAGAAGCCGCAGAAGCTGCGGCAAGATCTCAGGCAAGTGCAGGATCTACTCGTGGTAGTCTCCCAAAAGGATTTGAGACAAAACCAGAACCTGCAAAATCATCTAGAGGCACACTACCAAAAGGTTTCTAGCCTTTTTCTAATTTTTTATTAAAATTTAATTCCTCCACAAAGGAATTTTTAAATCAAATAGCAGATTAGAGATTATTTTTGATTAAATTTCAGTGATTTAGAGGCTAAAGTTAGTTTCTAGTTTTGTTTTGAATTAAATATCCCTTTTGTTAACTAGGTTTATGGAAATTCACGTATACGATACCTATGTCAAAGCCGCAGATGGTCATACTATGCACTTTGATGTAATTACTGGTGAAAAAGATCATGATAAAGCCATCACATATGGTAAAGAGTGGTTAAAATCAATCGGTGAGGAAAATTCAGTAATGACAACAAATGAGTGTCAATTCTGCCATTCACAAGGCGCACCAGAGCCTGTAGAACAGGCAATTAAGGAAAAAGGCTACTTTATCCAAAAAATGGAAGGCTGTCCTTAATCATTTTTTCTTTTTTACATGATAAAGTATTTTTTAGATCATTTATTGTAAAGAATATGGTAGAACAAAAATATTCAAAATGGACAGTAGAAGGAGATAAGAAAATTAAATGGATTTGTGGTTGTTTTCAAACAGCAGATGATTATTTCAAATTCTGCGATAAACACAATAAAACTTTGAAAAAGGCAATCCGGGCTCAGGTAGATGAGTTAGATATGACACTAATTGTTGAAGATTAGATAGATATTATTGCAACAAAGGCAGATACAAAGACAATCGCAATTGTGTTGAGTAATTTAATTACGGTGTTAAGGGCAGGACCAGCAGTATCTTTGTATGGATCGCCAATAATATCACCTACTACTGCAACTTTGTGAATTTCAGATCCTTTTTCGCCTTTCATCTCAACTAGCTTCTTAGCGTTGTCCCATGCACCGCCAGTGTTTGCTAAGTGATATGCCAATAAGATCCCAGTAACGACTGCACCCATCAATAATCCTGCCACTGCAGTTGGTCCTAACAAAATACCTAAAATTATTGGAGAGATAATTGCAACAATTGCAGGTTTCCAAAGTTCTTTAATTGAGGCAACAGTGGCAATATCCACACATTTGGCATAATCAGGCTTGGATTTTCCTGTAAGAATCCCAGGATCTGCTTTGAATTGCCTTCTAACCTCATCAACCATTTTTCCTGCAGCTCGAGAAACACCGTTGATTAATTGACCTGTGATAATAAATGGAATTAAACCACCAATCAACAACCCGACAATAATTGCAGGATTGGTCAAACTGTAATCTAATTCTAGCACGCCTTCAAAGATATGGGATGCTTCAAATTGAAATGCTTGAATCATTGCCAAAGCAGCCAATGCAGCACTTGCAATTGCAAATCCTTTGGTAACGGCTTTAGTAGTATTTCCGACTGCATCTATTTCATCAGTAACTTTACGGTTTTCCTCACCCATTCCAGTCATCTCAACAATTCCTCCTGCATTATCTGCAATTGGACCAAATGCATCTATGCTTAGAACAATTCCTGCCAGACTCAACATTGCCATTGCAGTAAGAGAGGTTCCAAATATTCCATAAAGTACTGGATCTGCACCTTCTGGAGCAGCTGCTGATGCAATGCTATAAGAAACGATTATTGCAATAACCAGTGCAATCATAAATGGTCCAGTTGATTGCATTCCTTTGATTATTCCCATTAACGTTAATGAGGCATACCCCCATTTTGCAGAGTCTGCAATTTCTTTTACCGGTTTTTGTTTGTAACTGGTGTAATAATCTGTAATTTTTTGAATTATTGGAACTAAGATTACTCCAATTACTGTGGATCCAAACAAAGCATATGATGCAGAAGAGTCACCAATAAATTGTGTAATAAATACAAAGTTCAATCCAATGGCAATAGCTGCTGAAACATAAAATGATCGATTAAGCGGTTTCATTACATCAGTAATATTTTTAGAGCCTACAATTACAACTCCAATGATTGATGCAATCATTCCCGAAGAGCCAATTAAAAGTGGATAAAGGAAAAAGTTTGGAGCTCCAATTAATGCCGCTATTAATAACGCTGCAAGAATTGTAACAATATAAGATTCGTAAACATCAGACCCCATTCCTGCTGCATCACCTACATTATCGCCCACATTATCTGCAATGGTTGCAGGATTCCTTGGATCATCTTCTGGAATATTTGCTTCAACCTTTCCTACTAAATCTGCTCCCATGTCAGCTGCTTTAGTAAAAATTCCTCCCCCAATTCTGATAAACAATGCAATAAGACTAGCTCCAATTCCTACACCTGCAATCGTAATTGGGTCGGGGTAAATCATGTAAAGACCGGTAATTGCCAAAAGTGCCATTGCCGGTACGGCAAGACCAACAGTAGCTCCACCCCTAAAGGCCATAGCAAATGTTTTTCCTAGTCCACTTCCACTTAGATTAGCAGCTCTTACTGCTGCTTTTACAGTGATTTTTAATGAAATAATTCCTGCAACTGCTGAAAGAGCCGCACCTACGGCAAATGCAATGCCATTTGATGGTGTAAGGAACACTCCAATGATAACTGTTAATGCTATTGCTACGGGAATAATAATTTTCATTTCTCTTTTTAGAAATGCCGCAGCTCCTTCCTTGACTGCATTTGAAATTTCCATCATTTCCTTTGTTCCAGAAGGTTGTTTTGTAATCCATGCAACCAATCCTCCTGCAACTAAAAATGATGCAATACCTGCCATAAAGGGCAGAATTTCAGCAAATTCCATATTATACTCAGCTTGCCTAAATCTTGGAAATATAAATCAAATAGCAGAGATTGTTGCTCTTTTTCGATATGGTAAAAATGTTTTTCCTCTTAGTCCCTGACGAACTAGTTTGTTGAATCTTTTACCATGTGCAAGATATGGAAATCTCAAATGAATTAGTTCATGAACAAGAGTGTTTTCAAGTGTTTTCTCATCAGGGATTTTCCTCACGTTAATGAAAACTAAATTGTACTGCAAATAAGATACACCATAATATTTGTACGCAGAAGTTCTTCTACCTTCTGTCATTTCTTTAGGCATATCTAAGACCTCTTTTGTAGATAGAAGAATCCGTGGTTCTGGAATAGAAAAACGGCTCGAATAGATTCCAATTTTTTCTAATATTTCTAATTGAAGGTCAGGGGTTAATTTCACAATGTTTTTTAAATTAATTGATGTTTATCTTAGAACGTTAATTTTTTGTACAAATAGAGTATAACGCATTTGATAATAATAAATTGTGCAAAAAATTCTAGTGTTGTTTATTTTGCTCGTTTCTATAAAGATGAATTAATAGGGTCAGATTATTTTATAGTGTAATCACGAATCATACAGCCACCGTCTCATCACACCCCAATTATTTCATTGAATCAAGTAGTTTTTGTGTTTTATTTCTAATTTCTGGAGTAATCTTGACAATTACTAAACCTTCATTCGGTTGGCCATACATTACCACCGAATTTTCGGGAGCATAGACGCAAACTGGAAGAACTAAAAGATCTTCCTCCCCATTTACCAAAATTCTAACAGGCGTAGGAGAGATTACGGCTTTTTTTATTATTTCAATACTTTGATTGGTTACCTCAGCAGCAGGATTATCACATCTGAGAAAAGTTGAAATTTCAAAATTTTCAGGAATATTTCGCTTTATTCTTTTTTCTTGTCCGTCAATTATTTGTAAAGACGGAATAATGCCAAAATCATTCAATTTCTCTGTAGTTCTATCCCCTACAGTAATTATGTAAGAAATTCCGGAAATATGTTTTTGAATATTTTTTTTGTCAACCTCACTTTCTGGCAGTAATTCACCTAAAGGAATTTTCAAATGTTCTCTTAGGTTATCTGGTAATTTCACAAGAATCGAGATTAATTAGTACTAGCCTCTGGAGCAGATTCTTCATTGTTGTTTTCAGATGCCATTTCTTCTTGCAACCTTGATGCAAGAATGCTGCATTGACCAGCAATATTTTTTGCAGCCTTTCTAAATGCAATAGCACTTGGAGAATCAGGGTTTGAAATCATAATTGGTTTGCCTAAGTCAGAACCAGACATTATTCCAGAGTTTAAAGGAATTTCACCCAGAAAAGGAATTTTAAACTGTTCGCTTATTTTTTTGGCACCACCATCACCAAAGATATAGTGTTTATCATTACAGTTAGGACAAATAAAGTGACTCATGTTTTCTACAACACCAATAATTGGGACATTTAGTTTTTCAAACATTCCAATTGCTTTTACTGCCACATTACTTGCAACATCTTGAGGAGTCGTTACTACTAAGATTCCGGTAATAGGAATTGTTTGTGCAAGTGTTAGTGGAATATCACCTGTTCCTGGTGGAAGATCTACAATTAGATAATCCAAGTTAGACCAATTAGTATCAACCAAAAATTGTTTTAAAATACCAGAAATAATTGGACCTCTGTAAATTGCAGCTTGATGAGCTTGCTCAGCAAAGAAACCAAACGATACCACTTGAAGTCCATTTGAGTCTGCAGGCTGTAGTTTATTGTCTTCTACTTCCATATACCCATCTTTCATTCCGAGCATTAATGGAATACTTGGACCATAGATATCTGCATCAAGTAAACCAACTTTAGCTCCAGTTTGAGATAATGCCAAAGCCAAATTCAGTGATACTGTAGATTTTCCAACACCTCCTTTTCCGCTTGCAACACCAATGATATTTTTCACCGTTTTCATCGCAGTGTCTTCATCCAGTGAACGACCTTCCATAACTTTAGCAGTAACATTAAGATCAAATTTCTTTACATCATTTAACTCACCAATTACTTTTCTGACATCATCTTCAATCTCGACATTAAATGGACATGCCGGAGTTGTAAGCTCCAAAGTAAATTTTAGATTGCCATCGTTAAGCTCCAAATCTTTTATCATTCCCATTGAAACAATATCTTTTTTCAAGTCCGGATCAATTACAGTACTGAGTTTTTCAAGAACTTGATCTATGCCAACCAATGGTGAAAACGGCCTGTTACTTTATTTAAACATAAGTCAAATAGAATACCCTCAAAAGCATATAATATCCACAAATTCTTTCTTAAAATCAACCTAAATTACCCAAAGATTCATAAATTGAAATTTGAGGAAATATCACAGTTGTTTTCTATATCTACTTTAGGTGATGTCGTTAGGATTCCCCCAAGCTTGTTTGGAACTACACTAAAGAAAGCAGCATTGAATATTCTCAAAGAAAAGTACGAGAGTATGATTAACGCTGATTTGGGTTACATTATCATGATTTTAGATGCCAAAGTAGAAGAGATGGGAAAAATGATAGCAGGAGATGGTGGAACTTTCCATAAAGTTGAATTTGATGCTTTAACTTTTTATCCAAAACTTCAAGAAATAGTTCAAGGAGAAATTGTAGATATTACAGACTTTGGAGCATTTGTAAGAATAGGACCAACTGATGCGCTATTACACCTATCACAAGTTATGGATGATTATCTAAAAAGTGATGTAAAATCTGGAATGATTCTAGCTAATCAAAGTGGAAGAACATTAAAAGTTGGATCAACTTTACGTGCAAGAATTACGGCAGTTTCGTTAGGTAAAGCAGCTACAATGGGAAAAATTGGAATCACATGCAGACAGCCATTCCTTGGTGCCAATGAATGGATTGAAGAGGAAATAAAAAAGGCAAGTGGAGGTTCGGATGAATCTGCAAAGTCCACAGAAGAAGTAAAAGCTGAGGCAAGTTAAAGATGGCCCGAGAAATGGCTTGTAGAAAATGCAAGTTTGTTACCATTGGTAAAGTTTGTCCCAACTGTAAATCATCAGATTTAACACCTGATTGGAATGGAGTGGTCTTAATAGTAGAGCCAACACATTCTCAAATAGCAGCTACTCTTGGTATTAAAACAAAAGGCAAGTATGCCATCAAAGTGACATAAAAAATAATTTATAACTACACCAAATCATTAAAATTCCAACCAAATTATTAAACAACGTTGGCATTCAATTTAAAAAAAGAATTACAAAGTTTTTTGTCTGAAGATGTTGGTAAAGGAGATATTACAAGTTCTCTTTTAGCCAAAAAAAAAATTTCAGCTAGGATAATTTCACGAGAAAATGCCATTGTTGCAGGAGTTAAATTTGCAAAAGAGATTTTTGAGATCAAAGGATGTAAAGTTCAAATTCTAAAAAAGGATGGTCAAAAAGTAAATCCAAATCAGATAATAATGATTATTTCAGGGGATGCAAGAAAAATCCTTACCTGTGAAAGAACCGCTTTGAATCTTTTAACTAGAATGAGTGGGATTGCCACTCAAACAAGAAATCTTATAGAAAAAATTCCAAATAAGAAAACAAAACTTTATGCTACTCGAAAAACTGCACCCGGTCTAAGGTTTTTTGATAAAGAAGCAGTAAAGATTGGTGGAGGAGAAAAACATCGATTAAAGCTAGATGAAATGGTGATGATTAAAGACAATCACATTGCAGTTAGTAATTCTCTTTTAAATTTGATCCAAAGTGCTAAAAAACGATATAAAAAATTTGAAGTAGAGGTTGAGAATAATTCAGATGCAATTTTAGCTGCAAAAGAAGGTGCTACAATAATTATGTTAGATAATTTTTCCCCAGCCCAAATAAAAAAAACCATTCAGAATCTAAAAATAAAGAAACTTCGTCATAAGGTCAAAATTGAAGCTTCTGGAGGAATTACATCAAGAAATATTTCCCAGTATGCTAAAACAGGTGTAGATATAATTTCAGTTGGCAGTATTACTAATTCTGTAAACGGAATAGATATGAGCTTAGAAATTTAATTATTTTTTGCAGACTCTATTTTTTTCAACAATTCTGCAACACCTTTGTTTTTAGGATCAATTTCTTTAATCGTGTTGCAATTGTTGATTGCTTGTACAAAATTGCCTAATCGAAAATAGGAATTGGCATTTAGAATCAAAACATCAATATCATGTGTAGCGATTTTCAGTGATTTTTCAAAATACGAAATCGCCGTTCTGTATTTACCTCTCATGTAATAAATTCCCCCTACTATAAACAAAATATTATTTTCATCAGGATCTTCTTTTAAAATTTTAGATCCAATTTTCAAGGCAGAATCATACTTTTTTTCTTTTACTAATTGTCTCAGTTCCTTCTTTTTCTTTGAAATATTTTTTTTCTGTGGATCCTTTGATCCCAAACCAAATAGTCCTACCAACCTATCATCAAATCAGTGTACCCAAATAATACCCTTAATGAGCCTAAAACTAAAAAATCAAAAAGATATTGGGAATAAAAAAAATCTGTTATGCTAACTAATTGCAAGCATTCTATCTATTGCCAACCTTGCCTTGTCTGCGATTTCTTTAGGTACAGTAACCTCGTACTTGTCTTCAACTAGAGAGTCATATACTTTTTCTAGAGTGTTCATTTTCATATATTGGCATTCTGCCTTATCTGATGCAGGAAGAAATGTTTTGCCAGGATTTTGTTGTCTCATACGATACAAGATTCCAGTTTCCGTTGCTACAACAAAGTTTTTTGTAGCAGAGTCATGTGCGTGATTTAACATTCCTTCGGTAGACAATATTGAGACTTTTCTATCATCATAGCTCCCTGATGCCAAATCATACATCATTGGAGTGGTGCAACTGCATTCTGGGTGAATTAAAAATTCAGCTTCTTTCATAGAATTTAATTTTTCTGTAACATCATCTGGAGTAATTCCTGCATGAACGTGACATTCACCTGCCCAAATATGCATATTTTTTCTTCCAGTCATCTTTGCAACGTAAGAGCCCAAAAACATATCAGGTAAAAATAAGATATCCTTTTTTTCAGGGATTGCCTTTACAACATTTACTGCATTTGATGAGGTGCAACAATAATCCAGTTCGGATTTAATTTCAGCAGTAGTATTTACATATCCAACTGTAATTGCATTAGGATTTTGTTTTTTCCAATTTTTTAATTCACCTAGTGTAATAGAATCAGATAGTGAGCAACCTGCTTGCAAATCCGGAACTAATACTTTTTTGTTAGGACTGATAATTGCAGCAGTTTCTGCCATAAAGTGAACACCACAAAACAAAATTGTTTTTTGGTCAACTTTGGCTGCTTGTCTCGATAGACCTAAAGAGTCACCTGTAAAATCGGCAACATCTTGAATGCCAGGTATTTGGTAATTATGAGCTAGAATTACGACATCTTTTTGTTTTTTTAGACGTGTAATCTCTTCTTGTAATTTTGAAGTATCTTGAACTAACATAGTACATAATAAAATAATGAATTATTGAATTTAAAGAATAAGAAGATGCCCATTATATTATCAAATATTGGCAATACAGGCAATTTTTGCCATATTATGTACCAATTTGAATTTCATTTGAGCAATATTTTCTCAAAGTTTCTATCGCAGAAAGAATTGCCAATCTGCTTGTTTTAGGATTACTGGAATCAGGATAATTTTCAATTGTAAAAGTCATTTTTCCAAAAATTCCTGAAGCTTCAATATGATGAGTATTTTTATCAGTTTTAGGATCTGCTACCAATTTGACTTTGGTGTTTTCACTTCCCATACCAGTAAGAGACAATAAAGCTGCTACGTTGATGTTTGCAGGAAATAGAGTAACTGCTTGTTTTGCAGTACCTTGAAAAATCACAGTTTCTGAATCAATAGAGTCCAAATCAATTTGTGCGGTTTCAAAAAATTTTGCCCCTTTTAGGGATCGTGGATGTTTTGTTGTAGTGATGGATAAAGAATCTAATTCGTTTTGAACAGATTTTATTCCATCCAAACCTGCAATTGCGCCAGATGGAAGATAGATTGTTTTTTTGAAATCTTTACATGCATCAGATAAAATTTCATAGATAGACTCGTCAAGTAATGCCCCTGCACTCATAATCATCAAATCTTTTTTATTTTGCAAGATACTCAATGCAATATCTTTCACTGCATCTTGTGATGCAGCTTCAACGATAATATCAATTGGATTTGATGATAATAAATGAGGATTTTCAGATATGATTGGAGTGTGTGTTAATTTTTCAACTAGTTTGGATGATGCAGTTTTGGATTCATCATAAACATGTGTTAGTCGTGCTGGAATTTGTCCAGAGTCAATTGCCTGGGCTATTTGAGTTCCAATAGCCCCGCACCCTAACAAACCAATTTTCTTCATTAAATAAATTAAAATATTATCTCCTAATTAATTTAGTCAATTATCACCGATTGACTATAATCTAAAATTTGTCGTAGATTGGCATTATCAAAGATAATTTTCCACTGTTCTTTTCAGGGTAATTGCGATTCAAAAAGTGGGATTCATCATCAATCTATTTAAGATTAAAAAAAGAAGTATTACTGTGAGTAAATTGTTAAAAAGTAAAATTATTTTTGGATTTACTTTATTTTTGATATGTTCTATGGTAATTCCTGTAAATGCAGAAATTGAAGCACCAAAGAAACAATTGAAGAAAGGAATCCCCATTGAAAATATTACTTGCAAGATTGGCCTTGATCTAATAATTCGAAATAATGGTTCTCCAGCTTGTGTAAAACCCAGCACTGCAGAAAGGTTTCAAAGTTTAGGGTTAGCCCAAAGCCCAATTAAATTCACAGATTTAGAAAACAAAGTTGAACGGTCGCAAGTATCAAAGGAGTCAAATGTCCAATTCAGAGATGCTCAAAATCAAATTGAATCTATTCCAGCATCAGGAGGTTCATCTGTAAATTTTTACGTTACAGATGATGATTTGAATATTGCCCATGCAGGAGTGGATATAGTATTCACCGCAGGGCTACTAGAATTTACTATCAATGGAATTCCTGTTGAGGGCCCTGAAAAAATGATTGAGACTGGTCCTGATACAGGGGTTTTTTATGCAAAGTTACAGCTTCCTGAAACGATTAATGGAAGACCCATTAATCAAGACGACATTGTTGAGGTGCGGTATATGGATGAATCCGATGTATCTGGTGAGAAACGGGTTTTGGTTAAATCAATTTCTCTGAGAAACACGTATGCTCAGATTCAGACATCTGCAGATAAAACAAGAATAGGCCATGAGTTTATCCTTCGTATCTATGAACCGGATGCAAATAGAGACTCCAAAGATGTTGATAGAATTCCATTAAACAGATTAGAATACCGAGGAGAAGGAGGAATTAGAGTTTCTCTATCTAATCCAAGTTTTGATGCAAGCTCTAGCTACCTTCTTGAAACTGGTGAAAATACAGATATTTTTGAAGTAAAGATAAAAATTCCTCGCCAAATTGATGGAGATGTAGTCCACATTGGAGACTGGTATGAAATCCGTTATATAGATACCACCACACCGTCTGGAACCTCGGAAAAAATAATCCTAAAAGGAAAAATTGGATTAAAATAGTATTTTCAAAATTGAATTAGAGACAAAGATATACTTGTGATTTTTCATGTGAATATTGGAGATTGGAAATTTAGCCTTAGGGATAGGGCTAGTAATAATGGGAGTAATCACTGTTTTTGTCGGTCACTATTTTAGCAAAAGGATTGGAATTTTGCATGTTATGATTTACTTTATGGCATCATTTGTCTTGTTGACAGGCGTTTTGTTACTTTTTGTACATGACAAACCTCCGATATTTTTCTGAAAAAGTTTTTTGCCAATTTTTTAAAAATTGAGTAAATTATTTCCAAATAAATATTCATAATAAAAGATTTTCATATTTAAAAAATAATAAAAAAAGTCCCCCATAACTTTAAAAATTAATCAAGGAACTTTGGATTTTATGCTTTTTTCTTTGCATTTGTGATTGCTCTAGCAACAATAATTGTCAGTATCACTGCAATGATGGTAACAATGATTGCATAGATCAACATTGGGCCAATACTTTCTGCCTCTCCAAAGATTTCTTTAAAGATGGCAATTATTGCGCCGTTCCATGCCAATGCTGCAATCAGACCAAATGCTGCAGTTACTAGTGCACCTATTTTGTCAAGAACTTGAACCTTTAGTGGCTCTTCTTTTACTTCGTCTGCCATTAGTAATTCATCGCACAAATCTTTCCCATTTAAGGGAATTGATGTATTCCCAAAAAGGGTTTTGCTAGGCACGAAATTTTCATTTTGCTAAAAATCAGAGTTCAATTGTCAACATTTCGTATAACCTAAAGATTTTATTCAAAAAAAATAACCATTTTTGTGCTCAATACTGTCTATAAAGATGCAATAATGAATAGGGACAAGATGCTCTCTGTTCTAAGAGGTCCAAAATTTGAGCAAATTCTTCAAAAAGCAAGGGAAAATTGGGTGCAATATCAACCGACAAAATATGAGGCAGTAATTGCAGGGATTGATTCAAGTTTTAACAATACTAAATTTCAAGGAATTGAGCTTTGGGCGGCCACTGCAGTTTCAATAAAATCAAATGGGGAGATATTAGCTGACCTCCATGATTCAGGATTAGGTTCTGATATCGACATTTCCAGAATTGCAAGTAAAATGGAGATTGATGCATGTGAAAAAACGGTTGACGAGGTAGACTTGGTATTAATGGATGGATCCCTTCATTCACAGTTTATGACCAGACAATCAACCCTTGATACCTTAATGGTGAAAACTATGAAAAAGAAAAACAATGTTATTTTTATAGCAAAGACATCAAATACAAAAAAGCAGTTTGAAAAACTTGGGTCTCTTGCAGGAGATATTTTTTATTACAACCATATTAATAAATCACCTGGATTTTCAAAACTATTTGTTGAGAAAAAATATGGACATGATAAAACAATTGCATCTACATTTGTAAGATTAAGTGAATCAACACCAATAATCAAATTAGAGTTTTTAGGAGAAGATCATCCGGAAGAGGAAATAAAAAAAGAACTGAATAAATTATACAAAAATAGTGTAGGCGGATATCCATATGCCCTAAAGCTTGCTCATAATAACTGTAAAATATCCGACAAGGAACTTTCAAAAATGGTAAGTTTGTTGGGGTTAAGTAATGAAATCGGGTCAAGAGAGGTTTTGGGATGAGTTTAGGTTATGTTATAGGAGAATCAAAACCAACTTTTGTAACTGCTCTGACATCAAGACCACTTTCAGTTGGAGAATATGTTATTATCGATACGAATGAAGGAAAAATTTTGGGATTGGTAGAGAAATCAAAAATATCAAGTGCTGCATTTGCAGATGTTAGAAATTTTGATGAAGCAGCAGAAAGCACAGAAATTGCTGAGATTAACAAGCGAGACAAAACCTTTACTGCAAATATTGGAATTCTTGGATTTCTAGATAAATTATCAAAAGGACAATCCATAATTCCTGCAATACCTCCCATACCAGGTACTGAAATAAGCCAACCCTCCAAAAATGAATTAGAATTAATTTTTAGCTCATCAAAAGAAGGGTGGGTAAAAATTGGTAGCTTGTTAAGGAATAAAACAATCGAGGCCAAGATCAATTTAGATAAAATTGTTTCAAGGCATTTAGGAATTTTAGCGATGACAGGGATGGGGAAAAGTAATTTGGTTTCTCTTATTACAAAACAAATTGGACAACTAAAGGGTACAGTAATTATTTTTGATTATCATAATGACTACACCAGTCTAAATATTCCCCGAATCAATGTTATTGATGCAAAAATTAATCCAAGGTTACTTGATGCAGATCAGTTATCAGAGGTTTTAGAAATTAGAGATGGTGCAAATGTTCAACAAAGAGTGCTGCGAATGGCATTTACAAAAAGTGTTAAAGAATCAAAAGAATTTTGGTCCAAGTTAGAAAATGAATTAGAATTTATCGTAAATGCTGAGGATAAGAAACTAAAAGAAATTAGAACTTCGGCCTTTAGAGTTCAAGACATTGTAGAGGAAGCTCAAAACAGATTTGAAGATATTTTAGATCCCGACATGGGAGATCCCATTAGCTTCATAAAAGAAGGAAAAACCAACATTTTGAATATTTCTGAATTGTCAGAAAAACAGGCTAATGTGGCACTGGCATTTTACTTGCAACAATTACTAAAAGACAGAAAGGATGCAAGCCTAGCACAACATGGTAAATCAAAAAGAGAGCGAAATTATAGATTTCATTCACCAATTTTTGTAATTATTGAAGAAGCTCACGTTTTCATTCCAAAGGATCACGATACTAGCGCAAAATACTGGGCAGCAAAAATTGCACGGGAAGGGAGAAAGTTTGGATTAGGGCTTGGAATTGTTTCTCAAAGACCCAGAAGTGTTGATCTTAATGTACTAAGCCAAATGGGTTCCTTTGCAATTATGAAGATAATTCAAGAAGATGATCAGCGCCAGATAGCCTCAGCCACTGAATCTACTAGCCGCGAATTAATTTCCCAGTTAACATCTTTGAACGTAGGTGATGCAGTTCTTGTTGGTCAATGGACTAACCTTCCATCTTTGGTTCATGTTGATGAAGTCAAAGAAAAGGTAATGGGTTCGGATCAAAGTGCAGTTAATGCATGGGCAAATGCTGAAAAGATGAATGAAATTGCAGTAGAATCAACACAAGGGTTGATTCAAAAAGATTTATTGTTGGATTAAATGTTATTTTCACATATTTCAGATACTCATTTGGGTCTAGTGCAATATGCCTCAGAAGAGCGAGAGCAAGATGTTTACCTATCATTTAATGAATCCATCGATACATCAATTAAGGATCATGTAGATTTTGTAATATTTGCTGGAGATATTTTCCATGTTCCAAATCCAAGTGGAACTGCTATTGTTCAAATGGCAAATGCCCTCAAAAGATTAAAAAAAAATAGCATAGACTCTTTTTTTATTTTAGGAGAACATGATATTAGTAGAATTCGAACTACACCAATACCTTATGTGTATCATAACTTGGAATTCTCAAAATATATCGGACAAGGAAAACCCATAGAATACAAAGGGGTATTATTAGCAGGTTTTGATAAAATTAGAAAAGCAGAGATTTCACGATTTGAAGAAAAATTTTGTGAAGTTGACAAAATAGCAAAGACACACAATGGTCACAAAATTTTGGTACTTCATCAAGGAATTACAGAGTTTAACAAGTTTGCAGGAGAATTACAATCAACAGATCTTCCAAAGAATTTCACATACTATGCTATGGGGCATCTTCATGATATGGATAATCGAAATTTTAATCATTTAGGGGGTCCTGTTGCATATCCGGGTTCAATTGAGATTACAACAAGTGAGGGAATTAAAGAAAGTAAAAAGGGATTTTTTGAGATAGATATCTCTGAGAAAGAAGCTAATCCCAATTGGATAAAATTGGATACAAGACCTCAATTTTCATTTAAAACAAACTATGAGGAGTTGGCCAAAACAATCGTTGAAGCAATAAAAAAGGTCTCATCATTCGAAAGGAAATCCATTGTGGAGATTAAAATTCAAGGAGAAAATATTGAGACTGACTATATTCAAGCTCAAATTAGCCAGCTTCAGGCACAAACATTGAGATGTTTTTGGAGAATCATATCAAAAAATGCTTTAGATTCATCGATATTTCTAGACAGACCAAATGTGATTAATGATGAAATGTTCAGGTTGTCAATCAGGGCGTTAGGATCTGAACAAATTGCAAACTTTGCCATAAAAGAATTACTTCCACCTTTGGCACAAAATCAAATCAAAGAAGCAACTCAAGTTATTTTAGAGAGTTTTGAAAATTTTAAAAAAGAGAAAGCAAAATGATTACATCAATAGAATTAGGTGATTTTCTATCACATAAAGAGACAAAATTAGATTTTGAAAATGGGGTAACTGTTTTTGTAGGACAAAATGGTGCAGGTAAATCAAGCATCATAGATGGGTTAACTTTTGCATTGTTTGGTCAACACACAAGAAAATCTAACAAAGGTTTGATAAAACGTGGTGCGATACAAGGATTTTCAAAAGTTTTTTTTACAATTAATAGCAAACAATACGTAGCTGTTAGAAAAATAGATAGTAAAGGAGGATTGGCAGCTAGGTTTTCTGAAGTAACAGATGAAGGAATTAAAGAAATCGCAGCTGGAGAGAGAAAACAATTTGGAGAATCAATGACAAATGAAATTGAAAAAATAATTGGTTTGGATTTTGAAAAATTAAAAATTGCATCTATAGTTCAACAGGGAGAACTGAATTCAATTATCAAAGCAAAACCAAAGGAATTCAAGGAATTAATCAATGCAGTCATTGGTATTGACAAATTAGATGTAGCTTCAAACTCTATGAAAGAGGCTACTAAAGATTTTCGAGAAAAAATACGAGGAGATGTTGGATACGATGATACTCATGCCGATATTTTATTACGAGATTTAGAAACACATCAAAATCAACTAAAAGAAGCAATACCCAAAAAAGAAAATTTAAGTAATGAGCATAAACAATTACAACAAGACCTTTTAGATTTACGGATACGTGTTGAACAAGACACTCCTAAAATTGAAAAAATAAAACAATTAGAATTAAGAAAACAAGAACTTCAAGCTTATGCTAGAGAGGCAATCCACGAAATTCAGCAAGAAATTTTACAAAACGAGCGTAAAATACGAGATTGTGAGGGATGTTTTCAGAGTATTGAATTAAAAAGAGACTTAGAATCCAAGGTGGAAAAAGTAGATTTGGCCATAGATGGAGTCCAAAAGAAAATTCAAGAATTATTCAATCAAGCAGCATCACTTAGAGAAAAACAATTACTTGCTACCAAACTTCAATTGAAGGATAATAGATGCCCTGTTTGTGATTCAAAAGTTGAAAAATTAAACCCCTTGTTTCAAGAAAAGCATCTTAAAGAAGAACTTGTTTTGATTCAGGAAAATATTGTTGCATCAAAAAAAGAACAAGAAATGTACAGTAAAAAAAAGTTGGAATTTGTAAAAAAGTTACAAATTGCTCGAGATGCTGAAGCAGTTTTGAAAGCCCATTCAATTAACAACGAGGAAGAGTTGAAAAAAATTAAAGAAGAAAACAAGATTAAGAAAATAAATGTTCAGAAAATTCCCTCATCCTCAACTAGCAACCTCGTGGAGATATCTCAAATCGACTTACACTCTAAAATAATTTTTGAAAATATTTTAAATTTAGAAAAAGATGTCAAGGGATTTGATGAGATTGAATTTACAAAACTCAAAAATGCTATTAATGAAAAACAATCAAATCTTTCACTTATTGATCAGCAATTAGGAGCAATAACAGAAAAAATTTCAAAGAGTGAGGAGCAAGTAAAAATAATTGAAAAGGCAATTATTGAATTAAAAACAGTAAAAGAATACATGACTCAGTTAGATTCAATTCAATCAAATATTTTCAGCAGAGATGGTTCTGTTGCAACAAGTCTTAGATCATGGGCACTAAACACCATTTCAGCAAAAGCGTCTGAGTATCTTACTTTACTAAATACCAAAATTCAAAGAATGCAATTATCAGAAAAAGCAAGAGATATCACTATTACATGTTTTTCAAAAAAAGAGGTTTTAGATTTAGAATCATTAAGTGGAGGAGAACAGGTAAGTGTTGCCTTGGCTTTGAGGCTTGGTATGGCTAAACTCTTGGGATCCTCAAATCTTAATTTAATGATACTTGATGAACCGACTACTCATCTTGATGTTGAAAGAAAAAAATCATTGGTTGAAGTATTATCCCAATTATCAAACATCTCAAATTCTGATATGGCAATGCAGTTTATAATTATAACACATGATGCAGAGATATTTGAAAATTCTGCAGTTGAGAGAATATACAAATTTGAGTCAGATGAAAAAGGAAGTAAAGTTACAGCACTATAATGATTAGATAACTACTATCTTGCCTACCATCCAAGGATGCACCATACAATAATAATCAAATTCTCCTGAATCGGTAAAAGTAAACTCCCATGATTGATTCACCATAATCATACCTGAATCAAAATTAACATCTGGACTTGGAGGGACTCCACTAGTAACCGTATGGGCTGCAGAATCAATATTATTCCAAATCACCGTTTGGCCAGAATTAATTTCGACTTGATAAGGAAGATAGCATTCGTTAGTTAGTTCACATCCAAGCTGACCTGAGCCTATTGCCATCGTAACCTCTACTGGACCAGAGAGTTGTTCTTCTACTATAGGTTCTTCAGAAACAGTTTCTTCTGGAATTGATTCTTCAGAAGTTGCAATTATTTCTTTAAATTCATTTACAATAATTTCTCCAGTCATCCAGGGATGAACTATACAAAAGTAAGGATAGAGTCCTGGTTCATCAAATTTAAAATCAAAAGTACTCCCAGGCATAAACAAACCACTATCGAAAATACCTGATGGTCCATCTGCCACACTTCCTGCAGTTACAGTATGAGCTGCAGTATCATCATTACTCCATGAAACAGTATCTTGAACTTGAATTGTTAGAGAATACGGAATATAGCATTCGTTAGTTTCTTCACATCCTGTAACTCCGCTTCCTTCTGGAACTGACACCATATGAGTTTGAGGAGCTAATGGTGATCCCATAGATGGAGTTGTTATTGGTTCTGTAACTGGTTCTGTAATTGGTTCTGTAATTGGTTCTGTAACTGGTTCTGTAACTGGTTCTGTAACTGGTTCTGTTGTTGACCCAGGTGTTGATTCGGATTCACCTTCAACACATTCACCGGGATGAGATAACTCCACATTTGCAAAATGTAGCATACATAAATTACCATATGTCTTTCCATCCATACCACATTGTGGTAACCACTCCATCGTACAAACAGTTGGTTTTTCTCCAGTTGGCATGGCAGGAGCTTCTGACAAATATCCAGGATCCATTGCAATCATTCCCAAGATAGCTGCAATAAGTAAACCGACGACAATAATTATTCCATAAGTTAGATTCATTTTATCCACCCGTCAACTTGGCAAATTTTTCGTTTTTGCTTAATTTTTCCATAAATTCAATATTAGATAGTGCAACTACCGCAGATTCTACAACAGGTTTATCAGGATCATTCAAGGCTTTTTCTAGTGCATCTTTTGCCTCTTTTGATCCAATTACTCCAAGTGCAATTGCAGCTTCATGTCTTACAAACATGCTAGAATCATTTAGAGTTGCATCAATAAGAGGGCTTATTCCGCTAGAAAGACACATTTGCCCTAATGAGAATGCAGCCTCATGTCTTACTAGTTCATTTTCATCATGTTTGAGAACTTTGGCAATATGAGGAACTTTATCTTCACCACCAAAGTCTACTAAAATACAAGTTGCTCTAGTTCGGATAACATAATCAGGATGATCTAAAAGATTTACAAAATACGTAGTGTCTTTTTGTTCATATTTTTTCTCCATTTCTGCAAAGATTTGTAATCTATCTTCAGTCACTACTTGCATTTGGTTTTGGAGGTTTTTGTGTCCTATATTAGGTTAATCTAGATTACGCACAATTTTGAAAATTAATTATTGTAAAAAAACGCCTTTCTTAAATTCAATGAAGTTCTAATGAATACTGAGGTCAAGGCCTAAACAAAAAGGGAATAGTGAGTGTATGATTGCGTCTAATCGTGTAAAAATGGCTTTGAATCTCACAATTTAGTTCATAGGAAGGTGAAATAATGTTTGTTTGTAGAAAATGTGGAAAAGAAGTAAAAGAAGAGGAAAAATCTCATGAATATCAATTGGACCACCGTAGAGGAAAAGTGTCAAGTGATAAGATTTGTTCTGAGTGTAACTAGACAATAGAATTCAAAAAATAATCTCATCGACATGAGATCTTTAAAATTCAGATATGTATTTAATGGAAAAAAGGGAATTAGGTTTAATGAGTGCAGTAATCGGCCAAAAGTCACCTAGTCTAGGGGTATCAGAATGGGTTCAAGGTGCACCAACCAGCCTAGATCAGGAAAAAGATAAGATTGTGCTAGTAGAAGTATTTCAAGTGAATTGTCCAGGATGTTTTATGCATGCAATCCCAGAGGCCATAGAAATTTACAATAAATACAAAGATGAGGGAGTGAGGGTTTTAGGAATTGCTACGGCTTTTGAGGATTTTGATAAAAATACATTAGAGAATTTGAAAATGCTCGCAGAGACAGGTGAAGTAATCGGGGAGACAAAAAAGGCTCTGTCAATGTATGGGCAATTAAAAGATGGCAACAAATTGCCTTTCAAGATCCCTTTTCCATTAGGAATGGATAACCTAACCAAAGTTAATGGAAAGGTGACCCAAGACCAAATTATGAAATTCATCTATCCTCAAATTCCAGAGTTTGATTCACAACCAGAAGAATATAGAAATCAAATAATTCAAAGAGTAAAAGATCATTTTAAATCAAGAGAATACACTCCAGAGACTTTTGAGAAATTTTCACTCCAGGGTACCCCATCAACCATTCTGATTGACAGAAAGGGGATTTTAAGGGATGTGTCATTTGGTCAATCAGGACATTTAGACTCTATGATTCAAAAATTAATCAATGAAGAATAACCCTGTAAAAATTATTAGTTATTTTTAATTTTGACTTTTATGTTGCAAAAAAGATCCAAATCATTTTCTAGAAATTCAGGATTTAGAATTTTTAGGTTTGAGGTCTTTAGTTTTTGTAGATTTTTGGCTCTTCTTAGGAGTTTTTTCCAATAGAGTAATTGCTTTTTTATTAGAAAGCAACCATGCTTTGAACATTTGCTCAAAAACACCGTCTAATTTGCTATTATTTGACCTACCAATCTGTAGTTTGTAATTTTGCCAGGCTTGTATAATCGATTTATTATTTTTCTTGAGAAAAGATAAGGCTTCTTTTTTCCCCAACATACAGTTTTGGCAAGTGGAGTATTTTATGTGTTAAGGTAAAGATAATCTGGATTGAATCTATCGAAAAATTACAATTACTATGGATAATGCCGCAACAATGCAAAATCCTCCAATTAGCGCAAGTTTGTCATTTGTCACAAATAATTTTGATTCGTGTAAAATAAAAACAATACATTTCTGAAATTAAAAAAGGAATTTTGAAAAATAAAAATATCGAAAACCTAGTGTAAACAGCGAGGTAACTTTTTTACGATGTGGGAGAGAGATACACGTCCAGGTCCTGCAACAATAATCACAAGACTTGCAGCAAGTAGGATTAGATCCAGCTCATATGCACCATCTCCTGTGAGATTTGATGCACCTTTGACATAGAATATTGCACCCAGCATGATAATTGATAGAAGTGAAGCAGAGATTCTAGATAAAACTCCTAAAATTAGCAATATTCCAGGAATTGTTTCAGCCAAAGCAATTGGAATTTGCATTTCAGCTGGAAGACCTAGTGGTCCAGTAAGAAAATTCACAAAACCAGGATTAAATTTTCCTGTTCCATGAGCAATGAATATCACTCCAATGGCGGTTCTCAAACCCATAAAAGCAATATCATGAAGTTTATTTTCCCGAAAATTGGCTTCAGTCAACTCTTTTTCTGTCTTTTTTAGAAAATAAAAGTAAACGGGGTTAGGATCACACAAACTATTGCATAGTTTTGTTAGACCTAGATTGAATAATTATTATCGCTAAAAATTTAAAATCCAAAAACGAGATATCTTCAAAATTTCAAAGGCTAAACAACAATGACATTATAGAATAATAAACAATCACGCTGACTACAATAGCAATAACTCCAATTGTTGATTTTTTCATCTTTTTCTTATCCTCATTACAATAAGTATAGGAGTCACAAAATACATTCCCAAATTTAGAAGGATAACACTAGAACCATAAACTATTGCTTGAATCTCTGAATTCATATCCACGTTATTCAAAAGTGAAAAGGAAAGTAATAAAGGCGTAATTCCAATTTTTACAGCTTCTTTGAACACTGGAAATTCTCTTTCCAGATCTGCAACTTGTGGGCTGAAAGAATAATAGAAAGTATTAAAAGAGCTCATAAAATATAATCCAGATTTTGTTTGTAATAATTTATGGTCTCGTAATTCTCTTAATTGCTGTACTTGTGGTGCAAGCTCAGAATTAAAAGTAGCTGTAGCAACAAGACAACCACCACCTTCTGGTAAATTATTTTCCTGACCAGACGTAACATTATTTTCAAATATAATTATTTCATCCATATCTTCTAGATAGTTTGTAGCAAACACATCCACTCTATTATTTCCCGTACCCGTAAAGTTGAGAGTGACAAAGGCAATTTTTTCATTTGTTTTAATTTTTGGATAATGTTCCTGATCATTTAGATAAAAAGTAAAATTTCCACTTAGCAAGTTTTTAGGTATAATAATCTCACCTAAATTATTTTCAAGACTACTAATTATATGAAATGTAAGTTGTTTTTTATTTTTATCAAATTCAACTTCCTGTACATCAAAATTAGAGGTGACAGTTATTTCAAATAAATGGCCAGCAGTTTCTATATCAAATCGATTAACAAGACCCGTAGCATCAGAAAGAGCACCAAAGGCAGGGGTAAAAACTAAGAGTAACAAAGAGGGAAGTAATAATTTAAAGTTCAATTCTAGACAGCTGGAGGACCAATTCTATTTCTTAATTCTTTATCCTGAGCGATTCTGGGGTGTTGAGGATCAGCCAAGATTGTTTCAAACCAATAATGCATTCCGTCTTTGTAAACAAAGTATGAACCCAAAAGTTTCATGTTAGGATATCTTTCAAGAACCCTTCTGTCTGCTACGGATTTCATGCTATCATCAGCCTTTATACGAGTTACACCAAGATGTTTTGGTCGTCTTCCGCCACGTGGTCTTTGTTTTCTCATACCACCGGTTCCAACCCTCATTCTAACCACAACAATGCCTTGTTTTGCCTTGTAGCCTAGCCTTCTTGCTCTTTGAATTCGACTTGGTTTATCGATTCGAGTTATTGCATTTTGTTTACGCCAACCAACTACTCGATCACGGATATCAGTAGAATTTTCATTCCATAGTCTTATCCACACCTTATCTTGTAAACTAGGCATAAGGGCACTAATAAAATCCCCTTTAATAACTGAAATGGAGTCATCAAGCCTAGAATATGATAATCTTTAAAAATCTCTAAGAGTGGGCTACTAACCTCACTCAAAGAGTCGCGTCCGCAGAAAACTCGATAATCAAAATGTAAATTTATCATTAAAAAAGATTCCTGAGAAATTCTGCCAGTTTTTATTACCAAACAAAAATATTTTCCAGTGTGAAAACGGTTTTTCTAATTTTAATGATTTTTGCCACATTATTTGTCATTTTCCCAAATGCATCAGCGGTGCCCTCAATTCAAATCCTTTTAGATCAGACAACTTTTAGCTATGGTGAAAAATTAATCTATACAATAGAGGTAAGTGAGATAACAGGAGATCTTGCCATAATTCACATCAGAGATGACGTAGGGAAAGGAAGTAGTGCCATACCCATTGAGATCTCAAATTTAAAAACAGAAGTCCCATCACCATTTCCATTTGAAAAACAGATTTTCCCAGAAGGAAAATACTTTATTGATTTGCAATATTCAGGCGCAGAGTATACCGCAGAATTTAATCTAGTTGATTCTGGAAATATTGTAATCCCATATTATACCAAAGAGATTGCAATTGGTTGGATAAATAATGAATTATCTGGAGGAATTTTTATGGATGCAATACAAAAAACAGTTGAAACTGACATCATTAATTTTCCTTATTTGATTGATAAAGAAAGTATGAATAAAATTTTCATTCCAGAGTGGATAAAAATAATTACAATTTGGTGGGTAGATGAAAAAATCTCTGATGAAACCTTTGTAAATGCATTTCAGTATTTAATTGATAATAAAATTATTTTAGCTTAGAGAGATGAACAAATATTCGATTATTACTGTAATTGCAATAATTGTAATAATTATTCCTATATTATATGGACTATGGAGCATCTATGCTGTTGAACAATTGCAGGTAAGAACTCCAAATAGTGAATTTAGATATTTTGAAATGTCAAATGATGAGAAAATCCAATTATGCAACCCTTTACCATTTTTTGTTAGTTTCAACGGATTGAAAATTTCAACTTATTATGCAGATGAACTTAAAGGGGAATTTGAGCTTGGACAAACAAAAATTGAGCCACAAATATCTGAAGTCATAGAGGGAAATTTTTACTCGGAAAATTTTTCAGAATCACAGTATTTTTTATTACACATGGATTGGGAATTTTATGATGAAGGGGCAATCAGATTAGACCCAAGCAAAATGCTAGTAATAACAAATTTTGAGACTAAAATAATTGGAATAATACCATATCAAACTACAATTACACAGTCAGGTTTTGAGTTTATTCAAATGATGAATGAAGACTCAAAATGTGGAAATTCTGATTAAGAAGATTTGCTTGCTTTAGACATAATTCCAAGAACTATACCAATTATTCCGGCAATAACAAAGGCTGCAACAAAACCATAAATTAATTCTCTTCCGAGTGATTTGGTAATAGAGGAAGAAGATCCAGATTTAGCGATACATATCCCATCCTTTAGAATAGCACCTTCTCCACATCTTTCATCCACAATACAAACTCCATTCTTTAGAATGGTTCCTGATCCACATTCAGTTTTTGGCTTATCATCAACTTTAACATCATTTGTTGGTATAAGAGTAAGATCTGGTGTTGGTTCTGGTGTTGGTTCTGGTGTTGGTTCTGGTGTTGGTTCTGGTGTTGGTTCTGGTGTTGGTTCTGGTGTTGGTTCTGGTGTTGGTTCTGGTGTTGGACTTCCAAATACGGAGCCAATAATTTCAACTTCATCTGTTCCTGAAGGAAGCGTTATACTCAAAGTTCTAGTTTTTGCAGTTGTTATGGTTTCAAAATAATTAGGTTCATCACCATCAGCTAAAACAATAAAGGCGTCATCTTCGCCCAGATAAAGAGAATCAAAGAAACTTCGCTCAAATGTTACATCTAAGATTCCAGGAGAATTTCCAACATTTACACTAAATATTAGTGAGACAAAATCCAGGTCTGCCTCGATTGAAGAAATAGATACACCTTCACCAAAATATTCAACTTCAAATGCATTTCCTTCAACAATAACTGTTGCAGTTTCACCATAAACTGAATTGGATATAGATGATAAGAAAATCAATCCAAGAGAAATTATGATAATAAAATTAAGATTAGAAATACTTTGTATTTTGGGTATTATGTTAGGTATGCCCTGATATTTCAACAAGAATTTTCCCCAAAATTGGTGTTAAAAAGATTAAGACGATATTTAATCACGTATCAGTCAAGCTTTTTTAGTTATTTTTTGATGTGATCAGAGTATTTGACTCAAATTACGCCTCTAAGAATCTGAATAATTTTTTCTCCTATTACATTTGCTGCAAGAGATTGTGCTTCTTTGGTTTGAGCGCCAATATGAGGAGTAAGAATGACATTATCTAATTCTGCCAATCTAGTTCCAATTGCAGGTTCTTTTTCAAAAACATCCAATGCTGCACCACCCAGATTCTCATTTTTTATTGCCTCATAAAGTGCATCCTCGTCTATCACACCTCCCCTAGAGGTGTTGATAATTTTTGCAGTTTTTTTCATTGTCGATAATTTTTGAGAGTTAATCAAATGATATGTTGAATCTAATAGAGGCACATGAATCGAGACAAAGTCAGAACTTTGTAAAAGCGTGTCAAGATCTGCTTTCATCAATCCAACTTCTTTAGAAAATTCTTCATCTATTGGAATAACATCATAACCAATAATATTCATGTTTAATGCTTTGGCAAGTCTCCCCAATCTCTTTCCAATATTACCCATGCCAATAATTCCTAAATATTTTCCACGAAGTTCTGTTCCTTTCAGTTCTTTTTTTAGCCATTTACCATCGCGTATTGCTCTATCACCCCTTGCAGTTTGGCGTGCTAATGATAGCATTAATCCTAAAACTAATTCTGCAACTGCATTCATTGCTCCTTCTACTGCATTGATTACACGAATATTTTTTGCTTTAGCTGCATCTTGATCAACATTGTCAAGGCCGACACCTACACGTGCAATAATTTTACAATTCTCTGCCTTTTCAATAATTTCCTTAGTTAATGTTGTTCTGCTTCGAACAATGACGATATTGAAGCTAGATATTTTTTCTTGGATTTGTTGAGGAGTAATTGTGGGTTCATAAGAAACTTTTAGCCCATTATCTTCTAAAATCTTATTTAAAATTGGATCTACCTCATCACAAATTAAAACTGAATCCTCAAATCCCATGAGATTTCAACCGATCTACTGAATATATTTCATTAAAAAAATTACGGGATCAAACCAAATGGCAACTAGATTTAGTCACATAATTTCAGATCTAAAAAGAATTAGATAGTAATGGTTTATTTGAAATTTAAAATTCCAGCTAAAATCCAATTTTTATTTTGTAAAATGAAGAATCTAAAATATTAGATTTGATTTCATAGGATCGCCATTGAGTTTTAACCATTAGTTGATTTTATTCCTAATAAAGTCAATTCGATCAAGGTTTAAATAATTCCATTTAATTTTTCGTATATGAAATGTCAATGTAACACAAACTTGTTGTGCATGTTTCACTACATTCAAAAAAACCCCGATTCCATTAAACCAAAAAATTAGAGCCAGTGGTATTTTCTAATAAAGATAGAAAATAGTGCAGGCCTCAATTTTTCATTTTAAGAAAAAATTTCACATATAATATCATATTCTTGAGAAGAACAGATTTAATGAATTTTCAAACATTTTGTTTAAATCCCTTAGACGAGAAGAATCTATAGACAAAGTTTCTTCATTAAACCATTCCTTAGCCAGGTACAAATCCCTATTCATCTCAACTTGAATCCAAGGAATGGGATTATTGCCATATGTTTTGGTAATATGTCCCCCATGAAATGGATCATTTAGTGAGATATTCCTACGGTCAATCTCATATGATTCAGACATACATGACGCTAAAAGTTCAATCATTTGACTAGATGATGTTTTTCCATCTTGATTGGAAAGACAAAACATCGGTCGTTTCTTTTTATTTCCATCAGGAGACACGTTTGGTGCCACAGATGCCATGGAATGACAATCCAAACACAATTGTAAATTCAATTCATGAATACTTTTTTGAATTGACTTGTGATACGGTTTGTAATACATTTCAACTAATACACTTCTTAGAGAATCATCAGGTTCTCCACCTGGTTTGTAAATTGGTTTTTCATAACATGTAGCACTTTTTATCATGCCATCTGGGTTCTGAGGAGGGAGATCTTGCAATGATCTATTGAGATCTACAAACGCTCTTGCAATATTTGTCTTAATCACACCTTCCACTTTTTCACCTAAATCATACATTTCAATTACAAAAGGGTCAGAATCATCAAACAGATCCTTTTCAAGTATACATAAATGACCATCAAGCTCTGGAGGTTTTTTTGTTCCACCATGTGGAATAGAAAGCAAAACAGGTAGTTTGGTCAATCCAATCCCCCAGCAGTCCCATCACGCCTAATTTCTGCAACACCCTGGAATCCTGGTTGGGTTTGTAGTTTCATTACAGCATGAATTGCACCATGATAAAATGAATATCTATCCTTCACTGAAATTTCATATCCCATTTCTTTGAGAAAATTAATTATTTCAGTACGAAATCCACCTTCCTCTATGCTAATTGTACCACCTATAGCACAATGAAACCTTGGTCTTTTGATTGCCTCATCCATTGATAGATCACCGTCAACTATTCTAGAAAGAAACTGAGTTACAGTTGAAAAAATTCTCTGACTTCCTGGACTGCCCATTACAATCCATAATTTTTTGTTAAGAAAAACCAGCGCAGGTGAAACTGAAGTCCATGGTATTGCATTTGGTCGAATAAAATATGGATGATTGGGATTTGTAAACTCAAATGCAGACATGTAATTATTGTAAAGAAATCCAAGACCTTCGGCTGCTGCTTTTGAACCATATGCAAGCTCTATTGATTGAGTTATCCCAACAGCATTTCCCTCATCATCCATTGTTGAAAGATGAGTTGTATCTTCTCCACCAAAATCAGGATCTATCATTGGCAAGGTTGCATCCATGGAATTGTGAATTGATTCTGCCATATGTTTTGCAAAGGATCTTTGTAAATGTACTTTGTCTTGAATTTGATCATAAGTATGACGATTAAAAGGAACTTGAACTCTGTGTAAAAATGCCTTTCTAAATGTCTCTGCAACAAAATGATATGAGCTAGGTTTGGAGCTACGTAAAAACTTGGAAGGTAGATGATTAAGCATCATTAATGTAAGTAACAAAGTTCTTCCTGCAGCCGGTGGAGGTAAGGTTACAACTGACACACCCCTATAATTTCGACTGAGGGGTTTTTTCTCCATGGGTTCTGGTATGTAGGCTAAATCTTCCTCACGAATCAAGCCATGGTTTTGTTTCATATCCTGTTCAATTTTTTTTGCAATTGGCCCATGATAGAAACTATCAAAACCTTGTTCTGCAATTATTGATAGTGTATCAGCAAGATCATCCTGAATGAATCTATCACCCACATCATAAGGAATAAGTCCGTCTTTAAGGAAATATTTTGCCCCAGATTTGGATTTAATTGAAAGAAAACTTTCTAACTCTCTTATTTGTAAATCATGCTGAAGTTGTGTAATTTTATAACCCTTTTTTGCAATCCTAATCGATGGACTAACTATTTTGGCCCAATCTAGTCGACCATATCTACTATGTAAAAAACCAATTGTTGCAAGCGTACTTGGAACAGTAGTTGCCTTGTATCCAAATTTACGATTTCTTACTTTGGAAAAAATCGATGAATGTGCCAAAGATGGAGAACGGCTTGAACCATCCACTGCAATGGATTTTCCATTAATGTGGATTATTGCCATTGATTGACCACCAATCCCTGATGCTTGAGGTTCACAAACTCCTAATGCCAAAGCAGTGGCACATGCGGCATCTATTGCATTACCACCTTTTTTGAGCATTTCAACTCCTGCTTTTGTGGCTTTAGGAAACGCAGATGCCACCATTCCTTTTTTTGCAAATGAAAATTTTTTGTCATCAGAAACCGTGAAAGAATTTTCTATTTTTTCAATATTCATTTTTTCCTTACTTTCAATTTTTTTGACCTTGTTTATTAATCAAATTACAAATACGACTAAGCAAAAGTGTGAATCATAAACTACTCTTTTATGTAAAAACAATTAACTTTTCTACTATAAGACACTGTTTTCTGCAAATATTTTAGCATGGTACAGACTAAAGCTCAAAGAAGTGCAGCTGCACTAAAGGCAGCCAGAACTAGAAAAAGAAATGCAAAGCTAAAAGCCGAAGAGGCTTCAAGGTCTTCTTCAAAAAGAAGAAAAACAACAGCATCTAGAAAAAATTCTGCTCAGACTGCACCTAAAAAAAGTAGTGTAAAAAGAACTGCAAAACGTACAACTGCAAAACGTACAACTGCAAAACGTACAACTGCAAAACGTACAACTGCAAAACGTACAACTGCAAAACGTACAACTGCAAAACGTACAACTGCAAAACGTACAACTGCAAGAAAAATTTCTACACAAGGAAAAAGACGATAAATGCATCTTAATCTCTTTTTAGGGTTATCAGGTAGCCAGAAACTAAAAAGTGACTTCAACGAATAATCCCATTTTCCATTCTTTCTTTTTTAATATTTTCAATAGGGAGATTCAAAAAACATTTTATTTTTTCATTGATAAATAATTTGATAATTTTAATTAAATCGAAGTGATTTTGATATCATCAAACAATTCTTCAGCTCTTTTAATTATTTTTTTATCATCAGAATTGGGTTCTGCTGAAATTAAGACCAAATTCTTTCCTATTGGAACTGTAATTATTAATTGATTTTTTCGTCTAGAGGCAATGTAATCTATAGGTCCTAAAACATCATTCAGATCTTGTCTCATTTGATAGTCCAATTGCATTTGCATGTAAACCATCCTAACCTTATCATCAGACAACAAAGAAGGTTGATTCTTCCTAAACCCACCTGCAATCAAATTCCCAAGTTGATTAATCACTCCAACATGTCGGATATTTTCCTCCTCTAAGAGTTTCTTGCATGCTTCATCTAATTTTTTTATTTCATCCACAGAAAGTATAACCATGTATTAAAAAAGGTATTCAACAATTTTAATTAATCTATTTTTTTAATTGCAAAAAAAAATATTTTATCTTGAATTATCCCTTAATTTTTAAATAAGTAAGTAAAATACCTGCTGCAATTCCCCCAATAAGGATACCCAAACCAGTCAACCATCCTTCAGAAAACCAACTGTAATTTGTCATAATTAAAAATCCAATTAAACTAGCAATAGTAATTACCAGATAGAAGATTAGAATATTTTTATTAATATTTCATCAAATCCTATCTAAGATTTCTTTTTTCTTATTCTCAAATTCTTTTTCTGTGATTATTCCAAGTTCTTTTAGTTTTGCAAGTTCACTTAACAATTCTAAACTAGATTTACCATATTGTGTACCAATCCTTATTCTGCCCACAAATTTTTCAAATAAACCAAAAATTATCTCTCTAATTGTGACAAATCCTTGGATTACTTTTCGCTTGTATTTGGTTTTATCTTTTGCGTCCATTGATCTTATTTTATTAGACTTTATTTGCGCTTCCTGTACAATAGAACTATCCTTTGCTTTGTCAATGCCCATTTTGATATTTTTATCAATTTTTTGTGATGTGGTAACAGCAAGATCAATTGAACTCTTCAATACATCATTTGCTTTTTGTTTAATGTTTAGAAATGAATTTTTTGATCCTTTCGATTCCAAATTCTGTGTATTTCACTAAATCTAAAGTATATTTTAACTTGTACCATTTTTGAAAGATTTAACAACGGCTTTAGAAATTATCGCATATAATTGGCAAAAAAGTACATAGTTGTAGCCGTTTTAATCGGGATAGTATTGGGGTCTCTAGGAATGTATTTTTCCAATTATGGGTTAAACTACTTGGGAATTGAAGAGATATCAATACCCTCAATGATTGAAGAAAAACCTAGCATAATACAAACTCAAAATCTTCCAACAAGTATTATAACAAATGATTTACAATACAAACTTCTTGAAGTAAAAAAGACAGACTTTGGAATTAACGGCGAAAAACCACTAGATGGAGGGATTTTTTTAATAACTAAAGTAGAGATAGAAAATTTTGGTAAACGAGAAGTTATTGTTTATGGGGAAAATTGGTTTTTAAAAGATCAAGATGACAGAATATATGCACCAAAAACATTCAATGCATCACCTGAACAAAATAAAAATATTTTTAGTATTAGAATCCCACCCGGTTTTAAAATTGTTCAGGACATTGGTTTTGAAATTCCACTAAGATTAGATTCTGTACGAGAGTTATATGTTGCAAATAAATCGTTTGAATCAGAACCGATCTTTCTAGGTCTTGTATAATTCAAGAATAAATTTTTTAATAAAATAATCTGGTTTTAATTTTTTAAAGACAATCTAGTTTTTTGAATCATTCAAGAAAATATGTTATTTGACAATATTATATTATTTGACAATATTATATTATTGTATAATCCAAAAGATATGCTTGGCAATAAAACTAAAAAATAATATTATATTTTAGATAACTTTATCTACATTAGAAAATATTTATTGTTAACAACGTGTCAATAGACTCTGAAACTTCTCCGGGTAAATCATCTTCAAGTATAAAAAATAATCAGAATAAAATCAAGGCCTCAGATTTATTGGTAAAATGCCTAGAGACCGAAAATGTTGAGTACATCTTTGGAATTCCAGGAGAAGAGAATGCAGATTTAATGATCTCACTTTTAGAATCCAAAATCAAATTTATTTTAACTAGACACGAACAAGGTGCTGCTTTTATGGCAGATGTTTATGGACGGCTGACAGGAAAGGTAGGAGTTTGTTTAGCAACTTTAGGGCCTGGCGCTACAAACCTGGCTACAGGAGTAGCTAATGCAAATATGGATAGGTCTAGGTTACTTGCCATCACAGGTCAAAAGGATTCACACCTACTTCACAAAGAAAGCCATCAGAACATGGATGTGATTACAATGTTTAAACCCATAACTAAGTGGAACTGGTCTATCAGAAACGCCAAAAATATTCCAGAAATCGTTCGAAGATCTTTTAAAATTGCCTTGGAGGAAAAACCAGGAGCTACTCATATTGAATTACCTCAAGATATTGCAAAAAGGAAATCAGATATCCCGCCAATTATTCCCCAAAAGATCTATAGGCCGACTGCAAATACTAGACTAATCAAAGAGGCATCTTCAATGATTCTAAATTCAAAAAAACCCATGGTATTCATTGGAAATGGATGCATTCGAGAAGATGCAAGCGAATCCATTCGTAGATTCGTTGAAAAAACCGGTTTATTTTCAATGAACACATTCATGGCAAAAGGGGTCATAAGAGATGACCATGATAGACATCTAAGAACTATAGGAATCAAAGATGCAGATCACGCACTTCTTGCAATGAATGAGGCAGATGTGGTGATAGCCATAGGAATTGATCTTGTTGAATATAGTCCGATAAGTTGGAATTCTAAATTAGATAAAAAAATAATTCATATTGATTTTACCCCCTCTGAGGTTTATACATTTTATAGGCCTGAAATAGAGATTGTCTCAGATATAAAATTTGCAATAGATTCTATTTTAGAAGACATGGAAATTCAACAACAAAAAAATCCAGATAAAATAATTTTGCCCCGAAAAGATATGCCTGAGACCTTTAGGAAAATACAACAAGAAGTAGAGACTAGAATTCAATCTTTTACAGATGATCTATCATATCCCATACAACCGGAGAAATTAATTATTGATGTTCGAGATGCACTGGATGAAAAGGATATTGTTCTTTCAGATGTTGGGGCCCATAAATTATGGATTGCCAAAATATACGAAACCTTTGAACCAAATACATGTCTTATTCCAAACGGTTTTTGTTCTATGGGGTTTGCTCTACCTGGTGCCATAGCTGCCAAGATGGTTTATCCTCAAAGGAATGTTGTGGCGTTGTGTGGTGATGCAGGCTTTTTGATGAATGTGCAGGAACTGGAAACCGCTGCAAGGCTAAAGACTCCGATTATAATCATAGTCTGGTGTGATGGAGATTTGGGATTGATATCATTAAAACAATATGATGAATTTGGTAAAACAGGGTTTACAGAATTTGATAATCCTGATTTTGTTAAACTAGCTGAAAGTTTTGGAGTCAATGGATATCATGTAAAATCGGTTAAGGAATTTCAAGAGAAATTAGATATCGCAAAAAAGGAAAAAGAGAAACCAACCATTATTGCAGTGGATGTAGATTATTCAAGAAATCGTGTTTTACTTGATGATGATTTTAGCAAATTTGTTCAGGATCCAAAAAACTGATGATCTGGTTTTTATTTAAAAAGGATGATCAATTAACGATTTTGTTACATATGGAGAAATAATAATTGGTTGAATCAGGTGTTACAGAATTCCTAGCTCTACTCGCATTATTGTTAGGTGGTGGAATGATTGGGGCTGGAATTATGAAGAAAATAAAATTCCCTACAATAATTGGATTTATTTTAATTGGAATGATTGCAGGTCCATATGGAATAGGGATTGTAGAAGATATCGAATTGATTAATCTCCTTGCAGAACTTGGAATAATTATTTTGCTGTTTGTCGTTGGCTTGGAATTTAGTCTTCAAAAGCTTCGTAAAGCAGGAATTAAGGCAATCATTGTTGGCTTAACAGAGTTATCAATAATGTTCTTTTTAGCTTATGTTGGAGCTTTTTCTTTTGGTTGGTCGCATATAGAGGCTCTATATCTTGCAGGAATCCTGTCAATTAGTAGTACTGCAATTTCACTCAGATTAATGCGGGATTTAAAACTAGTAAAAACAAAAGAATTCAACACAATAATTACAATTTTAATCGTAGAAGATCTTGCAGCTGTCTTGTTACTTGTAATACTAGGAAACGCATCTGCAGGTGCTGGAATTGAAATTGCCGATGTAGGAATCTTGATACTTCAAAGTCTTGCTTTCTTTGTAGTTGCTTTAGCTGCTGGCATAAAACTAGTTCCAAAGCTTTTAGAAAAAATCCATGGACTTGATATTCCTGAAGGGCCATTCATAACCGCCTTAGCCTTAGGGTTTGGTCTTGCAGTTTTAGCACATTTCCTAGGACAAAGTTCCGCAATTGGGGCATTTATCATGGGCATGATAATTGCATCATCAAAACACTCCGAGTCCATAATCCGAAGAGTTTTGCCATTACGAGACTTTTTTGGAGTAATATTTTTTGTTTCAATTGGAATGCTAGTTAACATTTCAGAGATTCCAGGAGTTGCCCTAATTTCAATCCCCATTGTTATTTTGGCTGTTTTTGGTAAATTTGTGGGTAACTTTTTTGGTGCCACCATGTCGGGCCATGATCTTGCTGGAGCATCCACAATAGGAACAGTGATGGTGCCTAGAGGGGAATTTTCATTCATAATGGCAAAACAAGCAGTAGATACGGGGGCAGTTAGAGATGCCATGTATCCTGTCACGATGCTTGTTACTTTGGCCACAATGTTGTGCATACCGATTTTGATGAAAGTAGTTCCCACACTGGCAGATAAAAGAAGCTTGGTTCCCATGAGCTTAATTAATCCCATATTCATCGTAGGAAAATTTTTCAATCAAATTATGCAATCCTCAGATGATAATACAATCCTAAATAAAATGCTCAAAAAACATGGTCCCAAACTTTTCATAAATGTGATTATTGTAATTGCAATTTTGGCAGTCATTGACTATTTCAATGATGAGATTATCAATTTACTTACTAGTGCAGGAATTCCACTTTTAGTGGAACCCGAACTGTTTTTAACAATTCTAAGTGTTATCCTAATTGCATACCCAATAATTTCCCTTTTAGGTAAAGTTGAAAAAATAATTACAAACATATCAGATATAATATCTACCAAACTTTTACCTGGAGATACAAGTGAGATTGAAAGTAAGCCACTTCATAGATTAATTCGAAATATTGTTTTTGTTGGAGTTATCTTGATGATGGTTGCACTCATAGAGCCATACATAGCACAAATATCTGAAATTGAGTTTTTCTCTATTATTTTTTCATTGATAGCGTTAGGTATTGCTCTTATTCTAATTGTAGACACCATATTTGTATTTCACAAGCTTTCGCATGGCCATATTATGGAAAGTCTTCTCAAAGAAGATGAGAAACCTCACGAAGAATAGCATATGAAAAATAAAATCAAAATAATTTTAGCCGAAAACAGAATTTCTAACTAAGAAAAATCAAATGGAAACGAATTAATTTGTAATTCGTTAACTAGGATTACGTATATCTATGGAATTTGAGGTAATTGTAAAGGCAATAATTTCTATCCTGCTCTCATTGATTATTTTCTTTGGAGCAAGATTTTTCTTTTCAAGAAAACTGTCAGAAATGCAAGGGACCCAAAAACTAGTTGGGTTAATTTTCGTAATTATTTTAGGATTGGAATTGACATATCTTGGAGTTTTGTTTGATTTTTTTTCATTAGCAGCTAGCGTTATTGCATCAGTAGGGGTTGCTTTTGCTCTTGTATCCTTTGCCCTTCAAAACCACCTAAAAAATATTGTATCAGGTATAGGACTTTATCTAAATCCACGAATATCAATTGGAGATTTAATTGAAATTGATGGTAAAAAAGGTACTATAACAGAATTTCACTTGATGAGAACCATTGCCTTAACTGATGATGGAGTATTCATGAACATTCCAAATTTGAAATTTACTGAGACACTTACATTAATTTCTCACAGAAAACAAGTAAACTGAATCTGGCTATATATTAAAAACTTAAAAATCAAAATGTTTGTTTTGCTAATTTAGTCTTTAAAAAAATCTTTGATGGAGCATAATATTTTATACCAATTTTTGTAAGATATTTGTTTTTAATTAAACCAATAATAGTTAGATCTAGTTTGAAAAAAAGATAAGCAAGCCAACTTGTTGCCACTTGAAATTTTTTATCAGCCATAGGCAATCTTGCCAAATAATTAGTACTCCAAATCCTCCTCCGAGAATGAGGATTTTTTTATATTGGACAAATTTCAATTTTGATTAGAAATACCATTTAATGTCCAGCACATTTGTAAAGCACAGACGCCAATAATGCTGCACGATCTACAATGCTATCATGGACAATACTTTCCTTAGTAGACCTATAGTTATGTCCTAACGGCCCAAAGCCATCTAAAGCTGGTAGTGCTGTTGGAACATTACTTATATCAGAAGATATTATTTGAGAGTATTTTTTTATTTTAATTTCATGTTTTTTAGCTAAATCTTCTACTAGTTCATAAAATTTTGTATCTGAGGGTTCTTCTGATACTGGTGGCCTAGTTTGAATTTTGTTAATCGCAACATCTAATTTTTTGAAACCAGATTCTCTTTTTTTCATTAAAGTTTGGATCTTTGAATCAAGCAGTTCTCCAAGTTTTTCAGTTTTGTAGGCACATGTTAATGATAATGTTGCATAGTTAGGAGAATGTCCGTGAGATCCTTGGGCAATTACAGCTGTGGTACTTAATCGATAATTTTTTTCGTCCTTTGATATTTTTTCAATTGCAGTCAATTTTTTTCCTAGTACAGGTATTATTCCATGAATGTTTGAATTTGATTGATCCGTTGAAGTGAATCGTATTTGATAATCTTTCCGTCCATAACAGGTTGTAATAATTCCACCATCTATGCTGCCAGATTTTAATCCTATTATATATCGAGATTTTTTGGAATAAAATTTTACAAATTTCTTGCTGAACCTTCCACCCAAACTATCATCCGTGGTCAAGAATATAGCACAACGAATTTTTTTCAATTTTTTTGCAAATCGTAATGCATGCAATGCACCCAACATTACTGCAATTCCCCCTTTACTTTCAGCTATTCCTGAACCTACAATATGATCGCCGTTTTCATGGTAATTTATCAAATCACCAGGACCATAATGTGTGTCAATATGTGAAATTAACAAAACGTCGTTTTCAGGTTCGGAGTGATTTTTATAATAATGAAAATCTCCCACATCTTGTTGTTTATGAGTTTGTTCAGAAAAGCCCAAGTGGTTCAAGCGTTTTGTAATTTTTGCTCCAAGGAGATTCACATTATCAATGTTGTAAACGTGAGTGTTAGTATTTACGAAATCCCTTAAAGTATCTTTAATACTTTGAAGGTGCCCTCTCAAATAAGTTCTTGAAACAACTCGTAATGGCTGGGTAAGATCAACTTCGCTTTCAGGGTGTACCATTGAAGAACCGAAATATCTAATGACAGCAACATCAAGAATTTTATTAATTAAAGATTCATACGTATAACCTGCAGTTTTAGCTGCGTAATAAAATGAACCGCCAGTACCAAGACTTGCCATTGAATTTAATTCAAGAATATAGAGATTTTGATCCTTGTCCATTCTAAAATCAACCCTACTGTAATCATTTAATCCCAAGGAGGCAAATGCATTTTTGCACATTTGTATCATTTCTTGTTCTTTTTCCTTGGATAATTTTGCAGGACATGTTTTGCCCACGCCGCCTGTTTTCTTTTTATCAGTTATGGTTTGTATTTGATCAGGATGATCCAAATTAATTTCAACTATTGGGAGAATCTCCATGTTAGGATTATTCCCAAGTATTCCTACAGCAAATTCACGTCCTGAGATAAATTGTTCTACGAGAATATCTTGTTCAAATTTTTCGATTTGTACTTTTACTGCAGCTCTAAGATCTTCCCAATTATCCACTACCTCCATTCCCATGGATGTGGATTCTAGTTTTGGTTTAACAATAACTGGAAAAACTAAATCATCATGTTTATCCTCAGGAGTTCTAAAGACCCAAAATCCTGGAGTAGATATGTTATTTTTTTGTAAAATAATTTTAGTCATTACTTTGTCTTGAACAATTGCATGTCCTGCCGGTCCTGATCCTATGTAAGGAATGCCAAGCATTTCCATCATTGCAGGTACATGTGTGTAACGATTTTGACCCTGTATTCCATATGCCATATTGAAAACCATTCCAGGGGTTTCGCCTGCAACTACTTTTGGCATAAATTCGCGTAATTCATCTGCAAGATGAATATCGCCTTCAACTACTTTTACTGTATGGCCACCTTTTTCTAAGGCCCTTGCAACTCTCTCAACAGCTTTGGAACTATAATGTTCCTTTGTGGTCATTCCAAAGACATTGATTACATCGTTAGGATCAATTTGAGTTTCGTTATAAATTAGAGCTACTTTCAATTTTTTTAAATAATTCCGAATTCCAATAAATCTGGATCAATTTTAACTTTTCTTGGGCTTATTCTGTTCCCAGATTTGCTCGTTAATTTTATGGCACTTGCAGTTCTCAGACTTTCCTTTACAATCTTTTTGGTGTAACGGTTTATCACATTTGTTACAATCAGGATCTCTCCAGCTTGCTTGATTCCCGCAATTGGTACATCGCATAATTGTAAATTTTATTTTTTTTATTAATTAAGGTTTTCAATAATAGTTTAATTTCATTAAAGAACCTGTCTGCTTTTTGCTAAACAAAACTATCATGGCTATTGATGAAATTAAAACAATTATTACCAAATCGGTAAATTCAGGAATTATAGTAGCGCCAGTTATTGTTATGGATTTTGAGGTAGGAGGGACATCAGCAATTACAAGAAGAGTGAGTCCATCTTCAAATTTCTGAGTGAAATTTTCAGTAGAAATACCATCAATAGATACTGATGATATTCCACTGATCAAATTCGAAGGAAGAAATAATGTCAATGTATTATCATCACTCATACTCCTACCCTGTAATTCAAATGAAATTGTTTTTGAAGCCTCATCAACACTTGCGCTACTAAGTAAACGATTAAACTTGTACTCTAGATTAAACAACGTTTTCCCATCCCCTACATCAGATGCTACATTTGGTAAAAAGCTATTACCGCTAACTACACTGACCAATCCGGTCATCCATGGATGTATAGTACAATAATATGGAAAATCTCCCTTTTCTGTAAATTTGTGTACAAAAACATCTCCTGGACCAAGATTTCCGCTATCAAAAATTCCATCAGGGCCACTTTGAGGATTGCCTGAAACTACTGTGTGACTTGCAGTATCTGCATTTTTCCAGTGAATGACCTCACCAACAATTATTTCAATAAAGCCAGAGGTATCACCATCTTTTTCGCTTGACCAGTGAAAAGGGGAATTTGGATCTGCAGACCCAGATGGAATTGTAATATCATAAATTATTCCAGCATATGCGACAGAAAAAAATGGTACAACCAATAATACAAGGATTAGACCAAGAGTTAATTTTTTCAACTGTTGTGCCATAGGGTATTTTTAATATAAACACACAATACAAAATTCATTACTGAAAATACTGTATTAATAGGGCTGATTGAAAAATTGAAATGATTTAGTTTATTTTCAATAATGATATTTTAAATCACCATTATACCTAGTAAATGGCACTCTTATTTATTGGATTTAGTGATCATTGAAATAATTACAATAGTAATTCTTATCGGATTTTATGCTCTATTTAGTGGACTTGAAATTGCAATAGTTGGTACCCGAAGATCAAAAGTAATGCGACTTTATCGTAAAAAAATTCCTGGGGCAGCATCCCTTTACAAACTAAAATTAAATCCAAGCAGAATGATTGCTAGTGTTAATCTAGGAAATACGCTTGTAAATGTAGCATCTTCAGTATTAGCAGCAGATGTTGCAATCAATCTATTGGGAAATCAAGGGGTAGGATTAGCTATTGGTATTATGACTTTTGTGATTCTTGTATTTGGGGAGATTTTACCAAAAACATACTCAAATGTCCAATCCGAAAGAGTTGCTTTACGTTTTAGCCGATTCCTATTGGGATTTACATATGTAATGTACCCTTTTGTGATTGTTTTGGAGCACATTACAAAGTCATTTTTAAAATTAGTTGGAGGAAATTCCTATCCAAAGGCAATAACTGAGGAAGATATCAAAGAAGTAGTTGATTTAGGACTAGCAGAAAAAGCAATAGAAAAAGAAGAACATGAGCTGGTTCACAGGGCACTCGAGTTTGATGACAAACCAATTATTGATGTTATGACACCTAGACAAAATATTTTTTCTCTAGAAAAAGATCGTATATTGTCTGATGTATTCTCAGAGATTGAAAAAAAAAGATATTCACGAATACCGATATATTCCAAAAATCCTGATAATATAGTAGGAGTTTTGCACATTTGGGACATTGCTCGTCTTTCTGAAACCCAATATCAAGTAACGCCGCTTTGGAAAATTACAAGAAAACCATTTTTTATTTCCTCAGAGACAAAAATTAGTGAATTACTTTTAGATCTCAAAAAAAATTCAAGTCATATGGCAATCGTTCAAAATAAAGACAATCAATTAGAAGGAATAGTGACAATTGAGGATCTAGTCGAGGAAATTGTCGGGGACATTCAAGGAGAAGTTGAAAGATAAATCCTAATTAATTTACATTCAAGGTATCTATTACAAGGCTGGTTAAAGTTAATTAGGAATTTTTTCATTCAAACCGATATTTTTTAGGAATTTGTTTATCTCACTTTGAGCGTGCTTTCTAACTTTAATTCTATCCTCCTTCGTTGTCGATTTTGAGGCAAATCGTAATATATTGTCCATAAGATGAATACCTTCTTTGGCACCTTTTTTTAACCCCAATTGATACAACATTGGCAGATTTGCTAGATTTGATGTTTCCTTTATTTTAATTTCTGGAAGCTTGATAGTATTTTTTTTAGGGGATTCAAGTTCAATGAATTTTTCTACGGCCTTTGATAATAAAAAGTCAAGATTTTCAGAGATATTCATTTCGAGTTTTGTAGTCTTTTCCTTTCGTGCCATCATTACTATTCTTTTAATTTTAAGAAGAGCTTGATTAGTCTCTACTGAATCAAAATCTTTCATGGTAAGATTCAACCCAAAATCTTCCTTAAATGTTGAAATAATATACGATAATGCCTCCTTTCTACAAGATGTCTTGGTTGTTCCAAAAGGACAATTATCACAATTTGTAGTAAAGTATCTTGCCCCCCTCTGACCAAAACTTGACAGAGTTATTTTTTCTTGATCCCGTAATTTACCAATGGTTCTAGATACAAGACCCTCATCGATAACAAGTGCCTTTGAAATTTCTTGGTTAGAGAATGAGCCCTCATCAATTAATTTTAAAATTTCTTGCTCTAAATCTCCAGGAGATCTCCTTGATGGCTCAGCAATAGCATCTGCTAAATAATGAAAAACTAACTTGTCTTCAATCCCATGATTAATTATGAATGTTTTTCCATCAAACTCTGCATCCAATCCAGATAATGTTTCTTCTTTGATAATTTTTGAGAGAGTTCTATCTAAATTTTTAATTTTAAAATCTTTTAAAAGATTAGATATTTCATCTTTTGAAATTCTTGTTTTACCAGAAATAAAAAAATGATACAATGCCCATCTAATTTTTCTTTCATCACTTCTCTCAATTAATCTTAAAAGATTGCAAAAGTCATCTATTTTTTTCCATTGAATATCTGAAAACTCTTCATTTTCCTTTTTGATAAATAAGGACTTGTCTAATTTTTTTGTAAATTCATCAAATTGAGTTGTGATTTCTGATTTTTTTGTTTTTCCTGATTGTTTTATTTTTGTGCTTTTTGAAATTAACTCCAAAATATCATTTTTAGATATGATAGTCTCATCACGAATAGATTTAGTTTCATATCTTAAAAATTCAAAAAACCCTAATGAATTATCAAGAATTGAGGCTGGTGAAAAAACCCTAAGTGCAGTTAAATTTGGAATCGATAATCCCATGTAGAGTCTAAAATAGTTGATTATTTATGCCTACAAGGTCAGCTATATGACTAATTTTTTTATTTAGTTTTTTATCTAGATTCGTTTTTTATCCTATTTCCTTTCCGCAATGGGGACAATGTTTTGCAGATTGTCGTTTTTTACGTAATTCTTCTGTAAATGCAGAAGCCATAATTCCGGTAGGAATTGCATAGACTGCAATACCAATTACTGCAACTCCTGCAGCTATTAATTTTCCTGTAACAGTTATTGGATAAACATCACCATATCCTATGGTAGTTAATGTAACAATTCCCCACCACATTGATTTCGGAATGCTGGAAAAGGCTTCGGGTTGAGCTTCATGTTCTGCATAATACATTAAACTTGATGCAAAAATCAACACAATAAAGAGAATAAAAAAGGCAACAGCCAAGTCGCCGACTTTGGACTTAAAAACTTCGCCAAGTGTTTGCATTGGATCTGAATATCTAGCAAGTTTGAATAATCTAAATAGTCTCAAGAGTCGAATTACTCTTATGATTCTAGTATCTGTTACTACAAATGGCAAGAAGAATGGAAGTATTGCTGCAAGATCAACTAACATCATTGGGGTAAACAAAAATCTAATTCGAGCAAATTTGGTATTTTGATATTTTGGATTAAACTTACATACAATGATTCTAGTGGCATACTCTATAGTAAAAATAATTATTGAAAAGACTTCAAATGGAGTAAAAAGATAACCATATTCATCTAAAACAGATTCTTCTGTTTCAATTATCACAATGATAACGTTTATTGCAATTAAAGAAATAATGAAAATCTGAAAACTTTTTGTAATTTTGTCATTTGTTGTTCCCTCAAGAATTTCATATGCTCTTTGTAAAATTGGATGGTTCAACTTAGATCCATTGTTTATTTTTAAACCAAAACAGCATGATCACTACAATAATTAACATGACTCCAAGCATTACAAAGTAACTTCCTTCCCATTGTAGTTCTGGCACATAAGAGAAATTCGTTCCATAAACTCCAGCAATGAAGGTAATCGGAATAAAAATACTAGCTATAATTGTAAGGGTTTTCATGACTTCGTTCATTTTATTGCCTATGCTTGAAAGATAAGTATCAAGCATCCCACCTATCATTTCTCTCAAGCCCTCAATGTTATCCATTACCTGAACAGTGTGGTTGTAAACATCATGAAGATACGCACGTGTAGAATCTTGTATGATCTCAGATTCCATTCTATCAAATCTGTCTATTACTTCTCTTGTAGGCCAGATTGATTTTCTTAGTATTATCATTTCCTGTTTTAGAGTATGTATGATTTGTAAAGTATTTGGAGTAGGATTTTGCATTAAATCTTCCTCAATTTCTTCAGTCTGAATTCCAATCTTTTCCATTACTACGTAATAATAGTCAATTATTGCATCAACTAAAGCATAAGCTAGGTAATCACCACGTCTTTCCCGGATTTTGCCAACATATTTTTCGAGTCTTTCTCTAATGGGCTCAAAGACATCATCTTTTGTTTCCTGAAATGACAAAACATAACTTTTTCCAACAATAAAACTAATCTGCTCCATGAATAGTTCATTATTTGATAATATGTGGGGAAGTTTTAGAATTATTTGCAAGTAATCCTCATGGTCTTCTATTTTTGGGCGCAATTCTGTATTCATAATGTCAGCCTGGACCAAAGGGTGGATGGAGTAGTGGTCACCAATCTTATGAATTACATCAGCATCATGAACACCAATAACATTAGTCCAAGTTACCGTAGATTCATCATGAGGGATCAGACATTCATCAACGTTATCTTTTGTGTGACGCGAAAATTTTTTGTTGTCATATTCAATATGATCAAAGGAAACCTTCTCGACGAGTTTTTCCCCAACATGAACTAGTGCACCTGGATGTAATCCTACAGTATCAGAAGATGTTTTGGAATCACCAGGTTTTTTGTTTAATAATTTTGTAATTTTTGGAATATGAATAAAATCTATTTCATTTGTAATTGATGTTACTTTAGAGGTCTTGCTTATTACTCCAACGAGAATAAATCCTGCAAGGATGGAGAACAGTAAACTTATTGCAAGGGGTCCAACATCTCCATCTAACGCGGCTTGATATATTGCTTGTACATCAGTGGACTTGTTAATTTCTACCATTGATCCTATTATTAGATCAATTAAAAAGAATAAAAATGAAATAATAGCGCCTACCACAACTGCAGTGACTGCAGTAATTTTTTGGGGTATGTCAATATCTTTTTCTTGTTTGTAAGGATAAATGTATTTTTTATTTTTTACAATCAAAATTGCAATTACGGTAATAATGATTGTAGATATTATCCACCAAGTGATAAACCATATTCCTTCGCTGGAGTGAATCTTCTCTAATCCAGAAATTAGATCTTGTACGTGGCCAGTTAGCGGTAAGGATAACAAGGATGTTGCGACGACGACAAAAATTTGATAAACAAATGCAAATACAAATCCAAGGACTAGTCTATTTAAAATAATTCCAAATTGTTCTTTCACTGTTTATCTTCCTGAATAGAACTTATTTTTTGTATACGAATTTTTGTAGGTCTATTTTTTTCTACCTTCTCAACAGTAAATTTCAAGGAATTCAGGGTTATGGTATCCAAAGGCTTCGGAATATCTTGGAGCTTTTCATGTAAAAGGCCACTTAACGTCGAATAATCAACACCATATAGAATTTCGGTCTTGAAAAATTGGTTAATAACATCAATTTCTACATCACCGTCAGTTAAGATGGTGTCAGAATCAACTTTCAGGTATGGTGGGTTTTGTGGATCAGTTTCATCATAAATTTCACCCACTATTTCCTCAATAAGATCCTCAAGTGTAACTATTCCTTCTACTCCGCCAAATTCGTCTACAACAATTGCCATGTGCATATTTTTTGCTTGCATTTGCTTGAGCAAGCTGCTCATTTGCTTTTCTTGTGAAACAAAAATTGGTTCTCTTACCAACTCACCTACAGATTTCTTTTGTAATTCTGTATCATGAAGATGTTTTAAAATATCTCGAACGTGAAGTACACCAACAATATCATCCAAATTCTTTCCAAATATTGGAATTCTTGAATGTCCACTTTGATGGATCTGATTAGCAGCATCTACAAGAGTAATATCCTTTTGAAGGCTAAACATTTTGGTCCTTGGTACCATCACTGAGCGAATTACACTGTCGTTGAATTCGAGAGCACTCTGCAGTAGATCTCTTTCATGTTTTTCTAGTGCTTGATCTCTATGACCTTGATCAATAATTCCACTAATCTCTTCACCTGTTAGAGCTGGAGGAAAATATGAACTTCCAGTAACTTTGATTATTCCTCTGGATATTTTCTCTAGTATCCAGACTGCAGGATAAAACACATAGCTAAAAATCAATAAAACTCTGCTAAATCGTAAAGAGACCTTTGTTGCATTTGCATTACAGTATGTCTTTGGTGTCACTTCTCCAAAAATAATAATTAGAAACGTCATTATCCCTACGGCAATTCCTAAGCCGTTTTCTCCAAAAATTTCAATGGATACTACTGTTGCCAACGAGGCTGACCCAATATTTACAAGATTGTTCCCAAGATTTACACTTGACATCATCCATCCAGGATTTGATTTGAGTTTTTGTAGAGATTTAGAGCCTTTCACCTTATCTTTGACTAGTCGTTCAATAGTTGCTTGACTTGTTCCAACCAAAGCTACCTCAAGCCCACTGAAAAATCCAGATAAGCCAATTAATGCTGCAAGGGCAGCTATTTCATACTCAAGTGCCATTTATTCAAAATCCCCCAATTTTACAAAAGTAAATAATTCATTCTTTTCAACAATGATTGTATGAATAATATCTTTCAAATGAAACCTATATGCTCCTCTAAAGAGACTCTAGCAAATGTAGAATTTATACTAATCCTAAACATTTCTGGTTTATGACTAGTTTTGATATTGGTTTCATTACCAATTAAAACAAATCTCATAACGTTGGGTTTAATTTCTTGTTGGATTTATACTCATATAATCAAGTCTGAGCGGCTTTTTTCTGCTGCCAGGTCTTTTCATTAAATTCATGACATGCACAATCCGCAGATTTTCCTTTACAATTTTTTTGATGAAGGTTTGCATCACATTTATTGCAATCAGGATCTCGCCAGCTTGCTTGATTCCCACAGTTAACACATCTCATCTGTATTCACGGTTATGTTTTTTTGTTTTCTTAAAGAATTCCCTTTGCCGAAAACTCTTTTCGTCATTTCCCAGAGCCGTTCCATAAATTTCTTCAAGACGCTCCTCAAAATTTTGACTCATTTTGGATTTCTCCTCAATAAAGAATTCAGAGTCAATTCTATTTTCTCTTTTTTTTCTTGGATTTTATTATATAGAGATTCCATTTTTCTGATGGTAATTTCGAATTATGAATAATTAAAGATCACTAAAATTGAGATTAGCTTGGTTTTTGTTACCTAGTTGATTTTATTCAGGATCAAGTCAATCCTAACTCGAGTAAGATATTGATTGAAAACTTGTTATTTCAAAAAAATCAAATAATAATAATTTTGTTTTCTATCAAAAATGTAATTCCTTTTAGAAATTCATTTTCATCAATCTGTCCATCAGCCCACCATTTGGCAGTATTTTTTATCCATACAGGTATATTTTGATTTGAAGCAAAAATAGATTCATGATTATATGTAATTTGGATTATTTTTTCCTTGATTAAAAATTCTATACCGTTTAAAAACTCTGAATCACTAATCATTCCATCAGACCACCATTTGGCATTATTTTTTATCCAATCTGGAGCCTTTTGAAACAGAGACTCTGGATAGCCTAGTACTTCAAAAATTGATTTTGCTGGAAATTGAGAATCAAACCAATCGCGATATTGTTCTTCTGTATTATAACGATCTACGTAATACCATGCAGATTTTTCATTATCAGGGAATCCTTCTATGTGTGTAGATTTGTAACCAACAACTTCAAAAATAGAAAGCCCTTCAAAAGTTGAATCAAACCAATATTTGTATTCATTTTCACTAAAGTATCGGTCAAAATAATAATTTGGAGATTTTGTAGGATTTGGAAAACCCGCCACTATTAATTTTGGATCTTTTTTTGGTTTTTCACCCAGAGATTCTAAGGGCTTGATTGGTTGAGTTGTAGTAGTGTTCTGATTTGACTCCATTGGAGGATTTGGCTCCTCTATTGGTAGTTCGGGTTTTTTAAAACTAAATTGTTTTTCAAACACTTGTTCATTGTAAACTACTTTTATTGAATACATGCCCTCCTCAATCCATTTAGGCCCTTGAGTTTTGTAAGATTTAGAAAAAGTGCCATCACTTTTAGGTAAAAATTGGTCTATCACTACAATGTCTGATTGTTGGGGATTGAGAATTTGAAGTCCAATAAAATTTCCTGCTGCATATGATAGCTTGCCTGAAATCCTAATAGTATCTCCAAAAGTATAATTTGATTTATCAATAGACAGTGTATCGGCGTACACGGATGAAAATAAGCTACATGTCAATAACAAAAAAATAAATGAAAAAACGAGATACCTCACTGAAAACCATTTTCTGATAAGTCAAATATACCTTCTTTATCGAAAAAAACTCTAGTTATTATTAAAAAGATTAATCTCCTAGAAGTAGTTTGAGATTCTGTGGATCTACAGAAAACAGCTAAACGGGGAGTAGAGAACATTCTTTCAAAGCAGAATCCAAATATGGCAGATATTTTGTTTAAAGAAAAAAATGTTCAAGTAGTCAAAGTAGATAAACTGGTCCAGGAAGTACAAAATAGAGTATATGGTGCATTAAAAAAAAATTCTCAGTATTCAGACGTTACAAAGGATTCAGATGATTTTTTAAGAAAAAATATTCTTACCAGAATTCCAATGGTTGTATTGTATGTGGATTTGGTTGGCTCAACTCAACTAATTATGGAGTTACCGCAAAATCAACTAGCAGCAATAATTAGTTCATTTGCTCAGGAGATGGCATATGTAATTAAACAACATAGGGGATTTATTTTGAAATTTGTAGGAGATGCAGTAATTGGGTACTTTATTAAAAAAGAACAGGTTCGAGTAGCTGATAGTGCCGTAAGCTGTGCAGAATCAATGATTAAGGTTCTCAAGATGGGCATAAATCCAGTTCTGCAACAATATGATTATCCTGATTTACAAGTAAAAATTGGAATCGACTATGGTGAGAATACTATAATTCTATATGGAGACGATGAAGATTCACATGTAGATCTCCTTGGTCCGTCGATGAATATGGCAGCCAAAATACAAAGTCGTGCCCATCCTGATCAAATCCTAATCGGGGAGTTAGTTTTTGAGAAATTACATCCGCCTATACAAGAATATTTTAAAAAAGTTGAATGGGGAAATAATGAATGGAATTACAAAAGTAAAATCACTGGAAAAGAATATTCAGTTTATTCATATATTGGAAAATAAATCCACTGTTTGTTAATTGCAAACTAGCTGGAAAAATATTTAAAGAAATCAATTTTGGTAGAAAATGCTTTCTAGACAAATGGTTGGAAAAAAATAATTCAAAAACAATTTGTCCAATTAATTATTGCCGATACAATAAAAATATCACGTATCCTATGAAGCCTATAACAAGAAATATTCCTTCCTTTCTTGAAATTACAAACCCAGAACGCATGATTGGAATTAGTACAAGACTAAATGCCAACATTATTCCAACATCAATTAGGATTTGCTCATTAACAGTTATGCTTGAAATCAGTGATGAGATTCCAAGTATTGCCAGAATATTGAAGATGTTACTTCCAACAATATTTCCAACGACAAGATCTGTATGACCTTTTCTTGCAGCAACCACTGATGTTATTAATTCTGGCAGAGAAGTTCCTATTGCCACTATCGTTAATCCCATGAATAGTTCTGATATTCCAAAATTAGTTCCTATGATTACTGCATTATCTACAGTAAGAAATGATCCTACAGTTAAGAGTAATAAGCCTGCTATTATTGAAATGATGGATTTTGAAAAGAGATTTTTTTGTAATACTTGTGAACTCTGAATCTCTTCAATGTCTGTATCTTTTTTTGAGCTACGGTAACTGTACCATGTAAAAACAATGATTCCAATAACAAGTAACGTACCATCCAAAAAATCAATTTTACCATCTAAAATTATTGCAAGTAGCAGAAATGAAATTCCAATCATTATTGGAACTTCTTTTCTTATTGCTGATTTTGAAACAACTATTGAACTGATAATGGCAGATATTCCCAGAATTAGCCCAATATTGGCAATATTACTTCCTACAACATTTCCCAAAGCTACATCTGGCAATCCTTGCATCGCAGAAGAAATACTTACAGCAAGTTCTGGAGTCGAGGTTCCAAAAGCTACTACAGTTAAGCCAATCACTAACTGACTGACACCTAGTTTATTTGATATTGCAATTGATCCTTTTACTAGCCATTCTGCACCAAAGTAAAGCATGGTCAAACCTCCTCCTACAAGTAAAAAATTGAAAATTAGCTCCATGACGTATAATTTCTAGTTAATTGATAATTTTAGGATTCTAAAAGTCTGATTGATTCGTTTTGCCTTTCAAAAGAGTGAATTCTATGAAGGCAGACCTGCATCTGGAAAGGGAATGTGCAGCTGTCTTATCACGAATTCACTTAAAATATGTTATACTCCCAAATTATTAAAGTAGAGACTAGTTGATTTGATCTAATTTTAAATCAACTAGTTCTTAGTTAATTAACTGAAAGAAATCATTATTTTTCAGAGATAATAAAATTGAACATGTATGATACAAAAACTATCTCATGTAGTAGTTGTGGAAAATGTATTGGGGAAATTGAATACGATGCTGAAGTCATACTTCCTAAATGTGGATCGTGTGCAAATCCAATGCCTGATGGAGATAAAATATTGTATACAATAAGTCATTTCCAAAACCAGCCTTCCAAATTGACAAAAGATCCATTAATTGCATGAGAAATGTCTGTTCCAAAGCATGTAAGAAAAAGTTCGGTATTAATTAGAACCATGACAAAAAAGGATATTCCAAAAGTGGTAGAATTACAAAAGGTTGCATTTCCTTACATGGCCGCCGAAGGAGTTTATTGGAAACCCGAACAACTGGAAAAACATTTGAAGGTTTTTCCTGAAGGTCAATTTGTTGCAGAGTATCATGATAAAATAGTTGGTTCTTGCAGTAGTTTGATTATTACACTAAAATCGGAATATGAAGACCATACGTGGAGATCAGCATGCGGTGATAGTTTTTTTAAAAATCATGATCCAAAAGGGGATTCTTTGTATGGTGCAGATGTTTCAGCACATCCTGATCATAGGAGACTAGGAATTGCTACAAAACTTTACGATGCAAGAAAAACACTAGCAATAAAGCTAAATTTAAGAAGAATAATTGCTGGTGCAAGATTATTCAATTATTGTGACCATGCAAAGGAATTCACTCCTTTAGAATATGTTGCCAAAGTAAAGCGTCATGAAATAAAGGAACCCGTCTTGTCGTTTCAGATACGAAACGGATTCAAATTCATCAAAATACTCCCAAATTACATGAAGGATCCTAGGTCATTAAACAATGCAACTTTTATTGAATGGAAAAATCCGCATTTCATAGAAAAATCATGATAATAGATTGCCATGTTCATGTGAATCAATATGAACTAACTGAGCATGTCCCACTACTTGAAGACAGATTAGAGATGCTCCAAACTGAAATGATTAATAATAATGTAGACTATGCAATAATTTTGTCTTCCTACAAAGTTAATTCAGAAAGACCCTCAACCAAAAAAATTATCGATGCGATCAAAAAATATGATAACCTAGGCGTTGCAGCTGGATTTACAATTGATAATCATACTGATGATGACCTTAAAAATTATAGAAATCTGATCAAGGAAGGTCAAATTAAGGCAATGAAAATTTATTCGGGTTATGAACATTATTACCCGTATGATGAAAGATATCAAAAAGTATACGATACTTGTATTGAATTTGATATTCCAGTAATGTTTCATACCGGAGATACCTATTCTGAGAAGGGAAAGTTACGTTTTTCAAGACCTCTTAATTTAGATGACGTAGCAGTGGATAATCCTGAACTAAAGATGGTAATGTGTCATCTTGGAAATCCCTGGATTCAGGATGCACAAGAGGTAATTTACAAAAACAAAAATGTCTATGCAGACGTGTCAGGACTCGTAGTCGGATCCTTTGATCACTTTTTTGAAAAAATGATGAAAGAAAAAGTTGCAGAATTGATAAACTTTGCCGGAGAGCCAAGATACCTATTGTATGGTACAGATTGGCCCATTAGTAGTATGAATTCTTATCTTAATTTTGTGGCAAAACTCAACATCAAAAAAGAGTTTAGGGATAATTTTATGTACAAAAATGCAAAGAAGCTTTTTAAAATATCATAAGATATTTTTTTTACAAATTATTTAACCCTAAATTAATGAAAAATAAAATCATTAAAGTCAGATTAGTTTTTGAGATTATTTTTTAAGAAATAATTTTACAGTTGGAAGAGTAGATTAATCCAAAAGATATCAATTTTTCTTGTATCTAATGGGCGAACTTAAGAAACTATCTATATTTTAGATTACCACCTCTCATCAATTGAAAAAGTCTACATTATGTATAGCATGAAAGATTATTTTCAACCAATTATTCTTTTTATATTGATACTGTTTTGTCTCCAAATTCATTTCTTATCATTATTCCTACACTGGGAACTTTAGTCAACAGGATTTTCTTCTTTTTAATTTTAGTAATTTCTTTACTGTTTATCTATTTTAGGCCTTGAGATTTTCAAGATTAGAATTCTAGTATTTTGAAGTTAACCCTGATCGAATCTCAGTTGGAGTTATTGGGAATTTTTCTCCAATATGATTTCCTGCTACAGATGATGCTTCCTCCAAGATTAATTCAGTTTCCTCATTAGAATCAAAACTACCCTCAAAACTACCTTCAAAGGTGTTTGACACTAGCCCGCCTAATGCATCACCCATCGCTGTAAATTCTGCATCTGCCTCTGGAATGAATTTTGATAATGCAGGACCAATTTGTCTCATGGCAGACATTGCAGGTCCTAATGCATGCATCATATCACCAAGCTCATTTACAGTGGTTAATCTCATCTTAACTTGTTCTATGGAAATCTTCATGTTTCCAATGACTTTTTTATGCTTGCGAAGTTCAACTAACTCGTTTGCTAAAATTTTTGCCTGTGAAATGTTTTGGTTCTGTTTGGCCTGCACGATTCTTGAAAATAGCTTTGCATCTTTTTGATCTAATTTTTGTGACATAAATTCGAGTTTGTTTATTGGATTACTTAATTGTCTGGTTGCACCTTCTACTCGAGGTTTTAATGGTCCTTCCTTGTGAATTGAACTTCCAATTTTATCTGCGATACTTGCAGTATTCTTTGGGGTCCAACTTTGCTCAAAGTTAGTCACAATAAATTATCTTCAAATTTCATCCATAATCCCAGAGGTGAATGAAATTGATCAAACCGGATTGATTTTTTTAGGTGTGTAAATTCAATTAAGAAGTCTTCATGCCTATAACAATCAGGAAAATTATTTCTCCAAATCTGAAAATGTGAATAAATATGAAACATATAATTTCTTAAAAAATTATGAAACAATTTTACAATTAATGCCTTAGTTCAAATTTTGCAATACAAGGTTACTTTTTTGATGAAAGGCATGCCACAGAAGAATTGTTATTATAAAATATTACAGAAAGCAAGGCCCTTCATGTCAACAATCTTAATTCAAAAAGAATATGAGACTAGAAATATTTTGCATCCAAAATATTCTAGAAAAAAACTTGAGCAGAAATTCAGGAAGAATTCAAATTTTGGTTGGCAAGATCTAGCAGGGTTATTCCGAATTCCATTAGATAACGGAGATGAGATTTAGTTGAAATATGATCAATTTTATTTTTATGAGAATGCATGCCATCAAATGAGTGAAGTTCCTGGAATAAGATTTGCAGGGATGGTTAACAAACAAGGGCGAAAAATTGTTGGTGGATTTAGTCCAAGTATTGACCCTTTAGAAAAAGACGTACAAAAGATAGAGATGTTGATGATGGAGATATCTTTAGACCTTTCAATGAGAAAAGAGTTTGATTGTTCCTTGGGCAATATTTGCGCAATTGTATCATATCGAGAAAAGGCAAATATTATCACCATTCCTCATAAGGATGATTTGATGCTCCTATCAACAGAGCCAGAATTAGACATCCACAAAGTAATCCAAATAGCTCAAAATAGTCTGAATTCTAACAAAATCATTGAGGTCAAGACACCTTGAACGTCTATGACACCAAAACTATAACTTGTTCTAAAGGTAGAAAATCCCTCGTGGAAGTCGATTCTGATGAATTGGTTATTTGTCCAGCATGTAGACACTATTCATCTCTACTTCAAGTGAGAGGAACGCCTCAAAATCAGCCTAAGGGCAGAACTTTATTTTTAATCCCTCAGGTAGCCTAATTTTTTTAAATTCTTTGTGGTGATGAATATGCCTGATGAATCATGTAGAAAATGTGGTGGAGTATTACTAGATTATTCCCTATGTGGAAAATGCAAAGATGCTACACGTTTTATTTGTAGAATTTGCGGCACAATTACAGTAGAGCAATTTCATACTGCTCTTTGTTTTAATCTGGTAAATTATGATGAAAAAATAATTCCATATCCTCCATCAAGGCATGCCACAAGCCAATAGATATTTTTTAATTTTAATTTTGCACAATGTTTTTAGTGCGACATAAATACAGCATGTTAAAAGGATACCTTCGAATCCAGGCAGCATAATTTATGACGCACAATTTTCAATTATTGCAGACTGTTCCTTTTGTTTGAGTAGAGACATTATTACAAACATTAAAGCGTGTCCTAAAAAATCATTACAACCAAAATATTTGCTAGTTAATACGGACAAGGAATAATTTCTAGGTAAAATTTCACGACCAATTAATTTCTTATACGTATCATTTTGGGTAATAATGAATGGATTTGAACCTGAAAACTCTCAATTTTCATGAAAATACCAAACACCGAACAATTTAAAAATGTGAGAATATTATTTTGATCAAATTAATCTAATATCAATTTGACATGAATTATGGTTATTGTAAAATTTTAATATTTTATGGTGAATTATTTGTTACCTAGATTTTCAATTTGAAACAATTGTTTTAGCTAATATCTTAAATTCATGGACTCTATTAAATCCTGAAACTTCCTATACTCTGTTATGAAATTATATCCTTTTTCAGTAATGAAAAAAACATTTTTTCCATTATCTGTGTTTGATTTTATTAATCCTGCAGAAAGTAGTTTGCCACATTTGTCCATAGTGGGATAGTGGGAAAGATTGGCTCTTCTTGAAATAGATGAAATTATCACTCCCTCTCGTCCAGCATTTAGAATTACGTCTAAAACATCTCCCAAACTGTGCATTTGGGTTCGATATTTGTTGGACTCAAATTTTTTTTCTTCTAATAATCTATCGACCGTCATTTTTATTATCCCATCCCTTTTCTGCCTTTTCCATATTTCCAATTCTTTGAATTTTGTGTCATCGTATTTGCAAACGATATTAGTTCTCTACAAGAATTATGCGAATCAATTCTTTCTGTGGTATCACAATTAGTACATTTTCTTATAGTTGATCTTTTACAAAATATACAGTTAGAGTTAGGCACCATAGGGCCTTTACACATATTACAGGAATACAAAATATTTTGTGAAAAGCTATCCACACTTGCTGCTTTGTGGGTTGTGCGGGATTGATTAGGCATGTTTTTGAGAGAATTTATCCCATTTGTTGAGTAATTTTCCCGTGAAATTTTCATTCTCAAGGTGCCCATAAAAAAAATCATTGCTTGTTATTTGATAATTACTTGGAATTTGTGGTATGCCTTTTTTTATTAATATTAGTGATGTTTAAATCCGGATATCTTTGATCTTGGCTAGTACACTTGAAAATATCTTTGGTAATAATTGCAGTAATGTTTGGAGTGTCATTAACCTTTTCTATTGTTGGACTGATTACTTTTGATCTTAGTGTACAAGAGATAAAGAAGTTGCTAGGTTCTAGAAATGAGGGATTTGCATTTAACATGATGCAAGGTCTGGACAAGCATACTGAAAAAAGAATATCTGGATTTCAGGATTTAACCAATCTTAGCTTAATTCATGCTGCATTAATTAATTCTAATGAGGATTTTAAAAAAATTCTAGATATTAAAGAATATTTGAATATCAAAGATAAAGACATTGAATTTTCTGGTACAACTCCTTTTATTGGAAGTGATGTAGATGAAGCCCTTACTGGTGAGCTAAGAGACATTATTGAATTTTATCGCGATGAATACAACTATGATGTCGTAGAAGAATTATTTGTCACAAATGCTCATGGGGCAAATGTAGCATTAGCTACAGGCACTTCAGATTATTCTCATAGTGATGAGGAATGGTGGCAAATAGCAAATAGTACTGGCCAATATTTAGGTAAATTGGAATTTAATGAAATTTATGATGGTTATTCAATAGACTTTGCCTTTAGAGTAAATGATGAGAATGGAAATATTCTTGGCATCTTGCGAGTCTTAATTTC
>Ga0224512_10000279_pt1 | contig 54585 bp, 50 predicted proteins | sample SF_May12_sed_USG_4_FD_169103 | JGI IMG/M metagenome (GOLD analysis project Ga0224512, IMG submission 169103) | Sediment microbial communities from San Francisco Bay, California, United States - SF_May12_sed_USGS_13 | ecosystem: Environmental > Aquatic > Marine > Sediment | place: USA...
AATAGCCTGCTGCCGTTGCAGGATCCCGGATAGCCGCTCTGCGGCTTCCGAGTTGAATCGCTAGACCCGCTTTGCGGGTCTAGCGATTCAACTCTTCGATACGATTCTGGTTGAACTCGAGCTTGAGCGCGGCGATTATCTTGTCGAGATCCGGGATCACCCGCGCGAGCTGCTCGTCGTCGACCCGGGTAATCAGGTACTCGCTGAGGCCCTCGTCGCTGCCCGACTCCATGCTGTCGGTTTCGGCGAGGTAAGCCCGGGGGATGTCCTGCATATGAATACCGAGATACGGCAGATCGGGATCCTTCTCCGGGTTGTAGATTATCGCTATTCTTCCCCGCGGGCCCACCTGGGCGGTATCGACATTGCACATCTGCTCCACCGCCACCACCGGCACGTAAACACCGCGCCACAGCACCACGCCGGCGAACCAGTCGCTGGTATCGGGCAGGCGCCGGGGCGTCGAATAGCCGATGATTTCGGCGACGGCCGAGTTCGGAATCAGCAGATTGAGCGAGGTCAGCTGCAGCAACATGCAGCGTACCGATGTAGCCTTGTCGTTCATCGGCTTTCCGTCATCCCGCCAGCGCGCTTCGAATATTCTGGATCAACTCGTCTTCCTGGTAGGGTTTACCCATGTAATTCGTCACGCCGATTTCGAATGCCCGGTCACGATGCTTCTCCCCGGTGCGCGAAGTAATCATGATGATCGGAATCCTGGAATAGCTTTCCTCGTTCTGCATATGCGTTGCCAGCTCGAAACCATCCATACGCGGCATTTCGATATCGAGCAGCATCACGTCGGGCCGATGGTCCTGTAACTGCGCCAGCGCATCGACCCCATCCTTGGCGGTGACCACGTCGTAATTATGACGTTCGAGCAACTTGCTGGCGACGCGGCGCATGGTAATCGAGTCATCGACCACCATGACCGTGTCGCGCGCCTTTGCCTGGCGCCCGTCGCCCGGCCGGTAAGTAATTTTAACCGCGTTGGCGACGCTTTGCCGAACCAGGCCGTTGACGTCAAGGATAAGCACCACGCTACCGTCGGCGAGAATACTCGCGCCGGCAAGCCCCTTGACCTGGCTAAGCTGCTTGCCCAGCGACTTGACGACGATCTCTCGGTTGCCGATTATTTCGTCGACGTGCAGCGCGACGCGAACGTCTCCCGCGCGGCTTAAAATTATCGACTGCTTTTCGCCCTCTGACGCCGGTCTGAAAGGTATTCCCGACTCCACCAGCTTCGCCAGGCTGTGCAAGGCAAAGCTTTGTCCGGCATACTCGATTTCGGGTGAGTCCTGGCGATAGTATTCGAGCATGCTCGGCGTATCGAGGCGGGTGATACCCTCGATGTTCATCAGCGGAATGGCGTAGGTTTCCTCCCCGGTGCGAACCAGTATCGCCTGGTTGATCGACAGGGTGAAAGGCAGGCGCGCGATAAAAGTCGTGCCCTGGGGATTGGTTTCGATCTGCAGGGTGCCGCCAAGCTGCTTGATTTCGATATCTACCACGTCCATGCCGACGCCCCGGCCGGAGAGCTGGGTGACATGATCAGCGGTGCTGAACCCGGGCTCAAGGATATACTGAACCAGGTCTGCCTCGGTCACGTGATGACTCTTGTCCAGCAAGCCTAGCTGAACGGCCCGGCTCCGGACTTTTTCGATATTGACGCCGGCGCCATCGTCGCTGACCCGGATTACCACCTCGGAACCGTCGCGGGTTATGTTTATCGCGATTCTGCCGGTTTCCGGTTTGCCTTTCTTGACCCTTTCCACCGGCGTTTCGATGCCATGCGACAATGCGTTGCGGATGATGTGTTCCAGCGGCGCGACCATGCGGTCGAGCACCTTGGTATCGACTTCGTTCTCCTCACCGGCGATCACCAGCTCGGCTTTCTTGCCAAGCTCCTGGCTGCTCTGCCTGACCAGTCGTCTAAGGCGCGACAGCAGGCCGGAAAACTTCACCATTCGGCTTTTGATCAGGCCGTCCTGCAGGTCGGTGTTGACTCGCGATTGCTGTAGCAACAGGGTTTCTGAATCCTTGACCTGTTCTCCCAGCATGGTCTGCAGACTGGACAGGTCATTAACCGATTCGCTGAGGGACCGCGACAGCTCCTGAATCATCGTATAACGATCCATTTCCAGCGGATCGAATTCCGATTTCCCGGTTTCGGAGCGATGGCTGAAATGGATCTGCGCGTCGGTTTCCGCTTCGAGATTGCGCAGCTGGCTTTTCAGTCGCGTTATCGTCTGCCCGAGTTCCCCGAGATAGGATCCGAGACCGGCAACCTGCTGTTCCATGCGCGCGCGGTATATGCTCACCTCGCCAGCCGAACTGACCAGGTTATCGAGCAGATCGGAGCGCACCCTGATAACATCCTGAGACGGCCTTTCGGTTGCCGACAGCGGTTCGCCCGGCAGGTTCTCGCTGACAATATCGATGTCCTCGCTATCGACATCGATTGCCCGATCACCGAGTTCGACCGGAGCTTCGTCATTGCCATCGAGCCGCAAATCCCTGAGCAACTTGACCATCCCTGAAGAGTCGCTCATGGCGCGGCCCTGCTGGGCTTCGGCAACCTGCCGATGCAACAGATCGAAGCTATCCCTGAGCGCCTCGACCAGATTTTCGTTCTTGTCGACCCTGCCGTCTATGACCGCAATGAACACCGATTCCATTTCATGCGACAGGTCGCTGATTTCCTTGATTTCGGCCATGCGTGCGCCACCCTTCAGGGTGTGCAGGTAGCGTTGCAGCTCCATTACCGCGCTGAAATCCTGGGCGCCCGATTCGTCGACCTGCTGCTGCGCCCATTCGTGCAACGTGTTATCGCTCATCTCGAGCAATTCGTTGGCCTCGTCGACAAATATCGTCAGCAGCTCGTTATCCTGCTCCTCGTCGGCGGTTTCGTTCATCATCGTCAGGGTATCGATGAATTCGCCGGTTGGTTCGGCCTCGTCGTCGGGGATTTCGACCGTGTGCTCTTCGAAATCCTCCGCCAGCGCCCTGAAACTGGTCTCGAGGTCTTCGGGAATATCGGGTAGTTGCCTTGTTGTAACGAGTTCTTCGGTCATGCGCTGAATCGCGAGCTGACCTTCCCGGTACAGCGCGACGATTTCATGATCGAGCGCCAATTTCTGCGAAATGGCAGACTTCAGTGGCTTCTCCATCAACCCGGCCAACTCGCCAATCGTCGCGATATCGGCGGTGCGCGAAGCGCCATGTATGGTATGTAGCGCGCGATAAATTTCCTCGCCCGGAATCAGCTCACGAATCTGCTCGGCATGATCAAGGGCGGAATTTACTGTGCCTAGGTGCTGTTCTACCTCTTGTTGGTAAATTATCAGCAGTTCCGGATCGAACGACAGGCCGGTTGGTTCGTCCTGCTCTTGAGCCGCGGCCTCGCTGGTCTGTGCCTCTTCTCCAGGCACCCGGCTCTCTGTCGTGCCGACGAAAGGGTCAGGAGGGATCTCCTGTTCCGTGTCTTCCGCCGGCTCTTCCCGCGAGTCATCGCTTTGCCGGCCGCCGATTTCCACCGCGCCCAGCGTCATTCCTACGGCCTCTTCCATGGGCAATTCCATGACGATTTCTTCAACCTCGGGCTCGAACGACTCCAAGACGATTTCTTCAGCATCGGGCTCGAGCGGCTCCAAGACGATTTCTTCGGCATCGGGCTCGAGCGGCTCCACGGTAATTTCTTCCGGTCCGGAATCGGGTTCGGATTCTAGCGACTCCATGACGATTTCTTCGGGCCCGGAATCGGGCTCGGGCGGCTCCATGGTAAATTCTTCCGATCCGGAATCGGGTTCTGCCGTTTCCGCGACGATTTCCACTACCCGATCTTCCGCCACCTCGTCGAAGGCGTCGCCGGAACGCGGCGCTTTTTCCGGCCCGAGACTGGCCTCATCATCGCTCTCATCGAGAAAATCTTCGCCGAGAAAATCCTCGCCGATGGTTTCGATTTTTATCGTTGGGCGCGGTTCTGGCTCGGGTGGCGCGGATACCTGCGCACGCGCCGCCTCGGCTTCCGCCTGCCCGGCCGGCGTCTGCGCATAATCGATCGCCTGCGTATACTCGGCATCCGCCTGAGCGGCGGCCGAGTCTGCCGCCGTCGGTGTTGCCTGTTCGATCCTGCCCAGGGGCTTCGCTGCAGCGCTGATCCGCGGTGGTTCGGCCAGCAGGGTATCGTCGTAATTTCCTCTACCCGCGGCAGCCTGGCGCGCTGCATCGTCCTGCTCGGGCTCGTAACTGGTAACTTCGAACTCCGCCGGGTCGGCGCGCATGGTATCGGGCTCGATTTCCTCGAGCAGGGCCTGCGACAGGTTCTCGGAGCCGATGGTCTGGGTCGTGGTAGCGACGCCGATTCCACGCCACTCGGTCTGGTCGTCGCCGGTAATACGGTCATCCGGCGACTCGGCTTCCGCTGCCTGCCGAGCATGCCCGCTGAGCAACTGGCCGGCCCTGAATTCCGCCAGCACCCGGGCAAGGCCGCGAATATAGCCGATATCGGATGTGGGCGCCTGCGACGTCTTCAGCTCGTTGACGAGCTCGGGTAAAGCTGCCGCCGCCTCTCCCACCGCATCGATAATCTGCCTGCCCGGAGGAATACTCCTGTCGATTACCCGGTTCAGCAGCTGCTCGAAGTCCCAGGCAAACTCGCCGATCTTCATTGCGCCTACCAGGCGACCGCTGCCCTTTATCGTGTGGAAAGCACGGCGGATATTCTTTAACGCATTTTCATCCTCGGGGTGAAGCATCCAGTCCTGCTGCAGGCGCGCGATGTTTTGCGCCTCTTCGTCGGCCTCTTCCAGGTAGATCTCGAGGATGTCCGGGTCGCTTCCCGCTTTCAGCACCTCCAGTTCGTCCTCGATCGGAACCACTTTCGGCAGTTGTTGCGCCGGCGTGGCGCCGGGTTCGGGCTGCCCCTCTGGCGCAACTCCGCTGCCGGCTTCGTTCGCCGGCCCGGTCTGGCGAGCCTCCGTCATGGCTGCGGCAGCATCGACGCGCCGATCGCTTGCCGGCGAAACATTATCGCGCGATGCCTCGTTAATCTTCGCCCGCGCCCCGGGCCCGGCATCGGTGTCGAGCGCCGCCGCGACTGCTGCGCCCTCGACCTTGCCCGGTTCCCGTACCGTGCCGGCCGCCGGCACTTCCAGTTCTTCCGCCGGCAACTGCGTGGCATCGGCTTCTTCCAGGGTTACGACGATGGGCTCTTCTGCACCCACATCGACCACAACCAGTTCCTGCTCTTCGTCTACACCCGGTCGGAGATGCACGCCGGACAACAGTTTCTGCAGCTGTGCGTCGGCGAAATCGAGAATGGTTCCGGCGTCGCCGCGGTGTTCGCCGAGCGCCTCGAGGAAGTATTCCAGGCTCACGACTACCTGCGACAGCGCGTCCAGCCGGCTGGATTCCATGAATTCGACGATATCATAACCCTTGAGGTAGGATAACAATCCATCCAGCACGGCTACCGCGCGCTGCTCGTTCATGAGCAGCAGTGCGCCCCGGGACTCTTCCATCAGGGCTATGCAAAGGTCGATATTTTCGCCGCGACTCGAATCCTTGATGAAATCGAGGATTGCATTCTTGGTTTTCTGGATATCGTCGAGGGTAGCGGTGACAACCGCGGTCAATACGCTATCGAGTTCGTAATCTCGCGACACATCGGTCTCGGATCTTGGTGGCTCATCCCTGATCGGTTGCCGTTTCTGCATCTGGTCAAGCGCCTGTTCGACCTGCAGTAACTCAGCTGCCATCGACAGCAACTGCTCCTCGTCCGCGGTCTTTGTGCCTTCGAGAATATCCTTGACGACCTCGATCTGGGCCTCGATCAACTGCCGCTGTGAACCCAGCCCGATCATTGCCAGGGTATCCGAGATGATATGCATCTCCTGCGGGAGCTCGCGGAGCGTTTCGACCTTCGATAAATCGTCGTTTACGTATACCTCGAGCGTCGATTTTACGGCCTCGATGTCGGCTTTCATGGCCTCGGCAACCGTTTTCAGCAGGGCCTGGTTCGGGCCCGCGATGTTGTTCAACACTTCGCTGCGTGCCGACTCCGAGGGCAGGAACTGCTCCAGCCGATACGCGGTTTTTATCGCCTGTGTCTTGGGACCATCGCACTCCGGCTGGGCAATGTAGTACAGGAAATTCTTGATGAGCTCGATCGGTTGCCGCTGCAGCAAACCGCGTTCTCCGATAATGAGGATGACGCGAAACAGTGCATCGACCTTGCCCAGCAGGTTCTTGATCGACACACCGAGCTCGAGCTGCTGGCGCGATACCGATTCGATCAACGCCCCGACGATCCACCAGATGCGGGCTACCCCCTCGGAAAAGGACCGCTCTTCGAGCGTTTCACAAACCTTTTCGAGGCGTTTCAGACTCTCCTCGACGTTCTCGTCCCTGATAATATTGAGCAGCGCAAGCTGATAAACCGGCCGTAGTTTCTTGACCAGCAACTTGGAGCCCTGATTCTTCTGGTTGTCGATAGCCTCGGCCTCGGCACCTTCCTGGTGCATCGACAGATCGGGCAAAAACAGTAATTTCTCCGAAAACAGATCCTGATTTCTGACCGCACGGATATCGTTTAACAGCGGCAGGATTGCGATCGGTATGTCGCGATTCCCCGATTGGATGTGTTCGAGGTAATCCGGCAGCTGTAACACTGCACGCAGTATGACTTCCAGCGCCTGCTCGCCCTTCTCCTGACGGTGCTCGATGATGAAATCGACCAGCGCCACCATTTCCTCGGTCAGCATCGCGGCGCCGTACTGCTCGATCATCACCAGCACGCCCTGGATCAGGCCCAGCTTTTCCTTGACCCTTTGCAGTAGCGACTCGTCTTCCTGTTCGAGGTAGAGCTTGAGATCTGCCTTTATCTCGGACAGGTTGTCATCGATGGATTTCTTGACCCACCCAAGCGCGCTGTGTTTGATCGAGGTTTCCTGCGGAGTCATCGCCTAGCCTACTTGGCCGCTTCGGGATCCAGCCCCAGCGCCGCGAGATCTTCCGGGTCCTGCACCATGCTGCTGTCGACCGAGCTGACACCCGGCAGCTTGAAACCCGCTACCGACTTCTGCATCTCCTTGACCATGTCTGACAGTTCACCGATCGAGTTCGAAGCGAGATTCGAACCTTCCGAAGTCTTGGCGGTGATTTCCTGGATCACGTCCATGGTCTCGGTGATTCTTACGCTGTCCTGCGCCTGGTCACGGGTCGCATCCGATATTTCAAGAATGCGTTGCGCCAGGTTCATCGACACCTGCTCGATGCGATCGAGGGCACTGCCCGCGTTCTCGGTGAGCTTGGCACCCTTAACCACGTTGGCCGTACTGTGCTCCATCGACACCGTTGCCTCGTTGGTATCCGCCTGGATAGTTTTTACCAGGGCCTCTATCTGCTTGGTAGCGTCACCGGTTCGCTCCGCCAGTCTTTGCACTTCGTCCGCGACGACCGCGAAACCGCGGCCCGCTTCGCCCGCCATAGACGCCTGGATGGCGGCGTTCAGCGCCAGGATATTGGTTTGATCAGATATCTCGGTAATCAGGTTGACTATGTCCCCAATTTCCTGCGAGGATTCACCCAGGCGCTTGATACGTTTAGAGGTTTCCTGTATCTGCTCGCGAATCGTTTCCATGCCCTCGATCGTCTGGCGTACGGTTTCACCGCCTTTGTGCGCGATACTGACCGATTTACGGGCGACCTCGGCTGAATCGGCGGCACGTTCCGATACCTGCGACATCGATTTCGAAATTTCGGTGACGGCGTTGCTGGCCTCGGTTATCTGGCGCGCCTGCGCTTCACTGGCCTCGGCCAGTTCCCCGGTCATGTTCTGGGTTTTACGCACCGCCGAGCGGACCTGGTTGGCGGTGTTATTGATGGTGCTAACGAGATCGCGTAATGCGTCGATAGAGTAGTTGACCGAATCGGCGATTGCCCCGGTGATATCTTCGGTCACGGTGGTATGGGTGGACAGGTCGCCATCGGCAAGGTTTGTCATTTCGTCGAGCAGGCGCAGAATCGCACGTTGGTTCTTTTCGTTCTGCTCCTGCGATTCTGCCAGGCTGCGCTTGGATTCCTGCGAGATGATAAAAATCAGCAGCAGTAACAAAAGCACTGCGGCAAGGCCAAAGGCATAGCCTATCAGGTTATATATTTTTCCCGCCTCGTCGTCGCGTTCGATCGCATCGATTATCTGGCCAGCGGCTGCCAGGATCTCCGGGCTGAGCTCGTCTATTTTCAGCGCCGCCTCGTGCACCTTGAAAATCTGCGCGGAGTTGTCGAGAATTTCCCGCACGTTCTTGCGTACCACCGAGTAAAGGTCGGCAAATTGCAGCAGGTTACCAACCACCTCGGTACCGGTAAATTTGTTGATTCCCTGCTCCGCGTCGCCCTCGAGCATCGCCAGTAGCTGTGTTTCGACCTGGCTCGCATCGGCGGCGAACTGATCGGCCGCCGCCATCACTACCTCACCGTCGGTCAGGATCTGGTTGAGACTATGCCCGATACCGCGTACCAGATTCACCTGTCGCGCCGCGACCGCAATGTTTGCGCGCGGCGCGTTTGCCGTGACCAGTTCGGATACCACGCTGTCCGATAGCGACACCAGCTCCGGCAGGGATTCGTTGATCTGGGTGACGAAGTCGTTGACCGTCGCAATCGATGACTTGGCCGCTACCACCGTCGCAATTTGCCTGTCGTAGTCACTCCAGACCGATTTCAGGTCCGAGTACTCGGCGGCAAAATGCTCCGGTAGCGGCGGCAAATCCTGGGTCAGGTCGCCGTTGTTGTACTTTTCGAGATTGGCGAGAAAACGATTCTGATTCTCGGCGAGGCGGTCGAATGCCTGGTTGCGTCCAGCGGCAGCCTCCAGCGCGTTGACCGCTATCTGTTGAGAAATCACCTGCTGCTCGGAAGCGATTGTCGTGTACAGCTTGTTCTTGCGAGCCTGCCCGCTTTCGATCGTGAACATCCCGACCATGGCGAGCACCGAGACAACCAGCAGTACGCCGACAACCAGCGCCTTCTTGTTGATGGCATCCGTAGCTCTTGCCCCCGACGTAATCGTTTTCGCTGATTGCCCTGGTAGCAAATTCTTGAATTTGTCTAATACCGCCATTGGTTCCTCGATGCTTGGCTGCCGCTTTTAAACTACTCGCAGAAACTGCTCAGCCCTGGCCAATTTCTCGACGCTGAAGACATTCCATCGCCTCACCTGGTCGACGAAGGTTCCCGCCAGGTACTCGCCGATAGAACCCGCATCCTGCACGACTTCCCGGCGATGCTCCTCGGGCTTGAAGCGTCGCAGGCCATATACCTCGTCGACCAGAAGGCCGGCCACTATCCCCAGCTTGTTGACGATCAATATCCTGCTTTCCTTGCGCTGCTCGGTCGCGTTGCCATATAGAAAGCCGTTCATGTCCAGCACCGGCATCAGGTTGCCGCGAATGTTCGCGAGGCCCCTGACCCAGTGGGTGACTCCAGGCACGCGTATCGTTTCGGGCGGAGGCAGAATTTCGCTAACGTCATCCATTTTTGCGATCAGTGGCATCTGGTTGATTGCAAATCCGATACCGATCCAGTCATCGACAACGGCCCTGGCGACCGGCAGTCCGCTGGAATTCCTGCGGCAGCGCGCATCCAGATTTTTCAGTATTTCGAATGGCGACGTTATCGGCATCGGCAACCTCGCTTAGTCTTCGTAACTACGATCGAAACCAAGAACCTTGTTAATTCGGTTGATCAGATCGCTCTCGTCCGCCGGCTTCACGATATAGTCCCTGGCGCCCTGGCGCATTCCCCAGATCTTGTCGGTTTCCTGGTCCTTGGTTGTTATGATGATCACCGGGATTGCGGACGTGGCCGGGTTTCGGCTCAGATCGCGCGTCGCCTGGAAACCGTTCTTGCCCGGCATGACGACATCCATCAAGATGCAATCGGGTTTTATCTGGATTGCTTTCTCTATCCCTTCTTCACCGTTCTTGGCAACCGACACCTGGATATCGTGGTTCATCAGCATGTTTTTGAATACATGCACTTCCGTTGGTGAATCATCAATAATTAGTATATGCGTCATTCCGAGCCTACCTCTATCTTCGCGGAACCTTCCCGCCTAGCCGACATGCGTGGTTATCGCATTTATCAGGTCTTCCTTCGAAAAGGGCTTGGTCAAGTATTTTTCAGAGCCCACGATACGGCCTCTGGCGCGATCGAAAATACTGTCCTTGCTGGATAGCATGATGACCGGGGTAGCCTTGAATTTCTGGTTATTCTTGATCAGCGCGCAGGTCTGATATCCGTCCAGGCGCGGCATCATGATATCGACGAAAATGATATCTGGTTTGTGTTCGGTAATTTTGGCGAGCGCTTCGAAACCGTCGATCGCGGTTACCACTTCGCAACCGACTTTCTTCAACAGGGTTTCGGCGCTGCGGCGGATGGTCTTGCTGTCATCGATCACCATTACCTTGACGTTAAGGTTGGTCGATTGCTGCGCTCCATCTGCTATCTGAGACTCGGTGTTCACGTAACCCCCGGGGATTAACAGTGGGTTTGGCCCACTTTATCAGGACAAGATTATATGGTTTTTCTCAAGTAAAACCAGTGATTTATTAAAACTATATAATGTGAATTCTATGACTTTAGTCGATCTTTTAAGGACCTGGTGCGGATTCTCCATCACCATCAAAAGTAGTTCAAAAATCACCGTTTCACAAGTTTTGCCTAGGTTTAAAAACGTCGGGCGAGATCGATTTATTGATGTGCTTGCCCAGGTTAATTCAGTAGAATCCGGCTAACCGAAATTAACCTGTTCAAGGGCCCGGAATGCCTGCCGTCCGAAAACTCGGAATCGTGATGGATCCGATCGAATCCATCAAACCCTGGAAAGACTCCACGCTGGCCATGATGCTGGAAGCACAGGCGCGCGGCTGGCAGTTATATTACTTCATGCTCGAAGATATTCTCCTCGATAACGCTATCGCCATGGGGGACTTCCGAACGCTTGCCGTGCACGACGATAATGAACACTGGTTCGACTTTCTCGACGCCGGTCGTTGTCGACTGGACGAGCTCGACGTGATCCTGATGCGCAAGGATCCACCTTTCGATCTCGAATACATTTACTGCACCCATATCCTGGAGCAGGCCGAAGAAAACGGTGTACTGGTCGTCAACAGGCCGGCCAGCCTGCGCGACTGCAACGAAAAACTATTTACCCGGGTATTCCCGCAATGCTGCGTCGAAACCCTGGTGAGTCGCAAGTCCGCAAACCTCAAGGCCTTTATCGCCCAGCACCGGGACGTCATCGTCAAGCCTCTCGATGGCATGGGCGGCCAGTCGATTTTTCGCGTGCAGGCCGGCGACCTCAACACCAATGCGATTATCGAGGCGGTCTCCAAGCATGGCCGCTCCCAGACCATGGCACAACGCTATATCCCGGAAATCAGGGACGGCGACAAGCGCATCCTGCTGATCGACGGGGTTGCGGTCCCCTATGCCCTGGCGCGGCTGCCGGCCGCGGGCGAAAATCGTGGCAATATCGCCGCTGGCGCAAGTACCCGGGGCCAGCCGCTCAGCGAACGCGACCAATGGCTCTGCGACCAGGTCGGGGACGAACTTCGTGCACGCGGCCTGCTGTTCGTCGGTATCGACGTGATCGGGGATTACATTACCGAGATCAACGTCACTAGCCCTACCTGCATTCGTGAACTGGATCGCGATTTCGGCCTAAATATCAGCGCAGACCTGTTCGAGTGCATCGAGCGACGAATATCCGCTTGACCCGGCTCTGGCTGTTTCTGTTCATCGTCTGCATCGGCGGCTGCGAGCGCCGGCAGCACCTCGTCGAACAGCACCTGCTCGAATTCGGCACCATCATCGAGATTACGATGATCAGCGGGGACTTGACGCGCGCCGAGCGTCTTCTGCGTGAAATCGAAACGCGGCTGCGCGCCTATCGCAAGCAGTGGCACGCCTGGGAAGACAGCGACCTGACCCGGTTCAACAATGCGCTGCAACAGGGGAAAACGGTCGCGATTCCCAAATCCCTCGTTACCCTGATAAGGCTCAGCCGCGACTACTACGACAGCAGCGGGGGTCTCTTCAATCCTGCACTCGGCAAGCTGATCGCGGCCTATGGTTTTCATGGCGGTGATGCCGACAGCGCGGCAGTCGCAGCGATCAGGCGTAACCTGCCGACAATGCAGGACCTGCAGGTCGACGGGGGCATGGCTCGCAGCAGTAACCCCGATCTGCAGATCGACCTTGGCGGTATCGCCAAGGGTTACGCCGTCGGGCTGATCGCCGACTACCTGGACCGCAACGGCATCGACAACTACATCCTCAATGCCGGTGGCGACATGCGCATCGCGGGTAACCGTTTCGGGCGGCCGTGGCGGATCGGGATTAAGAATCCTTTTGCTCCCGGCGTCGTCGCGATCCTGCAGCTCGAGGGCAGGCACAGCCTGTTTACGTCGGGGAACTACCAACGCCAGTACTGGCAGGGGGACAGGCGTATGCATCACATCATCGACCCCCGCAGCGGCGAACCCTCGCGCGGGCAGAGTTCGGCGACCGTGCTCGACGCCGACCCGGTGCGCGCCGATGTCGCGGCGACCGCGCTGATGGTGGACGGCACGCGCAAAACTCGCGATTTAGCACTATCCTTAAGTATCGATGATTTCCTGATTATCAGCGATTCGCGTGAGATGAAGGCGAGTGCAAGCTTCGCCGACAGGCTCGAAATAAAGGTATCATGGCCAATGGAAATTATTAACTAATTCAAAGAGTTTTACTGGTTATCTAGATTCATTCTTGGCACAATAGACACCCAATATGGCTCAAGTTCAAGCAACCCGGCCCCGTATCACCGCCAGTGATCGCCTCGGCTTCACTCTATTCCTCGCGCTCACCCTGCACGCGATCGTGGTATTGGGCGTGGGATTCACGTCGTCGCATAGCTACAATCGTGATCCGTTACCCAGCCTCGACATCATTCTGGCCAATTCCAGGTCTATCGATGAGGTCGAAGACCCGGATTTCCTGGCGCAGGAAAACCAGGCGGGAGGTGGCAATGCCGACGAAAAAGCCCGCCCCGGCGCGCCGGTTTCCGCCGCGACCCCGCTTACCCAGGCGGGAATGTCCGATCGCGACCGCGCCGAGATGCGCAAGCAGCAGCTTGCAATCAGCGAGCTCTACTACCTGTCCCAATCCGAGTCAGACCATGCCGTGGAGCGGAAAAAACAAAGCCGTGCGAAGGAATCGAACAGCCGCCAGGCCAGCGAATCCGAGCAGCGCGCAAGCAAGATCGCGCGCCTGCAGGCAGAAATAAGGCAAATGACGATCGATTATGCCAGGCGCCCGAAAACCATTACCCTGACCGCGAATACGCGCAAGGCGATCGAGGCGAGCTACCTCGCCTCCTGGGTACAGAAAATCGAGCACACCGGGAACCTGAACTATCCCAACGAGGCCAGGGTCAACAATCTCGATGGCCGCCTGCGCATGAGCGTCAGGCTGAACGCCGCCGGCGAGGTTATCGATATGCGTATCACCAGCTCCTCCGGCACCAGCGTTCTCGACGAAGCGGCCAAGCGCATCCTGCGCATGGCGCAGCCGTTCCCGCCATTTTCCGAGGAACTCAAGGAACGCGCCGATCAAATTGTCATAATCCGCACCTGGGATTTCAAAAGCAATCGATTTAAAACGCAAAGCGGGGTAAGCTAGTACCTGGATATGTCACAGCAAACAGCCAGTCTCGTCGACAAATGCCTGATCGCAACCCCTGCAATCAAGGACCCCATTTTCGCCTCCAGCCTGGTCTACATGTGCGAGCACAGCCAGCAGGGCAGCATGGGGCTGGTGGTTAACCACGAAACCTCGCAGGTCCTCGACGATATATTCAAACAGCTCGACATCCACTGCGACGACGAGTCGATCCGTCAGCAACCGGTATATATCGGGGGCCCGGTGCAGCTCGAACAGGGATTCGTGCTGCACTCCATGGCGGGGCACTGGCAAAACAGCGTCGAGATATCGACCGGTATCCACCTCACCAGCTCGGTCGACATACTGCAGGCTATCGCCGAGGGCCGAGGGCCCGAGGATTACCTGGTCATTCTCGGATTCTCGGGCTGGGCATCGGGCCAGCTCGAATCGGAACTGCAGCAGAATTCGTGGCTCACCTCGACCTGCAGCCCGGACCTGCTGTTTCACGAGAAGCCGGAAAACAAGTGGCAGGTTGCCTTCGACTCGCTCGGTTTCGACATCAACTCCCTCTCCCCGGTCAGCGGAAACGCATGAATCCGTAGCGCATGACTGAGCCGGTCAAAACGGTCGTCGGTTTCGATTTCGGTACCAAATGGATAGGTGTAGCGGTCGGGCAAACGCTGACCCGGCAGGCGACTCCAATCGCAGCGATCAGGAACAACGACTGGAAACGCATCGCATCGGTCCTGGACGAATGGCGCCCGCAGGTCGTGGTGGTGGGCCTGCCGCTCAACATGATGGGCGAGCACCAGTCGATAAGCGCGCGTGCCGAGCGCTTCGGACGTCAACTCGAGGGACGCTTCGGCATCAAGGCCGTGCTCATCGACGAACGCCTGACCACCCGCGAGGCTTACCAGATAGCGATCGAGAACCAGCGTCGAAAATCCAAGTCCGAAATCGACAGCATCGCGGCAGCGTTGATCACCGAGTCCTGGTTGCGCGAGTACGCCGACACCGAAACAGGCTGATGTTCCCGAAAGGTTCGCGCAGAGGCGTCGAATCCACCCGCCTGTTCATAATTACGGGGACACAATACATAATTGCCGGATACCTGTTCAATTAAGATCAGGAAGACTGATGGATTAGTATTGCGTCACCGTATCTACTGCGGCCGGGGAGTAATGTATTCGAGGGGAATTTATGCTATAAAGCCTGCGCACAGACAAGCGGAGTTTATGTGTCTCTACCCTCAGTCGAATCGCTGATCGAAAAGCTTTCCCGGGAATTGACCCCCTATTTTTCCTCCTCCGCATCACAACCCGTAATCGTCGGCATCGAAACCGGCGGCGCATGGATCGCCGAACAACTGCGGCGTCGCATCGCGCCCGGCGCCGAACTGGGTCGACTGAATATTTCGTTTTACCGTGACGACTTTACCCGCACCGGCCTGCACCCGACGGTGAAGCCGTCGAGCCTGCCGACCGACATCGACGACAAGACCATCATCCTGGTAGACGACGTGCTGCATTCGGGACGCACCGTGCGCGCGGCGATGAACGAAATCTTCGATTACGGCAGACCCAGAAAAATCGTGCTCGCGATCCTGATCGATCGCGGCGAACGTGAAATCCCGGTGCAGCCCGATGTTGTCGGCGCCACCACCGAGCTCGATTCCAGCAGCCATATCAAGCTCGAGGGACCTGAACCGCTGCGGCTGGTAATCAAGACCCGGGAGCGTCATGCCGAGTAGCAATATCCAGCTCGACGACATGGGCAGGCTACGGCATTTTCTGGGTATCGAGGGCCTCAGCCAGGCCATTTTGACCGAAATACTGGATACCGCCGAATCCTTTACCTCGGTTGCCGATCGCACCATCAAGAAGGTACCGATCCTGCGCGGCATCACCGTCGCCAACCTTTTCTTCGAAGCCAGCACCCGCACACGCTCCACCTTCGAGCTCGCCGAGCAGCGCCTGTCGGCAGATATCCTGAGCCTCAACCTCAGCACCTCGGCAACCGTCAAGGGCGAGTCGCTACTGGATACGCTGCAAAACCTCGAGGCGATGCAGATCGACATGTTCGTCATCCGCCACCAGGACAGCGGCAGCGCCCATTTCTTCGCGCAGCATGTGCGCCCCGGCGTAGCGGTGCTCAACGCCGGTGACGGCCAGCACGAACACCCGACCCAGGCGATGCTCGACATGTACACGATTCGTCATTACAAGCAGGACTTCGACGCCCTGCGTGTCGCGATCGTCGGCGATATCCTGCATTCGCGCGTCGCACGCTCGCAGATACACGCGCTGAACCTGCTCAATACCGGCGAGATCCGCGTCATCGCACCGCGCACGCTGATGCCGGTCGAAGCCGAATCGCTCGGGGTAAAAGTCTACGAGGATCTCGAACTGGGGCTCAGGGACGTCGACGTCGTCATCATGCTGCGCCTGCAGAAGGAGCGCATGCAGGGCGCCCTGCTGCCCAGCGAAAAAGAGTACTTCCGCAAGTTCGGCCTGTCACAGGAGCGGCTGCGCCTCGCCAAACCCGATGCGATCGTGATGCACCCCGGCCCCGCCAACCGCGGCGTCGAAATCGAATCCGGCGTCATGGACGGCAAGCAATCGGTAATCCTGCAGCAGGTCAGCTTCGGAATTTCGGTGCGCATGGCGGTAATGTCGATGATCGCAAGCCAGTCGGGCCTGCAATCCGGGGGCGAGTCGTGAGCCTGCACATCCGCAACGGGCTGGTCGTGGATCCGGGCGGAGCCACGCTGCGCGAGGCTGACCTGTATCTGCAGGATGGCAAAATCGTCGCCATCGGATCGGCACCGGCGGGATTCGAGGCGACGCAGGAAATCGACGCCGGGGGCCGCTGGATCATGCCCGGACTGATCGACTGTCAGGCGCGTCTGCGCGATCCGGGACAACCGGAGAAGGCCAATATCGAAAGCGAAACCCTGGCCGCGATCCGAAATGGGATAACCACGCTTTGCGTTCCGCCCGACACGCAGCCACCGATCGATAATTCGGCCACGGTCGAGCTGATCCATCACCGCAACGAGATGTTCGGCCACCAGGCGCATGTTTACCCGATCGGCGCGTTGACGCGTGGCCTCGCCGGCGAGCAACTGAGCAACATGGCGAGCCTGCGCGACAATGGCTGTATCGCGTTCAGCAATGCCAGGCACCGGTTGGCCAGCAACCTGGTGCAGCGCCGCGCCATGGATTACGCCGCCGGCCAGCAGTCTCTGGTCATCATTCAACCGCTGGACCATGATTTGCTCGGCAACGGCTGTGCGCACGAGGGCGCCATCGCGACCCGGCTGGGGCTGCCGGCGATACCGGTGGCGGCGGAGACCGCGGCGCTTGCGAAAGACATCGAGCTGGTAGAACAGACAGGCGCACGCACGCATTTCGGACAGCTGTCCTGCGCGCGCTCGGTCGACATGCTGCGCCGCGCCAAGGCCAAGGGCTTGCCGGTCAGCGCCGATTGCGCGATCCACCAGCTGTTTCTGACCGACCACGACATCGGCGAATTCGACAGCAACATGTTCACGATTCCGCCGCTGCGCAGCCAGCGCGATCGCGATGCGCTGCGCGCGGGCGTCGCCGACGGCACCATCGACTGCCTGTGCTCGGACCACCAGCCGCACGAAGTGGACGCCAAGCTGAAACCTTTTCCGTCCGCCGAACCCGGCATCAGCGGGCTCGACACGCTGCTGCCGCTGGCGCTGCGGCTGGTCGACGAAGACCTGCTGCCGCTCGCGGAGCTGATCGCCAGGCTGACTCTCAACCCCGCCACCATCCTGTCGCTGCCCGGCGGCAAAATGGCGCCCGGCGAAATCGCCGACCTGGTCATCGTCGATCCCGAATCGCACTGGATCTGCAAATCGGAAAATTTCGTGTCCAAAGGGAAGAACACCGCTTTCGAGGGATGGGATTTCCGCGGCAGCGTAACCCATACGATCATCAATGGCGAAATCGTCTACCGGGTCTGACCGTCACCCTCGATCGCCCGGAATACACCCGCGCTACACCTGGCCGTTCCTCCTTGCGGTACCAGATCAGGACTACTGACTTGTTGACTGCAGCAATTGTGGAATCAGTTCTCGGTAAGGCACGTAACCTTCGATTTTTTCGCCGTTGTTCTTGACCAGCGCCGGAGTACCCCGGATACCCACGCGATTGCCGGCGCGGTAGCCACGGTCGATGATCGCCGCTTGCGCGCAGTCGCCAGGCGGTAAGCCCTCGAACCGATTGTTCTTGGCATCCGTCATCGCCCCGTTTCTATCCTCGGCGCACCATACCGATTTCAGCGTTTCGTACCCCGGCCCGCTTTTTCCACCCCTGGCGTATGGCAGGTAGCGGACGGTAATCCCGGCCTCCTGCAGCTTGTCGATTTCACTATGCAGCTTTTGACAATAGGGGCACGAGGTGTCGGTAAATACGTTGAGTGTCGCTTTGGACTCGCCTTTGGCGGCAAATATTATCAGGTCATTATCGGCAAATTCGGATATCGTCTCCACCGTGTCGACCCTGCGCGACTGTTCGGTCAGGTTTCGGCCATTTTCCAGATCGACGAGGTCACCCATCAACGCAAACTTTCCGTCATCGAGCAGATAGACATACTGATTGCCGATCTGGACCTGCCAGACATTCTCGATCGAGGTTTCCTGCACATCGTCGATCTTGGCGTTACCGATGCGCTGACGCAGCAGCCTGGTCAACGGGTTTTTTGCGGCGACCACGATATCCGATAGCGATGGCAGATCCGAAGCCTGATTTCGGCCATCCCAGCGCTGGTAGATGTCATCCGGCCATTTCGACTGGAAAAAGGCGATAACGCTGTCGATTTCCTCCGCGTTTAGTCGACCTTCGAATCCCGGCATCTGTCCACCCAGTCTCGCACCGCCCTCGCGTATGGTTCGGCGCAGCAAATCCAGGTCGTGATGCCAGGCGTGCGCCGTACCGTTCAGCGGCGGCGGCGGATAGTTGCCGTTGGCATCGGTTTTTTTCCAGTCGGACGTGGCCTCGGCATTTTGCCCGTGGCAGGCGGCGCAGTTTTCGCGAAACAGCCTTTCGCCGTTTTCAACCTGTCGATCGCTATACCAGCGACCTTTTTCAACGGCGTAAGACTGATTCGCAACCAGCAACAGGGACACTAGCAATATCAATTTCGATTTCATCGCAAGTCATTCCCTAGAATAATTTCTTTTGTTGCTGGTAATAGCGCACATACGGCACCACGCTATCCATTTTTTTCGGCGTCATCCCCGCCACCGGTTCCATATCACCGAATTTCCAGTGATGTTGTTTGGTGCCCTGCAGGGCAGCGCGATAGAAGGCCTTGTCGCCATGATGCGACGGCTTGTAAAAAGGATGTACCAGGGGCGGACCTTTGTCCGATCCACCAAGATCGATACCGTGACAGGAACCGCAGTACTTTTCATACAGTAGCTGGCCCTGACCGAGGTGGAAAGGAATTTCAATTTTTTCGGCCGCTCCGGCCTGGGTACCGATTAATGGTATTATCAAAAATATGCCATTTGCGAATTTAATTAGGTTTTTCATCGAATTTCCTGAAACAAAAGTTACGAAATGTGCTTACAGTGCGGTGACTTTTAGTTCAGGTAATCGGGGGACGGTATATCGAAAAGTCGAGGTAAGACTGGAACAGCGAAGAGCCGGTAAAAAAGTACCCATCAAGGGAACCTGGAGCCATGGACGACAAGGGGATTTCTTGAGCAATGCTCGAAATACTGTTCGCCCCGCAAGCTCCGGCTGCCATCGCGCAATCGGTACCGTCGCATGCACCCGGATCAACACCGCCATTCATATCGCAACCAGTGCAACCGGACGGCATGGAATCCATGTGCCCCGGAATACCCGCGCTGATCGCCTGCAAAGGCGCAAATCCGATACCTAACACAAGCAGGAACATGAGCAGATGCTTCTTTTTAGCCACGGTTAACTATGTAGACTCATTTTTTGAACTTAGACAACGGTTCGACACTATCAACTTAGCACAGTTCGGAAAAATTTGACAAAATCCGACCTCTCCATCTATGGATAAAATCCGCAATCGAGGCCAGCGAAGACGAGACCGAGGGGTCGGAATGGCAGTTGCTTTACAGCCTTGCGATCGATCCCAACCGGGACCTGCAGGTTGGCTTGCGCAGCGACATCAAGCCCGAGCCGGAGCGCAACTGGCTGGCCCTGGGTGTCTTCGGCGTCGCCCCTACCGGTTCAGCGACGACGACAACGAACTGGATATCGGATCAGGTCTGGCGGATATCGAAGCGGCAATACGGCTGCGCTATGAAATCACCCGGGAGATCGCGCCCTATATTGGCATTAATCATGGGCGACTCCTTGGCGATACCAGGGATATAGTTAAAGCGGGGGGTGCAGATACCAGCGATACGCAAGCGGTAGCCGGAATCCGATTCTGGTTTTGATTTACTCAACTTAATAAAAAAAAGGAAGCACAGCAAATGAAATATGCATTAAAAGTAGTATTTTTGAGTCTTTTTTCGTCATCGGTTTTGGCCACTGGCACGCATAGCCACGATCACAACGATATGATGTATAACGTTGGTAAGCCCGGTAAGGGCACGCCGGATCGTGTTATCTCGGTTTCGATGAAAGACAGCATGCGCTTCGACTTTTCACCTGAACTGGGTGCGCTCAAGGATGGTGAGATCATCGAATTTTCGCGTCCGCAATGATGGCCAGATTCAGCACGAATTTTCGATCGGCAATTCCGATGATCAGGTCAGGCACGCGATTATGATGCAAAAAATGCCCGATATGAAACACAACGATCCCAATACAGTTTCGCTGGCGCCGGGTGAATCAACCAGCCTGACCTGGAAGTTTATGGGCAAGGACACCGTCGTTTTCGCCTGCAACATTCCCGGGCATTTCGAGGCAGGCATGAAACACATTCTGGCGAGAGGTTCGGGCAGCCAGGATAATCTGGCCACGACCTAGCTCATCGGACAGGCAAAACGGGGCCTGACCTGATATCCATCCGGTCCGGCGTCCAGTACCCTGGTTAACTGGTACCGGCGATAAAAACGATCAATGCGTATGCATATGATCACCCGGTTTTTTCGACTCCTCGAGCGCGTGAGAATGTCTAAGGCTTAAACCGTCGCTGGCGTTGAGCACCACCTTCATCGACGGGCTGCCGACTGCCACATGGCAACTATTGCAGCTAGTGACCGTAGCCTCCAGAGACGCGTTGAACGCTTCTATGTTTTCATGTTCGATTGCAATTTCGAGCTGATTAAAGTTCCCTAGCAGAAATCCGTCTGCCATCGCCCCCTTTTCCGGGTCGATGTACTGCAACTTTCCGATCAGTTGTTTGAGTACCTGCAGTTCATGCGATGCAAGCGCCCAGTCTTGCGCATGCCCGGCGTAATGCATGACATGAAAACGCTCGGAAATATCGGGCATGAGCATCGTAACTGTCGGGCGCAAAGCCATTAGCGACTCGATCGCCTTGCTCAACCGGTTTACTTCCTGTTTCAGCGATTCGACCTGACTGGACAATGCCTGGACATCGGCGGAATGAGCACTAGCCAGGGCAAAACTCGGGTTCAAACCAAGTGTGAGCAGGATCAGGAATAGTATTAAACATTTGTACATTCGCGGCTCCTTTCAGAAATTTCCGATTCCATCTTGCCGGTTATTTTTTAAGGTTGCAATAACCCCTGCGATCCGATTCCACCCGGATAGCCCCGGCTCAACCGCTATCCAGGATGGGGATCCAGGCTTTACCTGACAGTTGATTCGAGTGCGTGTTTTACCATTTTTATGAGACTGTCAGGATTCGAACGGTTGCGCTCACTACTCAAGCAAGTCACACCAGATCAGGTCGGCATTGGACCTGCTGGGTTCCGTAGCCGGGGTAATTAAAACGTCTTATAACCGCCAGTGAAACAGCATTCTGTTAGAGTATGATTTGCTCAAAATCACTAATTCAAATATCGCGGACATTTTGATCGAGAAAAATGATGGGTCAGTCCACCGGGATCAGAGAAATGCTGTTGACGACATGGTTCGACTACCTGGATACTACGGCACGCGACAACGCGCTTGCTACATCCGCAGCCTTCTGTAACAAACTCCCGAGGCGAACGGAATGAATAACTTTCAACCGAAGGCATTTTTCAGGACAAGATTATTCTGGTTGCTGCTTACGACTTTCTTTCTGGTAGCCTGCGATGGAAAGCCGGGCAAGAGAGACGCTAATCCATTTTATCTACCGCCAGATGGATTTGTTGCAGACCAACACAAGGGAGCTGAATTATTTCGCAAAAACTGCTCCGGTTGTCATGGCAGGGGTGGCAATGGGTCAATCCAAGGGCCTCCATTGGTCCATAAAACCTACAACCCCAGCCACCACGCGGATCTCGCATTTCATCTCGCGGTTAAAAATGGCGTGCGCAGACACCACTGGCGCTTCGGGGACATGCCTCCGCAGCCCGGCGTTTCACCGGAGGCGGTTGGACATATCGTCGCTTATGTCAGGGCGCTACAGCGTCAGGCAGGAATCAAATAAATCACTATCGGAGATCGTATCTAATGCACCACCTAATCATGCTTATAGCAGTTTGCCTTTCCGTTGTCATGAAGCCGGCTTTTGCCGAGACCGTACCGGTCGATCAGCTGCCGCGAGTAAACAGCTTTTCCATTGTCGATAACGAAGGCGAGCAATACATTGCGGCGACCGATCGTGGACTTTTTCATAGCGATGATCATGGACACAGCTGGAATCTGTACCCGGGGTATGACCTGCCCGCGACGCTGGTTACGACCACACCCCAGGGTACAGTTTATGCGTACGTGGTCACCAGGGGCCTGCTGCAACTCAATTTCAAGACCAACTAATGGCATGAGGTCAGCAACGAATCTGGCAGTCAGATCCTGCGGCAACTGTCACCACGAGCTGGACACCGTCCAGGCTGGTGGCGTTGAACCAGTACGGAAAGTTTATCATATCCACTAACCATGGCATCGAATGGGGCGGAATATCAGGGCCATATAAAACCGATTCACCCGAAGAAAAAAGAGGCCATGCACTGTGTGTCAAGAAATGCCAGTCCTGCCACGGAAAAGGTGGCATTGGCGAAAATTACAGTATCGAAGCGCTTACTAACAAGGATTACATCATGGCACCCGCGCTGGACGCCTCGGCACATGCATGGCATCACACAGACGAGGCACTGCAAAAATTTATCCTCGAGGGTTCCACACGAACGGCGCGTATGGCGGCCTGGAAAGATTTAGATGTTTCCGACGCCGATGCGCACAACCTGGTCGCCTATATCAAAAGCCTTTGGACCCGGCGCGAACTTGAGTGCCAGGGACCTAAGCACATGCAATGTATGCAATAACTGTCATACTCCAGCGGCCCGTTTTTTCGCGATGGAAATATCGCTGCCTGTCGAACAACAAAAGCCGCGAAGGCCTGGGCTCCGTTTTATTGATTCGTGCTCTTCGTGCCAAATCCGACGCTTATGCTTTTATGGAGTTGATTTCATATATTACGGCGTTTCGACTATCACCGGATCGAGTCAGCCTTTGCAGGAACTGGTAATCCTGTTTCTTGTCGAATAAACGGCATATTTTTTTTCAAAAACGGGATGATATATATCAACAACATACTCGCTATTTGGGTTAGCCTTCGCGAGGTTACACTAAAAAATCTAGGATGAGCTACTCAATCAAAATATTCGTTTCATGGGTGATGATCTCAATCCTTACCATCGGATTGATACCCATTTCTTCTGCACTGGACTTTGACTTAAACCACCATGCAAGCAACTCCGAGCTGGCGCTCTCGGATTCGATAGAACGAGACCAAAAAGTCAGTTTTGAAGAATCTGTTTTGGCAGGCTGTCAATATTTCCTAGCTTGTGTGGCGCACTATGGCTGTGCCCCGTTACCTTCCTCAAGTTTGCTAACCGTAATTGCGCGAGTGGCAGCGCATCGCACAGTCTCGATTTGGAATGCCAGCGTTTCGACACGCTATCTCAGTATTCCAGAACTTCCTCCCAAAACCTGAAACGATTCAGCAAGCGACCATTGGCGGACAGACGGCAATGTTTAAATTATTCATCAGCTTTATTCGAAGATTAATCTTATAGAGGTAATTAGTATGAAAATTTCCAGAAATAAATATGCTCTTGTGATCGGATTGCTCGTTTCGACCACCGTTTTCGCGGCATCGCAGGACGAAACTGATAAATCCCAGGATATGCCAATGATGAACCAGGAGGGCAGCATGACGATGAGCCCGGAAATGATGCAACAGATGATGGCATCCGGTCAGATTCAAAACATGCCCAAGATGGATCATCACGCCATGCAGCATATGATGTCACAAATGCCTTATATGGGACACGGCATGCCTATGATGGGCGGCAGCATGGGGAACATGATGATGAATCCGCAAATGATGCCCCAAATGCCCTATATGGGACATGGCATGCCTATGATGGGCGGCAGCATGGGGAACATGATGATGAATCCGCAAATGATGCAAATGCGCATGCAGCACATGGTGAAAATGGAGCAACACCTGGAAAAGATCGAGTCGTTGCTGACGCAAATTCTCGAGGCGCAAAAGTCCAGGTAATACCGTTTCGGCCTGTAACAAATGCAGGTGGTCGTTAGTCGGCGAGCACGGCCACCTGCTTACCGGGGCCCATTTGGTTGCCGGATAACATGCCGGCAGTCCGGCCAGGAACTAGCTTGAATCCATACCCGGGGAAAACCGCCCGAATAAGATCGTAACACCAGGTTCCGACCGTTTCCCCGATTAAAATCGATGACGAATCCGCAAAGGTTCGAAGCGAGCATCGTTGACGCCTGGCCAGGTTGCTAGTAATCATCGGATTTTATGACCAGGTCGCGGTCTCGGTTGAAAAAATCGTTTGCTTTACGGCCTCGCCGCATAATCATCAAGACCGAAGGATTTTTTATTGACAAATGGTCTTGACCTGAGAGTAGCATACAGGTTTTAGACTCTTTATTATGAAAAACCGATGGCGTTGCAGGAGAAGATGATTGTTTACCGTAAATGAACTGGCAATTAAGGCAAATGCCCCCGCGCACGTGGTGCGTTACTACGCGCGTATCGGTCTGCTCAAGCCGAGGGCACAGCAGGAAAACGGATATCGTCTGTTCGGATCGCAGGACGCCAGACGACTTCGCTTCATCCGCCTGGCGAAAAGGCTCGGCTTTACATTGAATGAAATCGGGCAGATTACCGAGCATGCCGATCACGGGAAATCTCCCTGCGGGGAAGTGCGCAGAATCATCCAGGACCGTATCGAGGAAAACCGGGCCAAGATCGAAGCGATGCTGACGCTGCAGAAGCGCATGGAGGAAGCGCTGGAAACCTGGGAGCATATGCCCGACGGGATTCCGGATGGTGATCATGTCTGTCATCTGATCGAGTCCTTCGAACCGGCCGATGACGCCTGATCGCGAACGTTTCTAAGTCTGGAGCCAAATTTGGAAAGTCAAACATCAGCACCCGAATCAGACAGGCGGATCGATCCGGTCTGCGGAATGACCGTCAGCAACGATAGTGAAATCAGTTACCGGCACGACGGTATCGACTATTATTTTTGCTGTAACGGCTGCCGGCAGAAGTTCAGCGGCGACCCGGCTGGATATCTAGGCGGCGTAGCGCAGCAGAAGGCGGCATCGGTCGAAGCTGCCCCCGGTACCAAATACATTTGCCCGATGGATCCGGAGATCGAAGAAGATCGCCCCGGTAGCTGCCCGATCTGCGGCATGGCGCTGGAACCTGCCGGCACACCTGTACCTGCGACGCGTACCGAATACACCTGCCCGATGCACCCCGAGATCGTGCAGGACCATCCGGGCAGCTGCCCCAAATGTGGCATGGCGCTCGAACCTCGTACCGTCGAGGTCGAGGAGAAAAACGAGGAACTGATCGACATGAGCCGACGCTTCTGGATCGGCGTCGTACTGTCGTTACCGGTATTCCTGCTCGCGATGACGGCCGACCTTGCGCCCGAATTACTGCCACCGGGGCTGTCGATGAAAACCGTACAGTGGATCCAGTTCGTCCTGGCGACCCCGGTCGTGCTGTGGTGCGGCTGGCCCTTTTTCCAGCGCGGCTGGTTGTCGCTGAAGACGCGCAACCTGAACATGTTCACGCTGATCGCGATCGGCGTCGGCGTCGCGTGGAGCTATAGCGTGGTCGCGCTGTTAATGCCGGGAGTCTTTCCGCCGATCATGCGGCATGCCGGCGGCACGGTAGCGGTCTACTTCGAAGCGGCCGCGGTCATCACCACGCTGGTCCTGCTCGGCCAGGTGCTCGAACTGCGCGCACGCAGCCATACCAACGCGGCGATAAAACTGCTGCTAGGGCTCGCACCGAACAGCGCGCGTATCCTGCGCGAAGACGGCAGCGAGGAAGACATTCCGCTCGAGCAGGTTGTGCCCGGCGATATCCTGAGAGTCCGGCCCGGGGAAAAAATCCCGGTCGACGGCATCGTCACCGACGGCAACAGCGCGGTGGACGAGTCGATGGTCACCGGTGAATCGATCCCGGTCGAGAAGGTCACCGGCGACCGCCTGATCGGCGCTACCGTCAACGGCACCGGCAGCCTGCTGTTGCGGGCCGAGAAGGTAGGGTCCGATACGCTGCTGGCGCAAATCGTTCAGATGGTCAGCGAGGCGCAACGCTCGCGCGCGCCGATTCAGAAACTGGCCGACGTGGTCGCCGGATATTTCGTGCCGGCGGTGGTGCTGGTTGCCGTCGTCACCCTGGTCGTCTGGGGACTGGCGGGCCCCGAACCGCGGCTTGCCCATGCCGTCGTCAACGCGGTGGCCGTGCTCATTATTGCCTGCCCCTGCGCGCTCGGCCTGGCGACGCCAATGTCGATCATGGTCGGGACCGGCAGGGGCGCAACGCTCGGCGTTCTGATCAAAAATGCCGAGGCGCTGGAGGTCATGGAAAAGATCGATACGCTCGTTATCGACAAAACCGGGACCCTGACCGAAGGCAGGCCCCGGCTGGTCTCGGTAAACCCGGCCAACGGTTTCGACGAGAAAACCGTGCTGCGTCTCGCGGCCAGTCTGGAGCGCGCCAGCGAACATCCGCTCGCCGAGGCTATCGTCAAAGGTGCCGAGGAGCGCAATACGGGGCTCTCGGCTACCGCAGGATTCGAATCGATAACCGGCCAGGGCGTGACCGGACTGGTAGACGGGAGGCGAGTCGCACTGGGAAACCGGAAAATGATGGAATCGCTGGGTGTCGACACAGCCGAACTGGCGGAGACCGCCGATTCTGGCCGCGCCCAGGGGCAGACGGTGATGCATGTCGCGATCGACGGCGCGGCCGCCGGACTGATCGCGGTGGCCGATCCGATCAAGCAAACGACCGCGAAGGCGATCGCCGACCTGCACGCCGAGGGCGTCGCCATCGTGATGCTGACCGGGGATAACGAAATCACGGCGACAGCGGTGGCCGAAAAACTCGGCATAGATCGCGTCGAGGCCGAGGTTTCGCCCAACCAGAAGGCCGATATCGTCAAGAGGCTGCAGGCAGAAGGCCGCGTGGTCGGCATGGCGGGCGACGGCATCAACGATGCCCCGGCCCTGGCGCAGGCGCAGGTCGGCATCGCCATGGGCACCGGCACCGACGTGGCGATGGAGAGCGCCGGCGTCACTCTGGTCAAGGGGGATTTGCGCGGTATCGTGCGCGCCAGGCGTCTGAGCCGGGCGACCATGCGCAATATTCGGCAGAATCTGTTTTTCGCCTTTATCTACAACTCGCTCGGGGTACCGGTCGCTGCCGGGGTGCTCTACCCGTTTTTCGGTTTGCTGTTATCGCCGATGATTGCCGCGGCCGCGATGAGCTTCAGTTCGGTCTCGGTGATCAGCAATGCGCTGCGCTTACGCCGGGCACGAATCTAGTCTGAGGGAAATCGAAACACGATGCTGACACGCCGCAAATTTCTGAAGTCCGCCGGTGGTATTGCATTGGCTGCTCCGCTCGGAATCGCCGACGTGGCAGCGGCAGACGAGACCAGCGCATGGTTTCGCAATCCGCTCGGGATACCGGCCCTGGACGAGGGCCGCATGGTTGGCGGGGAACGCATTTTCGATCTCGCGCTGCAGTACGGCACCAGCCATTTCATCAACAACATGGCGACTCCGACGGTCGGCATCAACGGCAGTTACCTCGGGCCCGTGCTCCGGGTTAAACGCGGTGAGGACCTGCATCTCAAGGTGACCAATCGGCTATCCGAGCCATCGACCCTGCACTGGCATGGCCTCAATCTCCCGGCCGTCATGGACGGAGGACCCCACCAGGTGATCCCCCCGGGGAGAACCTGGGCACCACGATTCAATATCCATCAACCTGCCTCAACGCAGTGGTATCACGCCCACATGTACCACCGCACCGGGATTCAGGTTTATCACGGCCTAGCCGGATTACTCTATATCGACGACGACGAGCTGCGCGATCTGCAATTGCCGTCGGAATACGGAGTCGACGACATTCCACTGGTGTTACAGGATCGTGCATTCAACCAGGATGGCTCGCTGCGCTATATGAGTTCGATGCACGACCGCATGATGGGCATGATGGGCCCTGTATTGCTGGTGAACGGCACCGTGTTCGCAAATTTCAAGCTGCAAAAACCGCTGACCCGGCTGAGAATCCTGAATGGCTCGAATGCGCGCATCTACAACCTCGAATTCGAGGATCGGCGCGAGTTCCTGCAGATCGCAACCGATGGCGGGCTGCTCGCGCAGCCGGTGCCGATGCGTCAACTCGTCCTGGCCCCGGGCGAACGCGGCGAAATCCTGGTCGAGTTCAGTCCGGGAGAAGACGTCATGCTGCGCCATAGTCCCCTGCCGAGCCGCCCCCGACGCCACGGCGCAGGCATGATGGGAATGATGCAAAACATGATGGCGATGAACGATGCGCCGTTTCCGATCATGCGTTTCGACGCCGGCCAGGCAATGGTGGCAACACGGAAAATCCCCGCACAACTGGTAACGCCGCGTGACTGGCCCGAGGGCGAGGCAGTGCGCAGCCGCCGCATCAACCTCGAAATGGGAATGGGAATGGGCGGCGGATTTCGCATCAACGGCAAATCGATGGATCTGGGCCGCATCGACTTCAGGGTTCCGTTAGGCGAGACCGAAATCTGGGAGATCGATAACGATTCCCCCATGGCGCACCCGTTTCATATTCACGATACCCAGTTTCGCATTCTCGACCGGGATGAAAAACCGCCCGGTGCCGGCGAGCAGGGCCTGAAGGATACCGTGCTGGTGTATTCGGGAGAAAAAGTTCGAATTATCACCCGGTTCGAACACTACGCGGACCCGCGGGCCCCGTACATGTTCCATTGCCACATTCTCGAGCACGAAGATGCCGGCATGATGGGGCAGTTCGTGGTCGTGGGCCAGTCGTGATCATGATGTTGCATGAAGTCGAGAGCGATAAGCGCATGAAGGGCATGACAGCCCCTGCCGGTAGATTTTGGATCAAACAAACCGGTGTCAATCGACGAAGCTCGTTACGGCCACCGATTATTGCAACAGGCTAGTCTTCCTCGGACGGAAGCGTCAGTTCCTCGAGTTCGCCCTGCCTGTTCAGGTTGTGTCGGACATCCTGCGTCGACGGCTGCTCGCCACCGAAGTTGATCTTCCATTCGAGGTTGGTGCTCGAGTCCGCGTAGGCAAGCGCATTCTTGATCGTGATTGCATCCGACTTGTACAGGTAATACAACGACTGGTCGAAGGTCTGCATGCCGGTGGTATCGCCCTTTTCCATGATTTCCTTGATTTCGTTGAAGTTGCCTTCCCTGATCAGCTCGGAAATATACGGGGTATTCATCATGATCTCGACCGCGCAGGCCAGCTTGCCCTGCATGCCCGGCACCAGGCGCTGGGAAATGACCGCCTTCAGGTTAAGCGACAGATCCATCAGCAACTGGTTGCGCATCTCGGTCGGGAACATGTTCATGATCCGGTCCATCGCCTGGTTCGAGTTTACCGCGTGCAGCGTGGTCAGGCACAGATGACCGGTATCCGCGAAGTTGATCGCCGCCTTCATGGTCTCGGCGTCGCGCGCCTCACCAATCATGATAACTTCCGGCGCCTCGCGCAAAGCTTCACGCAGTGCATTGGCGTAACTCAGCGTATCGATTCCGACTTCCCGCTGTGAGACGATGGATTTGTTGTGGCGGAACACGAATTCGATCGGATCCTCGATCGTCAGGATATGACCGCCAACGGTCTTGTTACGATGATCCAGCATCGATGCCAGTGAGGTCGATTTACCCGAGCCGGTAGAACCGACAACGAGCACCAGCCCGGTCTGGTTCATGACCACATCCTTGAGCACCTGTGGCAGGCCGAGCTCATCGATGGTCGGTATATCCCACTTGATGTAGCGGATGACCATCGACACTTCCGAGCGCTGGATGAAGATATTGACGCGAAAACGCCCGACATCGTTGAGCGTGAAACCGAGATTCAGCTCGCGGTTGATTTCGAAATCGCGCACCTGCTCGTCGTTTAACAGGCTGTAAGCGAGCTTCATGACCTGGCCGCTCTGAAACGGATTCTTGGCGATCGCGGCGGTGTTGCCCTGGGTTTTCATATTGGGTGGCGCGCCGGTTACGAAGTACAGGTCCGAGGCCTGTTTATCCACCATGATCTTCAGGTAGGGTTCGAGCAGTTTGGTGGTGGGTTCCCGGGCCATCGGAGTCTCCTGCCTAAATCATGCCGCCGGCGACATCGTCGTCGGATTCTTCGAGCTCGAATTCCCGATGATCCTCGACGATACCGGTCTTGCGCGCGGTGTCGCTCTCGAGCTTGATTCGCAGGCGAATATCGTTCACCGAATCCGCGTTGCGCAGCGCGTCCTCGAAGGTGATTTTCTGCGTCTCGTAGAGATCGAACAACGCCTGGTCGAAGGTCTTCATGCCGGCCTCGTTGGATTTCGCGATCAACGACTTCATTTCGTGCACGTCGCCCTTGAAAATCAGGTCCGCCATCAACGGCGTGTTCAACATGACTTCGATCGCCGGGATACGTCCGGCGCCGTCGATCTTCGGAATCAGGCGCTGCGACACCATACCCTTGAGGTTCAGGGAGAGATCCATTAGCAGTTGCTGACGACGCTCGTCGGGGAAAAAGTTGATGATTCGATCCAGCGCCTGGTTGGTGCTGTTGGCGTGCAGGGTGGTTAAACAGAGATGCCCGGTTTCAGCGAAGGCGATCGCATGTTCCATGGCTTCGCGGTCGCGAACCTCGCCGATCAGGATGACGTCCGGCGCCTGACGCAGGGTGTTCTTGAGCGCGATCTCGTAAGACTCGGTATCGACGCCGACCTCGCGCTGCGTCACCAGGCAGTTTTGATGGTCATGCACGAACTCGACCGGATCCTCGATAGTAATAATATGACCGTGAGTGTTTCGGTTCCTGTAATCCACCATGGACGCCAGCGAGGTCGACTTACCCGAACCTGTACCGCCGACGAAAATGACGAGGCCGCGCTTGGTCATCGCGATATCCTTCAGAATCGGAGGTAAATTGAGTTCTTCGAAAGTCGGAATTTCAGAATTAATTATACGCAGCACCATGCCCGAGCTGCCGCGCTGGACGAATGCGTTGACACGGAAACGCGCCACCCCGGGCAGCGCAATCGAAAAATTACATTCCTGATGTTCCTCGAATTCAGAAACCTGTTTGTCGTTCATGATCGATCGCGCCAGCATCTGCGTGTGGTTCGGCGACAGGTTCTGCCTGGAAACGGTCGTGACCTTGCCGTCGATCTTCATCGCCGGCGGCGATCCGGTGGTAATGAATAAATCGGACCCGTCCTTGCTCACCATCATACGGAGCAAGTCATGCATGAAACTGATAGCCTTGTTACGATCCATTCGAAACCCCTCGCACTATACCCTTGAGTTTATAACGCATCCGGGTTTGCGGCCTTGCGTTGCGCCTCGTCCTTGGACACCACACCCTGCGCCAGCAGCGCCTTGAGGTTTTGATCCAGGGTCTGCATGCCGACGTTTTGTCCGGTCTGAATCGCCGAGTACATTTGCGCAACCTTGTCTTCACGAATCAGGTTGCGAATCGCCGGTGTGCCGATCATGATTTCGTGCGCCGCGATCCGCCCGCCACCGATCTTCTTCATCAGCGTTTGCGATATTACCGCCTTCAGCGATTCCGACAGCATCGACCTCACCATGGCTTTTTCCGCAGCCGGGAATACGTCGACGATACGGTCGATGGTCTTTGCCGCCGAGCTGGTGTGCAGGGTGCCGAACACCAGGTGTCCGGTTTCGGCCGCCGACAACGCCAGGCGGATGGTTTCGAGATCGCGCATCTCGCCGACCAGGATGGTATCGGGATCTTCGCGCAGCGCCGAGCGCAGGGCCTCGTTGAAGCCGAGGGTATCGCGGTGCACCTCGCGCTGGTTGACCAGGCATTTCTTGCTTTCGTGGACGAACTCGATCGGATCCTCGACGGTCAGGATATGGCCGTACTCGGTGTCGTTCTTGTAGTCGACCATTCCCGCCAGCGTGGTCGATTTGCCCGAGCCGGTGGGACCGGTAACCAGCACGATACCGCGCGGATACTCGGAAATCTCCTGGAAGATCTTAGGCGCGTTCAGGTCCTCGAGGCTCAGAATCTTGGAAGGAATGGTTCGAAACACGCCGCCGGCGCCGCGGTTATGGTTAAAAGCGTTGACGCGGAAACGTGCGAGGCCCGGGATTTCGAAAGAAAAGTCGGTCTCGAGAAATTCCTCGTAATCCTTGCGTTGCTTGTCACTCATGATGTCATAAATCATGTCGTGAACCTGCTTGTGATCCATCTCCGGAACATTGATACGCCGGATATCGCCATCGACACGAATCATCGGCGGTAATCCCGCGGATAGATGCAAATCTGAGGCGCCCTGTTTGACGCCAAAAGCCAGGAGTTGAGCTATATCCATGAACGTTCCCTAAATCGGTTTACCGGTATTATAGAATTCTTGGCGGGTTTTGCTTATCGGCTGCGAACAATCTGATTATAATCGTGGACTCGCCATAGACCTGCGATAACAAAATAAACTATAGCAAACCCTATGCAGAATATTGAAAAAAATCTAAACCGTATCCGCGAGCAGATAGTACAGGCGGCAACGACCTGCGGGCGTGATCCGGATTCGATTTTACTGCTCGCGGTGAGCAAGAAAAAACCGGCCAGCGATATCCGCCAGGCCTGGCAGCTGGGGCAGAAACATTTTGGTGAAAACTACCTGCAGGAGGCGCTGGAAAAGATGCAGGCGCTAGGGGATCTCGATATATGCTGGCATTTCATCGGCGCGATCCAGTCCAACAAGACGCACAGTATTGCCGAGTCCTTCGACTGGGCGCACTGCATCGATCGTGTCAAGGTTGCGCGACGGCTCAGCCAACAGCGTCCAGCCGGAATGGATCCGCTAAACGTCTGCATCCAGGTCAACATCGACCATGAAGACAGCAAGGCCGGTATCGATCTCGAAGCCGTCCCGGCACTGGCGGCGGCGATACAGGAGCTGCCCGGCATACGCCTGCGCGGACTGATGACGATTCCGGCGCCGCGCGAGACCTTCGCCGAGCAGCGTGTCGCGTTCGCGCAGCTGGCCGCGGCGCTGGCCGACCTGCAGCGGCAGGGAATCGATTGTGATACCTTGTCCATGGGCATGACGCAGGATATGGAGGCGGCGATTGCCGAGGGTTCGACGCTGGTCAGGATAGGCACTGCAATTTTCGGGGAGAGAACTTGAGTCAGACAATTTGCTTCGTTGGCGCGGGCAACATGGCGGCCAGCCTGATCGGGGGGCTTATCGCGAATCGGTACGACGCGGCGCGGATTACCGCCTGCGATATCGATGCGGCACGGCTGGCAAGCTTACGGGACCGCTTCGGCATCGATACGTCGCAGGATTCGCTGGCCGGGGCGCGGCGAGCCGGGATCGTGGTGCTCGCGGTAAAACCGCAGGTGATGCGCGACGTCTGCGAACGGCTCGCCGCGATACCAGCGAATCCGCAACAACTATTCATCAGTATCGCCGCCGGCGTACCGTCGCTGGCAATCGATCGCTGGCTCGGCGGCGGCAGGGCCGTAGTGCGCTGCATGCCGAATACACCTGCCCTGCTGCAGCTGGGCGCAACCGGGCTGTCCGCTAACGACAGGGTCAACGAGTCGCAGAAATCCGTCGCGGAAACGATCATGCAGGCGGTCGGGATCAGCATCTGGGTAGATGCGGAAGCCGACCTCGATGCGGTAACGGCGATTTCTGGCAGCGGTCCGGCTTACTTTTTCTATTTTATCGAGCTGCTCGAAGCGGCCGGCGTCGAGCTGGGACTTGCGCCGCAGACCGCGGCGCGGCTTGCGCGCCAGACCGCGCTGGGCGCGGCGACGATGGCGCAGGGCAAGGATGTGGCCGAGCTGCGGGCGCAGGTAACCTCGAAAAAAGGGACTACCGAGCAGGCCATACTCTCGTTCCAGCAAAATGGCCTGGACCGCCTGGTGCGCGAGGCGACCGCGGCAGCGCATCGCCGCGCGCTGGAACTGGCCAGTGAACTAACCGAAGACCAGGGGCAATAACATGGGTTCCGGATACTTGATGTCCCCGCTGATGCTGATCATCAATACGCTGTTCGATCTTTATATCCTGCTGGTGCTGCTGCGCTTCCTGCTGCAGATGCTGCGCGCCGATTTCTACAACCCGGTTTCGCAATTTATCGTCAAGCTGACGATGCCTCCTCTCAAGATCCTGCGCCGCGTGATCCCCAGCGTCGGCGGACAGGATGCCGCCGCTATCGTGCTGTGCCTGGTCCTGATATACGCCAAGTTTTTACTATTGCGCGCGTTGTCGATTCAGGCGGTCCATATCGGCGGCGTGCTTGCACCGATCGGCGGCGTCAGTTATGGCGGCCTGCTGGTATTTTGCATCGCCGACCTGATAGCGCTGCTGCTGACCGTTTTCCTGGTGGCGGTCATTATCAAGGTGATTCTGAGCTGGGTCAGCCCTGGGCATTACAATCCGGTCATCGGGCTGGTGGACAGGATCGCCCGGCCGATACTGAAGCCGGTGCAAAAAATTATCCCGCCCATCGGTGGGCTCGACCTGTCGCCGCTGTTCGCCACTCTGCTGCTGATCGTCGCCAAAATGATGATCGTGCCGCCGATCATCTTTCTCGGCAATTTCTGACCCCTTAAACGGATCCGCACAGGTCTTCGTTTCTCGCAGGAATCCCTTCAGGAGTCGGCTTCAGCCCTGTGGCGGGCCTGGATGAACTCGGCATGGGATACGTAGAGCAGATCGGCAATCTGGCGGATCAGGTGCTCTTCGTAGTGATCCTTTTCGCCGTCGGCGTAGACCATCTGCCACATCATTTCGACGATGCGTACCTTCATCGCGTGATCGTAATTTTCGTTTATCAGGCGCGTAATATGCTGGGTCGAAACCAGGCGATCGGAATCCGCCTCGGCCTCCTCCAGCAGTGCATCGAGTTCCTCGCCGGTCAGCGCGAACTGCTGCTCCAGCAATTGCCTCAGTCTGGCCTTCTCCGCGGGTTGCACGACGAAGTCGGCGCGGGTTACCTCGACCAGCAAAACCGCGGTCGCGACCCGCAGCGCATGCTCGAGGTCCTCCGCTCCCGACTGCTCTGTCTCGATCGTCAGAAATTTGAGTAGAATTTTTTTCATAGAATTTATTGATTGCAAATACGATCGTTTTATGGAAAATCAATCAAAGAAATTAATAAATTTTATCTATTATGACGCTAACCGAACTGCGCTACATCGTCGCGGTGTCACAAAAGAATCATTTTGGCAAGGCGGCTCAGGCCTGTTTCGTGAGTCAGCCTACCTTAAGTATCGCGATAAAGAAACTGGAAGAAGAGCTCGACGTGCGCCTGTTCGAACGCAGCTCGAAGAACGAAATCCGCATCACCGAAATCGGCCAGCAGATTGTCAACCAGGCTTACATCGTGCTGCAGGAGGCGCAGATCCTGATCGAGATCGCGCAACAGGGAAAGGATCCACTTTCGGGCCAGTTCAAGCTTGGCGTCATCTACACCATCGGGCCGTATCTGCTGCCGAGCCTGATCCCGTTACTGCGCAAGACCGCGCCGAACCTGAAGCTGATCATCGAGGAAAATTTTACCGCGAACCTGTACCAGTCCCTCAAGCAGGGAACGCTGGACGCGATTATCATTTCCTACCCGTTCGAGGAACCCGGAATCGAAACCGCCCCGCTTTACGACGAACCTTTTATCGTCGCCCTGCCGCGCAACCACGAGTGGAAACAGCGTGAACGGATCCCCCCGGAAGACCTGGCATCGCAGGACCTGATGTTGCTGGGCGCCGGCCACTGCTTCCGCGACCAGGTCATCGAGGCCTGTCCCGATTGCATGTCGGGCAACAGCGAATTGACGCGCACGCTCGAGGGCGGCTCACTCGAGACCATTCGCCACATGGTGGCGGCCGGCACCGGTATTACCGTGCTGCCGCGTAGCAGTATCACGCAAAGCCAGCGCAACGAGGCGCTGATAGACGTCAAGCCGTTTACCGAGCCTTCCCCCAGCCGCACCGTCGCAATCGCGTGGCGCAAGCACTACCCGCGCAAGGAAGCGATCTTCATGATTCGCGATACCATTCGGGAATCCCCGCTGGACGGCGTCGATATCATTCAGTCCGTAGCGTGATCGAGGAACTGCTGCGCCAGGACCGGGAACTCCAGCGCGCCAAAATAAACAGCGAAACCGCAAAAATTCCGTGGCTGGAACTGCAGCGCTTTTTTGCCGCGGGCAAGGTCTTGCTGGTCGCCCCCGGGCTCGACCTGGTTGACGTCGCCTACGCGATGCAGCAGGATGATATCGAGCAGGTGAAACGATGGACAGACAGCGCGCAAGTCGCACCCGTCCCCGACGAGCTGGCAAGTGCCTGGGTTAGCGCAGAAGCCTCTCTGTGGGCGGTAGTCGTCAAACCCTGGGTGCTGGTGCAGCCGACTGTCTGAAAACGGCAGAGTTCCTGCCGCCGACTATACTTCAAGGATTCGGCATGGGCCTGAAGTTAGACGTGGCTACCAGTTTTCCTCACAAAATCGATCGCTTTCAAATTCTCCAGGTTCTCGGTCAGGGCAGCCAGGGCATCGTTTACCTGGCCGATGACCCCGATCTGAACCGCCAGGTAGCGATCAAGTCGGTCAACCTGAAATCGGCGATACGGCGCGGCGCCAGTGTCGACCAGTTGCTCGCTGAAGCGCGCACCGCCAGCAAACTGCAGCACACCAATATCGTGAGTATCTTCGATATCGGCATGCAGGATGGCAACCCCTACCTGGTGCTCGAATATATCGACGGGGAATCGTTGCAGAGCAAGATCCGGCAAGGGACCAGCATGGATCAGAAGATTTGCATCATGCGCGATATACTCAGTGGAACCGCGGCAGCGCATGCCCGGGAAATCATCCATTGCGATATCAAGCCCGCCAACATCATGATCAGCGCGGATGGGCAGGCAAAAATCGCCGATTTTGGCCTCGCGTTTCTGCACGGCGTCAACGGCAGCACGGACGGCGCCCTTTATGGCACTCCGCAGTACATGGCCCCGGAATATATCGAGACCCGGCAATACCGGAAAGTGTCGGACGTATTTTCGCTGGGACTGGTCTGCTACGAACTGCTGACCGGTAAGCCGGCCTTCGACGGCAGCGATGTCTACCACCTGCTCAACGCGATCATGAATAGCGACCTGGTCGCGCCATCGAAGCTCAACGCCGACATCGACGATCGCCTCGATGCGTTTATCCTGCGGGCGCTTGCCAGAGATCCGGCGCGGCGCTACGCGGATGCCGAACAGATGCTGCAGGCGCTTAATGACTATATCGCGCTGGACGATGCTTCCGAAACCCAGGACAACAACGACGCAACGGTCAGGTTTTTACTAAGGCGCATGCGGCATAAAAAGGATTTCCCGGTTTTTTCCCATACCTTGAGCGTGCTGAACCAGGCTTCGGCGAGCGAAACCGAAGATCTGACCAAGGTATCCAATACCATCCTCAAGGATTACTCGCTAACGAACAAGGTACTGCGCCTCGTTAATTCCGCCTACTACAACCGCGGCGGCGGCAAGATCAGCACTATTTCGCGCGCGGTGGTGATGCTCGGGATAAACCCGGTGCGCAGTATCGCGGCCGGCCTGATGTTGTTCGAACACATGCAGAACAAACTGCAGGCTTCGCAGCTGAAGGAAAACGCGGTACAGGCCCTGTTCAGTGGCCTGCTGGCGAATTCGCTGGCGCGCACGCTGGCCGCTCCCAATCACGAGGAAGCCTTTCTTTGCGCCCTGCTGCAGCAGCTCGGTAAAATGCTGGTGCGCTTTTACCTGCATCAGGAGGCACGCGCGATTGACAAGCTGATGCTCAAGCAGGATTGCAGCGAGACGGCGGCGGTAATCCAGGTGCTCGGCATCAGCTATCCCCGCCTCGGGATGTCGGTGGCGCGCGAATGGGGTTTTCCGAAATTGATCTGGAACAGCATGCAGCCGCTGGATTTCGACGACTTGCCCGAGGCCACCACCGCGGTGCTGCGGCTGCAGCTGATCGCGCAGTTCAGCAGCGCCCTCGGCGCATGCCTGACCTTGCCGCTGTCCCGGCAGGCGCCCGCGATCAAGAAGCTCTGCGCACAGTTTTCGGTGGTGCTCAGGCTCGACGAGAGCAAGGTATCCGATTTGCTGGAAAACTGTCACAAGGAGTTGACCCAGTTTTCCCGACTGATCCAGTTCGATATCGGCAAGAGTCTTTATTATCAGCAAATTTCATCAAGCGGGAACCTGGAGCCCGCTGCTCCGCAGGATACGGCGCGCGAGCAGGAATTCGGTATTACCGACAGCGTCAGGATTCTGGTCGAGCGATCGGATCCGCAAACCCATTCGGTAGACAAAATACTCACCGACGGCATCCAGGACATCACCAACACCCTGACCGGCGAATACAGCATCAATCAAATCATGCAAATGATCCTGGAGACGATCTACCGTGCGCTCGGCGGTTCCCGAGTCCTGCTGTGCCTGAAGGACAGGGAGTCCGCCAACATACGCGCCCGTTTCGGCTACGGTGACGGGATCGAAGAGATTATCGAACACTTCGCCATCCCGCTGCATGCCCCGTCCGACGTATTTCAGGTCGCTTTTAACAAGAATGTCGATATCCGCATCGACAATACCCGCGACGAGAAAATTCGTACGCGTATACCGGCCTGGTATCACCGGCACATCGGCGCGCAGGCTTTTACCATCTTCCCGATCGTAATCAAGCAGGCGCCCATCGCGCTGATATACATCGATAGCGTCAACGACGACAGGGTAGAAATCAGCGATGATCAGCTAGGGCTGCTGAAGACCCTGCGCAACCAGGCAATCCTCGCGCTCAAGAATCCCGGCTGAGATCGTGCAGTGCAGCGACCCGTTATGGCAGCCGCGCGATTCTGTAGTAGAATCGCATATCATGTTTTTCGAGACAGGAACGAATGTCCAGGGTTACCGTTTACCGTACGGCACATTGCGCGTTCTGCGACAGGGCGAAAACCATGCTGGAAAAATGGAATATCGATTTCGACGAGGTCCGCATAGATCGCGACAGCGCGGCGATGAAGGAATTTGTCAGGATTACCAACGGTGCGCGCTCGGTGCCGCAGATCGTCATCGACGGCAATCCCATCGGTGGATTCACCGAGTTGACCGAATTGCACATGGACGGCGAACTCGACGAGTTGATGCAGCCTGATTAGGATTTCATATGTCCAAGCCCAAGAAGCCCACCTTCCGCATCCAGTTTCATAACAGCAACCAGATCTACGAACTCTACGCGCACGCGGTTAGCCAGTCGCAAATGGCGGGTTTTATCGAGATCGGGGAAATCATTTTCGGCGAGCACTCCAAGCTGCTGATCGATCCTGCCGAGGAAAAACTGAAGCGCGAGTTTGCCAACGTAAAAAATACCTATATCCCCCATTTCGCGGTCATTCGCATCGACGAGGTGGAGCAAAGCGGCAAGAATCGTATCCTCGACAACGACGGTTCCAGCGTAACCAACTTTCCGGGGCAGGCAGTCATCCCGCGCAAATCCTGACGCGGATCCTGCCGTCGGCAGCCATGCGTATTTCCGTCGTTATTCCCAGCCATAATCGCAGCGCGACACTCACGCGCGCGCTGCAATCGGTATACCACCAGTCTTCGCCGGTCGACGAGGTCATCCTCGTCGATGACGGATCCACCGATGCGAGCGGCGACCTGGTCGCGCAGCGGTTTCCCCAGGTGAGAATCCTGCGCCAGGCAAACCGCGGCGTCAGCGCGGCGCGCAACCGGGGCATTGCAGCGGCACGCTACGAGTGGATAGCGCTGCTCGATTCCGACGACAGCTGGTTGCCGCACAAGATACGCGCGGTACGCGAAGCCCGGGGCAAGGCGCCCGATTTCGTGCTGTTTCATTCGGACGAAATATGGGTGCGCAACGGCATACGCGTCAACCCGATGCGAAAACATCGCAAGGACGGCGGCTGGATATTCGAGAAATGCCTGCCGCTGTGCGCGATCTCGCCTTCGGCGACGGTAATGCAAAAATCGACGCTACGCGAGCTAGGCATGTTCGACGAAACGCTGCCGGCCTGCGAAGACTATGACCTGTGGCTGCGCCTGTGCCATCGCCACCCGGTTTATTACATCGATCAACCGCTGATCGTCAAGCATGGCGGTCACACCGACCAGTTGTCGCGGCGCTATCCGGCCATGGATCAGTACCGGCTGCGCGCGCTGCACCGGCTACTGCTTTCGGGCGACTTACCCGCCGCCTACTTCCGTGCGGCGGAATCCGTGTTCCTGCACAAGCTCGAAATACTGATCAATGGCGCGAAAAAGCATCGCAACCAGGCGCTGATCGACGAATTCGGCACGCTGCGAGAGACATGGCGCAAGCACGGCGGGACCGTGGCGCCATGTTGATCTGGGTCGCGGCGCTACATTGCGAGGCCAGCCCGGTGATCGATTTTTACCGGCTCAGGAAATCCCAGGGGGAAAAGGCTTTCGATCTGTATCTCGGCGATGATATGGCCTGTATCGTCAGCGGCGTTGGCAAGCTCGCCAGCGCGGCGGCGAGCGCATGGATGGCGGCGCGTTACCGGGACGAAGCCTCGCTCGCCTGGATCAATATAGGTACCGCCGGCGCAGCGCGTCATGACATCGGGGCAATTTTCCTGCTCGACAAGATAGTCGATGGCGATACCGCGAAATGTTATTTCCCGGCGCCAACCTCCATCCCGCTGCTGCCCGGCAGCGCCTGCCTGACGCTCTCACAGCCCAGCCGCGACTACCGCGAAGACTGCCTGTTCGACATGGAAGCCTCCGGTTTCATCAGCAGCGCGCTGCGCTTCAGCAGCGCGGAACTGATTCGCTGCATAAAGGTAGTCAGCGATAATCGGCACGCAGAAACTGGCAGGAACCGTGAACAGGTCAGCGCATTGATACGGCAGCACATCGACTCGATCGAGCAACAGACCACCGACCTGCTCGCGCTCAACAACGAAGTGGCCGCACTCGAGTTTTCGGCCGAATCCTGGCAGCGCTTGCTGGCCTTGGCGCATTTCACACAAACCCAGCAAAATCGCCTGCGGGTGTTGTGGCGCTACCTGCACAACCGCGACCTCGGCCCGGAGGCGCTGCTGCAGGAACTGTCTACTCGCAGGACAGCAGCATCGATGATCGATATGCTGGAACGGATCAGCCACGGCAACAGCGAGACCCTGTAGCCGTGACCAGCTGCATTTACCTGGAATCCGGGATTCGCCACCACCCGCTGGCGCAGAACATACTCGAACGCCTGCACCGGCTGCCGGTGATAGAGATCGAGCACTTCGGCGAGGTCTTCAATCCGCGCGCGCAGAACTTCCGCCTGCAGAAAAAAAACCCGGCAATAATTATCGCCAGTAAAAACAAGGGTCACGTCCTCGCGGCGCCAGAGGGCTACGGTCTTGGCGGAGATCACAATTATTATTTTTCGCACATGCTCAACTGTCTCTACGACTGCCGCTACTGCTTTCTACAGGGCATGTACCGGTCCGCGCACCAGGTCGTGTTCGTCAACTACGAGGATTTCGGTGAACAGATCAGGCAGACAGCCGCAAGCCACGGGCAGGCTCCGGTGTGGTTTTTCTCCGGCTACGATTGCGACAGCCTGGCTAACGAGCCGCTGACGCACTTTACCGAGTATTTTATTCCGCTGGTGGCTTCCATAGAAAACGCCTGGATGGAGCTGCGCACCAAGAGTACCCAGGTGCGTTCGATGCTGAACCAGGAACCGGTTGCGCGGGTGGTGACCGCGTTCAGCTTCAGCGACCGCTTCAGCCATGACAGCCTCGAGCATGGCGTGCCGTCGATCGCAAAACGTATCGACGCGATGCGCCGCCTGAGCGACGCGGGTTGGCCAGTGGGTCTGCGCTTCGACCCGGTGGTCTACCATGAAAACTACGAACTCGGATTCAGCGAACTGCTGGATCAGGTATTCGCCGAGATCGACGCCGACGGGCTGCATTCGGTCAGCCTGGGCGCCTTTCGCCTGACCCGGGATCACTTCCACCGGGTTTCGAGGCTCTACCCGGACGAACCCCTGTTTGCGCAAAATATGCAGCTCGACAACGGCATCGTCAGTTACCCGAGCGCTCGCGAGCGGCAAATGATCGAGTTCTGCGAAGCGCAATTGATGAAATATATCCCTGTGCAAACCTACCACCCCTGCGAATGGCATGACTGAAACGAAATCCGTACTGATTACAGGTGCCAGTTCCGGCATCGGCCTTGCAACCGCGCAACGATTGCTCGACGACGGTTACCGCGTCATCGGCATCAGCCGCCGCGGACAGACTGACGAACTCGACCACCCCGGTTTCACCGCGCTGGCGCTCGATCTCGATAACCTGGACCAGGTGGAGCTGCAGACCAGGCAATTGCTCAAAGCCAACGTCGTCGACTGCTTCGTCCATGCCGCCGGCCAGGGCCTGTTCGGATCGATCGAGCAGATTTCTGTTGCTCAAATCGAAAGACTGCTGCGCATCAACCTCGCCAGCGCAATGGTTATCTGTCGCAGCCTGGTACCCGTATTCAAACGCCGGGGCAAGGGCCGAATCGTCTTTATCGGTTCCGAATCGGCGCTGGCCGCGGGCCGCAAGGGTGCGCTTTACTGCGCTTCCAAATTCGGGTTGAGAGGATTCTGCCTGTCGTTGCGCGAGGATTGCGCAGGCGCCGGCGTCCAGGTAAGCCTGGTCAACCCCGGCATGGTGCGCAGCCCCTTTTTCGACGACCTGGACTTCGCCCCGGGTGCGCTGCCGGAAAACGCGATCGCGGTCGGGGACGTGGCAGATATCGTTGCGCAAATTCTGCAATCGAGTGACGATATCGTGATCGACGAAGTCAACCTTTCGCCGCGCGTAAAATCGATCAATCTGGGTAAGAAATCCTGACTCGGGCGAATCTGGATATTTGCCGGCGTATCGGGTCAACCAGCCTTTTTAGCGCCGGGCCGGTCGCATTCCAGCAGCGTCTCGATTGCCACCGGTTTACCGACCTGGTAACCCTGGATATAGTCGACGTTGGCCTCGCGCAGCTTGTTGAACATCGTGTCCGACTCGACGAATTCCGCGATAACCTTCATGTCAAGACAGTGGCCGACCTCGGTCATCGAGCGCACGAAAACAAAACTCTTATCGTCCTCGATGATATCGCGCACGAATTCGCCGTCGATTTTCAGGTAGTCAACCGGAAACTGCTTCAGGTAGCTGAATGACGACAGCCCGGTACCGAAGTCGTCCAGCGAAAACTTGGCGCCCAGCTTCTTTATCGAGTTAATGAACTCCACCGATTTCTCGACGTTATCTACAACCGCGGTCTCGGTAATTTCGAAACACAGCAGGTTTATATTTATGCCGCTACTGCTGAGACTGTCGTGTAGAAAATTATGAAAGGTTTGTGAACCGATACTGCGTCCCGAAAGATTGATCGAAAACATGACGTCATCCAGCCTGTGCTGGTTTTCCTGCAACCAGGCGATGATACTGCTTACCACCCAGCAATCGATTCTTTCGATTAAATTGTAGCGCTCGGCCGGCGGCAGAAAATCGCCGGGCGAAATAATGGCGCCTTCCGAACTGCGATAGCGAATCAGAACCTCGTAGTGGGTATGGGTATGATCACCATACTCGTCGATGCCGACGATGGGCTGCACGTAAAGACAAAATCGGTCGTCGGTAAAACCCTCCATGATTCCCGAAACCCATTCCATCGATACCTGTTGCGCCATGACCTTTTCATCGTTTTCGTCGATAAAATGATACTGGTTACCGCCATTCTGCTTGGCCAGGAAGCAGGCTGTCGTGACCTTGGAATAGAATTCGGCGTATTCGTCGCTCATGCGACCAAAGGCCATCACGCCGATACTCGCGGTTATCAGGTATTCCTGCTCGTTCCAGACGAATCCGGAATGCTGAATTTCGATGATGATTTTCTGGATAGCCTGCAGCGCGCGTTCCATTTCGAAGAAGGGCATGATAATGCCGAACTCGTCGCCGCTCAGTCGCGACAGGATATCGGACTTGCGCACGTGCTTCTTGATCATCGAGCTGACCTTTTTAAGCAACAGGTCGCCGGCTGCGCTGCCGCAGGTTTCGTTGACGATCCTGAACTGATCGATATCGAGGAAGGCCAGCACGTGCTGCGGCATCGCGTTGTTATCTTCGGTGACAAGTGTTTCAAACTTCTGTTCGAAGGCGGTGCGGTTGAGAAAGCCGGTAAGCTGGTCATGGCTGCCCTCGTAGCTCAGCTTGCGGCGCAGCTTTCGATCCTCGGAGACATCCTTCAAAATGATGACGAAACCGACATCCTCGGCCTCCATGTCGATCATCGGTGAAGCGGAAAACTCGAGTTCGACAAGGTTGCGGCTGGCGTCGTAAAAAAACATCGAACTGATGGACAGCTTGCGGGTCAGCAACTGGCTGAGATCGACGATGCGCGTGGTCTGGCGATTCGCGTAGAGGATCAGCACCTCGTGAATCGAAGTGTCGATGAGAGAGGCTTCCCTGTCGCCAAAGAGTTTCTCGGCGCTCGGATTGACGAGCTTTATGCGATCCCGGGAATCGATGACGATCACCGGGTTGGTGATCGAATCGAGCGTGGTCGATATAAAGTCCTTTTCCGAACGCAATTTTTCCTCCATCTGGCGACGCGATATGGTTTCGATCTCCAGTCCTTCCACCATCTCGTTGTAGGCGACGACCAGGTCCCTCAATTCGCTGGGAAGCTTGTCCTCGCTGATCGACGCGTATCTGCCGGTCAACAGGGCACCGACCGAATTGCGCAGCTTGTTCATCGGCATGAAAGCCCGGTTCAGCAGAAACAGCACCAGCAACAGCGCGCTCGCCGTGGCAATTGTCGTAATCAGGATAAAGCTGGCCTCGGTGCGGGCGAGCCGGTCGATAACCGGTCGCTTGTCGAACGCCGCGCTGATGCTTGCACCGAGGAAGGCGTCATCCCCGTAAAGTTTGTAGGTCGGATATAAATAAGTGTCGGCGCCCGCCTCGACCCATTTCGACGAGCGGTAAAGATCCACGTCCGCGGACTGGGCAATTTTCAACGGCATGCCGATTCGACGCTCGATGCGGCTAAGCCCCTCTGCCGCATCCGCAACGACGTGAAGATAGGCTATCGGCTCGCGTGAGCCTACCGGAACGAGTACTTCGCTCAACAAGTTGCCATCGAAACTGCACAGGGCATAACGGGGTTTGAGCAAACGGATCAATGAGCCGCCGATCGCATCGAGCGCGGTGGGACAACCGCCGTAGCCTTCCAGTTCGTCGTCGGAACTGCGGGCGAATATTTCACCAGCAAGATCGCGTACCACGACCGCCCTCAGCTTGAACAGGCCCGTGGCGACCCGGTACCGACTATTGCTCTCGGCCAACCAGGCTTCCATCGTGGCGACATCGCGCTGTTCAAGAGCCGTTCTGAACGGGGCCTCGTTCTGCAGTTTGAAGGCAAACTGTTGCTGGTTTTCGTATAGTTCCTGGACGGCTTCCAGGGCTTCGCGCTCGAGCATCGACTGCAGCGCATCGACCTGCGCCTCGATCGCGTGTTCGCGATAAACCTGCGTGCTGTAAATTGCCAGGCCATAAGCCAGCGCACCCAGCCACAACAAGGCGAAACCAATGATAAATTTAAAGCTGTAGATACGCGATAACACAGTGCTACTCGATGACATACGGATAGTCCTTATCCTCCCATTCGACGAATCCGCCTCGAAACCAGAACAATCGCCTGTATCCGTAGCCCGACGCTATCTGGATGGCCTCGATGCCCGCATTACTCGCGTTACGGTTACAGTAAAGGAACATAGCCTGTTCTGTGGATTTTGCCAGTTTAGCCAGCAACGCGCGGGGCCGGGAAACTGCGGCAGCAGCCCGGTCAGAATTCACGAGTCGACTGTGTACACGAACGGCGGGCAGTTTGTATGTCGACGGACTAGCCGGCTACCATGGCAGCGTCGAAGGGAAAGATTGCCGCCGAAGCCAATCCTGTCGATACCGCCAGGCAGCATCGGCAAACGCCTGTCATCGTCATAGCAGACCGCCGGACAAGCCGGATTCCGCTTAGGTTATTATCGTCTTATTTCTATATTAACTGACTAATTAAGTCACTTTATCAAGTCATATTCTAACAAGGCACTCCGGTCCCGCCCAGTCCACAATAGCCCGTCGGATTTTTTTCCAGATATTGCTGGTGGTATTCCTCGGCATAATAAAAAGGACCGGCCTGCATGATTTCGGTAGTGATAGCCGCATGTCCCGCGGCGCGCAGTTTCTGCTGGTAAGAAGCCATACTCTGCTCCGCTGCCGCCTTCTGGCTGTCGTCGCTGTAGTAAATTCCTGAGCGATACTGCGTGCCCCGATCGTTGCCCTGCCGCATCCCCTGGGTCGGATCATGTGACTCCCAGAATGTCTTCAGCAAAGCGTCGAATTCTATTTGCGCCGGCCGGTAAACCACCAGTACGACCTCGTTATGCCCGGTCATGCCGGTGCAGACCTCCTGGTAGCTGGGATTGGGCGTATGACCGGCAGCGTACCCGACCGCGGTGGTGTAGACTCCGGGCAGTTTCCAGAACTTGCGCTCCGCACCCCAGAAACACCCGAGTCCGAACACGATTTGCTCGCAATCTTCCGGAAAGGGCGCGATCATCGACGTTCCGAGTACGCTGTGAATCGGGTTGAACTGCATGGCTTCGTCACGGCCGGGCAATGCCTGCGCGGCGTCTGGAATCGTTGTGGGTCGAGCAAACATGGTTGGTCTCCTGTCGGCTAAGCCGGTTGGTTGCTATCGGCGCCGATAGCCAGGTCCAGTTCGACCCAGGTCGGCGCATGATCGGATGGTTTTTCCATCGCACGAATATCGTAATCTACCCCGGCATCGACCACCCTTGGCTTCAGTAGTTCCGAAACCAGCAAATGATCTATGCGCAGGCCGCGCTTCGGTTCCCGCTCGAATCCACGGCTGCGGTAATCGAACCAGCTGAAACAATTGTCTTCATCGGCATGACACAGCCGAAATCCGTCGTGCAGGCCGAGCGCGGTAAGCTGTTCGAACCATTCGCGTTCTTCGGGCAGAAAGCTGGTTTTGCCTGTTTTCAACCAGCGCCTGGCGTTATCCTCGCCGATACCGATATCGGCGTCCTGTGGAGCGATGTTGTAATCGCCCATTACGACCAGGTTCGAGCGGCGCATATCGTAGCGCCCGAGAAACCGGATCAGGTCCTTGTAAAAACGCTCCTTGGCGGGAAACTTGATCGCGTGGTCACGACTTTCACCCTGCGGGAAATAACCGTTGAAAACCAGGATCGAGCCGCCGTCGAGACTGAATTCACCGCCGATAAAGCGTTTTTGTGCCTCATCGCTGTCGCCGGGGAACCCGTAACTGGGCAGACTGCAGCTCCGACGAGACAGCAGGGCCACGCCGTAGTGGGTTTTCTGCCCTGCGTAAATCGCCCGGTAACCCATCTCGCCGATCGCGTCCAGCGGGAACTCCTGGTCCTGCACCTTGGTTTCCTGCAGGCCGATGAATTCCGGCGCATGCTTGTCGATTACGCTCTGCAATTGATGCAGGCGTTGACGCAGGCTGTTTACGTTAAACGAGACTATCTTCATGTCGCGTTAGATCCTCGTACTTGAGTAAAAAATCGGCCAGGGTCTGATCGCCCAGGTGCGCTGCTACCGTCTGCTCCAGCCCCTTCAGTAACGCCGATACCTGGTCATCAATGCAATAGTCGCTATTACCTTTACCCTCGGCCTCGTGGGCACTGCGCAGGATATCGACAAGACGAATTCGCTGCAACGAGGCGGCAGGTAGATAGCGCGGCGGACTGTCCGCCGACTGCCGTATCAATCCGTCTTCCTGCAGCGCATCCAGAATGCGCCGTAATACCCCGGTCGGTACCTGCTGGTAAGCGGCGAGATTTTCGAGACTGGGGATCAAATCGATCTGCCTGTCGTGCGCGCGCGCGATACCGACCATCGCCTGCAGCGCGAGCTGGTGACGCATGCGACTGCTCAGATTAACATCGATATTGTCCCATTTCAGGCACTCCGGATGCTGGTGATAAAAGGCGAGGCTGGCGCCGATCAGCAGGATGACCCAGCTCAGGTAAAGCCAGATCATGAACACCAGCAGGATGGCAAATCCCGAATAAATCGCCGTGTACCTGGTAGAACCAGCCACCAACGACGTAAAGGCGATGCCCGAGGTTTGCCACAGCAGGCCCGCTATGACGGCGCCGTAAAGCGCCGAGCGCAGATGAACCCGGGTATGGGGCACCAGCAGATAGATAAATGTGAAGGCAGCAATCACCAGCACGAATGGCAGTAACTTGCCAACAAGCCACAGCAGGTTGTTCATATATGGCAGGGCGTTCAGGAACTCGACGAACTGGTTGCTGCCGAGGGAAGCGGTGATGCCAACCGCGGCAAAGACCAGCACCGGCCCGACCATGATGACGCTCAGGTAATCGCTGAAACGCTGCATCAGGCTGCGGCTGCCCTGCAGATGCCAGGTATGGTTAAACGCCTCCTCGATTTTTTGAATTAGCGAGACAGCCGTGTAAATCAACAGCGCCAGGCCCAGCGCACCCAGCACCCCGATCTTCATGTTCTCGACGAAACCGACGATACGGGCGCTGATTTCGAGGCTTTGCTCGCCCAGTGGCGCGAGTATGCCGGCCAGCGCAGGCTCGAGCTGGTCATGCACCCCGAATCCTTTTAGTACCGAGATGCTTACCGCGAGCAACGGCACCATCGACAGCAGCGTGGTATACACCAGACTCATCGCGCGCAGCGTGATCATGCCGCCCATCAGATCGCGCACCACCATCGCGGCTATTTGCAGAAAGTGGCGCCAGGCCGAACGCGGAGCCTCTCTGTCGCAGGCGTTGTAGCTCCAGATATACTGATTGATCTGCTCGCGCATCCGAAGTTTCAGCCGGTGAAAGCTTCCTTCGAATCCAGGTATTCAATCTCCGCCGCGGTGCTGGTTCTCCCGAGTGCGGCATTGCGATGCGGGAAGCGGCCGAAACGCGCCACGATGTCGTGGTGGTGATGCGCAAAGCGCAGATTCGACTCGAGCCCCGGTTGATCGAACAGCGTCAGGGCCAGATCCTGGTCCTCGAGATTCTCGCTATGCATGAACGGTAAGTAGAGAAACGCTTTCATGTCTGCACCGAGCAGTTTATCGAAGCCGCGTTCTATCGCGATACGGGCGACGTCCCGCGACCGGGCCTCGGTGGCGAAGCCTTGCGCGTCACCCCGGAACATGTTCAACGGAAACTGGTCGAGCACGATAACCAGCGCGACGCAGCCTTCTGCGCTTTGCATCCAGTGATCGAGTTCTCCGCGACCCGCCTGCTCCCAGGTCTCCAGGTAGCGCTCGCGCACAAGCTGGTCGAATTCTGGCGTGGAGTTGAACCAGACCTTGCGGGTTTCGTCCGAAAACCAGAATTCGATGATATCCTGCTGCATGTTGACCTCGCTTGCTGCGCTCATGTTAACAGGCTTTCATCAAGGCTTCGACAAGACGACGCAGGCGCTGCTGCAATTGCCGGCGGCCTTCCGCACCAGACTCCCGTTCGAGTAACTTCCAGTCGCGGTTTTGCACCGCCTTTTCGATTAATAGTCGGTCGGGCGGCAGCGACGATCTGGCGATGCAGCCCATGACATATTTCTGCAGGCTCGCGAAACTGAGCTCGAAAGGCTTGTTGCCACCTGCGAAAGCTTCGACTTCCTGTTGTTCGAGCTCGCCGGCCATCGCATCGTAACCGGCAAAGCGCAGCAGTGCCGAAACCTGGTCCGCATCCATGGTCTGCAAAAACTGGGTCATCCAGGTGGCCAGGTGCAGTTGTATCCGTTGCTGCAGTATTTCGATATCGCGATCGAGTTGTCGCGAGATCTGCCTGATCACGACGACCGAGTGATTGCCGCTGGACTTGCCCTGGGCGTAGCTAATATGCACCAGCGTGAAATGCGCCTGACGCCAGAAAGCGAGGGTTTGCGGATCGAGCGCGAAACTGGCGCCGAGATAATGCATCGAGTTATCGCGCCCATACTGCATCGCCCTCTCGATCAACCTCGTCCCCAGCCCCTGGCGCCGGTACGCGGTGGCAACCGCGATTCGCTGCACGCGCAGGCCGCGATAGCTGGCAAAATGCCTTACCCCGGCCTGCGCGGTTAGCATCTGTGCCAGCAGGTGCCCCCGTGGTCGCCTGCGACCAAGAAAAATTTCCTCGCACAGCGACAGTTCGAATCCCCCTTCGCGGTTCAACATGACGACTCCGACGACGCGCTGCTGGCAGCGCGCCAGAATGAGCACCAGATCGGGATTTTCCATCAACATACGCAGGTCCGACGGTCGCGTACGGTAATGGGCGGAGTTCAGCAGGGCGTAAACCTGGCGCAGCAGCGGCAACGAGTCACGCGCCCCCGGCCCAGTCAGCAACTGCAGCTCGCAAGCTGCTACCGGTTCCGTGTTGGCATCACCGTTTCCGGTTTCCGGATTCAGCATCAGGGTCTGGCCGAGCCATGCCTCGAGCCGGTCTCCGTCGCACCAGCGCACCGGCTTCTCGAGTCGTAAACGCAACAGTTCATGGCCTTCCAGATCGGCCACGAAACGCAACATGAAACCTTGCCCGGTACCCTCGTAGCCGCCACTGGTCGTCGCCATCACAATGCGGGGATACAGCCGGGTCAGCTGCCGCAGCAGCGGCTGTGGAATCATCGCCGCTTCATCGATAACCAGCAGCTCGGCAGGCGGGCATTGCTGCAGCAGCCGATCGGGAGCGACGAATTCGACGTCGGGTGCCTGTCGCAGCAACGCGGCTGCGGTCTGCCTCGATTTCGCCGATACCAGTATCGAAAATCGGGATTGTAACCGGGCGACCAGCAGGCCGAGGCAGGTGCTCTTGCCGCGACCGCGATCGGCGCTGATCAGCACGATGCCGGCCTGATTCGCCGCCGCCCATTGCTCGGTTCGCTGCAGAATTTCTGCCTGTTCGTCGGTCACGCCATTACGAATGATCGTGGGCTGCAGCACCGGCAGCGGCGGCGGCAGATGCGTCGAAGAGTCGGGTGTCAGCACGATGCCGGTCTGTTGATCTGTTTGCAGGGCGTCGAAAAAATACCCGGCAAATGCCGGCGTCGAAGACCGTTTGCCATCCTGCCAGCAGGCATAGCGGTCCGCATGCAAATCCCAGTCCTCGATGCTGGGCGACATGACGACCAGCACTCCGGCAGCTCGCACCAGCCCCCCGGCGATGCACAATACGTCGGGATTGAGGCCATCGAACAGATCCAGCACGACCAGTCTCGCTTCGCTACCGAGGCAGGCATCGGCCTTGCTGAACGGTATTGCCGCGGCCAACAGACCTCGATTCGACAGCACCTGTATCGCCTCGTCCAGGGCAGCCAGGGCGGCAAGCCGGGCGTCGCACCAGTCGCGGGGTCCTACCAGTGCGACCAGCTGACGTTGCCGATTGTGCTGCAACTGCTCCAGCAGCGCGGAGATCCAGCTATTTATATCGATTGCCGGCATGGGAAATTTTTGTTAAAAACTCCGGCTCATTATAGGTGAGTCAAAAGTCATGACCAAAGAACAGCAAACCCGGGCCGAAGCAGCGGCGTTTCGCGCACTGGTCGCCCACCTGCAGCAGCGCACTGACGTACAGAATATCGACCTGATGAATCTAGCGGGATTTTGCCGCAACTGCCTGTCCAAATGGTATTCCGCCGCGGCCAAAATACAGGACCCGGATTTCGATTATGCACAAGCCCAGCATTTTGTTTACGGCATGAGTATCGACGACTGGAAACGGGATCATCAAACCAGCGCCAGCGAGGAACAAATGCAGCGCTTCGAAGAAACCAAACCGCAGCACGCGAAGATCAGCGGATACTGACCAGCGCCTGGCCTTTGTGCTTCCCGGGGTAAGATCATTTCTCCCCGCGCGCTTCGGTTCGGCACGGCCCGCGGCCGAGGCGCGAGCCGGTCGCAGCTATCGCGCAACTCGGGATTGGCGGCAGCCGGTTTATCGGACCGCCGAATGCCGCAAAACACGGCGGGAACACTGTTCACAAGAATCTTCGGCTTCCCCTGACGATATCCAAGATTGCCGAGAGAGAGCCCGCTATCTCAGTTCCCGACGCAATATCTTGCCCACATTGGTCTTGGGGAGTTCGTCGCGAAACTCGATTATTTTCGGGACTTTATATCCGGTTAGATACTTGCGACAGTGCTCGACAATGGCAGCCTCATCCAGCTCCGGATCCTTCTTGACGATAACCGCCTTGACGACTTCGCCGCAGTCTTCATCGGGTTCGCCGATAACGCCGACCTCCAGTACGCCGTCGTGGCTGGCGATGACGGCCTCTATCTCGTTGGGAAACACGTTGAAGCCCGACACCAGGATCATGTCCTTGAGACGGTCGACAATGCGGAAATATCCCTGTTCATCCATTTGCGCGACATCGCCCGTTTTCAGCCAGCCGTCCTCGGAGATGACCTTGGCGGTCTCCTCGGGGCGCTGCCAATAGCCCTTCATTACCTGCGGTCCGCGGACGCACATTTCGCCGGTCTCGCCCTGCGGCAGCAGCCTGCCTTCGCTGTCCTGAATCGAAACCTCGGTCGACGGTACCGGCAACCCGATGCTGCCGTTATATTCCTTCAGGTTCAGCGGGTTGATGCAAACCGCCGGTGACGTCTCGGTCAGGCCATAGGCCTCGAGAAGTGGTATCCCGGTTAGCTTCTGCCAGCGCTCGGCCACCGGCTGCTGCACCGCCATGCCGCCTCCCAGCGATACCTTTAACGGCCCGAAATCGATTTTTTCGAATCCAGGAGTATTCATCAACCCGTTGAACAAAGTATTGACCCCGGTTATCGCGGTAAATCTGAGCCCCTGCAGCTCCTTGACGAAGCCCGGCATATCGCGGGGATTGGTTATCAGGTAATTGAGTGCGCCGATCTTCATGAAGGTCAGGCAGTTGGCGGTCAACGAGAAAATGTGATAGAGCGGCAGCGCGGTAATTATCACCTCGCTACCCTCCTCGACGGCATTCTTGATCCACGAAGATGCCTGCTGCATGTTAGCGATCATGTTGCCATGGGTAAGCATGGCGCCCTTGGCGACCCCGGTGGTGCCGCCGGTATACTGCAGGAATGCCAGGTCCTCGTGACCGCAGGCGACCGTCGCGTGGCGCCGGGCAGAGCCTTGCGCGAGAGCGTCCTTGAAACCGACCCGTCCGGGCAGGCTGAACGCCGGCACCATTTTCTTTACGTACTTGACTACCAGGTTGACGATCAGCGACTTCGGGAAATGTAGCATGTCTCCGAGTTGCGTGGTAACGACGTGCCGAACCGGGGTCTGCTCGATAACCTCCTCGAGGGTATGGCAAAAATTTTCCACGACGATGATTGCCTTGGCGCCCGCGTCCACCAGTTGGTGCTTGAGCTCTCGCGGGGTGTACAGGGGGTTGGTATTGACCACGGTAAAACCGGCGCGCAGGGTCGCAAAAATCGCAATCGGATTCTGTAACACGTTGGGCATCATGATCGCCACCCGGTCCCCCTTGGCCATACCCGGCAGGCTTTGCAGATAACTCGCCAGCTGATCGGTATAGCGATCCATGTCATCGTAGGAAAGCGTCGTACCCAGGTTGCTGAAGCAGGGCTTGTCGCCGAAGCGTTCGACCGCCTGCTCGAACACGTCGTTAATCGACTGGTAGGTATCGAGCTCGATCTCCTCCGGAACCCCGGGAGGATAGTTTTTTAGCCAGACCTTCTCCATTTATTCCCCCTACCCGGCAACGGGCTTGTCTTCGAGCGGGGCCGAGTTTTCACGTTGTCGTGCCTGTCGCCCGCTTCTTATTCGGCGCGGCTTTTGCGGTCGCCGCGGCCTTCTTTTTCACCGTTTTGCTGACGGCTTTTTTAACCGATTCCGGTGACGCATTTTCCACGATCGCCCTACCCGCCAATTGTTCCGGCGTGAAATCGTCGACCATGACGACCCGCGCTGTCGCCTCGCGGGCCCGCAGCAGAATACCGGCCTCCGCGTCGCTAATCTCGCCCGCATCCAGGATCCTAGCAACCCATTGCGCGTAATCCTCGAGGCCGTGCTGGGTAATCCGATCGTGGCGCAGACGCCTTTCGACAGGTTCCGCCTCGATCACCTTCACGAGGGCGTCTTCGA
>Ga0224512_10000280_pt1 | contig 54522 bp, 56 predicted proteins | sample SF_May12_sed_USG_4_FD_169103 | JGI IMG/M metagenome (GOLD analysis project Ga0224512, IMG submission 169103) | Sediment microbial communities from San Francisco Bay, California, United States - SF_May12_sed_USGS_13 | ecosystem: Environmental > Aquatic > Marine > Sediment | place: USA...
TCGGACCGTTTCGATGAGAGATGTTCCGGTCGCGTGGCTCAACTCGAGGAGGCGAGCGTGGGTGTCGCTGTCGACGCGAATGGTTGTCGTACCCATGCCGATAGTCTACATCATGCATGCGCGACGGTCTACCTACCCGTACAGGTCGCCCCAATCGCAAGCCATTTCGAACATCAGCGAGTGTCTTCCCGAGGTGGGTCATAGACGATACGCTATGACCATGAGAGGTTTTGGAGAACAAGTCGCCGGGTCGCTGCTGCAGTCCGCACGACTACGGCTCGGAATGTCCCAAACGGCTTTCGCCGACCTGCTGGGGATCGCTCAACCGACGTTGTCGGCGTATGAGTCGGGTCGTCGTCAACCGACCGTACCCACTCTGTCGAGAATGTTGGCAAGCGCAGGAATGGAGCTTCGTTTGGAGCTCGCCTACCGGGATAACCATGACGCGGTGCTGGCCGGGTGGGAACGTACTCTGGACGCTGCAACCAAACAAAGGCTGCGGTCACAGGGCCATCGGCTGGCCGACGATGCTGCCTGAGTTCAACGACGAGCAGGTGGCCGCCGTCCGTCAGGTCCTCATCGATCATGGTATCTAGTTCGTGACCATTGGTGGCATGGCGGCTTATCGCCACGATGCCTCCTAGGCGACGATCGACGTCAATATGAGCCGATCCACGAGGCCAAGCCTCACCGTTGCTCCGCTTGAACTCGGTCCGCGGCTTCCCGTTGAACGAGATCCCGACGGGACGCGTCGAAGGGATCGACGCGAGAATGGTGGCGGTGTTCAGTCTGCGCGCAACGAAGAAGCTGCTCGACAGGGTGAAGCAGCCGATCATGCCTCCTGTGTCGGAGCCGACGACGGTGCTCGGGAACTGGTATGGCACCGTGCGTTTCTGGAAACCGCAGGTGGCTCTGCTGGTTAACGAGCGGACGCTGTTTCCGGTCTTGATGCCGCTTGCACCGGCCGCCACGCTCATGGAGCGGTTCCCCGACGGCTTGCGACAAACGCTGGAGGCACGCGGGATCGCGGCGGACCTCATTGAGTCTGAGGTGGCCGCGATGGTCGAAGGCCAGTACGCGAAGACGGCGAACCGGAGTGTGCTCGGGATCATGAACGAGTTCGGCTATCTGGCCGACTGGTTTCGAGATCACCGGAGCTCTACGGATCTGGTGACTCTCGCGCTCCGACTGTCGGAGACGCCGTGCGGCCCCTCTACCAACGCCACGGCAGCCCGGACCGAGAACTCGACGCTGCGGTCGCTGTGTGGCTGGATGCCAAGACGGAGTAAACGATCGCCGTCCACATGGCGTAGATTCCGACCCATGGCCCAGAGGCCCCCGACCGAAGACGATCGTCTCGAAGCAATCCGCCGTTTGTTGTCTGGACTTGCGGGCGGTGCCGACGTTCACGAACTGACTGCGTCTATCGCCGACCTCCACCCGAAGAACAACACCTTTCCGGGCGAGGTGTTCATGGGTCTCGCCGCCGATGCATTCGAGGTCGCCGGTGTGACACGGGATAGACCGATCGCGTACGAGGGCCTCCGTGAGACCCATCTACCCGAATGCGAGTTCCGCGGCCGCGAGAACCGCAAGGTCCAGTTTGCGATTCTGACCAGTGCAGCGGTGCGAGGCGGACTCGAGCCCGACCTGCTCGATGAGGTGGTGTGGTGGCAAAACGATGACTATTGGAGGTACGCCCTCTACGCCACCGTTGCGATGATTCGGGCATCGGCGGACCGTCAGGGCGTTTCGGTCGTACGTCTGGTCGAGCAACTCGCCGAACGCCACGGCGTTGCCCTGATCTGACAGGACCCACCGGCGGCTGAACCTCCCTAACGATGACGACGTTCGCGTTTCATTCGTGCGGATGACCTGCCCCGGCACGTGCGCCAAGCCTGGGCCGACTGGATCGACCGCCATCATGGCGTTTCGCGGCGAACGCTCAAATAGCCGGCGTCGGTGTCTTGAGTTGATGGTTGGAAGTCAAGGCACCCCGAGATGCTGCATGAGTTCTGTCAACATTCAGTCAACAAGAAGTTGAAAAACGACGGGAGACGACGCAAAGCAGTGAAAGGCAAATCGCCTGGTCAAAGGCTTTTTCTGAGCAAACTGCCGGGTAGCGAAATCGCCCCGAGCTTCCCTCGCACGGAAGAAGCTACCACTTCGGACCCGGCAAGATCGCCATGTATTTGAAGCGCTATCACGACCTTGAGATCAGCAAGTCGGGAGTGTGGCGCATCCTGCAACGACTCGATCTCAATCTGCTCCCCGCCTCACAGAAGCACAAGACCTACGAGAAGCGATGGAAGCGGTATGAGAAACCGCAGCCAGGACACGCAGTCCAGGTTGATGTCAAGTTCATCACCCCGATCGGTGGGGCCGGCAAGCGCTTCTACCAGTTCACCGCTATCGACGACTGCACTCGACCACGAGTGCTGCGCATCTACCCCCGCTGCAACCAGAAGACCGCCATTCAGTTCCTCGACTACCTCCTCGCCAAACTGCCCTTCCGGGTGGACGTGATCCAGACCGATAACGGCGGCGGGTTCGGTTCCCAGTTCCACTACCACGTGCTTGACCGGGGGATCAGACATGTCTACATCAAACCGGCCAGCCCAAGGTTGGATGGCAAGGTGGAACGATCTCATCGCATCGACGAAGAGGAGTTCTACCGGATGCTCGACGGAGTCGTCATCGACAGCACCCAAATCTTCAACGACAAGCTGCAAGAGTGGGAAGACTTTGAAGCTTCACCATCGATGTGGAGGACAGGAATGGGCCGTACGGATTCATCACCGGCTACCTCACCGGTGATCCATCTGATCCGGCCACGGTGGTGGATGGCATCCATGCTGGACTCGAAATGGGTCCATGCTGACTCGGTTGCAGACTGAAGGGGTGTGACTGATCAGCCTCTTTGCCCCCACCGGGCGGACGACGCCGGAGAGACAATTGTGGCGGAAGGGTGTGCGATGTCACGTTTTGTGGAGGTTGTGGTCGCTGATCCTGGTAGGTTTGCTGGTGGTTGCCGCTTGCACCAGTCGGGCGGAGCCGGGTGGGGAGACGACCGTTCCTTCGACCGCCGCTTCAAAGCGATCGAGGCGCTTCGAGCATGAGCGTCGAGTCGATCGAAACGAGCGTTCCCTCCCGGTTTCAGCCCACCTACCGACCAACTCACCGACGGCCGTCCCGGCGTGATAGTGCCCGGCCCCCCGCTCCGAGTTTTTCTAAATAGGAACACGTATAGGAGTACCTAGTGAAGATCGTCGGAGCTGTCCGCCCGCAGAAATCGCCAGAACAAGCTGGTGGTGCGGCCGACGGCCGGGTACGCCACCACGAAAAACCGGGGGATGGTCACCTGATGATGCCCGGTGTGGCTCTGTCCCTCCGTATCGGCGGCCCTCCTGCTGGGCGAACTGGGGCAGGAAGGCAAGAAGAGAGGGGTCCGCCCCGGAACGAGTCCCGTGCTGGCCCCTGCTCTTCCTGTGGCTTCCAGACTGGTGGAGGGCCTAACCGTGCCTTACCTTGCCAGGCCGAAGCCTCGGGTGAAGGGGGGAGACCCTCTCCTCGTATGGGAGCCATCTCAACCGTACCAAAGGTTCCGTCTGGCGAGAAGACCGGTAAATGTTGGGGGTCTAGCTGAGGTATCGGGGACGCCCACCCTCCTGGGACGGGCATAGAAAGTCACGCTTGCCCTTCGCCGCCCCACGCTCCCACCCGCAGGTCCTGACGAGCGGGTCAGAAATGGTTGGTTGCGGATACGAGTGCGCCCACCCGTGTTGGCGGGCGCACTGCGCTGTCTTGATTGTTTGTCTAGGGCAGGTAGCCGTCGGAGAGGGTCTTCAGGAAAGCGACGATGGCTGCTTCCTCGTCGGAGGTGAGACCCAGATCGCCAAGTTCATCCGTGTTGACGTTTTCGGCTACCTCGGGGGCAGGCCAGCAGCTCTGCGTCAAGGCGTCGGCCTCGGAGGTGAACAGATCGGCGCAGGTTGGTTTCACGTCACGGGTGTTGTAGAAGTGGACGATCCCCTCCAATGACTTGAAGTACCCGTTATGCCCGTAAGCCTTCACGATGCAGTCGGGATTATCAGGTTCTGCTTCACAGGAACCCTTCGCAACGTTCCGCAGAGTGGGAACCTTGTGCTTGCCGGCGTTGGCGTCTGCATATCCGGCATAATCCGAGCGACTGCCAAGGAATCCGCCGAGACCAAAGTCCACCCAGTCGAACCCATCTGGGTTCCAGACCGCATCTGCTGAGTAGAACGGGTTGTCGGGATTGCGGGGGACTCCCAGGTTGTCGAACGTGAAATCGGTGAACAGTGCTTCCTTTCCGGTACTCGGATGGCAGGCTTTGCAGCCCGCCTTGCCCTGGAAGAGCGCAAACCCCTTCTGCTCCTGTTTGGAGAGTTTGGCGTTGCCTCCCTTGCTGAGGTCGTACTCGGAGGTGAAAGCGTTGACTTCCGGCGACGCCTCATAGGCGGCGATCGATAGAGCTATCTGGTCGTAGGCTTGGTTCGACCTAACCCTGTCCTCGTCGGATAGCGTCACGGTTGTGTCTTCTGTCGCACAGACCGCTTCCACGTCGCCGGGCCAATTGATGGCACCCACCCCCGTACCCCACACCTCCTCAAAAGACACGGGATAGGAACCGGTGGACACCTGGTACACCACACACGCAGAATCCGGCAAGCCTTGCTCCAGCGGGTTGAGAAACGGCCCTTGGGCCTGATCGGCGGCTGGGTTACCAAGCCTCTCGCCGGTGGCTCGCCCGTCCCAGAAGTTACCGCCGATAAACGTCCCCTTCTTGTCCATGTGGAATATCGGACTTTGCGTGGCGTAGGCGACGCTGGGTGGTTTCCGGTTTCCGATCCGACCGGGGATCGAACCCTCATACACCGCCCCGGCAGCGTTGATGCTTTCGTCGGGTCCGGTCCAACCCACCTCCGGGCCGTGACACGAAGCGCACGACTGGTTCAGGTTGATCGACAGGTTGTTATCGAAGAAGATCGACTTACCCAACTGCTCCTCGTCAGTCAGGATCTCGTCTAGGGCGGAGACCGGACCGAACGATGCAATCAACAGCACCACCACAGCCGGAATCACCCACAGGAAGTATTTCTTCATAGCGTCCCCTTTCTCCCGAAAGTCCTCCCAGGATCTCTCCCCGCAGTATGTGGAAACCCCACCAGTCAATCCAGAGTCGAACGTCCCAAAGGACATTCCGAGGGGAAACGAACCGTGTCCACCGCACCGTCGTACCAGAACCGCCCTTCCAGCCACACGCCCCAGCGAGGAACCAAGTGCGGTCTCCCACGGTGTCGTTTCGCCAACAACCCCAACACCCGAGTGTGATCATCCTCAACCACCACCCTCAACCCGGGATGACGCAACGCCGCGATCGCCACCGACCGGGCATCGTTCGGGTCTTTCTTCTGGGACCTACCCGACCCCAGGACTCGCACCCGTGAGGCCATCATCGGGGGCACGTCCAGGACCCGCTCACCGGCCGCCACCAACTGCTGAGACAACAGATACCCCACTCCCCGGGCCGACTCCACCGCCCAACACCGATCGTCATACCCCGATACGCCCAGTCCCGCAGCACCATCGCCTGGTTGATCCACCAACACACACAATTCACAAGGTCACAAAGTGACTTTCGGCCCTATGGGTAAGTGTCAAAACGGCACAAGGTGAAGGGCAGGAATGGTGCTGGGGAAGGCACCATAAACCGAGAGTCGGTCACCCGCATGTCCGGCATGGGCGTGCCCCGAATCCAAAGAAGCTGAAACTGTGGATGGGGGCCAAATGGAGGCTGTTGGTGGCGGGCGGATCTGGAAGTTGATCCAAAGCGTGCCAGAGAGGAGGGAGAGCGATGAAGTACACGATCCGCACTGAGATCGATAGCGAGGTGGGCACTGGCACGGTGAAGGCCGTCCTGGCCGACAAGGGCTGGGAGGTCTATCGGATCGAGCCAGCCGCAACCGTATTCGAAGCGATCAAGGAGATGGTCGAGCGGAACTGCGGAGCGCTGCTTGTGATGCGTGACGACGATATTGTCGGCATCATCACCGAACGCGACTACCTGAGGAATGTCGCCTTGAAAGGCCGATCTTCAAAGACCACCGAGGTTTGGGAGATTATGGACAGTTCGGTGATCATCGTCGAATGCGACACCAACATCGACGAGGCCCTGGCGCTCATGACCGACCGGCGGATCCGCCACCTCCCGGTGGTCTCGAAGGGACGACTCGAAGGACTGATCTCGATAGGGGACCTGGTCAAATACAAGACCAAAGAGCAGGCCTTTCAGATCAACTATCTGAAGGAATACATCTCAGCCAGATAATCGACCAGGGCTGGGCATAGACCAGGTCATCACCTAGGCCCTCAACCCGCCCATACCGGCAATCCAGAGCGGTCACATCACCAGGTCGGTTTGAGCTGCGGTCCGCACCCGTTGTGCAGCTCAGGCTTCGCTTGGACCTTCTTCACCGAGGGCTCCCCGCTTACGCATCCCGTCAATGATCTTGTCGGCCATCTGGTCTACCTTGTCGCTTGGCACCTTGGCGTCAAGCTTGTTGTGGAGCTTGGTGCGGATCTCTGGTTCGGTGAGCCCTTGCCAATCAGCCTTCTGGGTTGAAACAAGCTTTACGGCCCCGGCAGCCAGTGCTGCAAACAACCCGAATTTGAAAAGACGTTTCATGCCACTGCCTCCTGACGATTGCTCTCACCCGGAATGTACTTGGTGCTGTCTGTATCGCAGAAATCGATGATCCGTTCGGTCGCGTCCTCCACCGAGTTCCCGCACGTCACGAGGAGCATCAGCAATGCTCCGCCGACCACTATCGGAGCTTTCATGACTCTCCTTGCGATTGTGTCGGTGTTGAGAACTGGTGCTGACCATTGGAGTGTGAAGTGGCGGTGGTGGCACGGATGCAGCCGGAACGGTGTAAAAGGTTGTGCGGGTTGGCCGGCCTGTCAGCCATAATCTCACCTTCAGGCCGGATCATCGACCGAGTCATCTCACTTTGCGTGGTTGACTGGTCACTAGATGGTAGGTTGTGACCATCATGGTCAAGCGGCTCATCCTTCTCACAAGTTGTGCCCTGTTGGCGGTTGTCGCGCTGGCGGCCGTTGCCGGTGCCGCCCTGAGACCGGGAGGTACGTTTGTTGACGACGACGAGACCTTTCATGAACCAAATATTGAGGCAATCGCAGCCGCAGGCATAACGAAGGGATGCGACCAGGATCGGTTCTGCCCCAACGACCCCGTAACCCGAGGACAAATGGCAGCATTCATCGGGAGAGCGCTCAACCTGCCGCCTGCGGCCGGGTCGCCTTTTACCGACTCGGCCGGCCTTTTCTTCGACGATATCAACCGTTTGGCGGCCGCCGGTATCACCCAAGGCTGCGCGCCCACCAAGTTCTGCCCCGACGACCCGGTAACCCGAGGACAAATGGCAGCATTTCTCCGGAGAGCGCTCAACCTGCCGCCTGCGGCCGGGTCGCCTTTTACCGACTCGGCCGGCCTTTTCTTCGACGATATCAACCGTTTGGCAGTCGCCGGTATCACCCAAGGCTGCGCGCCCACCAAGTTCTGCCCCGACGACTTGGTCACCCGAGGACAAATGGCAACCTTCCTCACCCGTGCCCTTGGCCTGGATCCGATCGTTCCCCCTCCCCGGCTGCTGCCGGTGGCGGGGAACCCTGGCGGGACCGCCCCGATCCCACCGGAGGCGCAAGCCTACGACGCGTCCAACCCGGACATCGTCATCGGCGACGGCACACCGGCCGGTTGCACCTCACCAGCGGTCGTCCAGGCAGTCGCCCGGGGAGGGGTGATCGTCTTTGATTGCGGACCCGACCCGATCACGATCGTGATGGAGGAAACGGCCAAGGTGCTCAACAACACTGGTCCTGAGATCGTCATCGATGGCGGAGGTTTGGTCACACTCTCGGGAGGTGGGGAGCGACGGATCCTCTACATGAACACCTGCGATCCCGACCAAGTGTGGACGACCTCGCATTGTCAGAATCAGGATCATCCCCGGCTCACGGTGCAGAACCTGACGTTCGTTGCTGGCAACACCAAGGGCACAACGCCCGACGGTGGAGGCGCGATCTGGGTACGAGGTGGCCGATTCAAGGTCGTGAATTCGAGGTTCTTCAACAACGTGTGTGACGACGTCGGCCCCGACGTCGGCGGAGCGGCCGTCAGGGTCTTCAGTCAGTACAACGGAGAGCCGGTCTACGTCGTGAACAGCACGTTCGGGGGCGCGCCCAACCTGGCCAATATCTGCTCCAACGGAGGAGGCATCAGCAGCATCGGCGTTTCATGGACCGTGATAAACAGCGTGTTCTCCCACAACGATGCTATTGGATACGGGGCGAATCCACAGCGAAGTGGAACTCCCGGAGGAGGAAGCGGCGGGGCCATCTATAACGACGGGAACACGTTCGCCCTGACGATCATCGATACGGTGATCGAAGACAATCATGCTCAGGAGGGCGGGGGAGCAGTGTTCTTCGTGAGCAACGACCGCTCCGGCAATCTCATCGTTCGCGACTCGACCCTGCGGCGCAATCCGAGCGACGGATTCGAGACGAATGGATTCCCCGGGATCTTCTACCTCGGGAGCGGGCCGATCCAGGTCTCCAATTCGACCATCGACTAGGCGCGCTCGTCTGCCTCGACCCCAGTATCCACGGTAAGAACCTATGGACCTCGTAGGCCGCACCAGCTCACGGGACTGGGACCTGTCCCGGTGGAGCTTCGGGGTGGCTAATCGAACCCGAACCAGCGCCGCAATGCCGATCGCCAGCCGGGGTTACTCGGCTCCCGGCGATGGTGCGAGCAACGCAACTGGCCGTCATCAGAAAGAGTTACCACCCCGCGGCATGCGACAGGTCCATCGACACAGGTGAGGGGCTTCGAGTCGGGGATGCGCTGCACCGTGAGGTGATCGCGTAGGCGGTGGGCGCTGCACCGGAGTGTCCCGTCTGAACGCCCAATGGCAGGGCCCTCGCAACCGTCTGGACCATCGATACAGGTTGGGAAGGTCAGCGAAGGTTGATAGGCCGCCAGGTGGGGTCTTGCTTGGAGCCGCTTTCCACATTCGCTGCAAATCTCAGCGTCACGATGGTGGGCGGCTCCGCAGCGAGGACAAAGGGGCATGGAGTTCCTTCTTCCCGTCAGAGCCCACTCTGGTCGCTGAGCCAGGCCTCGGCAAGCGGCGGTCCGTCTCCGATGTGAAGCGTTGCAGGAGATCCCGGATCACGGCCCAGTCCCCCCAACCGGGCCGATGACGGGCAGGATGAGACGCTGATCGCCACCGGGGCAGGTGTGCCCTCCCCTTTAGATCCGTGGCAACGTTGCCAGCGTGGATCCGTCGCATCCGGTCCAGGAGCTCTTCGCGGTCATCTTGCCGTCGTCGACGGCGTTGGGGAAACGCGTCTCGACGGGTTCGGGTTGGCAGCCATTAGTGGCGTTTTGACCAAGAATGAGGGCGTCTGGGCCGATGTTCTGCTTGGTCGACACCGCCGGTAAGGTCTCATTCATCATGCATTGGAAGTTGAACATCAGACTGCTCGTGGTCTCCCTGGTCGTGGCCACGTTTGCGTCCGCCTGTGCGGCGGCGCCGGCGTCCACCTCGTCAACCTCCACCACGACGACCACAATCGAAACGACCGCGCCGACAACAACCGACGCTGTGACCACGACCATCCCCCGGGACCCGACCCAGGCGGCATTAAGAGCTCAAATCGACGAACTCATCGGAACTACCGCAGAACTGCGCGAACTCGCCTTTCTCGAACCGCCCACCGTGACGATCGTGACGGATCAGGAGTTGGCAATCCGGGTGCGGGAGCAGATCGAGGAAGAACTCGACCCGACGGAGCTGGCCCGGGACACCGCCGTGCAGGTGCTCTTGGGGCTGATCGCGCCTGAATTGGATCTCCTCGATCTTTACACGGACTTGTACTCGGAACAAGTGGCCGGTTACTACGACGGCGAATTGGAAGAAATGGTCGTGCCGGCAGGTGTCGAGCTGAGTGCGCTCCAGAAGGTGACCCTGGTTCATGAACTGACGCACGCCCTCACGGACCAGCATTTCGGGTTCGATGAGCGGATCGAAGAACTCGACGCGGAGGATCGGTTCGATGAGCTGAGCGCGTTGCAGGCGGTGATCGAAGGCGACGCTTCCTTCACGGAGTTGCTCTACGTCACGGAGCTGTCCATGGAGGAGAAGATACAAATCGTCACCGATTCCCTCGATCAGGACACCACCGTGTTCGGCCAAACACCGAGGTTCATTCAGGAGCTGCTTCTCTTCCCCTACCTCGAAGGAGCAGACTTCGTGGAGGCCCTGTGGAGTAGCGAAACGGGATTTGACCTCGTGAATGCGGCGTACACGGATCCGCCCACGACCACAGAGCAGATCTATCACCCCGAGGCCTACCGCGCCGGTGAAGTAGGCAACGGGGTTGTGCTCCCCGACACCCCACTGGCCGGGTACGAGGTAGGGGAGGAAGCCGTGTGGGGAGAGGTCTCATTCCGGGTCATGTTGGAGCAAGGTTTGGGGGCCTCGACCGCCATCCAGGCTGCTTCCGGTTGGGGAGGTGACCGGTACCGGGTCATGTGGAACGGCGAGGAAGTGGTCTACGTGCTGGTCTATTTGGGAGACACATCGTCAGACGCGCTCGAGATGTACGACGCTCTGGTGGCCTATGCGGGCTCTGAGATGAAGGTCGGCGAGCCGGATACCACCGAGCAAGCCACCAGCTTCGTCGGGGATGTCTTTGCCCACGCTGCCCTGGACGGTGATCGGGTGCTCTTTATCGCCTCCTCCGATCCCGACGTCGGGCCGGAGATCGTGGCCGTCTTTTCGGACTTCTAAGGTGGCGGCATGACCGGCCGCCTCGTCGTCTGCGCGACACCGATCGGAAACCTTGGGGATGCCTCACCTCGTCTGGCGGAAGTGCTCCGCTCCGCGGATGTGGTGTACGCGGAGGACACCAGACGATCCCGCGTTCTCCTCACCGCCCTGGACATCGACCGGCCGCTCCGTTCGTACTTTGTCGGTAACGAGGAGCAGCGGTCTGAAGAATTGGCTGGTCACCTGGAGGCCGGTCAAACGGTGGCGCTGATCACCGACGCCGGCATGCCCTCGATCTCCGACCCGGGAGTGAGCGCCGTGAGCGGGGCGCGTCGAGTCGGAGCGGAGGTACAGGTCGTGCCGGGTCCCAGTGCCGTGACGGCCGCCCTGGCAGTGTCGGGATTCGACGCCCAACGTTTTGTGTTCGAAGGATTTCTGCCGCGGAAGGGTTCGGAGCGAAAAGACCGACTGGCCGCCCTTGCCTCCGAAGAGCGAACCATTGTGATGTTCAGCGCCACCCACCGGGTTGCCCGCGATCTCGCGGATCTCGCTTCGCAGCTGGGTACTGATCGGCCGGTGGCGGTGTGCCGGGAATTGACCAAACGGTATGAAGAAGTCCGCTGGGATACCCTGGCGGGGGCGGTCGAACACCTGGACGACCGGGGAACCAAGGGGGAGTACACCGTCGTGATCCAGGGGGGGCCGCAGGTGGTGATTTCGCTAGACGAATCCCTGGCCGAGGTGCTGCAACGTATCGAAGCCGGAGAGGTCCTGGCTGCCGCGGTACGGACGGTGGCTACTCTCAACAGGGTTGGGAGAAGGGTGCTCTACGAGGCAGCCCTGGACGCGACGAAAAAGCCCCTTGCCATGGACTGAAGAGAATCAATCTCAGGTCAGCTGTGCCTTGCAGCCGGCGCAGATGCCCTTGCCCTTGAACGAGCTCACGTCGTCGGTAGATCCGCAAAAAGTGCAGGTAGCCTCCAGCTTGCGGACAACGATGGCGTCTCCCTCTACGGCAATCCCCAGCTGATCACCTTCGCGAATGTTGAACAACCTGCGGGTCTCAGCGGGGATCACGATTCTCCCCAGGTCGTCGATCTTCCGGGCGATACCGGTGTCCATGCCACCTCCGTTGTAGGACGCCCGTCCAGTTACCCGGGTCCCTGTGTGGGTGCCTGGTTCTTCCAGAGCATACCGAAGCATTGCGTGCGTGTGGGGGGTGTTCTCAACGGCACCAACTACCCTCGCCTCATGTGGGTTGATTCACACTGCCATCTCCAATTGACCGACCAAGAACCAGCAGTCCTATTGGAGAGGGCACCCGATGTCGATTGGCTGGTTGTGCCGGGAATTGATTCGCCCTCCTCAATCGCCGCCATCGCACTCGCCGATCGATACCCCGATCGGATCGTGGCTGCGGCTGGTCTCCACCCTCACGAAGCGGACAAGTGGGCCGTTGAGCGGTCCTCAATCGTTGACCATGCGCACCGGGCCGTCGCCGTCGGGGAGATTGGTCTTGACTTCTATCGCAATCTGTCACCGCGCGACCAGCAATTGGAGGCGTTCACCGACCAACTCCAGCTTGCAGTTGAACTGGACAAGCCGGCGATTGTCCACTGTCGTGACGCCTTTCTCGAGATCTATGAGGTCATTGATTCGGCTGGGGTAGGGGAGCGCGTTGTCCTGCACTGTTGGACGGGCGGGTCACGCTGGACCCGGCGGTTTCTCGACCTCGGCGTGATGTTCTCGTTCGCCGGTCCGGTCGCCTTCGAGACGGGAGACACCATTCGGAGGGCAGCGGCCTTCGTGCCTCCGGAACGGGCCATGGTTGAGACCGACACACCGTATCTCTCGCCCCCTCCCTACCGTGGGGAGTCCAACGAGCCGGCCCGGGTTGCCTTGGTGGGGGCGGCGCTCGCCGGCGTCTGGGGCATGACCGAAGGCGAAGTCGCCCGGGTCACGGCCGCCAACGCTCGACGCGTGTTCCGACCATGACCCAAGGCAGGCGGGCAATACTGGAACTGCTGGAGCGATACGATCTGGTACCGCGCAAAGCCCTTGGTCAACATTTTCTGGCCGATCCGAACCTGGTCCGCAGGCTGGTGGGGCTGGCAGCCGCAGAAGCGGGAGGAAAGGTCGTCGAGGTTGGAGCCGGGACCGGCACGCTCACGAGAGCTCTGGGACGGGCCGGGTTCCAGGTAGTTGCCTACGAGGTCGATGAGCGTCTCCGACCGGTGCTGTCGGAAGTTCTCGACGGGCTCGCCAACATCGAGGTGCGTTTCGTCGACGCCCTCGCCGTGCTTCCCGCTGATCTCGGGGAGGGTCCGTGGACGTTGGTTGCCAACCTTCCCTACAATATTGGCACTCCACTCCTACTGAAGATGCTGACCGACGGGGCCAACGTTGACCGATTCGTGGTCATGGTCCAAAGAGAAGTGGCCGACCGACTGATGGCCGGACCAGGGACCCGTATTTATGGGATCCCATCGGTGGTGGCGGCTCTCCATGCGGACGTACGCCGGGAATTCACCGTCGGCCCACAGGTGTTCGTCCCTGCCCCGAAGGTCGACTCGGTGGTTGTCACCCTGCAGCGCCGGCCCGCGCCGCCCGTTGCCCCCCGCGCGATCGAGCTAGCTTCGGCTGCGTTCAATCAGCGCCGTAAGATGCTCCGACGTTCCCTGGTTGACGTGATTCCCTCTTTGACCGAGGTACTGGCGGCGGCAGGGATCGCCGGCGATATGAGAGCCGAACAGCTTTCGCCATCGGCCTATGTGGCCCTCGCCGAGAAAGAGGCATCACAGCATGGACGCTGAAGCGCTCCAGTTCGAAGCCCCCGCCAAAGTCAACCTGTCGCTGCGAGTCAAAGGGCTGGACGCCTCACGGATGCATCCCCTTCTTTCTCTGGTGCAATCGTTCGACCGCTGCGACCGGCTCAATGCGGCCCTGGCCGATGAGGACGAACTCGAAATCGGAGCAGGCGAGCTTTCTCCCGGGCGGGACAACCTGATCTGGCGCGCCATCGACGGGCTCCGAGCCGAAACCGGCAATCAGCGACCCTTCTCTTTTTCCCTTGACAAGCAGATACCGATCGCGGCGGGATTGGCCGGAGGAAGCGCGGACGCGGCTGCTGCCCTGGTGGCGGCCGCGACCCTACTGGATGTGTCCCGCTCGACGATCATGGAAGTGGCCGTCGGGGTGGGTGCAGACGTCCCCTTCTGTATCCAGGGTGGGTTCGCTTGGATGGAGGGCCACGGAGATCGCCTCACAGCCATCCGGCCGGCCCCGACCGACTATGCGATCGCAGTGGTGGTGCCGCCGTTTGCGCTCGAAACCGCGGCCGTCTACCGGCGTTGGGACGAGCTGGGCGAACCCTCCGGGGGAGCTGTTGAAGCCAGGCATCTGCCGCCTTCGCTCCGCCAATTCGGCCTCATCGCCAACGATTTGTATCCCGCCGCCCTCGACCTCCGGTCCGAGCTGGGCGACTGGCAAGCTGAGCTGGTCGACCGGTGGGAGCGCCCGGTCATGTTGTCCGGAAGCGGTCCGTCGCTCTTCGCCTACTTCGAGGACCGGGTCGACGCTGCGGAGGCAGCCGGCCTCGGTCCTGCCGAGGCCCGCGCCCGGTTCGCGACTTCACCGGTGCCCTTTGGTGCCCGGCTGATCGCAGAACCTGATTCCCAAGCGGTGGGCCGTTCGCATTAGACTCCTGCCCGGGCCGAGCCCCACCCGACGTCGTCGGTGGGGGGTGGTGTAATTGGCAGCACAACGGGTTTTGGTCCCGTCAGTAGGGGTTCGAGTCCTCTCCTCCCAGCCCATTTCCTAGGAGGAATGCTATGGCAGTGATGGCTGTGGTGCTCGCTGCGGGTGCGGGTACTCGCATGAAGTCCAACGCTCCCAAGATCTTGCACGACCTGGCCGGGCTTCCGCTTCTCCAATGGGTGCTCGATGCGATCGCTCCGATCCCTCTCGACGAAGTTGTGGTCGTGGTCGGACATGGGGCGGAAGAAGTTGAGAAGATTCTCCCCGTAGGCGTGGTTCCGCGTCTCCAGGACCAGCAGTTGGGGACCGGCCACGCTCTGCGAGCCGGTCTGACCGGCTCGCAGCTGGCCGGGCAGACCGTTTTGGTCCTCCCGGGTGATATGCCGCTCTTGGCCGGGTCGACCATCTCGGAGCTCTTGGCGGTTCACCGGGAGAGCAGCGCCGCTGCCACCGTATTGACGGCTGAAATTCAACCCAGCGACTTTGGGCGCATCCTTCGCAACAAGGCAGGCGATCTGGTCAGGATCGTCGAGGTGCGCGACGCTGATCCGGATGAGCTGGCAGTTCGGGAGGTCAACGGTGGCGTGTACGTCTTCAGCGGAGATCTTCTGGGGAAGGCCCTCGACGAACTCACCACCGAGAATGCGCAGGGTGAGTACTACCTGACCGATGTCATCGGTCTCTTGGCCGGGGCCGGCCACAAGGTTGGCACCCTTGTCACCGACCCGGTCGAATTGACCGGCGTCAATAGCCACCAGCAGTTGGCCGTCGCCGCCCATCTGGTCCGGCGCCGCATGAACGAGGAGTGGCTGTCCGAGGGTGTGTGGATGCAGGATCCGGATCGCGTGTACATCGGGGCCCGGGTGCGGCTCTCACCGGGCGTCCGTATCTATCCCGATGTGCATCTAGAGGGCACCACCGCGGTGGGCGAGGATTCAATCCTGGGCCCGGACGTCTACGCCCTCGACACGCGCATCGGAGTCGGCAGTCGGGTGTGGTACTCGGTGCTGCGCGGATCATCGGTAGGGGATGGTGCCGAGGTCGGCCCGTACGCTTCCCTGCGGCCCGGGTCTGTGCTCGAAGCACGCTCCAAATTGGGAACCTTCGTCGAGACGAAGAACACCCGATTGGGAGAAGGTGCCAAGGTTCCCCACCTTGCCTACATGGGCGATGCCGATATCGGTGCCGGGGCGAATGTTGGAGCGGGTTCGATTACCTGCAACTACGACGGGGTGTCGAAACATCACACAAAGATCGGTGCGCGCGCCTTCATCGGCTCGGACACGATGCTGGTTGCTCCCGTCACGATTGGCGACGACGCCTTCACAGGAGCTGGGTCGGTGATTACCCGGGATGTCTCTCCCGGCGCGCTGGCTGTGGAGCGCAACGAACAGAAAGAGATACGCGACTACGCTGCCCGCGTAGAGGCCCGCAAGAAGAAGAAACAAAAGGGTGAGTAACCCATGGAAGTAGTAGGCCGCAAACGCCTGATGCTGTTCTCCGGTAGCGCAAACCAGGCGCTGGCCGAAGAGGTAGCCGATTTGATGGGCGTGCGGCTCGGCGGACTCCAGCGGTCTGTCTTCGCAAACGGAGAGATCTACGTACGGCCGACAGAAAGTGTTCGGGGCGCCGACTGCTTCGTGATGCAAAGCCACAGTCACCCGATCAATTTCCACATCATGGAACAGTTGATCACCATCGATTCATTACACCGGGCATCTGCCAAGCGGATCACGGCCGTGATGCCGTACTACGGCTACTCGCGGGCCGACAAGAAGGTATCGCCCCGGGAAGCCATCTCGGCGCGGATGGTCGGGGATCTGTTCCTGGCAGCCGGCGCCGACCGGTTGGTGTCGGTTGATCTCCATACGGGCCAGATTCAAGGATTCGTCTCGAAACCGTTCGACCATCTCACTGCCCTGCCGATCTTCGTTGAGTACTTGCAGGATGTGATCGACGGGCCCGCCACGGTGGTGTCTCCGGACGCCGGGGGAGTGAAGCGGGCCGAGAAGTACGCACGCCACCTCGACGCCTATGTCGCCTTTGTCCATAAGCGACGCGAACCAGACCGGCACAACGTTTCGGCGGCCCTCACCGTGATCGGCAAAGTTTCCGGTCGCCACGCCATTATTGTCGACGACATGATCGACACCGGGGGTACTGTCGCGAATGCTGCCGAACTCCTGCGGAACAAGGGCGCGGAGAGCGTCCGAGTTGTGGCGACTCATGGGGTGTTGTCGCCCCCTGCCATCGACCGTCTCAAGAACGCCCCCATCGAGAAAGTCGTTATCACCAACACGCTGCCGATTCCGGAGGAAGCCCAGGGTTTCGACAAGCTCGAGGTTCTTTCCGTCGCCCCTATTGTTGCCGAAGCCCTGCAAGCCATCTTCATCGACAGTTCAGTCTCCGAGATCTTTCTCGGCGAAAACGTCTAGGCCTAGCTGCGTTCTGGCGTGAGACTCTTGCACCATCCGCAGGTTTCTCACGCAAGATCGGGTAGGGCCGCCTCGGCAAAGGCGGCCAAGGAAGGGAATCGCCAGTTCGGAGTGATCGATCCGGCGCGGGGCGGCGGGGTGGCACCGTATCCGTCCCGGTCGTGGCGCCGGTCGATCCACACCGTGGCCAGCCCTGCTCGCTTGGCAGGTTCGTGGTCGTGAAAAAGGCTCTGAGCGACGTGGAGGAGCCGGCCTTTGTCAACGCCCCAGGAGCGAATCTGGGCTAGCAACGCGTTGAAGTGAGGCTCTTGTGGCTTGTAGGCACCCACTTCGTCGGCGGTGATGGCGCGATCGAAAGTGACTCCAAGTCGGCGACGGCTCGCTCCAAACGAGGCCCGGTCGACGTTCGATACGATGACAAGGCGGTACCGTCGTTGTAGGCGAAGCAGGGCGGCGGTCGAATCGGCGAAGGCTGGCCAGTCGCCTACCGACGCCCCGAAGGTTCCCGCATCCACTTCGTCGACCTCCCCGCCCACCACTGCGCCTATGCGGCGCAGCGTTTCTGCGAGTACGGCCGGATACAAAGGGGCCGGACGGTCCCCCTGCTCGATGCGAGTTTCGAACGTAGCGAACAGGCGCAATAACTCGTCGTCGGTCGCCGTTACGCGGCGTCGGTCCGCCCAGCCTCGAAGTGCCGTCCGGATGCCCGCCTCCCAATCGATCAGCGTGCCGTAGCAATCGAAACTCAACACTTGGAACCGATCGAACTGATTCATGTGCTCAAGTGCTCCATCGTCCTCATTCAAGCTGACCACTATGGCTGGCGCCGCTCGACCCGTAGTTCGGTAGGTTCTGGAGCATGGACACGACGACCATCTCCCTCCACACCGGCCCTCAAAGACAGGCGGTGGACATCACTGCGCAGGCGGCACTGTTCGTCGATGGGCGTGGGGACGGGCTGTTGTCGCTGTTCGTTCCTCATGCGACCGCCGGTTTGGCCATCATGGAGACTGGAGCGGGAAGCGAACTGGACTTGATGGATGTACTCGATGAACTTCTGCCGCGAGACGATCGATGGCGGCATCGACATGGATCTCGAGGCCACGGGGCCGATCACGTGGTACCTGCCTTGGTGAGCCCCAGCGTGACTGTTCCCGTTGAAGGTGGGCGCCTGCTGCTGGGGACCTGGCAATCGATCGTTCTGGTGGACCCCAATACCGACAACGCTGAGCGCCAAATCAGGTTTAGCTGGATTCCTGGTTGACGTCTCCGGCCTCGACGATCGACCAATCGATGGTCGAAACCTCGAGCCGGTAGGCCAGTGGTGTCGGACGCCCGGCGGCATCAATGCCGAGAAATTCGACGTGAACTTCGAGTTCGTCGCCTTCAGCTTCTTCTGTGCTGATGGAGCGCACGATGACTGAGACGAAGGGGGCTTTGTCGAATTGTGTTGTGTTCGACTCCGTGAAGTGGGTGGTGAGGAAACCGGCGACGATGCTGCTGAGACGTTCATCGAGATCGGGAGTCCCGGGATAATTGCTGGCAGTCGGCAGAGGGTTTGCCACCAGCATGGGGAGCCCCTTCGCCCGGAGACCGGTAGGAGTCCGCTCAACACCGACTTCGTAGAAGGAAGTCCCGGCTGGGGCGTAGCCGCCTTCCTGCAAACCCAGTTGGGTGGCAGCCACCAGAACCGTCCACGAGTCTGTTCCGGCCGCCTCCACCGACCAGACGGCGGTTTGGGTGACGTACCAGGTGCCCGGCTCGAATCCGGTCAGATCAGGCGCGTAACCCAGAAAGGGGGCGAGAACGTCTTCAGCGCCCGCGCCCGCCTGGGTCAAGAGGGTTGCGACGTACATCTCAGCAAACCCACTCAGGCCGGCGTCCGGGAGGCTGGGACCAATCGTCCGACCGATCGGCAAACTCCCGATCAAGAAACCCCCGAGCACGAGGCTGAGTGCGACCCCGCCGACTACCACGACCCCCACCAGAGGCGGGCGGTTCCCGGCCGGCTCTGGCAACGCCGGGTGGGGGTCCACGTGCTGAGTGAGAGGAGAGGCGGGTGTTCTGGGGTAGTTGACAGCTTGCATCAGCTGGTAGGGAGCATCGCGATCACTTCTCCGGCGTAGATCAGATCGGCGTCGCGGGAGATGAGATTGGGCTCATTGTGCATGATGACCTTTCGCCAGTACGGGGCGATTTCCTCGTTGGTGGGGCGCCGGCCGAGAGCGTCCGTGAGATGGCGGCGGCACATGATCCATAGATTGTCGCCCGTCTGAACCGCCACCTCAGTTGGCCGGCCTTCATCCAAGGTGGCCGGATTCTTGTTGGGGAAGGCAGGGAGCGGCGGAGCGTTTGTATCGATTGAATCTTCAAATTCTCGAGGTTGTTCGGGCACCCGTCCCGAAATGCCGGGCGGGAGGAAGGCGCCGTCTGTGTCACTGACGATGATGACCGGGGGCGGTGGATCGGCTCGGACCGGAATGGCCGCCATTGTGGATGCAACCAGGATCGCTCCAAAAACCCGTTCGCTCACCCTCCGGATAGCGGGGAGGGTCATCCATTCGACCGAACCTATCAGCGCCGGGACGCGACTGGCCCGTGCCGCCAGGTAGAGCAGGGTGGAACCGGCCAGCCAGACCACGCAGCCGAGCGTGACGAGCCAGACGAATGCCGCGAGTGCATCATCGGTCGGGGTCACCCGGAGCCATGTCCCGAACTCGGACCAGCGGATCCGCAACCAGGAGCGGCGGCCGAGGGAGAGGAGCCAGACCAGCGCACCCGCCTCGAGCCCCACCACCATGGCCAGTTGGGTGATCTGCCGTGTTCGACTCATGATCGCATAGTTATGCCGTAAGCTGATGTTGTCAAGTCTTAACAAGTCTCAACAAATCTCTATTTTCTTTACACACTTTTAACTATGGTTCTATGGATTGGACCAGTCCACCTTTCCGTGGGTGGCAGAAAGGAGAAGATATGGCTGTATACGGAGGAGATCTGGCGCAGCTCGAGGGTCTGAGCAGTCAATTCCTCAGGGAGATCGACGCCGTGGATGGTCTCCAGAGCCGTATCGCGGGGGCTCTCGAGGGAACAGCCTGGACGGGCCCGGCGGCGGAACGCTTTCGGACACAGTGGAGCCAGGAGTTCGTTCCTGCACTGTTGCGACTGAAACAAGCCTTGTCCGAGGGTGCCTCCGTGGTCACCGATCGCCGCAAGGCGATTGAGATGGCCACGAGCTAAGAGACCGGAGCACTGCCCCTGACTACGACATAGACATCATGTCAGATAAAGCGGATTCCCTCGACCTACTGATCAATCAGCTTCTGGTTGAGGCGCACAGGCTCGATCGAGTCGTCGACTCCATCGAGCCTATTGCTGCACGGATACTCGGTGCGTGGCAGGGCCCGGCGGCGGATCGGCTCTTATCCGAACTCGGCGAGCGTCGCCGCGAGGTCGGCGCTCTTGCCACCACACTGCGAAGCTTGGCTGCGCAGCAGCTCGAGGAGGTCCGCCGGATTCGAATGGCGGAAGCTGCGGCTCTGACCTCGGTCGGCCCGGATCCGATCCCCGGGTTCGGTACGGTCTGACAGGAGATGACGTGCACCTCGTGTGGCGATCAGTTGACGGGGATCGGGACCTGGAAGTCGTACTCCCGCCGGGTGCGACCATGGGCGATTTGCTGGCGAACCTGACGGGACCGTCCGACGCCTCTGGCGCGTATGTCGACGGTGTTGCGATGCCAGCCAACCAACCGCTCAGCGCCACCGGACTCTGTGACGGTTCGGTGATCTCTCTGGAGGCGTCCGAGTTCTTTTCATCGACGCCGTGGGTGGCCGAAGTGCGCGTCCTCGGCGGGCTGCAGGCCGGTGGGCGGTGGCTGCTGGAAGCCGGTGAGTATCGGATCGGATCGGACCCTATCTGCGAGATCTGTCTTCCTGCCCCGGGAGTCCCTCCACACCATGGTGTGATCGGAGTCGACGCGACGGGAGAAGGGTTTTTCGAGGGCGTGGATAGCTCGCCGGTTTCGGCGAGCGGGGCAGCACCACTCAGCCGGACCAAGCTTGTCGCCGGTGCCCTGTTCCGAGTGGGGTCGACCGTCTGGGAGTTTGGTCCGGTGCGCGAGCTTGCCGGAGGCGTAGTTGCCAAACCTGATGCCGGGGTGTTCAACCGGCCGCCCCGAACTCAGCAGTCGCCGGACCCATTCGAAATAGAGCTACCCGAACGGCCGGCCGCTCCTTCGCCCCAGAGACGACCCGGTTGGGCCACTTTGCTCGTGCCGCTGATGATGGGGGGCCTTTTTGCCATTCTCTTCAGTCCGATGATGGCGGCCTTGGCCGTCCTTGCCCCGATGATGATGCTGGCTAATTGGTACGAGGATCGACGGCGCGTGCTAAAGGCACGGAGCGAAGGCGCGGCCGAGTTCGCTACGGCGCTGCAACGCTTTGGGCGAGATCTTCAGGCGGCCGGTGCCGCCCAGATCCGCCTCCTCAAGACGACCCTGACCGAAGCGCCTGACCTCGTATGGCGTGCGCTGGCAACCAGTCCCCGGTTGTGGGAACGCCGCCCTGGGCACTCCGATTTCATGCAGGTGTCGCTGGGGATAGCGACGGTTCCTTGGGAACCCAGATTGACGGGGCGGATCGACGATGAGGAGGTGGCCGCCGTCCTGGCTCGATATGCGCACCTCGAAGACGCGCCGATTGGGATAGATCTGACGGCCGGGGCCATCCTCGGCATGGCGGGTCTGCGGACTCACACGCTTGCTCTGGCGCGGTGGGTGGTGACGCAAGTGTCGGTCCATCAGGGTCCGGCCGACGCGAGAGTGGGGATCATCACCGATCATCCTCAGGATTGGGACTGGGCGAAATGGCTCCCGCACACCGCAACCGACCCGACATCGGGAAGGCGGCTGTTGGCCGCCACTCCTCACGATATCGACGAGGTGCTCGCCCATCTCGTCGGAGGTGGGTCGCCGGACGGAGCCCCGATGCCCCTCACGGTTTTGATGGTCGATGCCGAAACTCTCGACCCCCTTCCTCTATCTAGGTTGCGCGCCGTCCAGGCAGGCTCCGGTGCTCCTGTGGCGGGGGTGGTGATAGCGCCTTCATCTGAAAAGCTGCCGGGTCTGTGCAATATGGTCGTTGAGATCCCGGATTCCGGAGAAGCGGCCACCTGCCGGTTCCCGGCAGAGGGTCGAGCGGTCAACGATCTCCTGCCGATCGGCTTGCCGACCGAGATCGCCCTAGGCTGCTCCCGGGCCCTCGCACGACTCAAGGATCCTGAGATGGTGGAGGAGGCCGCTGATCTGCCGGATCTGGTAGCGCTGGCCACCCTCATGGGACCGGAGCCGTTCTCGGTCCAGGCTGTTCTGGATCGATGGGATTCCGCAGGTCCGGTTCCTCGACCGATCGGCCCGGTCGGTATGACCGACCGAGGGCCTCTGATGATCGACTTAGTGGCCGATGGACCGCACGGTCTGATCGCCGGTACGACCGGGTCCGGGAAGAGCGAGTTGCTCCGCAGTCTCATCTTGTCGCTGGCCGCGTCGGTCGGACCCGATCATCTCAACTTCTCGCTCATCGACTACAAGGGTGGTAGCGCCTTCGATGCTTGCGCCCGACTGCCTCATGTGGTTGGCGTCGTAACGGATCTCGACGCGCACCTTGGTCGTCGGGCTCTCATATGCCTCGATGCGGAGCTGAGGTACCGCGAAACCCGGCTGCGGGAAGCGGGATCGGTCGACCTGTCCGAGTTCCTGTCGACGAAGCCACGCGATCCGCTCCCCAGGTTGGTGGTAGTCATTGACGAGTTCGCCGCAATGGCTTCTGAGTTGCCCGGTTTCGTGCCGTCCCTCGTAGATATTGCTCAGCGGGGAAGAAGCCTGGGTGTGCATCTTCTGTTGGCGACCCAGCGTCCTGCCGGCGTCATCGGCGAGAGCATTCGGGCGAACACCAATTTGCGGGTCGCGCTGCGGGTTCATGACACGGCGGATTCGCTCGACGTGCTCGACGATCACGTAGCCGCCGTCATCCCTCGCGGCAAGGCAGGCCGTGCCTACGTGCGGATGGGTCCTGGCGAGCTGATTCCATTTCAGGCGGCATTGGTCAGTTTGAGCAACCGTCCGGGCGAGGCCGGTCCGGTTGTCGTGCGCCCCTTTGCGTTCGGGTGGGAGACCCAGGATGCTGCGGACGAGGAGGAGCGGAGTGAAAGTGGGCCGACCGATCTCGATCGGCTCGTCGACGCGATCACCTCCGCCGCCGGGCAAGCCGGAATCGTCCCGCCCCGGTCGCTCTGGCCTCCCGAGCTCCCAGAGCATCTGCCGTTCCCGGCCATCATGGACGCACCCGACGGCCCCGATCCATGGTGGGTGCCGCTTGGACTGATCGACGAACCGCATCGACAGCGTCAGTCGGTCTGGGGGTGGGAAGGCAGCAATCTCCTTGTCTACGGGACAGCGGGCAGCGGGCCCGCCGCGGCCCTGCTCACCTTGGGCAGCTCTCTTGCCGCGAAGTTTGAACCGGACCGACTGCATATCTACGCGCTGGATTTCGGCACCGGGACCCTCGCTCCCCTCGAGGAATTGCCGCAGGTGGGGAGCGTGATCAGTTCCGCTGATCGTGAGCGACAGGTTCGGTTGCTCCGGTACCTGCAGGAAGAAGTCGCGGTCCGTCGGGCAGCCGGTCCTGGTGATCGCCCAGCCGTGCTCTTCCTCCTCGACAATTACGGGGGGTTCGCGGCCGCGTTTGATCAACCGGCAGATCTCGGGTATCGCGATTCGTTGCGGCGAATCGTTGCCGATGGCCCTGGGGTCGGAGTGTTCGTCGTCATGAGCGCCGATCAGGCTGCTGCAGTTCCGACCAACCTTGCAGCCCTGATTCCTGAGAAGCTCGTCTTTCGGATGGCCGACCTCTTCGACTACCCCGCGCTCGGTCTATCCAACCGGGAGCTCCCGGATCTGCCAGACGGGCGAGCCATTCAAATCGGTAGCGGTCTGTTGATACAGATTGCGGAGGTCTCCAAGGCGGATATCGGCCGGATTGCGGCCCGGTCGGTCTGCGGCGGAGCGACGCCGTTGAGGATCGGGGTGCTCCCACGGCAGTCGGACGTGGCCGACGTGGTCGACGGCGCTTCGATACAAGACCGCGAGTGGTTCCTCCCCATCGGCATTGGGGACCATCGGCTCGAACCCATCGGTTGGCGTCTCGGGGAAAGCGATCACGCTCTGGTCGCCGGGCCGGCGCGGTCGGGCAAGAGCACTGCGCTGCTGGCTATCTCCGGGATTGTCGGCAATCATCGACCCGACGTGGTCATCACCGCAGTGGCGCCACGCCGTTCCCCGTTGTGGGAGGCCAGGGAGCTGGGCACGCTGGTCACTGATCCGGACGAATTGGAGCGCGCGATGCAAAGGATCCTCGACGATGCGTCGCCTCATCTGGTCCTCGTCGATGACGCCGACGACTTGAGCGACGCGAGCGGTGCGCTGCTGCGACTGATTCGTCGGCGACGCCCCAACGTTCGAGTGATTGGAGCGGGTCGAGCCGATGTGCTGCGATCCATGTACGGACACTGGACTCAGGAGTTGAGGCGAAGCCGCCACGGCATCGCGCTTCGCCCGCAAACCGACGTAGATGGTGAGTTGTGGCATACGGCTCTTCCCCGGCACGGGCCATCAGTTCGTATACCGGGCCGCGGCTACCTGATCACCGACGGCGCGGTCGAACTCGTACAAGTGGCGCAGCCGTAGGAGTTGCCAGTTTCCAGTTCCCAGTTTCCAGCCAGGTTCTTGGGCGGGGTACTGGATACTGGGTACTGGGTACTGGGTACTGGGTACTATTGCTCTCGTTGTCACACAAGGAGAGAATGTGCGCGTGCGAATCGGAATCGGTGATACGTCCCGGGAGATCGAGCTGGACGTTGGCGATGCAGACGCCCTCATTGCCGAGATCGAGGATGCGTTCGACGGGGATACCGCCATTCTGTGGTTCACCGATGTAGGGGATCGGCGCATCGGCGTACCGGTGTCGCGCATCGCCTACGTCGAATTGGAACCAGAGCAGCGGGTATCGGTCGGCTTCACGCCGTCGTGACGTCGGCTAGAGATTGGTCTCGGATCAGACGGCGCGACGCCGGCGTTCGGCGAGCCACCGCTTGCGGAGACGTCGCCGCTCATCCTCAGCGTATCCGCCCCACACTCCGGCCTCTTGGTTGGACTCGAGGGCGTACTGGAGGCAGTCATCCTGAACCGAACACTGCGTACAAATCGCCTTAGCGGCCGAGATGTGATCGAGGGCAAGCCCGGTAGTACCGACGGGAAAAAACAAGGACGGTTCTGAGTCGCGACACGCGGACAACTGCCGCCATTCTGTCATGGTTAGCACGAAAGACCCCTACAAAAGGTGAAGATTGTGATTTGCTTCACAAACGTTAATGGCCGCGAGGGCGGTAGGCAAGGGTTATTTTCTTGACGGATATGAACACGATAAATGTTTCATCGACGATGATCGCCGGACACCGTGGCCTGCCCCTCGCCTTCCCGGATAACACCAAGGAGGGCATCCTGGCCGCCGTCACCGTTTGTGACATGGTCGAATTCGACGTGCGCCGGACGCGGGATGGGGTTGCCGTGCTCTCCCATGACGCGCACGTCGGCGGGCGCGCCATCATCGAAACGGACTGGGCCGTATTGGCAGAGGTGGACGTCGGTGGTGGGCTCCATCCCGCCCGGCTCGATGATGTGCTGCAAGCGGCCGGCGAGTTCCCATTCAACTTCGAGATCAAGAATTCTCCCGCGGACCCGGACTTCGACGAGACGTTTGTGTTTGCTCTCCAAGCAGCCGGTCGAGCTTCAGCCCGTGACGTGGTGACGAGCTTCCACTGGCCGACCGTCGACGCCGTGCGTGGCGAGTTTCCGACCTTGTCAACCGGGCTATTAGTTGATCCGGGTGGATCGCTCGAAGAGGCCGCCGCCTGGGCAACAACCGCTGGTCATCAGGTGATTGCCCCGCACTGGTCATTGCTGGGTGATCAACCGGCCGCCCGGACCACGGCCCTGGCCAAGGCAGGACTGCGGGTCTTCGTATGGACTGTGAATGATGATTACATTGCCCGACGCCTGGCAGCAGGCGGGGCGGCCGCGATCATCACTGATGATCCGATCAGGATGGGTGCGGCGCTACGGGGGGAGGAAACACGATGAGCATCAAGGATGAGCTGGTTGCGGAACTGCATGACGCCATGCGGTCGGGTGACCGCCGTCGCCGAGAGGTGGTTCGCGAGATCGAAACCCAGGTGTCCCGGAAGCGGGCCGAGGCCGGCTTCGTTGGACAGGTCGACGATGATCTATACGTCGAGATCATGGGCAATTTCGCCAAGAAGATGGATAAGGCAGCAAATGAGTACGAGGGCCTCGGTGAGCGCGGGGCCGACATGGCAGCCAAGCTACGGTGGGAGGTGGACTACTTGGCCCGGTGGCTGCCGACCAAGCTTTCCGAGGTGGAGACCCGCAAGGTGGTGCGGGAAGCCATCGCCGAGTTGGAAGCCGACGACCCGAAGATGGCGGGATTCGTGGTCGGTCACTTGATGAAGTCCATGGGCAAGGACCTCGACGGCGGCCTCGTCAACCGGGTCGTTCGCGAAGAACTCGAAAGCGGGTGACGAGCCCCCGCTACGAGCCGATGTTGGCCACTCCGTGGTCTACGCCTTTCTCCGATCCGGGATGGCTGTTTGAAGTGAAATGGGACGGGGTACGGGCGATACTCCATTGGGACGGTATCTCTGTCACCGTGCGGTCCCGGCATGGTCGTGACATGACGGCCGGCTACCCCGAATTGAGCGGGTTTTCCCGCCGTGGTGCATGTGTTCTCGATGGGGAGATCGTCGCTTTCGATGAAGTGGGCCGGCCTTCCTTCCCGGCTCTCCAGAAGCGAATGAATATCGCCGGAGGGATGCGGGCTGTTGACGCCGCGCAGACCAATCCGGTCTCATATGTCGTATTCGATCTCCTCTTTGATACCGAAGACATCACCCGTCGACCGATCGAAGAGCGATTGGAACGTCTCAACGCCATCGAACTGCCTGCTCCGCTGGTGAGCTCCGAGGTGATTGAGACAGAGGGCGAGGCCCTGTACGCAGCCGTGGCCGAGAGAGGACTCGAAGGTATTGTGGCCAAACGGCGCGGCTCGAGGTACCGGCCTGGTGTACGGTCGCCGGACTGGCGCAAGGTTCCCCATCTTCGGATGGTCCGGGCGGTGGTGGGGGGATTCACGGTGGGTGAAGGCGGCCGGAGCAGAACCTTTGGATCGCTCGTGCTCGGCCTCTGGGAAGGTAAACACCTACTGTGGATCGGGTCGGTCGGGACTGGTTTTGACGACGCAGCCCTGGTCGCTATTCGCGCGGCGCTGGATGAGATGACCGTTGGGGATAGCCCTTTTCGGTCCTACTCCGATCTCCCTGCTGGTACAACATGGGTGGATCCTCAACTCGTGGCCAGGGTCGAGTTCAAGCAGTGGACGAAGGCCGGTCGTTTGCGCGCCCCATCGTTCAAAGGGTTCACGTCAGATCCGGCCGAAGCGATCACCTGGGAGGCAGAAGGACCCGGGCAATAGTCGTCAATCGCTGAGAATCGACAACTGACGACTGAGAACTGAATGCTGAATCCTCAGCTGGCTGCTTTTCGTTCTTTGGTTGCCTCGACGCTCGCTTTGAGTGCCTCGAGGAGGTCGACAACTTTGGTCGGCTCGGGCGTCTCCGGGCTGACGATCTCTTCACCCTCGATCTTCCTACGAGCGAGTTCTTCGATGGCTCCCCGAGATGGGTCCTGATAAGCCTCGGTATCGAATGGCGAGGTGAGGTTGTCGATGATCGTCTCGGCCATCTTCAATTCCTCGTCTCGCACTTCGATTTCGGTCTCGAGTTCTTCAAAGGAAGGAGCCCGGATCTCGTCCGGCCAGAACATCGTTTCCAGGATGAGCACGTTCTCGTCGGCCCGCAGGGTGGCGAGGTATTCTTTCTCGCGTAGGGCGAATTTGGCGATCCCCACCCGGTCCTTTGCTTTGAGCGCCTGTAGCAGGATTCGATAGGCCTTCACGCCGGTCTGCTCGGGCACCAGGTAGTAGGACGAACGATAGAAGATCGGATCAATCTCCTGTGTCTCGACGAACTGAACGACATCGACGATTCTGGAGCCGCCCCGGGAAGTGGCCGCTTCGAGCTCTTCATCGGTGAAGACCACGTACCGGCCCTTCTCCACCTCGTACCCGCGGACGATGTCGTCCCAGCTGACTTCTTGGCCATCGGCCTCCGCTACCCGCTTGTATTTGATAGCGCTGCTGTCTTCCGAGCGCAGCATCTTGAACTTCGGCGTCTTGTTTTCCGTTGCGGTGAATAGCGCAACCGGAATCGAAACCAGCCCGAAGCTGATGGCACCCTTCCAGATCGATCTAGCCATGGGGAACAAGTTATCAGTAATCAGCAATCAGTGGTCAGAGAGTTTGGGCTTTGTTGGCGGGTACCGCCCCCCTCCGTCGAGCTTTGCTCGTCAGGGGGAGGGTGGGCGCACGGAGTGCGCCTTTGCGCCCTCGGCAGGATTCGAACCTGCGCACCCGGCTCCGGAGGCCGGTGCTCTATCCCCTGAGCTACGAGGGCGTGAGTAGTGCGACCTACACAGCACTTGGCCGGCGGAGTGTACCAAAGGCGGGGCCGGCTCTTTCTGCCGGTCCCGGCATTCGGCCGACCGGAGAGACTCATGGAACGTCGACTGGGACCCGTCCTGCCCTTACAATCGTCCGGCAGCGAAGAAGGAACGAGATGAAAGTCGGCATAGGCATTCTCGGCGGGGGCACCGTTGGTGGGGCCCTTCTTCAGTACTTGATAAACGAACAGGCGGCCATTGTTGCCAAGACCGGCCTCGAGCTCGAGGTGCGGCGAGTAGCAGTTCGGTCCCTCTCCAAGACACGGGCATTCCCGATTCCGGTGGAGATCATCACCGATCGGCCGGAGCAGCTGATCGACGATCCATCCATCGATCTGGTGGTTGAGTTGATGGGAGGGCTGGAACCGGCCGGCGACCTGGTAATGCGAGCCCTTCAGGCAGGCAAGCCGGTGGTAACGGCCAACAAGGAACTGGTAGCGGCTCGCGGAGCGGAGCTGATCCAGCGCGCCGAAGAGAAAGGCGTATCGCTTCTTTTCGAGGCGGCCGTCGGGGGTGGCATACCGATTATTCGGCCACTCTCGGAGTCGCTGGCCGGGGAGCGAATCACCAGAGTGCTCGGCATCGTCAATGGCACCACGAATTACATCCTGACCCGCATGTCCGAAGACGACCTCGGGTTTGACGAAGCCGTCGAGGAGGCGCAGGCCCTCGGCTATGCCGAAGCGGATCCGACCGCCGACGTCTCCGGCGCCGACGCGGCCGCCAAGACCGCCATTCTTGCCAGCCTGGCTTTCGGAACCTGGGTCTCCGTCGATGCGGTCTACCGGGAGGGCATTGAATCGATTGAACCGATCGATCTTCGGTTTGCGGCCACGCTCGGCTACATACCGAAATTGCTGGCCATTGGCGTTGAGACACCAACCGGAGTCAGTGCCCGGGTCCATCCAGCCCTGGTGCCTCTCGATCATCCGCTGGCGTCGGTGCGCGGTGCCAACAACGCAGTGTTCATTGAAGGTCCGCAAGTGGGGCAACTGCTTTTCATGGGGCCCGGTGCCGGTGGTGGACCGACTGCAACCGCCGTGCTCGGCGACATCATCGATGCTGCCCGGGAACTTCTAGCGCACGCCCAGGTTGCTCCTCGGATCCGGTTTGCTCCCGGAAGGCTGCGGGACTTCGGGGAGATCGAAACGAAATGGTACGTCCGGCTGGAGGTGGCGGACGCCCCGGGTGTGCTGGCCCTGGTAGCGGGTACTTTCGGGGAATTCGGCGTGAGCATCAAGTCGGTATGGCAGGAGGGTCGGGGCGAGGACGCAACACTGCTCCTGATCACCCATGATGCCCTCGAAGCCAACCAGCGGGCCGCGGTGGCGGCACTGCGGTCTCTCGACGTGGTGACGGAAGTCGCGGCCACGATCCGGGTCCAGAGCGATGAGCCGTGAGCCGATGAGCTACGTGTCGACGAGGGGGGTAGCGCCGGCGCTCGGATTCGAGGACGTTATGCTCACCGGCCTGGCTCCGGACGGTGGCTTGTATGTCCCGGACGCCTGGCCTGAGTTCACCGGCTCGGAGATTGCTGGGCTGCGCGACCTATCCTATCCGACCCTTGTGGCCGCCATTTCGGCGCCATTCATGGACGGGGCAGTAGCCGATCTATCCGGTATCGCCGAGGAAGCCTACGCTCCGTTCGAACGGTTGGTTCCGCTCACCGAGCTGGGGCATGGGCTCTGGTTGCTCGAGCTCTTCTGGGGCCCGACCCTGGCCTTCAAGGACTATGCTCTGCAGCTGCTCGGCCGGCTGCTCGACGCAAGTCTCGCGGCCCGCGACAGCCGGGCGCTTCTGCTCGGGGCAACGTCGGGAGATACCGGATCAGCGGCCATCGAGGCGTGCCGCGACCGATCTCGCCTCGACATCGTGGTTCTGCATCCCCATGGTCGGGTGTCCGATGTGCAACGGCGGCAAATGACCACGGTTGCGGCTGCCAACGTGCATAACGTTGCAGTGCGCGGCACCTTTGATGACTGTCAGCGCCTGGTGAAGGCGATGCTGGCCGATTCGGCCCTGCGCCGCGATCTTGGTGTGACCTCTGTCAATTCGATCAATTGGGTCCGGATCATGGCGCAGGTCGCCTACTACTTCGCCGCCGCTCTGGCATTGGGCGCCCCCGAGCGGGAGGTGTCGTTCGCGGTGCCGACCGGCAATTTCGGCAACGTGTTCGCCGCCTACGTGGCGCGTCAGATGGGGCTGCCGATCCGCCGGCTCATCATCGGCACCAATCGGAATAACGTGGTTGCCCGGTTTGCCGAAACCGGTCGGTTGTCGGTCGAAACGGTGGTGCCGACCATCACGCCGGCGATGGACATCCAGGTGCCGAGCAATCTGGAGCGCCTGTTGTTCGATGTGCACGATCAGGATGGCGAGGCCATCCGGCGTCTGATGAGCGAATTCGCCGAGCACGGGCAGCTCGACCTCGACCCGGCTCGTCTCCGGCAACTTCAAACGTTCGTCACCGGACGTTGGTTCGACGAACCGGCTATCCGCCAAACAATGGCCGATGTGTTCCGGGAGAACGCGCTGCTCATCGACCCTCATTCGGCGGTCGGTATTGCCGCAGCCCGGGCGACCGAACGGGAGCCAGACATCCCCGTTGTCTGCGTAGGTACCGCCCACCCCGCCAAGTTCCCCGACGCGGTCGAAGCGGCGACGGGCGTTCATCCTCCGCTTCCGGAGCACCTTGCGGATCTGATGGAGCGGAAGGAGATTATGACCGTCCTCCCTCCTGATCGCTCTGCCATCGAAGCATTTGTTCACGGGATATCCCGATAGGGCTTGGAACATTGTCGAAGAGGCCGTAGTATGTCTCCGTACCCGAACACTGCGCTTCTAGACGCGTAGCGAGGGTCGACCCCACACCCAGTAGCGACGCTTGCGTCGTCCTGGATGGTGAGGTACTGAACCCCTTAGCTCCTGCTCTCCCATTCAGACCAGGGTCGAGCGCTCAGGGCTCGAGGGAATCCAAAGGCTGCGGCACTGCTCGCTAGATCGAGCCACCCGTCGGAAAGGACCATATGACCAGCAGATCCGAACTCCAGGGGAAGCCCATCAAGGACCTCCGTGAGGTCGCTGCATCAGTCGGGGTGGAGCCCAATGGGCTCCAGAAGGCCAAGCTCATCGAGGCAATCCTCGGTTCTGCCGACTTCGTTGTCAGCGATGAACCGGCGTCGATCGATCTGCCTGCAGCCGTTCCGACCGTTTCAGCAGACGCTGAAGAGGCCGAAGTGGTTTCGGACGAAGCAGCTCCGGAAGGTGCGGAAGCATCCGACGGCGCTGACGAGGCGGATGAGCCGTCGCCCAGAGGCGATGAAGAGCCCTTGAGCGGTGGTGAAGAGCCGGCGAGGGGTGGTGACGAGCAACGGGGTGAATGGCAGGACCGGCCCCGCTTTCAGGAGGACGGACAGAACCGCAATCGAAACCGACGGCGCCGGCGTGGTGGTGGCGTAGGCCCGTCGGAACAGATCCCCGAAGGAGACCTCGAGGAACGTCAGGGAATCTTGGACATTCTTCCCGAGGGATACGGATTCTTGCGGGTCACGGGCTACTTGCCAGGCGACAAAGATGTGTACGTCTCGGCCAGTCAGGTGCGGAAGTTCGGTCTCAGGAAAGGCGATCTGGTCAGCGGACCGATTCGCCCCCCGCGGAGCCAGGAGAAGTTCCCTGCCCTCACCCGCATTGAAAGCATCAACTTGATGTCCGCGGAGGAGGGGAGGAACCGGCCTCGCTTTGAAAAGCTGACGCCGCTTTTTCCCGACATGCGACTCCGGCTCGAGGTTGAGGGCGAGGCCGACCAGGAGCTCGTCAGGATCATCGACCTCATCGCGCCGATCGGCAAGGGCCAGCGCGGTTTGATCGTTTCTCCGCCCAAAGCCGGCAAGACGACCGTTCTGAAGTCAATTGCCCACTCGATCACCGCCAACAACCCGGAGTGCTACCTGATGGTGGTCCTCGTCGATGAGCGGCCCGAGGAAGTCACGGACATGCAACGTTCGGTCAAGGGCGAGGTCGTCTACTCGACGTTCGATAGACCCGCCGAGGAACATACCCAGGTCTCCGAGCTCGCGCTGGAGCGAGCGAAGCGGCTGGTTGAGACGGGCACCGACGTGGTGATCTTGCTCGACTCGATCACCCGGCTCGCCCGGGCTCACAACCTGGCCACCCCCGCCAGCGGCCGGATCCTGTCCGGTGGTGTCGATTCGACTGCCTTATACCCACCGAAGCGGTTCTTCGGTGCGGCTCGCAACATTGAGGAAGGCGGCAGCCTCACCATTATGGGTACGGCGCTCGTGGAGACCGGTTCCCGCATGGACGAGGTGATCTTCGAAGAATTCAAGGGCACAGGCAACATGGAGTTACGGCTCGACCGTGGGTTGGCCGATCGCCGGATCTACCCGGCCGTCGATATCAGCCAGTCGGGAACAAGAAAAGAAGAGCTGCTGTTTGATCCTTCGGAACTGGCCCAGGTGTGGAAGCTGAGGCGAGTGTTGCTGGCCCTCGAACCGGGCGCAGCCCTCGAACTGCTGATCGATCGGCTCAAGACCTCCAAATCAAATGGAGAGTTCTTGGCCGAGATCGCCAAGAGCACCGGGTAAGCGCCATACTGCGGAAGACGAAGGAGATAGGCAGTGAAAGCAGGAATTCATCCCGATTACATCGATACCACGGTCACGTGTTCGTGTGGTAACACCTTCACGACCCGGTCGACCGAGGCCGAGCTTCATGTCGAGTTGTGCAACGAATGCCACCCGTTCTTCACCGGCAAGCAGAAACTCGTCGACACCGGGGGCCGCGTCGAACGATTCCAGAAGCGTTACGGTCGCAAGAGTTTCACCGGCGAAACCAAAACCGACGCCTAAAGAGGCCGGTTCGTTGAGGGCTCGTCGGCCGTCACCGGAAGCGAGGAGGAGTCGGTGAGTCGCGCCCCAAATTCCAGCGTCGGCGGCCAAGCCGTCATCGAAGGCGTGATGATGCGCGCCCCGGCAGCCTGGGCGGTTGCCGTACGCAGGCCCGACGGAGCGATCGAAGCGGTCACGCATGAGCTTCCCAGATTGTCGTCACGCTCGCGACTTGCTCGGATTCCCTTCATTCGCGGCGTCATGGTGCTTGGCGAGTCGCTCACGCTCGGATTCCGGTCGCTCTCCTGGTCGGCCCAGAAGGCTGTCGGAGAGGACGAAGAACCGCTGACCACCAAGCAGATGGCGATCTCAATGACCATCGCCCTCGTAGCCTTTGCGGCCCTGTTCATTCTCCTTCCCCTCGGAGCCGCATCGCTTCTCGAGCCTTACCTCGGTGGATCGAAATTCCTCTTCAATCTCGTCGACGGTGCGGTACGCGCGTTGCTGTTCGTTGGTTACGTCTGGGCGATCGGGCGATCCAAGGAGATTCGCCGGGTGTTCCAATACCACGGCGCCGAGCACAAGACCATTCATGCGTACGAGGCCGGCGATCCGCTTTCGATCGACCGCATCCAGCAGTACCCACCCCAACATCCACGCTGCGGCACGAGCTTCCTGATGATCGTCGTCATCGGGTCGCTCATCGTGTTCACCCTCATCGGCAGGCCTTCCTGGCCGATTCTCGTTGCGAGCCGGGTCATTCTGATTCCCGTCATCGCCGGAGCCGCCTATGAGGTCCTCAAATTCTCAGGGGCCCACGGAGGAGAGTTGATCGGCCGGATTCTGGCTGCGCCCGGCCTCTGGTTGCAGCGGCTCACCACCGGCGAACCGGACGACGATCAAGTGGAGGTCGCAGTAGCCAGCCTGTTGGCCGCCCTCGAGCCGGATGCGGTCGATGAAGTGAAAGGACGAGGGCCGGTTAATCCGGCCGCCCTCGCAGCGCTGGCGGAAATGATCGGCGAGTAATGGACCCTGGGTTCCAGGGGCGCCTCAAGGAGATCGAGGCAGCCTTTGATGAGACTGAACGACGATTGTCCGACCAGGATGTTCTGGCGGATCAGACCCGCTACACAGAGCTGACCAAACGTCATGCCGAACTGCGCCCGGTGGTCGAGGGTCTCCACGCTCACCAGGAAGCATTGCAGGAAGCCCGTGAAGCTGAAGAGCTGGCCGAGGTGGAGACCGATCCGGACATGGCCGCCGATCTGCGGGCTATGGCCCAGGAGCGTCGACGGGAAGCGGAGCGTATCGAGGATGACCTTCGGCGCAGCCTCATACCCAGAGACCCAAACGACCACAAAGACGTTATCGTCGAAATCCGATCTGCAGCCGGGGGTGACGAGGCGGCTATCTGGGCGGGCGATCTCCTCGGGATGTATCGGGCGTTTGCCGAACGACAGGGATTCAAGACCGAGATTCTCGAGTCGTCGCCTTCGGAAACCGGCGGCGTGAAGGAGGTCATCTTCTCCGTGAAGGGCAAGGGCGCCTACTCGCGGCTCAAGTACGAAGCCGGCGTGCATAGGGTGCAGCGAGTACCGAAGACCGAATCGCAAGGTCGGATCCATACCTCCACGAGCACGGTGGCGGTCTTGCCGGAGGCTGAGGAGGTTGAGGTCGACCTGGACCCCAATGACGTACGAGTTGATGTGTATCGCTCGAGCGGACCGGGTGGTCAGTCCGTCAACACAACCGACTCGGCCGTCCGTCTCACCCACGAACCGACCGGGCTGGTGGTTAGTTGTCAGGACGAGAAGTCCCAGCTGCAGAATAAGGAGAAGGCTTTCCGCATCTTGCGCGCCCGGCTTTACCAGATGCAGCTGGAGGAGCACCTGGGAGAGATCGCCGACGCCCGCCGGTCGCAAGTCGGCACCGGGGGGCGATCCGAGAAGATCCGCACCTACAACTTCAAAGAGAACCGGGTTACCGACCATCGCATCGGGAAGACCATCAAACAGCTTCCCGAGATCCTGGCCGGCGACCTCGATGGGTTCATCGATGCATTGACGGCCGAGGAAGAGTCCCGGAAGCTGCTCGAAGGCGACTGAGCCGGGGCGGTGAGCTCGGGGCCGACCGGCTCGGGTGGCCTCCCTCACGGCACGTGGGGGAGCCCACCTTGTGGAACACGGCGAACCGGCACCCGAATCGCGTAACCGGCACCCTCGAGCAGAAGGAGAGCCCGCAAACGGGCGCCCAATAACTGGAACCGGAAAGCACCAGAGGCCTGGCAGAATGACCCCATGACCGTCATCAGCCAACTCCTGAATGAACCGGGAGTACCGCCCCATGAAGCGAAGCGCCTGTTGACTGTGGCCACGGGTCGGTCGCTTCGCGAGCTCCTCGCTGATGACGAGGTTGGAACCGAAGAAGCGCAACGCTACCTGGGTCTGGTCCGGCAGCGGCTGGCCGGGGTCCCGCTTCAGCATCTCGAAGGAACGGTCCAGTTTGGTCCGGTCGAACTGCGAACCGACGGGCGAGCCCTGGTGCCCCGGCCGGAGACGGAACGCCTGTGGGAGCAGGCTGTTGACGCCCTCGGCGAAGCCGGGCCCGGCACGGTCATCGTCGACCTCTGCACGGGGAGCGGCAATCTCGCTCTCGCCTTGAAGCACCGGTTCCCGCCAGCCGGGGTGTATGCGACCGACCTGTCGGCCGGGGCGATCGCTCTCGCTGAAGAGAATTCCCGTGCTCTCGGTCTGGACGTGACCTTCCTCCAGGGAGATCTCTTCGCTCCTTTGCCCGCCGGGCTGTATGAGAGGGTGGACTTGCTGGTAGCCAATCCGCCCTATGTGGCCGATTCCGAGTTTGGTGGCCTCCCCATCGATGTACGAGACCACGATCCGCGCCAGGCGCTGGTGGCCGGGCCGCGCGGCGATGAGGTGCTGGAGCGGATCGCCCAGGATGCCTACTGGTGGATGGGCACGGGAGGATGGTTGTTCTGCGAGATCGGTGAGACCCAGTCAGAGCGAGCCCTTGGACTCTTTGGGTCATACCTCGACGTCGAGGTACGGTCTGATCTCGCCGGGCGCCCCCGCATTCTGGTCGGTCGCAAAGGCGGGCGCTGCTGCGTCTAGGCCGACCGGGTTGCAGAAGTCGGCTTCTTGGGGGAACCTGCCCTGATGCGACTCGATGAAGCTGTGGCGGCCATCGGCCGGGGTGAGATCGTCGGAGTGCCGACCGATACCGTCTACGGATTGGCCGTAGATCCCCTCCAGACCGGTGCTGTGCGGGCCCTCTTCGATCTGAAAGGAAGACCACGTAGTAAGCCGATCGGTTTGCTGAGCGACACCCTTGACCACTTCCGGTCACTCGTCGAAGTGACTCCGATTGTTGAGGAATTGGTGGCTGGCCATTGGCCTGGACCACTCACGTTGGTGGCGCGCAGTCTGGTGCCATTGCCCGACTGGGTAGGCGATCACGGGCGGCATACCGTGGCCATTCGGGTACCGGACCATCCGCTCACCAGAGAGCTGCTGTCGCTGACCGGACCGCTGGCCGTGACCAGCGCCAACCTCAGTGACCAGAGACCTGCCACCTCCCAGGAAGAAGCAATCGCGTTCTTTGGCGGCGCGGTTGCCGTTTTCCTGCCTGGCATCTGCTCAGGGGGAACGTCGTCGACGGTGGTGGATGTAACCGTTGTACCGCCGAAAGTACTGCGGCAAGGACCAGTGCGTTGGCCGGCCTTGTAGAGAGGCCCGTTCTTCGTTCTCCGTCTTCTGTTCTTCGGTCAACCAAGAACGAGAAACGAGAAACGTGTTTTAGGCCGACGAAGTCGGCCGGACTGCCCGCTACCCTTCTGATGCTGGCAACCGCACAAGAAGGCTGACATCATGATTGACTCACGTTCCGTCGAGGATGTCGACGCGCAAGTCGCCGACCTCATCAGAGCCGATACGGCTCGTCAGAACTCGCATATTCATCTGATCGCATCGGAGAACTTCGTCTCGCGGGCGGTGATGCAAGCCTCCGGATCAGTGTTCACGAATAAATACGCGGAGGGCTATCCCGGTCGCCGTTACTACGAGGGATGTGGGGTCGTTGACCAGCTTGAAGACCTGGCCAGGGACCGGGCCAAGGCTCTCTTTGGGGCCGAGCATGCCAACGTTCAGCCTCACTCCGGCGCCCAGGCCAACCTGGCCGCCTATTTTGCCTTCCTTGAACCGGGTGACAGGGTGCTCGGCATGCGGCTCGATCAGGGCGGTCATCTCACCCATGGATCGCCGGTCAACGCCTCTGGTGAGTTGTATGAATTCATCGCCTACGGCGTAGATCAGGACTCTGAGCTCATCGACATGGACGAGGTTCGGCGGTTGGCGCTCGAGCACCGTCCGAAGATGGTCTTGGCGGGCTACACCGCCTACTCACGGGTGCTCGACTACGAAGCATTTCGGTCTATCGCCGACGAGATCGATGCGCTGCTGATGGTCGATGCTGCTCATTTCATCGGATTGGTGGCCGGCGGGGCGTATCCGAACCCGGTTCCGTACGCCGATCTCGTCACCGCTACTACCCACAAAGCCTTGCGCGGGCCCCGGGGCGGGTTGATCCTTTCCCGTGAGGAGCACGCCAAGGCGATCGACAAAGCTGTCTTCCCGGGAACGCAGGGTGGCGGAATCTTCAGTCAAGTTGCCGCCAAGGCGGTATGTTTCCTGGAAGCGTCGACCCCGGAGTATCGGGACTACGCCGGCCAGATTGTCGAAAACGCCAGGGCGATGGCCGCCCGGCTGATGGCTGAAGGAGTGAGGGTGGTCGGTGGGGGTACCGACAATCACATGTTCTTGGTGGATATGCGCAGCATCGATGAGGAGTTGACCGGGAAGCAGGCCGCCAAGTTGCTCGACGCGGTTGGCATCACGTGCAACTTCAACACCGTGCCTTTCGATCCTCGCAAGCCCTTTGTGGGCAGCGGGATCAGGATCGGTACCCCGGCGATGACCACGCAAGGGATGAAGGAGCCCGAGGCCGACGAGACGGCCGGGTTGATCGCAGAGGCCCTCCGTCACCGTGAGGATCCGTCCGCCCTCGAAGGGCTGGAGCAACGGATCCGCAAGCTGGCAGACTCCTTCCCCGCGTACCCGGAAGGGTTCCCTGGACATGTCTAAGAGGCGTACTCCGTACTTCGTACTTCGTATTCGTACGTCGACGGGCAGGTCGGAATACTTCGCTCATCAGGTGAGTTGACTAGCTTGTGAAACAGTTCACAAAGTGTCTGCCAGAAACTTCATCGCTTCAGCAGGCTCTACCTAGCCGCCCGGTACGAAGTACGAAGTACCAAGTACGGGACGAGACACCGCAGGTGTCTCATGCCTAAGAGGGACTCTCCCCACAAGGTCGTCACGGGCGCCATCAACGATGGATGGGTGGAAGGCAGCAGCTTCCTCGGCTCCATTTTGGCCGGATGGCTGCTCGGTTGGCTTGTGGACCATTGGCTCGACACCGGCCCGTGGTTCATTGTCATCGGTATCATCGCCGGGTCCATCAACGGCTTCTACCGGATGTGGATTCATGCCTCCAAGGACGACGATGTTCGAAAGAAGTGACGCGGAAATCTATGTTGCCCAGCAGCGGCCCGTCGAACTCGACCTGGCCAAGAGCACGGTCCGCCGGTCGGTGGTCGTGGGTCCCGTCATCGTCGTTCTGGCCACCCTCATCCGAGGTTGGGACGGCGCCTGGTCGGCTGCCCTCGGAATAGTGATTGTGGTCGGCTACTACCTCATTACCGGTGTATTCCTGTCAATGGCGGCGCGGATCTCCTTCGCCGCCTATTATGCCGGCGCCCTCTTCGGTTTCATCGTTCGATTAGGCCTGATCGCGGCAACGATGTATCTTCTCGCCAGCATCCTGCCCGTCGACCGCGTGGTGTTGGGAGTTTCGGTCGTTGTGGCCTATCTTGCATTGTTGGTTTTGGAAGTGAAAGCACTCGCAGGGGAGCGACGAGAAGACCATGTTTGAGCAAGTGATTCTGGCCAGTGAATGCGACGTGGCCAACGAGGTGATCTGCGCTCCGGCCGACGTCAAAGAGCTCTTTGAACTCCCCACCGTCTTTCATATCGGCGAGCTCGCTATCTCCCGGACGATCATCCTCATCTTCCTGGCCGCTTTCATCGTGGTGGCCCTCCTCTATTTCGGGCTCCGCAAGGGAAGCGTGATTCCCTCGAAATTCCAGGCGGTAATCGAGAGCCTCGTCCAGTTCGTACGGAAGGATGTAGCGGAAGACATCATCGGGCCGGAGGGCGTCAAGTACGCTCCCTATTTGACCGCTATGTTCTTGTTCCTGTTGGTCGGGAACCTCTTCGAGATAACCCCGCTGATCAACTTCCCGATCACCTCCCGCATGGCGATCCCCGCCTTCCTGGCCATCGTTACCTACGTGATCTTCGTATTCGTCGGTTTCCGCAAGAACGGCGTTCACTACCTCACCGACATCATCTGGCCCAAGGCGGTGCCGCTGGCGCTGCGGTGGCTGGTCGGCATCATCGAGCTGTTCTCGACTTTCCTCTTGCGCCCCCTCACCCTGGCGGTGCGGCTCTTCGCCAACCTGGTGGCCGGTCACCTCATGTTGACCCTGCTGCTCGGCTCGGGCGCCATCTTCATTTGGAACTTTGCCGATGCGGGTGCCAAGAGCCTGGTCGGCGTCGCCTGGTTCGCATTCGGTATCGGCATCTTCCTTTTCGAGATCGTCGTGGCCGTGTTACAGGCATACATCTTCACGCTGCTATCCGCCGTCTATATACAGTCTTCGGTTCACCCAGAGCACTGACCAAGGAGGAGAAGGGAATGGAAGGATCAATCGAGGTCCTCAAAGGAGGGCTCGCCCTGATGGGTTACGGCCTTGCCGCCATCGGACCCGGCATCGGTATCGGCATTGTGGTGGGTAATGCCATCACTGCCATGGCACGTCAACCGGAAATGGCCGGCACGGTCCGTACCACCATGTTCCTGGGCATCGCATTTACGGAGGCGCTGGCCCTCATCGGCTTCGTCCTCTTCTTCATCGCCTAGGAGGTCACCGTGTTGTACGCAATGTCCAACGTGCTGATCATGGCTCAAGAGGAAACGGAAGGAGGCGGCAACATTGGCCTTGTGCTGCCGGATTCTTATGAACTCGTCGCCGGCATCATCGCCTTCGGGATCGTCTTCTTCTTCGTGTATAGGTGGGCGTTCCCGGCTATCAACCGGTCGTTGGAGAACCGCCAACAGGCCATCAGCGGCCAGTTGAAGGAAGCAGAGGCGGCGAAACTCGAGGCCCAAAGTCTGCTTGACGATTATCGCGCCCAACTGGCTACCGCCAAGGGCGAGGCCAATCGCATCGTCGAAGAAGCTCGTACCCAAGGTGACGCCGTTCGAGCCGATCTGGTCTCCAAGTCGGAGGCTGAGGCAGGCCAAATCGTCGCCAAAGCCCGAGCAGACGCGACGAATGAGAAGGCTCGCGCTCTCCAAGAAGCTCGCCAGGAAGTAGCCGACCTCTCGATCGATCTGGCCGAGAAGGTCGTTGGGGAAAGCCTCGACCGCGAAGCTCAACACGGCTTGATCGAGCGCTACCTCGCCGATTTGGAGAGGATGGCCTAGTGCCCCGAGTTGCCAGTCACGCACAGAATTTCGCCGGCCCTCGAAGCCCCTGGCTACGTCCTCGTCCTCGACGCACTTTCTCAGTGCGCCTTCGTCCTGCGTTCTTGCCAGATGGCTCCGAATGGCTCGTCGAAATCGGCACCAACCCGCAACACGGGACGCAAGCCGATGACTGATCGCGTCAAAGGGTATGCGGCCGGTCTCTTCGAGATTGCTCGTGCCGAGGACCAGCTGGACAGAGTGCAGAGCGAGCTACTCCAGATCGCCGCCGCCTTTCGGTCCTCCGACGAGCTGCGTGATTCGCTGAGCAATCCGCAGCTGCCCACCGACCGCAAGAAATCCATTGTCGATGGTTTGCTCGAGACCCGCGCCTCCGATCTGACCGTTGCCTTCGTGAACTTCGCGGTTGGAATGGGCCGGGCTTCATCTTTGCCGGACATCGTTGATGAGATGGTCGAGACGGCGGCCGCTTCCGTCAACCGGGAGGTTGCAGAAATCCGCACCGCGGTCGAACTGGATGCGGCCACCGTTGAGCGATTGATCGCAGCCCTGGCCCGTAAAACCGGCAAGCAACTCGAACCGAAAGTAATCGTTGACCCCTCCGTTATCGGCGGCATCGTCGCCCGGGTCGGGGATACCGTCATCGACGGCTCCGTGCAGAAGCGGCTCTCCGGTCTGCGCGAGGCGTTGAAAGCGCGATAAGAAGTGGCAGGAGATTCGATGTCGGAAATGACCATCAATCCAGAAGACATAACCGCCGTCCTCAAGGAGAGCCTCGCGGGTTGGCATCCGTCGGTCGAAGCTGAGACAGTCGGCTATGTGACGTCGAGCGCCGATGGGGTGGCCCGCGTCAAGGGCTTGCCGAATGCCATGGCCTCTGAGATTCTTGAATTCCCTGGTGGTTTGCAGGGAGTCGCCCTGAACATCGATGAGGACGACCTCGGCGTGGTGTTGATGGGTGAGGCCAACCACATCGAGGAGGGGGATCCGGTCAAGCAGACGGGCAAGGTTCTGTCGGTACCCGTCGGCGATGCGCTACTCGGGAGGGTGGTCGACCCGCTCGGTAACCCGCTGGACGGTAAGGGCCCGGTCAATGCCACCGAGACCCGTCTCCTGGAGACTCAGGCTCCCTCGGTAGTGCAACGTCAACCGGTGAAAGAGCCGCTGCAAACCGGCGTCAAAGCTATCGACTCGATGATTCCGATCGGACGCGGTCAGCGCGAGTTGATCATCGGCGATCGGCAGACCGGGAAAACGGCCATCGCGGTGGACACGATCATCAATCAGAAGGGCCTCGGGGTCAAGTGCATCTATGTCGCTATCGGCCAGAAGGCGTCCACGGTCGCCGAGGTGGTTGACTCTCTCACCAGCCACGGGGCTATGGAGTACACGGTGGTGGTCCATTCCTCCGCGTCGGCGCCCGCCGCGCTACAGATGTACGCGCCGTATGCGGGTTCGGCTATTGGGCAGTATTGGATGTACAAAGGCGAGCATGCGCTGGTCATTTTCGACGATCTTTCCAAGCAGGCGGTCGCCTATCGCGAGATTTCGTTGTTGCTCCGCCGCCCGCCCGGTCGCGAGGCGTATCCGGGTGACGTGTTTTACCTGCATTCCCGGCTGCTCGAGCGCTGCGCCAAGCTCAGCGACGAACTTGGTGGAGGGTCGCTCACCGGGCTGCCGATCATCGAGACGAAGGCAGGTGACGTCTCCGCCTACATTCCCACCAACGTCATCTCGATCACCGACGGGCAGATCTTCCTCGAATCCGATTTGTTCTATTCGGGCATCCGTCCGGCCATCAACGCCGGCATCTCCGTCTCCCGGGTGGGTGGCAATGCCCAGATCAAGGCGATGAAGAAGGTGGCCGGTCCATTACGTCTCAATCTCGCCCAATTCCGTGAACTGGAAGCATTCGCGGAGTTCGGTTCGGAATTGGACGCCGCCTCCCTCGCCCAGCTCGAACGAGGCCGGCGGGTTGTTGAGGTGCTGAAACAAGGCCAGTACTCACCGGTCAAGGTCGAGGAGCAGGTCATGGTCATTTTCGCCGTGACCGAGGGGCACATGGACTCGATACCGGTCGATAAGATCGAAGACTTCGAGGCCGGCTTGCTGGACTTTGTGCGCACCCGCCATCCTGAGCTTCTCGAGCAAATCGCTTCGACCGGCGAGTTGCCGGAGGTGGCAGCGTTGGTGGCCGCTATCTCTGCATTCACGGAAACTTTCGAGGAGTAGGGACCAGTGGCGAGCGCTGAGCTTCGAGATACCAGGCGGCGGATCAAATCGGTCCAATCGACGATGAAGATCACCCGCGCCATGGAGTTGATCGCCGCCTCGCGGATCCCCAAAGCGGTCGCCCGGGTGGAAGCCTCCAAGCCCTACTCCGCCAAGTTGGTGGACGTCATCCGCAACGTGGCCGGAGCGTCAGGCGGCGCCTCCCACATGCTTTTGGAGGAACGACCGATCCGGCACGCCGGTGTGCTGGTAGTTACCGCCGACCGGGGGTTGGCCGGGGCCTACGCCACCACGATCATCCGCGAGGCCGAGCGGAATATTGTGGCCCTCGAGCGGTCGGGAATCCCTGCTCGTTTGTTCGTGGTCGGCAAGAAAGCGAAGACTTACTTTGAGTACCGTAAATACCACGTCGCCCGGTCCTTCCTGGGTGTGACCGACTCACCCGGTTACGGGGACGCCCGGGCCATCGCCAACACGCTCATGGAAGCGTACGCCAGCGAGACCGTTGACTCGGTTGACGTCTACTACACCCGCTTCCAGTCGGCGATGACTCAGATTCCCACTCAATTCCAGTTGCTGCCGATCGCTGCGCCGTCTTCCGATGAGGTACCAACGGCGGTGGATTATTCCTACGAACCTTCGCCGGATCAGATCCTCGACCGGTTGCTGCCCCGCTATGTCGAGTCGACCGTATTCAGCATCTTGCTCGAGGCGTCGGCTTCGGAGCATTCGGCCCGGCGGCGGGCCATGAAGGCAGCAACGGAGAACGCTGATGAGTTGATCCGCGTCTTGAGCCGGATCGCCAACCGGGCGCGGCAAGCTGAGATCACCACAGAGATTTCCGAGATCGTCGGCGGCGCTGAGGCGCTTGTCCAACAGAAGTGATGAAGGAGAACCAAGCGTGGCAGAAGTAAAGAGCATAGGACGCATCACCAAGGTGGCCGGGCCGGTCGTTGATGTTGAGTTCCCGCCCGACGGCCTTCCGGAGATCCTGTATGCCCTCGAGTTTGAGCTCACCGTCGCCGGGGAAACCCGCACCGTCATTGCTGAAACCGCCCAACACCTCGGCCACAACCGGATCCGGGCGGTGGCGATGGCCCCCACGGACGGCCTGGTTCGAGGCACCGAAGTGCGCAACACGGGCGGGCCTATCTCCGTCCCGGTTGGCGACCGGACACTCGGGCATATCTTCAATGTTTGGGGAGCGCCGCTCGACGTCGGCCCCGAAGAGATCGAGGAGGGGGAGAGCTGGCCGATTCACCGCACACCACCGCGCTTTGAGGATGTCGAGGCACAGCGGGTGGTCTTCGAAACCGGAATCAAGGTGCTCGACCTGATCTCCCCGTACTTGCAAGGGGGCAAGATCGGCCTCTTCGGCGGCGCCGGAGTCGGCAAGACGGTGCTTATCCAGGAGATGATCAACCGGGTAGCTACCCAACACGGAGGGGTCTCGGTGTTTGCGGGAGTCGGTGAACGGACTCGTGAAGGCAACGACCTGTTCCTGGAGATGAAGGATTCGGGCGTCATCGACAAGGCGGCTTTGGTGTTCGGTCAGATGGACGAACCGCCTGGGGTCCGACTGCGGGTCGCTTTGTCGGCCCTGACCATGGCCGAGTACTTCCGGGATGTGCAGAACCAGGACGTTTTGTTGTTCATCGACAATATCTTCCGGTTCACCCAGGCCGGTTCGGAAGTGTCCACGCTGTTGGGCCGGATGCCGTCTGCGGTCGGATACCAGCCGACTCTGGCCGGCGAGATGGGTGTGCTGCAGGAGCGGATCACCTCACTGAAAGGCCGGTCGATTACATCTCTGCAGGCGATCTATGTGCCGGCCGACGACATCACCGACCCGGCGCCCCATACCGCCTTCGCCCATCTCGACGCCACCACTGTTCTGAGCCGGCCGCTCACCGCGCTCGGTATCTACCCGGCGGTTGACCCGCTCGACTCCAGCAGTCGGGCGCTGGATCCGCAGATCGTCGGCGAAGCGCACTACAACGTCGCCACCAATGTCCAGCGAGTGCTCCAGCGCTACAAGGACCTCCAGGACATCATTGCCATTCTCGGCATCGATGAGTTGTCCGAAGAGGACAAGCTCATGGTGAGCCGCGCTCGACGGATCCAGCGTTTCCTGGCCCAGCCGATGTTCGTGGCGGAGCAGTTCACCGGCCAGGCGGGCATCTACACGCCGATTGAAGAGACCATTCGGTCCTTCAAGATGGTGCTCGACGGCGAGATGGACCAGTACCCCGAGCAAGCCTTCTACATGGTCGGCGGTGCGGATGACGTGATAGCCAAAGCGAAGTCCATGGAAACGGCGGGTGTCTAGGTGCACCCACGCACAAGCCTCGCACGTGTCTCACCGGCCCTCGCTGCCCCTGGCGGCGTCCTCCTCCTTGACGCAGTTGCCCACTGCGGCTGCGTCGTGCGTCCTCGCCAGATGACACCGAGTGCTCGGCGATACACGCACGGAACTTGTACGAGGGAGCACTAGGTGAGCTTCCAGGTCGACATTGTGGCGCCCGAGGCGGTGGTGTGGTCCGGCCAAGCCGATTTCGTAGTGGCTCGCACAACCGAAGGCGAGATCGGGATCCTGACCGGGCACGAACCGTTGATGGCTGCCCTGGCAACCGGAGTGGTTGTGGTTGAGAGCGGCAACGAAAAAGTGACCATCGGGACCCACGGCGGGTTTCTCCAGGTGCTCAACAATCAGGTCACCCTGCTTACCGACCGGGCCGAGATCTCGGTTGGAGATAGGGCCGATGCTCTGGCGGTAGCGGAGGGATTGCGAGAGCAGGCAGAGGCAGCGGGGGAGGGCTGAGAGTCTGCAATTCGCAGTTCGCAGTTCCAAGTCCACTATGTTGGCTCGATAGACTCCGTGTGTGCAGGGTCGCGGTTCCCCAACTCAAAGAGGACTGTTTGATGGCGTCGAAATCGCAGCGGAAGCTGGCGTTCGGACTGGCTACGGCCCTTGTGATGGCCGCTTGCACCTCGGGCCAGGGTGGGTCAGGTCAGACGACCACCAGCACGGACGGCACCGCTACGACCGTCGACGGAGATGTGGTTTCTCCTACCAGCACCACGCAAGTTCAGGCCACGAAACTCGTGGTGTGGGTTGATGAGGCTCGAGCGCCGGTCGTGGAGACCGCGGCGGAGCGCTTCGAAATGGCATACGGCACCATAGTCGAGGTTGAAGTGATGCCGTTCCGCGATATTCGGGGAGCCGTCATGAGCGCCGTTCCCGCCGGTGAGGGACCGGATCTCTTCATCGACTCGAACGAGGGTACGGGTGCCCTGGCAGAAGCTTCCATAATCGCCCCGTTGAATCTCGAAGGGCGTGAGGCTGAGTTTCTGTCAGTCGCGGTTGACGCTTTTTCATACGGGGGGGACGTCTACGCGGTGCCCTTCGTCACGGAGGCGGTCGGGCTCTTCTACAACAAGGACCTCGTTCCAGTACCACCGGCCGACTTCGAGGCTTTGCGAGCTATTTGTGACGATCTGGGCTTCCCGACCGAAGCGGGTGTGCCATGTCTCACCATTCCGGTTGGTGAGCCCTTGCACCAATTCCCTTTCATCGCTGGTTTCGGCGGGTATGTTTTCGGGTTCGAGAACGGCGCCTACGACGTGGCCGATGTGGGTCTCGATTCATCCGGGGCGATTGAAGGAGCCACGTTCCTCAGTCGTCTCTACCAGGACGGGTACGCCGATGGTGAGGTCGACTACTCCGTCATGGCCGACCTTTTCAACCAGGGCGCGGTTCCCTTCATGTGGACGGGTCCCTGGCAGGTCGAAGCCGTAGACGCCGCAGGAATCAACTACGGGGTCGCCAAGCTGCCACTGATGAACGGCAACCCACCACGACCATTCGTCGGTGTTCAGGGCTTCTTCCTGAACTCGTTCAGTGAGAATACTGCTTCGGTGGAGACCTTCCTCCTCGACTTTATCGCCACCACCGAGACGATGGTGCAGCTCTCTGAAGTGACCAACCGGCCTCCGGCGCTGCGCAGCGCCCTTGATGAGGTCGCCGGAGATCCCAACGGGGTGATTTTCGCAGAGTCGGGAATCGATGGGCTTCCGCTCCCCAACATCCCGGAGTTGGCGGCAGCGTGGGAGGCACTCGCCGCCGCTCTCGCGGTGCTGAGCCAGGGATCCGACGATCCGGCCGCGGTCATGGCGAGGGCCGCCCAATCGGTGCGCTCGGCGGTTGGCGCCGGCTCATAGGTCGGCGGCAGCGTACTCGGGGTGACGGAGGTTTAGGTTTTCTCTATGCGCCGGGCAATCTCGTCGATTTGTCGCGAGAACCCCGACCCGATTGCCTTGCTGACGATCGGGAAGAACATGAGGGCGAGGATGCCTCGTGGGCGGATGCTCAATGACACCGTCATGTCGGTTCCGTGTGGGTTGGACGGCTGCAACTCGGTGGTAATCGTCCCCTCGATCTCGGCTGCATCCACCGTGACGACCATGAGAACCGGTGCATCTGCTTCGATGGTTCGGGCCGACCCTTCATAGGGTTTCATCCCTGCCTCGGCCAAGAACCGATAGCTGAGCAACGTTCCGTCCGGCTGATATTGAGCATCGAATACCCGCTGGACCCCCCCAATGGCGCCCCATGTCTCCGGTTCCTGGAGTACGGCCCAGGCGCGCTCAGGAGAAGTGCTGAGGTGGACGGTGTGCGTGAATCGGTCGGGGGCCACAGAGAGGAGCGTATGGTCGCTGCAACCGCAACGCAAGGCTTTGGTACTCTCCAGTCCGTGATCGATCCGACGGACTATCTCCGGATGGCGCTCGACCCAGTGCGGCTCGCCATCCTCGGCGCGGCGGCCGTCGAGCCCGTCGACCCCGGACAGCTCGCCCAGCGGTTGCGGGTTCAGACAAAGACCGTCCTGCGAGCGATCGTGAAACTGCAGGAAGCCGGCCTGCTGGATGAGGGGTACCGCCTCGAAGTTGGGACGCTGCAGCGCTTGGGCTCAGAGCTTCCGACGATGGAGGGGGCCGCCTCATCGGTGACCGAGGGTCCGTGGGACGAGGAGGAAGCGACCGTTCTGCGCAGGTTTTTCGACGGTACCCGGCTCACCCAGCTCCCGGCGCAACATACGAAACGTCTGGTCGTTCTTGATCGTCTTGCCCAGGAGTTCGAGCCGGGCTTGCGCTACGCCGAACGTGAGGTCAATCTCATGCTCCAGGTCTGGTATCAGGATTACGCATCTCTGCGTCGTTATCTGGTCGACGAGGGTTTCCTCACCAGGGCCGACGGGGTTTACTGGCGGACGGGTGGCCGGTTTGCCAAACGATCCAGTTGATCGGGTCGGATCCCATGATCAATCACGCAGGGACCTGCCTGTCCCGGCCCACCGCGGACGGCGGACGGCTTTCTCCTAGACATCCGTCGTTTCCGGGCAGACAATGATCTTCCAGGGTCTGCGGGCGCAAAGGCGGAGTATGGGATTTCTCCCGTAGTCCCTGCCTTTGTCGGTCTGGTACCTGGTGGCCCGTGGCTAAGATCGTCTCCCCATGGCCGGACTACTCGCCTTCCACGCCCATCCCGATGATGAGACCACCTCGACCGGGGGAACCCTGGCGCGCTATGCGGAAGCAGGCGAACAGGTGGTCGTGGTCACTGCCACCGACGGGGCTGTGGGGGAAATCCACAACTATGACAACCCGGAAGAGCTGAAGCCGCGTCTCGCCGAGATTCGTTCCGGGGAGATGGCCAAGGCGGCCGGGGTGTTGGGGATCACGAGCCATGCATTCCTCGGATACCGGGACTCCGGAATGATGGGCACCGAAGACAACGGCCATCCTGATGCGTTCTGGAACGCCGATTTCATGGAAGCTACAGGCCGCCTGGTCCACCTGATCCGTCGCTTTCAGCCCGAGGTGGTGATTGCGTACGATCCGTTTGGCGGGTACGGCCACCCCGATCACATCCAGGTGAATCGAATCGGTACCGCCGCCTTTTTCGGAGCCGATGATGTCGGCCGGTTCCCACCGGCAGAGGGCGAAGGGCTGTGGACGCCCTGCAAGTTGTATTGGGTCACGTATCCTCGTTCGAGAACCCTCTCCATCCGTCAAGCGCTTCACGAAGCCGGTGAGATCACCGACGAGGAGTTCCAACGGCGGCCGGCAGTTGGGATCCCGGACGAAGACATCACCGCCTGGGTGGATGTTCGGGACTATGTCGATCGTAAATTCGAGGCCTGGGCCGCTCACCGCAGCCAGATCCCTGAAGATTGGTGGCTCTTCCGGGTACCGGAGGAAGCCAGGCCCACGGTGTTTGGCCGGGAGAGCTTCATGCGGATTGCCAGCCGGGTCGAGGCTCCGGATCGTGAGGACGATCTCTTCGCCGGGCTCCGATGACTGACGCGGCTTCCGTTCGCTGGCGGCGCTGGTTGGAGGAATGGGCCATCCCCCTCGAGTTGATGGAGGCCGTTCCGGATTCGCCCTATGGATGGTCTCCTGAGCTGTGGAAGCGGCGGGCGCAGGTCGCCCGCGAGCAAGGATCCCAAACGCCAACGAGTGATATCATCCGTTCGCTCCTTCCGGCTTCGGGTACCTTGCTGGACGTAGGAGCCGGGACCGGGCGGGCCTCGCTGGTCCACGCCGCGGAGGGCTATTCGCTTACCGCCGTCGAGAAGAACCCCGATCTGGCTGAGGGTTTTCGGCAGCGAGCCACCGAGCAGGGCGTCTCCGCCGAGCTGGTCGAGGGCGCCTGGCCGGACATCGCCGGGAGTGTCGATCGACATGACGTGGCGATGTGTGCCCACGTGGTCTACGACGTCGCGGACATCGAGCCTTTCCTCTCGGCGCTGGCTCGGCATGCCCGGGTAGGTGTTGTGGTGGAGTTGACCCCCGGTCATCCCTGGTCGGATCTGTTGCCCTACTATCGGGCTCTTCACCGACTCGAACGACCGCACGGGCCGACCTATGCGGACTTCGTCGAGGTTGTCGAGGAGGTCTGTGAGGCGTCTCCTCATGTTGAGACCTGGACCCGCCCTGGCCAGGTATGGTTCGAGAGCTGGGATGAGATCCTCGATCACTATGGGAAGCGGTTGGTGTTACCCCGCAGTCGCTGGAGTGAGCTCAGAGAGTTGCTGGTTCCGGAAACGAAAGATGACACCGGTCGCTTGTACGTTGGGAGTCGAGACCGGACCATCGTGACGGTGTGGTGGCACCGCGAGGAATGAGGGCCCTCAGCGAAACCGTGCTGGCCGAAGGCGCCGCCATCCTCTCGGAACGGGATCCCGATCTAGCCGGCGTCGTTCGCCGATACGGGCCACCCCCGCTTTGGGCACGCGAACCCTGTTTTGCGACGCTGCTGCAGATCATCCTCGAACAGCAGGTGTCGTTGGCCTCAGCTCGCGCTGCCTACGGTCGTCTCGACGGCGTGATCCCGGCGGTGACACCGGAGGCCTTCCTCACGCTCGACGACGCGACCCTCAGGGCGGTCGGGTTCAGCCGCCAGAAGGCAGGGTACGGACGCTCCCTGGCCGCGGCGTTGATCGACGGATCCTTCGACCTCGACGCGGTGGCGGGATTGCCCGACGAGAGGGCCCGGGAGGAGCTGGTCGGACTGAAAGGAGTGGGTCCGTGGACCGCCGACACCTACCTGCTGATGGCCCTGGGCCGCCCGGATGTGTGGCCGGCCGGGGACATCGCTCTCCAGGCTGCCGTGCGGGACCTCAAGAACCTGCCGGCCCGCCCCTCCCACGACGAGATGGTCGGATTGGCGGAGGTATGGCGACCGTTACGGGCAGTCGCCGCCCGGATCCTCTGGTTCCACTATCTCGGCGGCAAGGGATAACGTACTCCCGCCACTCTGCCGGTCGACAATGGCCTTCTGACACAGCGCCGGGCTGGCTAGCCTTTCCTCGCTTATGCTCATTGTCCGTGACGTTCGTATCGAGGTAGGCCCCCGCGTTTTGCTGGAGGGGGGTTCCTTCAGCCTGCAACCGGGCGATAAGGTCGGTCTGGTTGGTCGAAACGGAACCGGCAAGACCACTTTGATGCGCACACTGGTCGGGTATCGATCGCCGGCCGCCGGGTCAATCCTGCGGAGCGGCAACCTCGGGTACTTCTCACAGGAGGCTGCATTGCCGGATCTCGAGCATCCAGATGCCACCGGCTTGGAGCGGATTCTGGCTGCCCGCGAGATCGGCGCCGTGCAACGACGGATCGAAGACGCGCGCCGCAAGATCGAACGGCTCGAGGGCGAACGGCGAGACCGGGCGATTCGCAATCATGCCCGCCTGCAGGAGGAGTTCGAATCAAAGGGTGGCTACGTCGCCGAGGCTGAGGCCAAGCGGACGGCCGCCTCGCTGGGGCTGGGCAACGATGAATTGGCACAACCGGTCGCCACGATGTCGGGCGGCCAGCGTCGCCGCGTTGAGCTCGCCCGGATCCTCTTTGCGGAGACAGAGGTGATGTTGCTCGATGAGCCGACCAACCACCTCGACCTCGACGCCAAGGCCTGGCTGATGGCTTACCTGGCGGACTACCGGGGTGCGCTTCTGGTCGTGAGCCACGATCTGCCTCTGCTCGACGAGGCGATCACCTCCGTATTGGCCCTTGATCAGGGCGAGATCGAAGCCTACCGCGGCAACTACACCCACTTCCTCGCCGAGCGCGATCGCCGACGCGAGCAACGGGAGAAAGAGCGTCGCCACCAAGATCAGAAGATCGCCCAGCTCGAGACGACCGTGGCCCGTTTCAAGGGGACCACGGAGAAGATGGCCAGGAAAGCGAAAACCATGCAAACCCGGGCGGACCGCATCAAGCGGGACCTGATCGAAGTGCGGGGCCGTGGCAAAAATGTGGCCGTGAGGTTCCCCCAGCCCGAACCTTCGGGCCGGACTCCCTTGAAGGCGGAGGGACTCGCCAAGTCCTACGGCGACAACCTGGTATTCGTCGACGTCGATTTCGATCTTGATCGCGGCGAAGGGCTACTGATCATGGGCCTCAATGGCGCTGGGAAGACCACTCTGTTGCGCATCCTGGCCGGGCTCGAGGCACCTGATCTGGGTGGGGTCGAGGTCGGCTACAAGGCTTCGCTTGGTTACTACGCCCAGGAGCATGAGCAGATCAAGCCGGGCGTCTCCGTCTTCGATCACATGCGGGAGGTTTCGGATCAACCCGACCCGGCCCTGCGGACACTGCTGGGTCACTTCTTGTTGGGAGACAAGGTCGACCAGGACGCAGGCACGCTTTCGGGTGGAGAGAAGACCAAGCTGGCGCTCTGCCAGCTGGTCGTGTCTCGGCCCAATGTGCTGCTCCTGGACGAGCCGACCAATAACCTCGATCCTCAGGCCAAAGAGGCGCTGGTTGAGGCGCTCCGCCTCTATCAGGGCACGATCGTCCTGGTCAGCCACGACACCGACTTCGTTGAGGATCTGCAGCCGGACCGGGTAATGATGATGCCCGACGGGGCAGTCGATTACTTCGATGATTCGCTGCTCGAGCTGGTGGCAATGGCGTAGGAGCGGGATTGTGCTTTGGTTGACAGGACAGGAACCCGGCCGCCGGACCGGGCTCCCGATCATGTGCAGACGATCGGCTATGGGCCTCCCCGCCATCTCTCGTGGTACTTGACGAGCAACTGACCGTCCTGTTCGCCAACCCTCATCAGATCCATCGAGTGGTGACTGTCATTGAGGTACCCGGTCCCGGCCACCAGCCATCCCGATGGAGAGAACGGCGCGTCCAAAGGTGATGAGCGGGTCGCCGACCTGCTCCGTGGTGACGGCCCCCAGAGATTCGATGAGGGGTTGGAGTTCTTCCACGCCGTAAGTCATTCCGTTGCCGGCCTTCACAGCGGCATCCGGAGTCATCAAGGCGAGGACGGCGGCACTGTCGTTGGCTTCCCAGGCTGCCGTGTAGTCGTCAATGAGTGCGACTATGTCGCGTTCTATCAGGCAGTGCTTCGGCCGTGGCCTCTCGACCCCGCTCGGGTCCGGAGTGGGCCACCAGCGCTGCTCTGAGTCTGGGTTCCGTCTCCCTGACAAAGGAAGTGAAACTCTGCTCCAAGATGGCGGGTATGACCACGTCGTTCCCCGTTTGCCTCTTACCTCACAAGGTCTCACGGAACGGAGAAATGCCACAAGGAATTTCGGCCCATTTGTCGAGCGGGCCACGCAAAGGGAACCATTCGGCCGCCACGGACGTCGAAAACACATGAAGATCAGAGTGCTCGGGTCGTCCCTTGCCATACTCGTGTTGGTGACTGCTTGTGCTGGCGTTGATGACGGGTCCGGCGCCACCAGCACGACGACCACGATCCCCGGAGGCGTGGAGGGCCCGGTGTTCATCGACTCAACAGAGATTCTCTACCTCGAGAGCTTCCCAGTCCAGGTGCGATTGCTCGTGCGGGGCTCGCTACCAACGCCGTGTCATGAGGCTGTGTGGGCCGTCGACGACCTCGGCTCGACTATCGACGTCCGGCTCTGGAGCTCCGTCTTGCTGGGGCAAGCTTGTGCGCAGGTGCTCGAACCTTTCGAGGTATCGATCCCGCTCGGAGCCTTTGAGTCGGCCACCAGCTCCGTCGTGGTCAACGGTGAGGAGATTGGTCGGCTGGCGATCGGAGTTGAAACGGCCGTCGAAGAAGCCTCCCTGGTCGAGGCAGGGTGGTCTTTCGGAATGTGCCTCGGTTTCTGCAACGCCGACCTCGCTATCCAGCGGGAAAGTCTGGTGCTGACCGCCCGCGATCGCGAGAAACAGGAACCTTTGTACGTGAACAGCGGATCGTTAACGGTTGTGGGTCTCGAGCGGATCGGAGCGGCGGTGGAGCACTTGAGCGCGGTGGCGCTGGATCCGGTCTACGGCTGCCCCGATTGCGCCGACGGAGGCGCCTCCTATCTGGTGCTGGAGCGAGAAGGCGTTAGCGTCCGACACGACATGGAGTTTGGAAGCCCACCCGAGGTACTGGCCGAGCTGCAAGGCCTGGCGATGGAGGTGATTGAGGCCCTCGAGACGTGTGGGTCGAACGAGCTGGTCACCGTCGCCGATGACTGCGTCCCCTGGGAAGGGTTCTGAATTAGACCTTGCGGAGCCACCGCTCTGGCACG
>Ga0224512_10000281_pt1 | contig 54233 bp, 49 predicted proteins | sample SF_May12_sed_USG_4_FD_169103 | JGI IMG/M metagenome (GOLD analysis project Ga0224512, IMG submission 169103) | Sediment microbial communities from San Francisco Bay, California, United States - SF_May12_sed_USGS_13 | ecosystem: Environmental > Aquatic > Marine > Sediment | place: USA...
GCAGCATTCGCCTCATGCAAAACCTTCGTAATCGCCGCCGTCAACGTCGTCTTCCCATGATCAATATGACCCATCGTCCCCACATTCACATGCGGCTTCGTCCGCTCAAACTTCGCCTTCGCCATGGCGTTTCCTTCCTATTCCGTCCTATCTATTCCTGTCGTAGCGGCGGGCAGACTTGAACTGCCGACCTCTCGATTATGAGTCGAGCGCTCTTACCGACTGAGCTACGCCGCCGGGGCGGAGCTCCGCTCCGCTGTACTTCGTATCTCGTACTTTGTACTTAGTACCCCGCGTAACGACACCAAGTCGAAGTACTAGGTACAAGGTACTCAGTACCCGGGTGGCTCCGCCAACCGGATCGAGCCCCCTTCCGGAATTGAACCGGAGACCTCCGCCTTACCATGGCGGCGCTCTGCCAGCTGAGCTAAGGGGGCCTAGGTTCGCCGCTGCCCGGAGGCCCACGGCGCCGTGCCGGGAGAAGGATTTGAACCTCCGAAGGCATTGCCGGCAGATTTACAGTCTGCTCCCTTTGGCCGCTCGGGCATCCCGGCACGCCCGAAGCACGCTTCAGGCGGCAGGTAGATTAGCGCCGTCGGTGCGCTCCCCAAATGCGAAATCATCAACGCGGTGTCCCCCCAAACCGGACCTCTTTGATATCAGGGTACTCCCCGATGGTGGCACTCGACGGCTGGTGGAAGCATGAAGATGAGAAACGTTGACCGATAGTGGAGGACCACCCCCGTGAAAGACCTGGCAACCAGCCTTCGGGATTGGGTCGCGGCGGGACTGATCGACGAGGACCAGGCGCGCGCAATCCGTTCCCATGAGACGGCCCCGACCGAAGAGCGTCGCGTGCCCCTGATCGCCGAGGTTCTCGGCTACCTGGGAGGGTCGCTGGCGCTGATCGCTGCTTTCATCCTGGTCGGCGAATTCTGGGCCGACCTCGAGGCGTGGGCCAGGCTGCTGCTGGTCGGCGCCGGCACCATCGCTTTTCTGGCGGCCGGGTGGTTCATCAAGAGCATCGACAACGCGGCCATACGCCGGTTGTCGAGCTTCTCGTGGGCTCTCGGCACGGTGGGCGTGGCGTTCTGGTTCGGGCTTCTAGCCGACGACATCCTCGCTGCCGACCCTGAAACCACAGCGCTCATCGCCTCGGTGGGCGGCCTAGTAGCCGGCTACGTCCTGTACCACCTCTCTCCCCGCAGCCTTCAGCAACTGTTGCTGGGCGGGGCGGCGGTGGCGACCCCGTTGTCGGCGCTGGCCCATGTCGACCAGCCCCCCGATGAGTTCTACGGCCTGGTTATCTGGGCGATCGGCGTCGCCTGGTTGCTGCTGGCATGGGGTCACCATCTCCGCCCGCAAGTGACCGGCTATGCGCTCGGGTCCTTCGCCGCGCTGCTCGGCCCGCAATTGATGGCCATCAATCGCACGACCTGGCCGATGTTGTTGGGCCTCGTGACGGCCGGGGCGTTGCTGGCCTTCAGCGTGACCATGCGCAACACGATCCTGCTGGGCTTCGGAGCGGCCGGCATCTTCATCTACGTGCCCCAGATCATCTTCGAGTACTTCGGCGACACGATCGGCGTTCCGCTGGCCCTCTTCTTGACCGGCGTGGTGCTCCTTGGCGGGGCCCTGCTGGTAGCCCGCCTGCGAACCGAAGTCGTCTCCGAGCCGACCGTGGAGGAGCAGACATGACCCCAAAACGTCGAGCCATCGTTTCGATCGTGGCGGCCGTGTCCGTGCTGGTAGTGGTGACGGTGATCATCTTCGTGTTCGGCGTCATCCCGCTTCCCGATTATCCGTCGCTGGCAGATCAGCCGGATCCTTCCATCCCGGGAAGAGTGGCGTACGTGGAGTTTGACGAAGAACCTTGCCTCTTCATTGTTCCCGCCTCCGGCGGAGATGCACAGGAGGTTTGGTGCGGTCGCCAATACATTGAGTACCCGTCCTGGAGTTCCGACGGCCTGCTGCTGGTGATGGACTACACCGCTGAACCCACCTACATCCTGATCGACCCCGCCACCGGCAATGAGGTCGACCGGGTGCGGGTAGAAGATACGAACGTACCGGGCGCAGAGCCGCTCCGCTACGGACCGGGAATCAGGTATGAGCGGCCGGACGGCGCCACGGTCATCACTGCGGGCCGGCGCTCCGGCGAGTCCACGGTCGAGGTCCAGCTGCCCGGTGGTGAGTCCCGGACGATCCTCTCGGTGGAGGATGCCCCCGCCGATTACCAGTTCGTTGACGTGCAATGGTCCCCCGACGGTGAATGGGTACTGGTTTCGGACACGGAGGGCCGGTTGCTCATCGTCGGCGCCGACGGCACGCCTGGTGCCCGGGTGCTGGTGGACGGGTTGCAACAATACGGTGCCCAAGCCGCGTGGTATATCCCCGGCAACGACACCTACACGGTCGAGATCCTCGGCAGGTAGTGGTCCATAATCCGCGGATCGTGTCACCTCTCCCGACGTGAGACGGGGGAGGTGCCTCGGCTCGACAGAGCCGAGGCGCAGAGGCCTACACGAACGAAACTCTCTTCCTCCTCAGGGGGAAGTACCCGAGGCGAAGCCGACGGCGATGGGGGTCAATCCTCGAAGCCTTCCTCCTCGGCTCGGGCGCCCAGCTCCTCGGCCTCCTTCCGGATCCGGAAGCCCGGCACCAGCAACATCGCGGCCAGCGCCAGGTCGAACACCGCCGGCCACCCTCGCCAGGCGTAGTCGAATACCGCGACTAGCACGATGGCCGCCCCACCGATCAGCAACCAGCGTGAGGAACGAATGAGAATTGCAGACTGACGATCGGGAGGGAGCGGGTCAAAGGCCCCCTCGACCCGTACCTTCTCCAGGCTTCTCGACACGCTGCGGGCCATCCAAGCGATGATCCCCGTCACGTAGACAAGGCTCAGGCCCACCCAGCTCGGCGAAACCAGCACCATGACGGCAACGCTCGCCACCACCAGCCCCAGCATGATCGGGAAGGCCTTCTTGAGATGGTCGAGCGCCCATTGCGGTCCCCGTGTGGCAGCCCGCACACTCACCAGTCCTCCCCACAGGCCTCCCAGCACCCCGGCGATAGCGGCAATCATCGCTCCGGACTCGAGGGAGACCTCAACGAGGGCCACTAGACCTTGTACTGCATCGCTTCGAGACGCCGCACCCGGTCCTCAATGGGTGGGTGGGTGGAGAACATGCGGCTCAGCCCTCCTCCGCCACGGCTACCGAATGCTTTGAGCGGGTCAGCGATGAAGAGTTGACTCACAGCCGGGTTGACATTCATCGGGATACGAGCGGTGCCCAACTCGAGCTTGCGGAGGGCGCTGGCCAGATTGCGTGGCTGCCCGGTGATGGCCGCTCCGGTGGCATCTGCCTGGTACTCCCGGGACCGGGAGATCGCCAATCGGATCAGCATGGCGGCGATCGGAGCCAGTATCAGGCTGAGCAGCGTAACGATGGCGGAAAGGCCGTCGTTGCCGCGCCGGCGCCCCATACCTCCCCAGAAGGCCATCCGGGCGAAGATGGACAGGGCCGCGGCCAGCATGGCCGCGATCGATGAGATGAGGATGTCACGGTTACGGACGTGGGAGATCTCGTGGGCGAGCACGCCCTCCAGTTCCTCGTACGTGAGGATCTGCAAGATCCCGGTGGTGACCGCCACCGCCGCGTGGGTGGGGTTGCGGCCGGTGGCGAAAGCATTCGGCTGAGGCGAGTCGATGATGTAGATGCGCGGCATCGGCATTCCGGTTTGTGTGACCAGGTTCCGTACGATGGCGTACACCTGCGGCAGCTCGTGCTCTTCGACCGGCTTGGCCCGACTGGCGGCCAACGCCATCTTGTCGGAGAAGAAGTAGACGACGAAGTTCAAGAGTACGGCAAAGCCGAACCCGAAGTAGAAGCCTCCGTTCGGGAACAGCGCCCAGCCGATGTACCAGACGAGCGCGCTCATGAAGCCCAGCAAGGCAACGGTTTTCAGGTTGTTCATCGTGGAATCGATGGTACCGGGACTGCGGGATTGTGCGGTGGAATATCGGGCCGGGTCGAGCATGGCCTCTCCGAATCGGGTGCTCGCGAAAACGCAGGAAGTTCCAACGGCCTACGCCCACTAGGGTCGACGACAAGAGACTCCGGAAGGGCCTGGTCTTCGGGGCAGGGACGAGAGGAGGGCACCCGTGAGCAAGCGAATTCTTGTGCTCCTGCCCGTGCTCGCGTTGTCAATCACCATGCTGGCACCGATAGGAACAGCCGAAGATGGAGTGATCATCGCCGGTGACAACATCCCGACGGTAGTCGAGAGCACTACCGGCAGCTACATCGTAGTGATGTTGGAAGATCCACTTCTCGCTTCGTTCGACCAGGAGGATCTTGATACAGCGGCGGCTGAGACCCTCGCCGGCGAACTCGAAACAGACCACGAAGCTGTCCTGGAGGATGCCGGAATCACAGCAGACGTCAAGGTTCACGATTACACCGTTGCCCTCAACGGCTTCTCGGCCGTCATGAGCTACGACGAGGCTCAGCGACTGGCCGGCCAGAAGCAGGTGGCACTGATCTTGCCGGACGAGCTCGAGCAACCGACGACCGACTCGAGCCCGCCGTGGCTCGGCCTCACGGAACGCCGGGGCGCATACAACTCCGGGATCACCGGCGAAGACGTGGTGGTCGGCGTCATCGACAGCGGAATCTGGCCTGAGCATCCCAGCTTCGCCGACGACGGCAGCTATGGGCCGCTGCCGATTCAACCCTTGGACAACAGCATCCGCTCGGCTTGCGACTTCGGCAACAGATCCGCTAATCCCCACGACGCTTCGTTCACCTGCAACAACAAGTTGCTGGGCGCCCGTCAGATGCTCGACACCTACCGCGCCCTGATCGGCGCCGACCCGGATGAGTTCGACTCAGCTCGCGATGACCACGGGCACGGCACCCATACCGCTTCGACGGCTGCCGGGAACGCCGAGGTGGACGCTAGTTTCTTCAACATCCCGCTCGGCGAGATCTCGGGTGTTGCTCCGCGAGCCCGAGTCATCGCCTATAAGGGCCTCGGCAACCTGGGCGGGTTCGGCTCCGACTTGGCAGCCGCCATCGACCAAGCCGTGGCCGACGGGGTCGACGTCATCAACTACTCGATCGGCGGTGGCGCGAGCCTGACTGGCGCCGACGACATCGCCTTCCTGTTCGCGGCAGACGCAGGTGTCCTCGTAGCCACCTCGGCCGGCAACAACGGTCCGGGGCCGGATACGGTTGGCGGACCGGGCTCGGTGCCCTGGATCACCACCGTCGGCGCCAACACCCAGAAACGTTTCTTCGGGGGTGAGATCAATCTGGACAACGATCAGAATGATGCCAACAGCGCTGACGACGACGGCGATGACGACAACGACTACCGGGGCGCGTCGATCACCCCGGGCACCGACCAGCTACTGCTGGTGGATGCAGAGTTGGCCGGAGGCGACCTGTGCGTGCCCGAAACCCTCGACCCTGATCTTGTCGAAGGCAAGATCGTGCTCTGCCGCCGCGGCGCCATTGCCCGAGCGGCCAAGAGCCTGGCGGTGATCCAGGCCGGTGGCGCCGGGATGATCCTGTACAACAACAGCGACGACGACAACCTGTTCACGGACAGTCACTGGGTTCCGTCGGTACACATCGACCACACCCCCGGCCTGGTCATCAAGGATTACATCGCAACCTCCAGCAAACCCACTGCGGAACTGGAGACCGGCGAGGTGACCAAGTGGAAGCCGGCACCGTCGATGACGATCTTCTCGGCGCGCGGCCCGAACGGAATCGCCGAGGACATTATCAAGCCGGATATCACGGCCCCGGGCCTGCAGATATTGGCCGGCGCCTCGCCCTTCCCGGATCCGGGCTCGACGCCTCCGGGTGAGCTGTTCCAAGCGATCGCCGGAACGTCGATGTCCAGCCCGCATATCGCCGGCGCCTTGGCCCTCATCAAGCAGGCGCACCCCGATTGGACGGCGGCCATGGCCAAATCAGCCCTCATGACGACGGCCGATCCCAAGGTGGTCGACAACGATCGAGTGACCTGGGCCAATCCTTTTGCGATCGGTTCCGGCGAGGTCGATCCCGGCCACGTGAACCAGCAGGGCTCGGCCTTCCAGCCGGGCCTGGTGTACAACGCAGGGTTTATCGAGTATCTGGGCTTCCTGTGCGACGAAGCCCCGGAGGTCTTCGCTGATCCGGCGGGAACCTGTAGCTCATTAGAAGCTGCCGAAATCCCTACCGGCGCCAAGGACCTCAACTACCCGTCGATCGGCGTGGCCGCCGTGGCCGGAACGGAGACGGTGCGGCGCACGGTGACCAGCGTGGCCCGGGGAACTAACACGTTTCGGGCGAACGTCCATGCCCCTCCCGGCTACCACGTCACCGTGGCCCCGAACCGGCTTGTGCTGGCGACGGGCGACTCGGCCACTTTCGAGGTGACGATCACCAACACGTCGGCGCCGGTAGGCGAGTGGCGGTTTGGTTCGCTGACCTGGGAAGCCGGCGGCTACCAGGTCTACAGCCCGATCGCTGTCAACGGCTCGCTCTTGGCTGCTCCGGCCGAAGTTGGTGGAACCGGTGCGGACGGCTCGACCAGCTTCGAGGCGAAGTTTGGCTACACGGGTTCGTACACGGCCGCTCCGCACGGACTCGAACCGGCGACGCTCTTCGCGAACACGGTGCTCCAGGACCCGGATCAGAACTTTGATCCGAGCGACGTCGGAAACGGGGCCAACCTCCACAAGGTGACAACAACGGGTGCGGCGTTGCTGCGCGTCGCTCTCCCACCCGACGCTGTCGCCGATCCATCCGCCACCGATCTAGACGTATACGTGTATGACCCGACCGGTAGCCAGGTGGTGGCAAGCACGGCGGGAGGCACCGACGAGCTGATCGACATCTTCTTGCCCCAAGACGGAACATGGTCGATCTATGTTCACGGCTGGGGAGTCGGGGCCGACGGGGATACGGCCGATTACACCCTCTACGGTTGGGTCATTTCGGCTACGCCGGGCGGCAATCTGGGCGTCGCCTCGGCACCAGCCTCGGCTACGCTCGGCAACGTCGAGACCATCGAGGTGAGCTGGAGCGGAGCCACGGCAAGCAAGTGGCACCTCGGGGCCGTCTCGCATACCGGAGACATTGGGCTCCTGGGTGTCACGACCATCAACGTGGACAACCGATAGTCGCCACTGAGCTAAACAGAAGAGGGGCGCTCTCCAACCGCCCCCCTAGGTTGAGAAGTTAGAGATCCGGGTCGGCGGTCGGCGGTGCCTGCTTCATGGGCTGCTCACAGAGGAACGGGACGTACTGGTTCCCACCCGTGTGGTAGCGGTACACGTTCTCTCCGGCCTGGAGCTCAATGAGGGAACCGTCCTGCAGCACTTGCGCATAGACCATGTCGGGTTGCGGGCACCCCAGGCTCGTGTCAGACCAGACGACCAGGACCGCCGAGAGGACGGTGACCTCCGATTCGGCGATGCCCAGCCGGCCCGCCAGGTCGGTTACGGCCTTGTCGATGAAGGACTGGAGGCTCCTGTCGATGTTTCCTGGCTCGAACACCGTGGTGTCACTCCCCGGCGGCGGTTCGTTCGCCGGCGCCGAGGTGGAGGTCGTTGACGAGGTGTCTCCGCCCGCTCCTCCCGCGGTGCCGGCAGTGGTGGTGGCCCCCTGAGTATCGTCGGTTGACGAAGGGATGGTGGCGGTCGTCTCGGTAGCCGGTGCGGTGTCCAGTTCTTCTTCGGTCTCGGCGAGGTCCGGTCCGGCGCACGCAACAGAGACCAGCGCCAACAGCGTCCCGACGATGGCCAATCGCCCCTTCATTAGACTCTCCTCGTTCAGCTCCGCCGGCCCACCGGATTCTCGTCTCTTTTCTGAGACGGCTTACCCCCAGGATTGGTTCCCGCCTTTCTACACACAAGCACTCGGAAATCACCCAGGCCGCGCGGGTGGAGCAGCGTCTCGGCTTCGGTCCTCGCCGAGCGGACCTGCAGCCGTTTGAACGGGTCGCCGTCCCGGGCCAAGGCCAGCTCTTCGTACCGTAGGTCGCTCAACCGTTCTCTCACACCGAGCCCGGTGAGGAATTCATCCTGACGGTGGTACTCAACACTTGCCCCTAACTCTCCGGCGCGGCTAATGAGCGCCGTGAAGTTGACATCAACCGTGATGTCGGTCTCGCCCGGATCGTCGAGGGGGTGGGGGCCGAGGTGGTGGGCCCGGTAGGTGCGGAGCGTTCCCTCCACGCGGCGCTTCTCGAGGTTCTCGGCGGTGTCGCCGTAGTCGATCAGGAGCACAGCTCCCGCATCGAGCATGGCCAGCGATGCTTGCAGCCACTCCCCTGCCGCCAGCTGTACTTCTACCAGCCCCCGCTCGGGAGCGGGAAGCCCGAACCGCTCGGCCCAGGCAGCCACCGCGGGACGAGCCTCGACCGGCACGAGAACCAGGGCACCGTCCTGGACTCCAACCGAGCGTTCGGTCCAGCCGTCGCCGGTACGAACCGCCAGCGCCACGGGCAGGTTGTCGAGCAGCTCGTTGGCAATGATCACCCCGACGGAACAAGCGGGAAGATCGTCCAGGGTCGGGACGACGTGGTCGGGTCTGAGGATCTGAGTGAGGCTCTCTCGGGCCGCCGGCGAAGCCTCCACCGCCCATGCTAGGACCGGGCATGCAAGAGCGGCGAGAAGGGGTCGAAGGAGGGAGCCGGAACCGGCACCGACCTCGATGAGGAAGGGCCGTTCCGCAGCCCCTCCCGTCCCGGCCCGTGCGGCCGAGACACCTCCCCTCGCAGACCCCGGAGAAGTCACATCTTGGTCCCCCTCCCGCCGAAGGGAGGAGGTGAGGGGGAGAGTAGAAAGCTCCTGGTCGACGAACCTCGCCAGAGTTTCGCCAAAGAGCGGGCTCACTTCGGGGCTGGTCAAGAAATCGCCCGACTTTGCCGAGCGCAACGACTTCGACGTGAAAAAGCCCCCCTCCGGGTCGTAGAGCGCCGCCGCCATGAATTGCTCGAACGGCATCGGGCCGTCGACCCGGATGTGCTCGATCAATCGCTCTTTCAGCAGACTCATGAGTTCTCAGCTATCAGTGGTGGGGAACTCATTCTGACAACTGACGACTGGCTACTGAGAACTCTTCAAGAAGGTCGCCCCCAGCGGTGGCAACGTCAAGTTCACCGAGAAAGGCCGACCGTGGGCGCCGAGCTGGTAGGCCTCCACACCACCGAGATTGCCGTGCCCGCTGCCTCCGTAGTCGGCCGCGTCGCTGTTGAAGATCTCGTCCCAATGGCCGCCTCGGGGCACGCCGATCCGGTAGTTGTATCGGGGCACTGGAGTGAAGTTGAAGATGGCCAGGATCACGTCATCGGTTGACTCGCCGCGGCGCAGCCACGAAAGGGTGCTCGCCTGCCAGTCGTTAGCCTCCACCCATTCGAAACCGCGTTGGTCGGTGTCCCACTCGTGAAGGGCCGGTTCGTCCCGATACACCCTGCCTAGATCACCCACCAATTTGAGGATGCTCTGGTGCGGTTCCCAGTCCAACAGGTCCCACGACAGCGACCCATCGTGATTCCATTCGGCCCATTGGGCGATCTCTCCGCCCATGAACAGCAGCTTCTTGCCGGGTTGAGCGAACAGGTCGGCGTACAGCAGGCGGAGATTGGCGAACTTCTGCCAATCGTCGCCGGGCATCTTGGCGGCCAGCGACCCCTTGCCGTGCACCACCTCGTCGTGAGACAACGGGAGGGCATAGCTCTCAGTGAACGCGTAGAGCCCGCGGAACGTCAACTCGCTGTGGTGGTACTGACGGAATAGCGGGTTCAGCTGCATGTAGGCCAGCGTGTCGTGCATCCACCCCATGTCCCACTTGAACCCGAAGCCGAGACCCCCGACGTAGGTGGGGCGGGACACCATCGGCCAGGCGGTCGACTCCTCGGCAAATGTCTGCACGTCGGGAAACTGGCGATAGACCTCCTCGTTAAACCGACGTAGCAGCGTGATCGCTTCGATGTTTTCGTTGCCCCCGTACTCGTTGGGGACCCACTCGCCGTCTTCTCGCGAGTAGTCGAGGTACAACATCGAAGCTACGGCATCCACTCGGATTCCGTCGATGTGGTACCGGTCCAACCAGGAGATAGCACTGGATATCAGGAAGCTCCGCACCTCGTTACGGCCGTAGTTGAAGATCCAGCTGCCCCAGTCGGGATGGTAACCCTTGCGGTCGTCCGAATGCTCGAAAAGGTGGGTGCCGTCGAAGTAACCGAGACCATGTTCATCGGTGGCGAAATGGGACGGCACCCAGTCGAAGATCACCCCGATGCCTGCCTGGTGCAGGGAATCGATCAGGAACATCAAGTCCTGCGGGGTACCAAACCTCGAGGTCGGTCCGAAGTAGCCGGTCGTCTGATAACCCCACGACCCACCGAACGGATACTCCATGATCGGGAGGAATTCGACATGGGTGAAGTTCATCTTCCGCACATGCTCGACCAGCAGCGGGGCCGCCTCCCGGTAGGTCAACGAGCGGTTGCCCTCTTCCGGTACGCGCCGCCAGGATCCCATGTGTACCTCGTAGATGGACAACGGGGCGTTGTGGGCGTTCTGGGCGGCCCGTTCCTTCATCCACTTGGAATCACCCCACCGGTAGGCAAGATCCCACACCCGCGAGGCGGTCTTGGGGGGCACTTCGGAGTAGACCGCAAATGGGTCCGCCTTATCGGCGCGATAGACGTGGAACCGCGAGCCGACGTGGAACTTGTAGGTCTGGCCCGACTCGATACCGGGGATGAAGCCTTCCCAGATTCCCGATGTTCCCTTTGGGATGAGAGGATGTTCGTCGGGGTGGTAGAAGTTGAAGTCACCTATCACCGACACGTATTCGGCATCCGGTGCCCACACGGCGAAGTAGGCGCCCGCCACCCCGTCCACCTCCACGAGATGGCAACCGAGTTTCTCGTAGAGCCGGAAATGCGATCCCTCGTTGAAGAGGAAGAGGTCGTCTTCGGTGAGCAAACTGAAGTACGGCAGGTCTTTCGAAGGAGCCGGGGGTGGCGTTTCGCCAACCTTCTCGGCAGTCGACTTCCTGGGGGAGGCCTTCTTGGCCGGAGCTGGAGCCGTTCGCCGACGGGTAGCCGGCTTGGGTGGCTTGCGTTTCGGAGTCTGGTCCTCGTCGGCCGGCATGTCCGGGATCCTTGCCTTGGCTGCCTCGGAGGCTAGCCGTGATAGCCGAATCTCATGACAGCGTGGTCCGCTTGGCCCGGGTCCGCGCCTTCCCTGAGCCGACACACTTCCGGGTATCGTGCTGACCACTCATTACGGCGTAGGTGCAGAACGAGGAGATGCCGTGGTCGTCAGAATCAGGTTTCCTGGTATTTCGAGGTCGGGGGGGCGGCCCTCACCAGGACACTCGCGGAAATGACCGCGAAGCCGCCGACTACCGGTATCGATGCCAACCGCCGGTCTGCGGCCACCCTGGGCAAAGGCACCCTCGTCGGGGCGACCGTGATGGCGATCGGGTTCGTCCTCGCCTCCGTGTTGCTCTGGGATCCGCCTTGGAACTCCGTAGTTGTCGACGATTTCACTCGCACGCTCCATGCCATGCGGTGGGCCGAACGGCCCTTCTGGGCGGAACCGGGGCTGATGTGGCTGCCCGGCCACAGCTACTTCCTGGGCGCTCTGATCTCCCTCGCCGGCAATTCAGTCCAACCACTTGCCCTGTCTGCCGCCTTCAACACCGCCCTGATGGCCGGGGTCGCGCTTCTCCTGGCCGGTATCGCCTGGGTTGCATTTCGGTCGCGGGCAGGAATGCTTCTGGTGCTGGCGGTAGTGCTGGTCTCACCCTGGACTCAGAAGCTTGCGCTTTCCGGCCTCGCCGAACCCCTCTACATCACGGGCCTGACTGTCGGCCTGTTCGCCCTCGCCCGCTGGTTGTCCAACCGCTCAATAGGGTGGCTGGGGGTTGCCGCGGCTGGTTTCTCGATCGGAGCGCTCGTGCGATTCGACGCGTGGGCGATGTGGGGAGTCTCGTTCATCGTCGTATTGGCGATTCTGTTGCGCGCGCCCAAACTTCCCTTTCGCAGGCTCGTAGCCTCGGTCGGAGTTGCCGCGCTGCCGGCGGCGGTACCCGCAGTATGGGCTGCAGCGAGCTGGATCCGGTTCGGCAGGCCTCTCGCCTTTTTCGAGATCTACAGCACCGTCTTCCTCTCTGGTTTCGGAGGCGGTCAAACCCCTATGGAGCGCCTCTTCTTCTACCCGGCTGCACTGGTTCGCTCAGACCCTTTCCTGGCCGCGCTGGTTTCCATAGCCGTGTTGACGGCATGGTTCCGGGCGCCCCGCTACCGTCCCCTCGTCGTCATACCGGTGGGAGGGTTCGGCCTGCTATGGGCGGCCGCAATCGTCTCGGGGTCCATAGGGTTTCCACCGGAGCGCTTCATGCACGGAGTGTTACTAGGCCTTGCCTGGACGGTCGGAATCGCCCCGACGCTCCTCCCCCAGCACGAGGGTCGACCGATCGCTCGGATTGCCCTCGGAGTAGGCCTTGTGGCCTTTGTCACGATCAGTCTCGTTCGGTGGTCCGACCGGCCCGAAGAGTGGACCTACTCCCCCGATCTCCTGGAACTGTCGGTGGCACTTTCCAGACAAGGCCAACACCTCGAGGTGTCCATCCCGAGAGACCTGTCGAATGAGGACGCCCCGATATCAGTTCTGGGGGCATCCAGAATCAACGTGACAACTATCGGAGAAGACGAGGTTGCAGGAGCCATAGCCCGCCAGGATCCCGATCGGTTGGTCGTCGACCGATTCCCGGAACGCCTGCACGGGCTGCCTGCACCCGACCGGTTCGTGGGCAGGTACGGAGTCTTCGGGGCGGTCGCTGAGCAATTGGACGATTTCCGGTCGGAATGTGGCGACTGCCAAGGTTGGCAACACATCGACGAATTCGGCATCGCTACTCCGACACCTGCCGGCTCGCCGTTACTGGCTCTGGAATTCACCGGCGTGGAGGCCCGCCAAGGAGACAATGCCCGACTCACCCGGCAGGTCACGTCTGAGAGGGGCCCGGGCTCGTTGGAGCTGATACCGCTCTACGGGCGGGGCTTCAACATGGGCCGGTTGACCGTCGAGGTGCGGCTCGGCGACCTGCTCATCTACCAGGAGGACGCCGCCGAGCCCGGAGGTTGGCGACGGATCGATATCCCTCTGCTGGGTGGATGCATAGCGGAGGAGCTCTCGATCGCGGTCGTGGCCTCCGAGACGGTCGAACCAGGCTGGGGCTGGGGACGGGCGTCTGATCTACTAGTGCGATCGGTGGACCTGGGCACCCCCTGTGAGTCGACGGCCCCCTGACGCCCGTTGGGATCACTCCCGACCAGCCACCTCCTTCTGCCCACGTTTCGTCAAGAAGGTCGAAGAGCCGAGCAGTACCAATGGACCTGGACGCCCAACGGGTGAGAAAGCCGGCCTATCCCCCTGCGAGTCCCCTGGTTGCTTCCGAAAAGAAGGTGACCAGAGACGGGAAGAAACCGGCCGCCACCACCACCGCCACCGACAAGCCCATCGCCAGGCCCAAGGAGCCGGCTACAGAGCCGGTCCTCACCTCTTCGTCGGGGGCCGTCGCCGGGACAGGATCCATCCAGATCGTCTTGACGACCCTGGCGTAGTAGAAGAGGGCTATCACCGCGTTGACCGCAGCGATGGCCGCCAGCGCCACCATCCACGACGATCCGGCTCCCATGGCAGCACCGAACATGACCAACTTGGCAAGCCATCCGGCCAGGGGCGGTATACCCGCCAGTGAGAAGAAGAAGGCGGCGGCCAGCAGTCCAATGCCCGGGGCATACGAGCCGAGCCCTCCCCAGCCTTCAATCTCGCCGGATCCGGTCTTACGGGCTCCGGCGATCACGACCGCAAAAGCGCCCAGGTTCATAAAGGCGTAGATCACGATATAGGTGACGGTGGCGGCGAACGCATCACCGAGCCCGACTGCATCGGTTGTGGCGGCGGCGGCGAACGGCACCAGCATGAACCCGGCCTGGGCCACCGACGAATAGGCGAGCAGGCGGACGATGTTGGTCTGCCGCAACGCAATGAGGTTGGCCAAAGTCATCGAGAGGGCGGCCAGGATCCAGATGGCTGGACCCCATACCCCGGCCGCCTCCGGGAACGCTGAATAGAGCACTACCAGCAATGCCACGAACCCAGCCGCCTTGGACGACACAGACAGGTAGGCGGTCACCGGGGTCGGGGATCCCTCATAGGTGTCGGGCGCCCAGAAGTGGAAGGGCACTGCCGAAACCTTGAACCCGAAGCCAGCGATCATGAACAAGAGCGCCATGATGAAGGCCGGGTCGCCTGCCATCCCGGCTCCGGCTACGGCGATCCCGGCGAAGGTCAGCTCGCCGGTGAGCCCATAGATGAATGACATCCCGTACAGCAGTAGTGCGGACGCCAGCACCCCGAGCAGATAGTACTTGAGGGACGCCTCGTTGGACCGCAGGTCGCCTTTCCGCCATCCGGCCAGCAGGTACATCGGTTGGGAAACCAGCTCGATGGCAATGAACAGGGTGATCAGATCACGAGATGAGGCCAGCACCACCGATCCGAGGATCGACATCAGCATCAAGAAGTAGAACTCGCCCTGGTAGTAACGGTCCGACTCGATGTAGCTCACCGACATCAACAACACCAGGTAGCCGGCCACCACGAAAAGACCTTTGAGCACCAGCGCGAAGTCGTCGACCACGAAACTCCCGCCCAGCATGCTCCGCTCGCCCACGTCGCTGACGGCCAGGGCGATCAGGGGAAGCGCGGCGAAGCTAACACCGAGCACCGCCACGATGGCCGTCCAGTACTTCTGGCTGCGGGGCAGGAACAGATCGAGCATGAGAACGACTACAGCCGTGATCGCCAGAGTGAACTCCGGGGCCAGTGCGAGGTAGTCGATGTCCGGCGCCAAATCAGCCCCCAAACGCCTTCGTCATCAGGGACACCACGGCGTCGTTGGTGGCGCCAAGGACCAGGCGGGGGAACACCCCGATCGCCACGATAGCGACCACCAGTGGCACCCAGGCCGTCAGCTCGTACGCATCGACGTCGTGGAAATGCTGGTCTTCCCACTCGGATGACGGTTCTCCTAGATTGACCTTTTGCAGCATCCACAGCATGTAGCCGGCGGTCAGCACCGTGCCGATCGCCCCCAGCACCATGGCGGTCCGGAACAACGTTGTGTTGAGACCGGCCAGCGGGCTGTAGGCACCGAACAGGGCCATGAACTCCCCCCAGAATCCCGCCAGGCCGGGGAGGCCGAGCGAGGCCATGGCGGTGAACCCGAGGATGCCGCCCATGATTGGCATGATTTTCATGTTGCCGCCCAGACGGGCCATGTCGCGGGTGTGGTAGCGGTGAGACATCGACCCGGCCAGGAAGAACAGGAGGCCGGTGATGACGCCGTGTGCCACCATGCCGATGATTGCGGCGTTGATGCCGACCGGGGTCATTGTGGCGATGCCAAGCATCACAAAGCCCATGTGTCCGACGGATGAAAAGGCGATCAGCCGTTTCATGTCTGTCTGAGCGAGACAGGCCAGCGAGCCGTAGATGATCCCGATCACCGCCAGGATGGCGATGGCCGGTGCCCACTCCCTGGCCATCTCCGGAAGGACGGGGATGCTGATCCGGATGAATCCGTAGGCACCGAGCTTCAGGAGGATGGCGGCCAGCAACACCGAACCGACGGTCGGGGCGGCAGTATGGGCGTCAGGGAGCCAGGTGTGGAAAGGCCACATCGGTACCTTCACCGCAAACCCGAGGAACAACGCCCCGAACACCAGGAAGGCAAAGGTGCCGGTGAAGTTGGGGGCTAGTTCGATCAGACCCGGAATGTCGAAAGTCCGCGTTCCGAACTCGCCCGACTTGAAATAGAGCGCCAGGAAGCCGAGCAGCATGAACGCCGACCCGAACAGGGTGAACAAGAAGAACTTGATGGCCGCGTACAGGCGGGTCTCGACTTCCCGGTTGAAGCCGGGGATCTTCATGATGGCCTTGTCTCCCCAGATCCCGATCTGGAAGTACATGGGGAGCAAAACGAGTTCGAAGAACACGAAGAAGAGCACGAGATCGAGCGCCACAAACGTTCCGTTCATGCCCGTGGCCAGGACCAGGGTCAGAGCCATGAATCCCTTGGGGTTGTGGGGCTCAGGCCAGTGGTTGAATGAGTAGATAACTGCGAGCACGGTGACGAAGGCGGACAGCACCAGGAGGGGTAGTGATATCCCGTCGACGCCGATGTGGTAACCGGAGTTGATCGACTCGATCCACGTGAGGCTGGTCCCGAACTGGAAGACGTCGGCCGCCCCGAAATCGAACCGGAAAGCTAAGAGGACCGCCAGCACCAGGGTCACCACCGTGAACCCAAGTGAGAGGGCCTTGATGGCCGCTTCGTTCTTCTTGGGGGTGAAGAGCACGGCGACCGCGCCTACCAAGGGCAGGAACACGATCAGGCTCAAGCCCCACCCGTTATCGAACCACCCCATTCGTTCTTCCTCCTATCTGAAAATCACGAAACCGATGACGAGCAAAGCCGCGCCGACCACCGTGGCGCCTGCGTACTGCTGCACCTTGCCCGTCTGCAAGAGCCGCGTCTTGCCGCCGGCACCGTCGGCGGTGAACGCAATACCGTTGAGGGCGAGATCGATGCCCCGCTGATCGAACCATCCGTATACAACCCCGGCCACGGCTCTCGCCAGGAACCCGGCCCCGTTGACGATCCCGTCGAAGATGTACGAATTGGTCCAGTTGACGAATCGGGCGACGGGTCCTTTGATCGGGTTGACTATGCCGCCCAGATACAGGTCGTCGAGGTAGTACTTGTGCTCGAGCAACGGCCACAGCAGCGGGATCCGGAAGCTGTCCCGCGCCTGCTGGGTTTCTCGGTCTTTGAAATACAGGAGGTAGCCGCCCATTATGCCCAGCAGGGCGGCGGTCAGCCCGATGGCCAGCACCGGCCAGTCGAAGCTCTCGGCGTGGTGCTCTTCGAACAGGTGCGCCCTCGTTCCCACCCATCCGGTGAAGCCGGTGTAGAGACCGGGGATGTTGACCCATCCGCCTACCACTGCCAGCCCGGCCAGGACGACCATCGGCACGGTCATGACCCGGGGCGACTCGTGGGGATGGCCGTGACCCTTGTTGGTGCCGTAGAAGGTTAGAAAGACGGTGCGAGCCATGTAGAAGGCGGTGATGAAGGCGCCGGTGATGCCGACAGCCAGAACCACCGTATACCCCTCGTGATTGAAGGCGGCCAGGACCTCATCCTTGGAGAAGAACCCGGCGAAGGGGAAGATCCCGGCCAGGGCCAGGGTCCCGGCCACGAAGGTGCCGAACGTGACGGGCATGGCCTTGCGCAGCCCACCCATGTCGCTCATGTTGTTGGAGTGGACGCTGTGGATCACCGATCCGGCCCCGAGGAACAGCAAACCCTTGAAAAACGCATGGGTCCACAGATGGAACAGCCCAGCGGTGTAGGCACCGGCTCCCATGGCCGCCACCATGTATCCCAGCTGGCTGACCGTCGAGTAGGCCAGCACCTTCTTGATGTCGTCCTGCACTACCGCCAGTAGCCCGGCGATGATCAGGGTGATGGCTCCGATGATCAGCACCAACATCCGCGCTTGTGCGGCCATCTCGGCGTAGAGCGGGAACATCCGACCCAGCAGATACACGCCGGCCGTAACCATGGTGGCGGCGTGCATCAGGGCTGAGACCGGGGTAGGGCCGGCCATCGCGTCGGGCAGCCACACGTGGAACGGGAACTGGGCACTCTTGCCCATGGCCCCAATGAACAGCAGCACTGCCGCGACGATGGCCACGGTCTCCATGGCTTCGGCATTGCCAACTACGGCCTCGAGGATGTCGGAGATGCGGAACGAGCCGACTGGGATGGCCACCACGAAGGTACCGATGATCAGCCCGATATCGGCCACCTTGTTGACGTAGAACGCCTTCATGCCGGCCGAAGAGTTTTCCTTCTGCTCCCAGTAGTGGCTGATCAACAGGTAGGAAGACAGCCCGACCCCTTCCCATCCGACGATCAGCTGGATCAGGTTGGGAGCGGAAACGAGCAATAACATCGATCCGGCGAACAGGCTGAAGGCGGCGAAGAACCAGGTGACCCGGACGTCGCCTTTCATGTAGCCGAGGGCGTAGGTGAAGATCAGGAAGCCCAGCAAACCGACGACCAGGTACATCATCGAGGAAAGGCCGTCGACCACCCACCCCCATTCGATTGCGAAGCTGCCGATGCGGGAAATTTCGACCGAGTGCTCGAATACCACTCCCTGGGTGGCGTTGAGGATGAACAAGGCCGCTCCGTAGAGCGCCACGAAGGCCATGGCGCCGACGGCGATCTCCCCGCCTTCGCGGGGGAGGCGCTTGCCGAAGAAGATGATCGCCAGGAAGGCGAGGAACGGCACGATCACCAATAACCATGCCCACTCGGCGAGGAAGCCACCGTCGCCGTACTCAACTGCGTGGCCGGTCTCTTGGGCTGCGGCGATGGCAAAACTGGTCAAGGAATGCATGCGGCTACCACTTCATCAGATCGAGTTCGTCGATATTGGCAGAGGTCCGGTTACGGAAGATCATCAAGATGATGGCCAGGCCGATCCCCACTTCGGCGGCCGCCACCGTGATCACGAAGATGGCAAAGATTTGCCCACCGACATCGGTGTTCCGCAGGAATGACTCAAAGGAGACCAGGTTGATGTTGACGGCATTGAGCATCAATTCGATGGAGAGCAGAACCATCACCGCGTTGCGACGGACCAGTAGGCCGTAGATTCCCAGCGAGAACAGCAGAGCGCCGAGGATGAGGAATTGGTTCAGGAGCATGGGCGTCCTCCTTTCAGGAGGGCGCCGTACTCTGTACGAGCACCGTGATTCATACTGTGACCTCTTCCGCTTCCGCAGCCTCTTCCTCAGCGGGTGATGCATCTTTGCGGGCCAGGGTGATGCCGCCGATCAGAGCCGCCAGAAGCACGAAGGACACCACCTCGAATGGGATCACGAAGCGTTGCAGCAACTGTTCGCCGATAACTTCGGTTGAGGTTCCACCGCCCAGATTGCCGATCTGCTCATCACCGAAGGCGGTCAAGGCCGATCCGGCGGTCACGATGAACACCAGGACGGCAGCCATAGCCGCAGGAGCGCGCCGTTGATGGTCGACCTCGACGTTGGGGCCGGTCGGTGCCCGAGTGATCATGATGCCGAAGAGGAACAGCACGATTACCGCTCCGATGTACACGAGCACCAGCACCCAGGCGACGAACTCGGCGGAGAGCAAGAGGAAGAGCCCCGCCGTCCCGCCCAAGGCGAGCACGAGAAACAGCGCGGCGTGCACAACGTTGGTGCTGGTAACCACCCGGATGGCCGCCCCCGCGACCACCAGCGCCAGAACCAGGAACACCCAGTTGGATGGTTCGGCGATCCAGTCTGTCATCTAACTCTCCAGCTCCGGGACCTCGGGAACGGTCTGCAGCCAATCCTGCAGCCGATCCATGTCGTGCATCATCTCGCCCATCTGGTATTCGGAGTACTCGTACTCGGGTGTCCAGAACAGGGCATCGAACGGGCACACCTCGACGCAGATGCCGCAATACATGCAAAGTGCGTAGTCGATGTCGAACCGGTCGAGTTCGGCCCGCACCTTGACCCGGCCACCCGGCTGTTCCGGCGGCCGCTCTTCCTTATGACCCTCGATGTAGATGCACCAGTCGGGGCAGTTGCGGGCGCACAGCATGCAGACCGTGCACGCTTCCTGATCGAGAGCGATGACTCCGCGAGCCCGCGGTACCGGCGTCTCCTTGACCTTCGGGTAGTTGATCGTGACCGGCTTCTTGAAGAGGGTCTTCAAGGTCACCCACATACCTCTGGCCAGCCCGGGAACGCGGAGTTTCATTAGAACACCACCTTGAACACGGCCGTCACCAGGATGTTGGCCAAGGCCAGCGGGATGAGCCACTTCCAGGCCAACGTCTGCAACTGATCCTCACGGAAGCGGGGAAACGTCCAGCGAAGCCAGATGATCACAAAGCCGATCAGCAGGATCTTCCCGGAGAAGAAGATCGGCCCGGTCCACGAGGCCGACACCCCCCAGAATCCCCAACCGCCCAGGAACAGCGTGGCGGCGATGGCCGCCAGAGCAAACATGCTGGCGTACTCGGCCAGGTAGAAGAAAAGGAACCGAAAGCCCGAGTACTCGGTCAGGTAGCCGGAGATCAGCTCGGATTCGGCCAGGGGCATGTCGAAGGGGGTTCTGCTCAGCTCCGCCAGCCCGGCAACGAGAAAGATGAAGAATCCAAGGAACTGGGTCAACACGTAGGGCCAGCCCTGCGCGACCTGCGCTTCCACGATCCCCTGCATCGACATCGTCCCGGCCTGGATCACCACTCCAACCACGGCCAGCACCAGCGGAAGCTCATAGGCGATCAACTGACCGGCGGCCCGCAGGCCTCCCATAAGCGAGTACTTGTTGCCCGACGACCAACCGGCCATCAACACCCCGATGGTGCCTATCGAAGAGATAGCCAGCGCGTAGAAGATACCCAGATTGAGGTCACGAACCACGAAGCCTTCGCCGGGACCGAAGGGGAGGATCACGAACAGGGTGGCAGTCGAGATCATCACGAGCACAGGAGCGACCTTGAAGACCGGCCGATCGGCGTTGTCCGGGATGATGTCCTCTTTCTGGATGAACTTCACACCGTCGGCGAGAAGTTGCGCCCAGCCAAACCGACCCCCGGCGAAGTAGGGACCGATCCGCGACTGCATGTGGGCCGAGATCTTCAACTCGGCGTAGCCGAGCACCAGCGCGGTGGCCGGGATCAACGCCGCAATCACAACCAGCTTGATGGCCAGCTCGAGACCGAAAGACATCAGGGCGATCCCTTCGGGAGTGCGTACTTCGTACTTTGTACTCCGTACCTCGACTGCGCGACGCGCAACGAAGTACGAGGTACGAAATACGGACGAACGGAGTTCGTCGGCCTGCGGCTGTAGGTGGCAGGCTTCACCGATCCACCTCGCCAAGTACGAAGTCGAAGCTGCCCATGATGGCGACGATGTCCGGGATGAGGACACCTTCCATAAGTTCGGAAAGGACCGATATGTTGGAGAACGAGGCGGTGCGGATCTTCAACCGGTACGGTCCGGTACCACCTTCGGAGACGATGTAGTAGCCCATCTCCCCTTTGGGGTTCTCGGCTCGCATGTAGGTCTCGCCCTTGGGCACTTTGATGATCTTCGGCACCTTGGCCTGCAGCGGTCCGGAAGGGATGGAGTCGATCGCCTGAATGACCATCTTGGCTGCTTCACGAATCTCGTCGACCCGCACCTCGTACCGGGCGAAGCAATCGCCTGCTTCGCGAGTGACCACACTGAAATCGAGTTTGTCATAGGGCAGATAGTGCTCGACCTTGCGCAGATCGAACGCCACTCCTGAACCTCGCAGATTTGGCCCGGACACCCCGTACGCAGCCGCTTGTTCGGGGGTCATGACGCCGACCCCTTTGGTGCGAGCGAAGAGGATCTCGTTGCCGCTGATGAGCTGGTCGAGCTCATCGCACACCGCCAGCACCCGGCCCATCGCTTCCCGGGCACCTTGGTAGAAGCCTTTCGGCAAGTCCTGGATGTCCTTGCGGGTGGTCGAGCCGGCCCCGGACGACGGCTTGACCCCGCCGAGACGGTTGAAGTTGAGATGGAAACGGCCACCGGTGACCGACTCCATCAGGTCCAGCACCCGCTCCCTCTCTCGCAGAGCGTAGAACAACGGGGTGCCCGCTCCGAGTTCGAGCGGGTAGGAGCCGCAGAAGACGAGGTGTGAAGCGATGCGCGCCATTTCCGTAAGGATCAGTCTGATGTACTGAGCGCGTTCCGGCACCTCCAGCTCCATCAGCCGCTCGGCTCCGACGATGAAGGGGACTTCGTTGGCGTAGCCGGCCACCCAGTCGAGCCGGTTGATCAGGGCCGTGATCTGGGGGTAGGTGCGGACTTCGGAGATCTTCTCGTAACCGCGGTGCATGTAGCCGATGACCGGCTTGATGTCGCGCACCCGCTCACCGTCTACCTGGGCAACCAGACGGAGGACCCCGTGCGTGGAAGGGTGCTGAGGTCCGATGTTGAGCGTCATCTCCGGCGTTTCCAGCTCAACGGAGACGGACACTTCGGAGAGCGCCATCATCGCCTCGTGGTCCATCACGCCTCCGGGTTCTCGGTCGACGGCATCGCTTCGACGTCGACGGTGCCCGGCCACGGCTTCACCTCGCGGCTCAGCAAGGGGAACGCCTTCCGCAACGGGTTCCCCTCGAAATCCTCGACCAGGTACAGCTTCGCTAGATCGGGATGTCCGATGAAATCGATGCCGAACATCTCGAAGCTCTCTCGTTCATGCCAGTTGGCGCCCCGGTAAACCCCGGTGGCGCTCTCCAGGGTCGGAGCATCTTTGGAAAGGTTGGTGGAGAGCGTGATCCGCCTTCCTTCGGTGAGGTCGCCCACTGTGCACAGAACCTCGAGCCGCTCGTCGACCTCCTCGGTGGGAGGATCCCCCACTTCGACCTGATTGGACCAGTCGACGACGGAGAGCCAGGAAAAGAAGACGAGGCCGAGATCGTCGCGAGCCTTCGTGAGCACCTCGATCCAGCGGTCCTTGGGGACGTGAGCTTTGATGGTCCCGTGCCGGACGATGACCGGCTCGGCGTCGAGAACCTCAGCAACGTGCTCCGCGTAATGGAACAGCGCCTCGTGGGAGTCTGTGGGTTCAGGCGGGTTGTTCGGCACGCTGCTTCCACTTCTCCTGCAGATCTTCGTTCTGGATCTTCTTCTGGAGGAGGACGATTCCCTCCATCAGGGCCTCAGGTCGGGGTGGACAGCCGGGCACGTAGACGTCCACCGGGATCACCTGATCGACACCTTTCGTAACGGAGTAGGAATCCCAGTAAGGGCCACCGCAGTTGGCGCACGACCCCATCGAGATCACATACTTGGGATCGGGCATCTGCTCGTAGAGGCGGCGGACAGCAGGGGCCATCTTGTCGGTGACGGTGCCGGCCACGATCATCAGGTCGGCCTGACGGGGCGAAGCGGGCAGGGGGATGATCCCGAAGCGCATCATGTCGAAGCGAGGACCGGCGGCAGCCATCAACTCGATGGCGCAGCAGGCGAGGCCGAACTGGTAAAGCCACAGCGAGTACTTGCGACCCCAATTGAGCAGCCAGGACACCGGCTTGGGCATCCCGAATCGTTCGATTACTCCCACTTGAGCACTCCCTTGCGGATGGCGTAGATGAGGCCCAGCAGCAGGATGACAATGAAGATTCCCATCTCCACCAGGCCGAATACACCGAGCCGTTCGAGGATGATCGCCCACGGGAAGATGAAGACGGCTTCGACATCGAAGATCACAAAGAGCAAGCCGAAGATGTAGTACCTGACCTGGGATTGACTCCAATCACTGCCCACCGGATCGACGCCGCATTCATAGGTGAGGAGCTTGGCCGGGTGAGGATGAGCGGGGCGGAAGATCGAAGCGACGCCCAGCAAGGCGAGCACCAGCACGACGCCGAGCGCGGCGAAGGCTGCGACCGTCACGTAGTCCTGAAAATATGGACTCACCCGACCTCCCCTACTGCCTCGAAAACGGGGCGCGCACGCCCCGCCGTGCCGGGAGTATAGGAAGTCCGGAAGGGCGCCCCAAAGTTTGCGCGTTTGCGAGCCCCCAACAGGTAGGCGTGTACGACACGGTCATCCGGGAGACTTGATGGGGTACGAGAAGAAAAGGGTCGGCCTGCTCGGCCATTGGATGGCCTACATCGAGGCCGGGGAGGGCGATCCGATCGTGTTCCTGCACGGCAACCCGACCTCGCTGTGGCGCAACGTCATCCCTCACCTCGAAAAGCGGGGCCAGTTGCCAGACTGCCGAACACTTTCAACTACCGTCATCTGATGACTGATGATTGAAAGCTGATGACTGACCACCCTTCTCCCGACTACTCCGGCGGCAGCCTGCTCAACCTAATGGCGGAATTTGAGCAACGCCTCACAGGTTCCGCCCGAGCTGAAACGCTGCACACTCACCTCGCCGACTCCATCCCCGCCGCCACCACCTACGTGCTCATGCTCTTCGACGGTCTGGGCGATCATCAGCTCGAGCACCCCGCCGCTGCTGCGCTCCGCGCGGCCCGGGTAGCACCCTTCGATGCGGTCTTCCCGACCACGACCAGCGTCAACCTGGCGACCATCGCCACAGGTCTGGCGCCGGCCGCCCACGGGCTGATCGCTCATCAGCTGTACCTTCCCGCGGTCAATCAGGTTGTCAACACCCTGAAATGGGCGACGCCCTGGGGCGACCCGGTTGAGATCGATCACGGTTCGTTCCTCCCGGGACCGAACCTCTGGGAGCGCCTCCGGGCAGGCGGTATCGAGCCGATAACGGTACAACCCGGTCACTTCCAGAACAGCCCCTTGAGCCGGGTCCTCTATAGGGGCTGTCGCTACGAACCGGTCTGGTCCATGGAAGAGATCGTCGACGCCACCGTCCAGCTCGCCCACGTGCCGGGCCGGTTCATCTTCACGTATTTCCCCAATGTGGACGTTGCGGCTCACGTGCACGGTCAGGCCTCTGACGAGTACGCGGCGGCCATCTCGGCGGCGGCCAGCATCTGGGACCGGATCGCGGCGGCCTTGCCCTCCCAGGCGACCATGGTGGGAAGCGCAGACCACGGTCATCTCGACTACGCCGAGGGGGATAAGGTGTTCATCCCTCATCGGGCGGGACCGGAGTTCTACGGTGATCCACGAGGTGTGCTGGTTCGGCGGGTTGACGACGAGCTGACGAGCGCCATCAACGGAATCCCCGGCCGCGTCGTCGCAGGCGCCGAGTACCGGGCGTGGCTGGGAGCGGGCGCCGAGCATCACGACCTGGCCGGACGACTGCCGGAGAAGGTCCTGCTGGCCAATCCGGGGCGGCTGCTCATCGCCCGCTTCATGGACAAACGTCTGACCGGCTACCACGGGGGTCTGGCCGAAGGGGAACTGGTCATACCGCTTCTGGTAACGGGGGCATAGCCCGGCTCAAGTGGCCTCCACAACCCGCCGAAACAAATGAGAACCCAATCGGGAGCCTCTCATGAGACCTTGCCCGCATTGCGGCGCCGACGTCGGCGACGCTTCACCCGCGTACTGTCCAAAGTGCCGTGGCCCTCTGCTCGGCCAACGGACCGATCTTCCACCACCACCGCCAGGCGTTGAGTTCGACCGTGGAACAGATCCCTATGGCCCCGGGGGAGAAGGCCAAGATGGCGATACGTCTCTCGCCACCTTCGAGCCGATCCCCCAGCCGGTCGCCTCAGTACCCGCTCGTGGCCACGTCCTCAAGAACTTCCTGCGCGGCGGGTTCCTCTTGCTGGTTCTGGGACCGGCAGCCTGGGGTTTCATCGATGGAGCCCTAAACGGAGCCGACCGAAACGACTCCGGCGTTATCGCGGAAGCGGGCGACCTGGAGGTGAACGAGCTGCGGGTCGGCGACTGTTTCGACCTCCCGTCAGGAACCGAGGATGACACGGAGATCATGGAGGTCGAGGCGATTCCATGCGGCGAGGCTCACCAAAACGAGGTCTACGTGGTCACCAACTACGGCGGCAGCGATTCGTATCCCGGAGAAGCGGCGGTCTGGGATTATGCCGATCAGTTTTGTCTGAGTGCCTTCAACACCTTCGTAGGAATGGCCTATGAGGATTCAACGCTCGACTTCGGGTACTTCTATCCGAGCCCGGATGGCTGGGCGGACGGCGACACCGAGATCGCCTGCGTTCTCTACGACTACACCGGCGCACCCCTAGCCGGATCGATGCGGGGCGCCGCCCGCTAGAGGTTCCTGCGGCGAGTACCCGAGGAGCGGAGCGTTCTCGCTGCTCGCCGCGGTAGGGGTGTTACCAAGCATGCTGATCCTCTGGGACCGCTGGCACCGGAGGCGTGGAGAGGTGAGGATGGATAGAGGCTGGTCAGTATTCAGCACTAGGTACCAGGTACGAGGTACTAGGTAGATTTAGACCCATGGACCATCCCCCGCTCCCAGCCGACATCGTTGTCCTCCCCGATACTGATGTCGAGGGGGCCTGGGAACGGTTCTACCCCTTCGAAGCGCTCCACCACCTCCATGAGATATGCAATCCCATGCGCCACACCGAGTTGTCGGCTGTGGTCGTCGCCCTCGGACCCACGGAGGGCACTCAGGCCATCGATATCGCTTGCGGTCATGGCGATCTGCTGCTCGATATGACCCGCCGGACGGCGCTCTTCGGGGTAGGCGTCGATCTCTCCCCCTGGGCGCTGCTGCGCGCCCGCGCCCGCGCATCCCAGGCTGACCTGGCCGGGACCCTCGAATGGTGGCTCGGCGAGGGCCGGACCGTTCCTCGCCGGGCTCGCTGGGACATTGCCACATGCCTGGGTGGATCGTGGATATGGCATGGATTTGAAGGAACAGCCCGAGCCCTCACCGGCCGGCTTCAATACGGCGGCCGGCTGGCTATCGGCGACCTACGCTTGCGCAACGCCGCCGACCGGGCGCGCCTCCAGGACGCTGGAGCGCCGGAAGCCGCCACGCCGACGAGCCACGAACAGGCAACGATCCTCACCGAGCTTGGCCTCGACGTGATCTCAGAGATCGTGGCCCCCGACGAGGCGTGGGAGCAGTATCACCAAATCGTGATCGCCTCGGCCGACTCGTACGCCCTGCGCCATCCTGACGCCGACTATCGCCACCTGGCCGCCGCGTGGATGGAGGACTTCCAGCGCGACCGTCGCCACCTGACGTGGTCGGTGTGGGTGGCGCGGAAGAAGTAGTCAGTATCCAGTACCTAGTACCCGGCAACCAGCGGACAGCTAGCTGCGAGCTTCGTCGGATGGCGCCACACTGGCGCCCGCTCTTCTGGTCATCGACAGGAACGCCCCGCCGATGGGGATCAGATAGGCCAGGTAACCGACCACCATCAACAGCGAAGGATCGGGTCGCCAGCCGAACAGCGATTTGGCGAACTGCCCGACGAGGCTCGTGTCCGGATCGAGAATGCCGAGGTCCCAAAGCGGATCAACCACATTCGGGAGCAGGCCGACAACCTGGAATTCGTGGATGCCTTTGGCAATCAGGCCGGCGGCGAAGAGGATGATGAGGACGCCGGTTACCCGGAAGAACAGCCGGATGTCGATCCGGGTACCGCCCCGGTATATCAAATATCCGATCACGATGGCCGCCGCCAGGCCCAGTACTCCCCCCAAGAACTGCAACCCGTCGGCCTCCGTCCCCACGGTGGTCGAGATCAAGAACAACGCCGACTCCAGGCCTTCTCGCAACACGGCGAAGAAGGCGATGGCGGCCAGGGCACCAGCTCCGCCCGACGCAAGCGCCGTGTCCACCTCATTCTCGAGGCGCCCCCGAATGTGACGGGCCTGGGAGCCCATCCAAAAGATCATCCACGTGAGGAGACCGGCCGCCACCCAGGCCACGACTCCTTCGGCGATCTCTTCTGCCTCTTCATCGAGCGAACCGATGGTAGAGAAGATCACGATGCCGGCGATTACGGACAACAAAGCAGCCGAGATGGTTCCCGCCCACACCCACTGCAACTCCCGGCGACGCCCCAGCCGATTCACATAGGCGAGCAATATGCCGACGATCAACGCCGCCTCAACACCTTCGCGCAACATCACCAGAAACGCAGCCATGACCTCACCGGAAGAAGCAATTCACAAAGGTTATTAGCACTGCGGGGATAGGACAAGCAAGAGGCAGTGGGTAGTGAGCCGCGGGCCCGAGGCAGCGCAAACCGCCAATCACCGATCTCCTCGGCCGTCGCCGTGGGGCCCTTCCCGTACCTGGGTAAACCTGCCAAGCGAGGCCATCATTATGGCGCCCGTGAGCCGCGTCCAGTAATCTCTCCCACTCCGACACGAGGCAACCCGTGGTCTTCCGCATCCTGTTCGCCTCCGAGTGAACCGGATTGCCCACCGGGCACTCTTGTTTGAAAGAGGGGACGCCATGCGTCCGAGTGAGCAACAGAGACGAAAGGGGCTCTACGACCCCACGTTGGACCACGATTCCTGTGGTATCGGCTTTGTGGCGGACATCCAGGGGCGGAAAAGCCACCAGATCATCGAGCAGGGCCAGACCGTTCTCACCAACCTCACCCATCGCGGGGCCGTGGGAGCCGACCCCCTGGCCGGCGACGGGGCCGGGATGCTTATTCAAATACCGGATGCTTTCTTTCGTGCCGAAGCCGACCGCCTCGGTTTCGACCTACCTCCCGCCGGACAATACGGAGTCGGCATGGTGTTCCTTCCCACGGATCGCCTTGGTCGAACGGTCTGCCAGAACGTCATCACCGAGTTTGTGGTTCGCGAGGGTTTGGTGGTGATCGGCTGGCGGGACGTGCCGGTGGACTCGAGCTGTCTCAGTGCGAGTGTCAAACCCCTCGAGCCGCTCATCCGGCAGGTCTTCATAGGTTGGGGCGATAGAGTCGGCAACTCAGATGAGTTCGAGCGCTTGCTGTTCGTCATCCGCAAACAAGCTCACAACATGATCAAGCAGCGCGTTCCCGACCTCATCGAGGGCGGCTTCTACTACGTCCCCTCCCTGTCGGGACGAACAATCACATACAAGGGCATGATGCTGGCCGAGTACCTCTCCGTGTACTACCGGGACCTGGCCGATCCCATGGTCGAATCGGCCATAGCGCTTATTCATCAGCGGTTTTCGACCAACACCTTTCCCAGTTGGCGACTGGCCCAACCTTTCCGCTTCCTCTGCCATAACGGTGAGATCAACACCCTGCGAGGCAACGTCAATTGGATGGCAGCCCGCCGCCAGAACATGTCTTCGGAGATAATCGGCGAAGACCTCAACAAGTTGTGGCCCCTCGTCGGCGATGGCGCCTCGGACTCGGCCACCTTCGACAACGCTCTCGAACTTCTCATGGCGGGCGGGTACTCGCTAGGGCACGCCATGATGCTCATGATCCCCGAAGCCTGGGCAGACAATCCGCTCATGGATGAAGACCGAAGAGCGTTCTACGAGTACCACGCCGCCCTGATGGAGCCCTGGGACGGGCCTGCTGCGGTTGCCTTCACCGATGGGCGCCAGATCGGCGCCACCCTGGATCGCAACGGGCTCCGCCCGGCCCGCTACCTCATCACCGACGATGACCTGGTCGTCATGGCATCCGAGATCGGTGTCCTCGACATACCCGAAGAGAAGATCGTCAAGAAGTGGCGCCTGCAACCGGGGAAGATGCTGTTGATCGACCTTGAGCTTGGTCGCATTATCACCGACGACGAGCTGAAGACGGATCTGGCGAAGGCCAAGCCGTACCAGAAATGGCTGGACGAAACCCAGATCCGGCTCAGAGAGTTGCCGCCCGAAGTGGTCTCGATGGCCCCCAACCCAGAGACCCTCCTCCAAGCACAACAGGCGTTCGGATACACCAGGGAAGACATCGAATTCTTCATCAAGCCGATGGCAAGCACGGGACAGGATCCGGTCGGATCGATGGGGCGCGACGTCCCACCGGCGGTGCTCTCAGATCGTCCAAAAGTGTTCTACGACTACTTCAAGCAGAACTTCGCCCAGGTCACCAATCCTCCTATTGATCCGATTCGCGAAGAGCTAGTCATGTCACTAGTTTCGCTCATCGGTCCGCGGCCAAATCTTCTTGACCTGAACACCGGTGGAACGCACAAACGACTCGAGGTGGAAGACCCCATCCTGACGAACATGGGCCTGGAACGCGTGCGCCGGATCGAGAACCACGTCGACCAGGCGTTCCGTACCAAACGCCTCAGCATCTGCTATCCGGTGGAGGAGGGGGCAGCCGGCATGCAACCGGCCCTCGACCGGCTTTGCAGCGAAGCCACTGATGGGCTCCGGGCCGGGTACAACATCTTGATTCTCTCCGACCGATGCGTAGACGCCGATCGGGTGGGAATTCCGGCGTTGCTGGCCACGTCGGCGGTGCACCACCATTTGATCCGCGAAGGCCTTCGCACGGAAGTGGGATTGGTAGTCGAGACCGGGGAGGCCCGGCAAGTGCACGACTTCTGTCTGCTGGGAGGATACGGCGCAGAAGCCATCAACCCCTATCTCGCTTTGGACACCATCACGACCCTGCTCGACGAGTTTCCCAACCTGCGCCACGATGAAGCCCACCATCATTACGTCGAGGCCATCAAGAACGGCATGAAAAAGGTGATGTCGAAGATGGGAATCTCGACGTTCCAGTCGTATTGCGGTGCCCAGATCTTCGATGCCGTCGGCTTGTCGCAGGCATTCGTAGATCGGTACTTCACCGGCACTCACACCGTCCTGGAAGGCGTCGGCCTCGAAGAGATCGCAGAGGAGGCCGTTCGGAGACACCGCACCGCCTACGGAGGTACGCACATCTATCGGGATGCACTCGACATCGGTGGAGAGCTTGCCTTCCGACTCCGTGGCGAGGAGCACGTGTGGACACCCCACACGATTTCAACACTGCAACACGCCGTGCGGGAAGGTGACTTCGAGAAGTTCCAGAAATACTCGAACGCCGTCGACGACCAGACCTCGAAGCTGAAGAACCTGCGAGGCCTTTTCGAGCTCCGTTTCGCCGACAAGGCGCTGCCTCTGGAAGAGATCGAACCGGCCACGGAGATCGTCAAGCGGTTCGCCACCGGCGCCATGTCCTTTGGATCGATCTCTTGGGAAGCGCACACGAACCTCGCCGTTGCCATGAATCGGCTCGGTGCAAAGTCCAACACCGGCGAGGGAGGCGAGGAATCGACCCGGTATGAGCCGATGCCCAACGGAGATTCGATGCGGTCCGCCGTCAAGCAAGTTGCCTCAGGGCGCTTTGGGGTCACCACCGAATATCTGGTCAATGCCGACGACATCCAGATCAAAATGGCGCAAGGAGCCAAACCCGGTGAGGGCGGTCAGCTGCCCGGCCACAAAGTCGACGCGTGGATCGCCAGTGTCCGCCATTCCACGCCCGGCGTGGGCCTAATCTCTCCTCCGCCTCACCACGACATCTACTCGATCGAAGATCTCAAGCAGCTCATCTACGACCTGAAGAACGTCAACCCCTACGCGCGTATCAGCGTCAAGTTGGTTTCCGAAGTCGGAGTCGGAACAGTCGCCGCCGGCGTCTCCAAGGCCCATGCTGACCATGTCCTGATTTCCGGTAATGAAGGAGGCACTGGAGCAAGCCCCTTGACATCGATCATGCAGGCGGGCTCGCACTGGGAAATCGGTTTGGCCGACACCCACCAGACACTCGTGGCCAATCGTTTGCGGGGTCGTATCGCCGTTCAAGCAGATGGCGGGATGCGCACCGGGCGCGACGTGGTGATAGCCGCGCTTCTCGGTGCCGACGAAGTGGACTTCGGAACGGCAGCCCTCATCTCTGAAGGTTGCATCATGATGCGCAAATGCCACCTGAATACGTGTCCGGTCGGGGTCGCCACCCAGGATCCCGAACTCCGAAAACTCTTCCCCGGCAAGCCAGAGCATGTTGTCAACTTCTTCATGTTTGTCGCCGAGGAGACCCGGCAGCTCATGGCCCGGCTCGGATTCCGTACGTTCGACGAGATGATCGGTCAGAGCGACCGGATCGACATGCGACCGGCGATCTCACATTGGAAGGCCCGCGGCCTTGATTTCTCCCGTATCCTGCACAAGCCGGAGGCAGATCCCGGCGTTGCAATACGCAACACCGAGGCCCAGAACCACGAACTCGACAAGGCCCTCGACCGAAAGCTCATCGATCAGGCGCAACCGGCAATCGAGCACGGTGAACCCGTTCTGATCGAAACAAGGGTGTACAACTCCAATCGCTCGGTGGGTGCAATGCTCTCCGGTGAGATCGCCCGAAGATACGGGCACGCCGGCCTCGAGACCGACACCATCCACATCCGGATGCAGGGAACCGCAGGCCAGAGTTTTGGAGCCTGGTTGGCTCGGGGGGTGACACTCGAACTCGAGGGCGACGCCAACGATTACGTTGGCAAGGGTCTCTCCGGCGGGCGCATCATCATCCTCGCTCCGCCGTACGGGCCCATCGTGCCGTACGAGAACGTCATCATCGGGAACACCGTCCTGTACGGCGCCATCTCGGGAGAGTGCTACTTCAACGGCGGCGCCGGCGAACGCTTCGCGGTTCGGAACTCAGGGGCCGTAGCGGTAGTTGAGCGAGTTGGCGATCACGGCTGTGAGTACATGACCGGAGGCTGCATAGTGGTCCTGGGAAGGACCGGTCTCAATTTCGCGGCCGGTATGAGCGGGGGTATCGCCTACGTGATCGACGATGAAGGCGATTTCCGCCAGAGATGCAATCTCGCCATGGTGGAGCTCGAAACGATCGATCCGGACGAAGCCCCGCCTCTTGGATCCAACCCCGATCCATCGGCGGCCGAACTGATGGCCGATCCGCTCCGCCATCATGCCTGGCGACTGCGCACCCTAATAGACCGACACGCCCGGTTTGCTGACAGCTCGCGGGCCCGGGAGATTCTCGATAGGTTCGACGAGTACCTCCCCAAGTTCGTCGCAGTAGTGCCGACGGAGTACCGACGAGCGCTCGAAGAGCAAAAGCACCTGGCCGTGGAAAACACCTGATGGGATCGCCGACGGGATTTCGGGACTTCGAGCGGCAAGAACGCAGCTACCTTCCGATCGCAGAGCGGCTGGACAACTACAAGGAATTCATCCTCCCGCTGAAAAGGAAAGAGGTCGCTCGTCAAGGCGCTCGCTGCATCGATTGCGGTACTCCCTATTGCCACCAGGGATGTCCCGTGGACAACATCATCCCCGAGTGGAACGACCTCGTCTCCCAGGACCGATGGCGAGAGGCGATCGAGGTCCTCCACTCGACCAACAATTTCCCCGAGTTCACCGGTCGGGTTTGTCCGGCACCCTGTGAAGAGGCCTGCACTTTGAATCTGCATGACGCTCCGGTGACAATCAAGACGATCGAGCACACGATCATCGAGCGGGCCTGGAAAGAACGATGGATCCAGCCTCAGATCCCCGCAAGACGAACAGGACGTGCAGTGGCCATCGTCGGCTCCGGCCCTGCCGGCCTTGCATGCGCGCAGCAGCTCGCTCGGGCCGGCCATCAGGTCACGGTGTACGAAAAGAACGCCAAGATCGGAGGATTGCTCCGCTACGGGATTCCTGACTTCAAGCTCTCGAAGTCAGTGATCAACCGCCGCATGTCGCAGATGCTGGCCGAAGGCGTCGACTTCCAGGTGAACAGCCACGTCGGCTCCGACATACCAGTCGCGAGGTTGGTCGACGAGTACGACGCCGTTGTACTCTCCACGGGATGCGAGCAGCCCCGGGACCTATCCGTGCCGGGAAGGGAACTCAAGGGGATCCACTTCGCCATGCCCTTCCTGACGCAGCAGAATCGCCGCCTGGCAGGCGAGTCTCTCAACGGGGCTGCCCAGATCACCGCCGGAGGCAAACACGTTCTCGTCATCGGTGGCGGCGATACGGGCTCCGACTGCGTCGGAACGGCGAACCGTCAAGGCGCGGCCTCAGTGACCCAACTGGAACTGCTGCCGCGCCCGCCCGAGCAGCCGGACAAGCTGCTCGTATGGCCGAACTGGCCGAACCGACTCCGGACCTCATCGTCACACGAAGAGGGGTGTGAACGTTGGTGGTCGGTTTCCACGACCGCTTTCTCGGACAACGATGGAAACGTGGCCAGAACTCACGGGGTTCGAGTCGATTGGACCCGGCAGAGCGGATCGTGGCAAATGGAAGAGATCGAAGGAACGGAATTCGAGCTCCAGACCGACCTAGTCCTGCTGGCCCTGGGCTTCGAGTCCCCCACCCGCGACGGCTTGCTGCAATCCCTGGGAATCGAACTTGATGGTGGCGGAAACGTCCCGGCAAACACGGTGGATTACCAGACCACCACTCCGGCGGTATTCGCGGCCGGGGACGCGCGCCGCGGCCAATCGCTCGTTGTGTGGGCCATCAGGGAAGGCCGCCAGTGTGCCCGGGCCGTTGACGAGTTCCTCATGGGCAGGTCCGACCTCCCCCGCTGAGAGGCTTGTTCGGACACTGGTCGAAGAGCAGGAGTAGTCCGTTCCTCGCTCATCGTTTTCGGCCGCTGATAGGAATTGCCGCGAAATGGGCTTTCCTCCCTATACGCGCCCACCACTAGCCAATACGATGAGCCCAGGAGACGAGCTGGGAGCGATTGATGACGAACCTCGACAGGGAACGGACCCGGGTAGACGATCCCGGTTACCCGAGGACGGACGTCCCTGAGCGGCGGGACCTCCTCGATTGGCTGGGCTGGACGCTGGCCTTTGTTGGCCTCATCATCCTCATCGTGGCCGTGGCCGTCGTTATCGGCGGCTGAAAGGGACCGGCGCAAAACCGGCTGAGGTTCGGCGCGCCCGATCGGAAAGGTCAAGCCAGAGGCGGGACGTCCCCGGGTAGGACTGAGCCAGCCGAAACCAACGTCGGCCGGCAACGTCGTAGAGCGTGGCCAAATCCGCTCGAAACCCGGGGTCGCTCATCCAGGCCTCCTTCAGATGGCGACCGCTCAGAGGGCGACCGAGCATCGAGGCCAGCGTCGCTCGGAGTATGACCAGACCGCTCCAGACGGACAGGAGCCGCTCTCTTGGCGGAGCCGGTATATCGATAGGACCAAGCGAATCCTCCCCGGGAACTGCTACTCCTTCGTGTCCGACCAGGGCCGGAGCAAGCCGCATCGCGTCACCGAGGCCCAGCAGAAGGTCACGGTCGTCGTGAGCACGCTCCCGCAGCTCCGGGTAGCAGCGGCCGACCGCATCGAGATAGGGAACCGCCCAGTGCACGATGCGGTCGCCGACCAAGAACTTTCTATGCTCTAGCGCCTGGGTTGCTACGTGAGGCTCATCATGGCGCCACGCCTCTGTTTCGGCGCCGGCCAAAGCGCCGGCAAACCTGGCCAGGTCGGCCAGGTCACCCCGACCAAGTTCATACCCCCAGGCCCCGGCGCGCCGAAGCAACTCTTGGCGCGGGTCATGGAACCGAACCACATCGGCTTCGGTGGCCGCCAGGTCATCCCACGAGATGTCGCGCCAGCGGAGGGAGAGGCCGGCCCACAACCCGACTTCTTCATCGGCAGTTTGCGCGGCTTCAGACCTGATAGGCATCGGGGGTAGGCTTGACCGGTCGGTGTAGCCACAGGGGTCGTCGCAATCCGTCCGGCCCGGGCCCCGGCTTGGTGAGTTCCAGCCACTGTTTGTAGACCTCGTGGCTCTTGGCGGTATCGACCACCACGTCACCGTATTGGTCGGTCTCCTCGGCAGGAGTTATCCGCACCCTCTGGTGCCACGCGTGCATACCGGAGACCGGGTCGGGGTGGACCGGGAATACGATGTTCTGATGGACCCCAGCGTCCTTCCACCAGATCCGGGACGAGTCGGGATCGTCGGACCCGAACGGCTCGATGCCCTTCCTCTGGCGCATGGTCCAGACGGTGCCCTCGTTCTCGATATCGACCAGCGCCGACGACCAACGCTCGTTCCCCCGGGTGTCGTTCAGGCGCCAGCGACCGAGGTGATGGCTGGCGGCGATAACGCCGGGACGAATTCCTTCCGTCCGCCATACCCTGATAACGAAGAACCCGATATCGGTGTTGATCCGGACCAGATCGCCGGTGACATACCCGAGTTGCTCGGCGTCGGACGGATGCATCCACAAGGGATGCCCGTGGCTGATCTCGTAGAGGTATTTGGCATTCCCGGATCGGGAGTGGATTAACGTCGGGAGCCTGAAGATCGGAAGCAACACCCGCTCGTTCCCGCCGATGTCCATGTCCCGCCAATAGACGTGCGTCTTGAGGTAAGTGGGAATCGCCTGGTCTTCCCAACCCCAATCATGCATGGTCTTCGACCACCACTCGAGTTTGCGGCTGGGAGTATCGAACCCGGTTCTGACCTCCCCGGGAGCCACTTGCACCGCGACCGCCTTGCCGTTCTTGCGGGCCAGACCGTCGAGACCCACCTCGGCGCCGTCCACAGACCGCTCATGGACTTCGTAGATATCTTTGTCGACTTCGAAAGCGCCGTACTTGCGCATGAACCCGAGTGGTGTCAGTCCTTCGGCCGCAGCCCGCTCGGGGAGACCGGGCACCGAATTGTCGAACATCCACCCGTAGTACTCATCAACGGAGACGGGCCGGGTTGGATCGGTGGGTGACTCGAACCACCTGCGAATGCCGAGCGAACCGTCCGGATCTATCTGCCAGGACAGATCGATAAAGAACTCGGTCTCTTCCCACACTTCGCCCGGATTGGCGTCGTAGGTACGGTGATAGTCGTGCCCATCCCGCTCACCCGCCACTCTCAGCACCGGCTGGCGAAACCCCAACCAACGCCCGGCATGGGTTTCATAGGAATGCGTGTCGTGGCGCTCGGCGGAAATGCCCATCGGAAGCACGTAATCCGCGTACCAGGCCGTCTCCGACCAGGTAGGAGTGAGGGCAACGTGCAAACCGACCTTGTCCTCGTCGGTGAGTGCCTCGATCCAGGAGAATCCGTCCGGGTACGTCCACACCGGGTTGAACACCCTGGTGAAGTAGACCTCCAGCCGGCCCCTGCCCTCCTTGAGAAAATGCGGCAGAAGAATGCTCAGTTCATGGTGCGAGAAGGGATACTCGATCGGCCACAGCATCTCATTCCAGCGGCTGTGCGGGGGTGGCATGTTCCAGTGCTCCGGTTTGAACTTGTCCCACGTGTTGGGGGACGTGCCCCCCTCGGTCCCGACGGCTCCGGTGAGAATGTGCAGGAACCACAGCGCACGGGCGACCTGCCAACCGCCCAGGTTCCCCGACCCGGCCGACCGCCAGGTGTGGGAAGCAAAACGATGGCCCGCCCTGGCAATCTCAAGAGCGACGGCCTCGATCTTGTCGGCGGCGACCCCCGTCTCTTCCGCCGCGAACTCCAAGGTGTACGGGGCGTACTCCTCTTTGAGCACTCGGACGAAGTTGTCATAGGTGGCGGCCCGGTCCGGATACCGCTCGGAGAGCGTCTGCTCCCAGTTGACCCAGCGCCGCATGAAGGCGTGGTCGACGGTGTCCCAGACCAGCAATAACCTGGCGATAGCCAGGAGCATCGCCGCCTCCGTACCCGGCCACGGTGAGAGCCAGTAGTCGGACATCGAAGCGGTGTTCGACAGCCGCGGGTCTATGGTGGCGATCTTGGCGCCCTTCTGCTTGGCCTCGATGATCCGCTGGGCATGAGGGTTGAAGTAGTGGCCGGCCTCCAGGTGGGCCGAGAGCAGCAAGATGAAGTCGGCGTTGGCGAAATCGGGGCTGGGCCGGTCATGGCCCATCCACGTGGCGTAACCGACCCTGGCCCCCGAAGAGCAGACATTGGTGTGGCTGTTGTGGCCGTCGACGCCCCACGCCTTGAGGGTGCGGTCCATGAACCCGTCCTCGCCGGGCCTCCCGACGTGGTACATGATCTCGTCGTGGCGATCTTCCTGAATCGCTTTCCGCATACGTCCACCGATGTCCGCCAAAGCTTCCTCCCAGGTCACCTGCTCCCATTCGCCGGAGCCGCGCGGTCCCTTGCGGCGCATCGGATGGAGGATTCGCTCCGGGTCGTACATCTGGTTGATGGTGGCCGGCCCTTTTGCGCAATTACGGCCCCGGGAGCCGGGGTGGGCCGGGTTGCCCTCGAACCGCCGCACCACGCCAGTGTCTTTGTCTACGTAGGCCAGCAAACCACAAGCAGACTCGCAGTTGAAGCACGTGGTAGGTACCAGCCGATACCGGTTCTTGATCCGATCCGGCCATGCTTTGGCGTCGTACTCCTCCCAGTCGTCCCAGCGATCTGACGGCGGATACTTGGTCAGCTCGCTACCGGGTCGCAATCGCGGGATGACGACCTCTTCGTGCTCCCGGTGCGTCGTCATTCCGTCCTCCAGCTTGCTGTTCTACGAGAGCGGGACACTCTGACCTGCTTTCACAAACGCGTCGTCGCTGAACCAGATACCGGCGGCAGCGGCCAGCCCACCGAGCCCGGCCAGCCAGTCCGGGCCGAGCCCGGCTAGGACCAGCCCGCCGAACAGCAAGGGGGCTACCACGCCGAGGAGTTGGCCGCCCACCCACCACTCGGTTGCGAATCTGCCTCGGACCATGTGGTGCGTCGCTTCTTCGATATTGCGGGTCGGGGGTCGTGACGACAGCTCGGCAGCCGCCAGCAATCCCAAGGCCGCCGCTCCTCCGACCATGGTCCACGCGAAGCCGGTCGTGGCCGATTCGGGTACCTCCGAGAACAGGGTCAAGAAGAGCGCGGCTCCCCCACCCGCTGCAAAGGCGCCTGCGACCATATGCCAGAGCAGCATCGGGCTCTGCCACAGGTCGCGAGCCTCGGCCTGGCCGAAGAGGAAGGCCGTGTAGCCGGCGGTGGCGATCGCCGCCGGCACGCCGATCCAGGTGATCACCCTAACGAGCCCGATGGCACCAAAGACACCGGCTAAGAACCAGATCCCCAGAATGGCGGCGTAGGTGCCGAGGATGTACGCGCCCCGCACGAGCCACGAGCCCTTGTTCCCCTTGGTTATCAGATAGTAGAACCGATCGGGGCGCTTGAGATCCCACACCAAGAGCACCCCGGTCAGCAGCAGAAACAATCCTGCGATCAGCGGCGTCGCCCACCGCATCCAGGGGTTGTTGGCCGTTGCCCCGGCCAGCAACGCCATGGCGGCAGCAATTACCAGTCCGGCGGCTATCCCCTTGGTGAGGAAGTAACTCGAGACCCGCCAACCCCACGGCATCGGGTGGTCGGTGTTGTACACCACCCGGGGCGGATCACCTGGTCCGTACTCGACGCGGGGCGGGGCGCCCGGGCGTTCGCCGCTATTGCTCGAAGGCGTGAGGTCGACCGTCATCCAGCCCGCCGCCGGCTCCGTTGCGTCCCGCCAAATGTAGCCACCGCCGGTGGTCGCCATGAGTGGATCAAGGCTCGCTTGCTCGACACCTTTGTAGAAGAGGTTCGGATTGGTGCCTTGCTCCGGGGCCCGCACGAAGACCTGCTCGTTGTTGACGATCCGGGCGATCCGGGTAGCGGGATCGTCGAGGTCACCGGCGATGATCGCCTGTTCCGGACACACCACGACACACGCCGGCTCCAGGCCGACTTCAATTCGGTGGACACAATAGTTGCACTTTTGGGCGGTGTGCTCGTCGGGGTCTATATAGAGGGCATCGTACGGACAAGCTTGCATGCACGATTTGCAGCCGATGCACAGACTGGTATCGAAATCGACTATTCCATCGGGCCGTTTGTGGAGCGCGTTGGTCGGGCAGATTCCGACGCAGGGAGCATCGGAACAGTGGTTGCACCGCATGACCGAGAAGAATCGCTTGGTGTCCGGCCAGACCCCCTTCTCGATGTATTTGACCCAGGTTCGGTTTACTCCGAGCGGAACTTGATGCTCGGTCTTGCACGCCACCGTGCAAGCATGACAGCCGATGCAGACGTCCTGGTCGATGACGAATCCGTACCGCAGTGGTCCCTCCTCCGCTCTGCCTCATGCGTAGTGCCGAGCCTATCCCTCCCGGCCAGTCACTATGACGCAAGGCCCGGGCCGAAGCCCGAGTTTCTCTTCACCCCTTCTGAACGACGAAGTGAAACTCCCCGTCTTGCTCGAACTGCTCCTTGATGGTGTGTCCGAGGTCCCTGGTCCAGGACGGAATGTCGGATAGCGAGCCCCGATCTGTAGCTACCAGTTCCAGCGTTTGGCCGGATTCGATCTGGGTGATGCCCTGACTGATCTTGAGGACCGGCATCGGGCACTGCAAGTTACGAGCGTCGACTATCAAGTCGGCCACGTTATGTTCCTCCCTAAATAAACAGACTGATGGAAGCATCCTTCATGAGGCTGATGGCCGAGCCGGCTCCGGCCGGCTTGTCCAGCCCGTCGATCAGATGGTCGGGATCGAGACCCATGAGGTCCATGGTCATCTGGCAGGGCCACAATTTGACACCCATACCTTGGGCAAGTTCGAGCAGCTCCTGAACCGAAGCAACCCCTTTGTCGTCGCCCAGGTCCTTCATCATCTTCGGTCCCATTCCCCCGAAATGCAGCTTCGACAACCTGGGGCCCTGGCTGAACGCCGAGAGCATCTTTTGCCGCCAGTCTTCTCCGGTGATGCCGATCCCCGGCTTGCGGAGGATGTGTAGACCCCAAAAGGTGAAGAAAACGGTGACATCCATGCCGTAGGCGGCACCGGTTGTCGCCAGAATCATCACGGGCCAGGCTTTGTCCAGATCGCCGGACGCGGCAATCAGCACCATCTTCTCTTTCTCGGGGGCCACTTCTTCCGAAGCGCTCTCAGCCAACGTTTCCGTCGTCATCCCGACCTCCCTCTTGCTGCGGTGCGGCCCGTATCCGACCGTTTGCGCCTTTGTGCATATTGAAGAGGGATGAGTCATATGTCAAGGGGTGAATACATCTTTCCTTTCGTACCGGCTTGTGGCATAGTGAGCGACGATGTCGATTGCCAAGGAACTCAACCAGCTGCACGCAAGCGTGTGTAAGGGCTTGGCCGACCCGAAACGCCTCCTCATCATCAACGTGCTGCGAAACGGCGAAATGTCGGTTGGCGAGATTTGCGAAGAGCTCGAACTGCCGCAGGCAAACGTTTCCCAGCATCTAGCCATCATGCGGGAACGAGGGCTCGTCAACGCCCGCAAAGACGGGCAATTCGTCTTCTACTCGCTGACGACGATGAAGATCGTCGAGGCCGTCGACCTTCTCCGCCAGGTCATGGCGATGCATTACGAAGATGCCCCGGTCTGAGAGAACGCTCGATAGTCCACCCTTGTCCTGACGCGATAGTCTCCTTATGATCGTATGCGCGTTTGTGCAACTGGCCACGTAGCCCAGTCGAAGGAGGAAAGGGATGAGCCGGTCCATCACTACAGATGATCTTGCCCAGAGGGTCGACGACCCGGCCCGGGCACCGTTCATTCTCGACGTGCGGGCCACCGAGGCTTATGAGCGCTGGCAGATAGAAGGCAAGGCAAGCCTCGACACGCTCAACATCCCCTACTGGACCGTCATCGGCGACCTCGGCGAGATCGTCCGGAAACTTCCCGCCCATCAAGAAGTAGTAGTGGTGTGTGCCCACGGTGGCTCATCGGGGATGATCTCCGAGATGGTCGACCAGGCCAACGTTCACAACCTGGAGGGCGGCATGGACGCCTGGGCCAACACGCTCACACCCCGGACCTTGTTCGACGACGGGACGCATTTCGTCGTTCAGCTCGACCGGATCGCCAAGGCTTGCCTTTCGTACGCGGTCGGCGCTCGCGGAGCGACGATGGCAGTGATCGACCCGGCGGCGGACGTCGAGCGGTACCTGGCCGTGGCCGAAGAAATGCGCTCGACCATCACCGACGTATTCGACACCCATCTGCACGCCGACCATATCTCTTTGGCCCGGGAACTGGCGGCCCACACGCATTCGACGTACCACATCTCGGCCGGCGACGCCGAGGGGGCCTCGTATGAATACACCGCCCTTCGGGACGGGGAGGAGTTCACGTTCGGCGAGATGAAGATGATCGTTCGTTCGGTAGCGACCCCCGGTCACACCCCGGGATCAACCTCGCTCGAGGTTCACGACCGGTTCTTGATGACCGGCGACGCAGTGTTCATCTCCGGTATCGGCCGGCCGGACCTGGGCGGCGAAACGGTCCCGTGGGCCAAAGATCTCTTCCATACCATTCACAAGAAGCTCGCCCCGCTCGATCCGGAACTCGAGGTGTGTCCGGCTCACTACACGAGCCGGGGCGAATCCCAGTCGGACGGCACGCTGCGGCGCAAACTCGGCGACTTGCTCACCAACGACCCGGTGGTCTCGATGAGCGAAGAAGACGCGTTCGTGGAGTACGTGGTTTCCCACCTCGGCGAACCGCCCAAGATCTACGACGAGATTCGCAAGGTCAACATGGGCTGGATCCAGCCCGATCCGGAAATGGCCAAGGAACTCGAAGTGGGCCGCAACGAGTGCGCTCTGTCCGAATGAGCACTTGCATCCGCCCGCAGTGACCGGCCCCGGACCAGGTGGGGAGTCTCGTCCGCGGGTGGGGCGTGGGGACGTAATCGCCGGAATCAGCATCGCCTTCGTCCTGATCCCCCAGGCACTTGCGTACGCCGAACTGGCAGGCCTCCCAGCCTATGTCGGGCTCTACGCGGCAGCACTGCCACCGCTGGCGGCGTCGTTCTTCGCGTCGTCGCGCTACCTGCAGACGGGGCCCGTGGCGATGACGTCGCTGCTCACGTTCGGGGCGCTCAGTCCCCTGGCGACTGCCGAAAGCCCGGAGTGGGTCAACCTGGCGGCCCTCCTCGCACTCGTGGTAGGCGTTGCCCGCATCGGCCTCGGCTTGGCCCGGGCCGGAGTTTTCGCTTACTTCATGTCGCAGCCCATCCTGTTGGGATTCACCTCGGCGGCCGCCATCCTGATCATCTCTTCACAACTTCCCACTTCGCTGGGAGTTGAGCGGCAGGCCGACGGACTCCTGGCCGGTGCATGGTCGGCGCTCGCGCACCCCGGGGGGTGGGAAGCCGGCGCGGTCATCCTTTCGGTTGCGACCATAGTTCTCGTGCTCGGCGGACGACGGTTGCATCAGCTCTTCCCGGGCGTACTCGTCGCCGTCATCATCGGCTTGGCCTACAGCTCGCTCAGTGAGTACCGCGGTAGCACCGTCGGGACGGTTCCTTCCGGGTTCATTCCTTTCTCGCTCGACCTGCCCTGGGGTAGCCTCGGGTCGCTCTTGATTCCTGGAGCCATCATCGCCCTGGTGGGTTTCGCCGAACCGGCCTCCATCGCTCGCACATTCGCGGCCCAGGATCGTGAAAGGTGGAGTCCCAGCCGCGAACTGATCAGCCAGGGAGTCGCCAACCTGGCAGCCGGAATCTCAGGCGGTTTTCCGGTCGGGGGATCCTTTTCCCGGAGCTCTGTGGCCCGGCTGGCCGGAGCTCGATCGCGTTGGGCAGGCGCCGTCACCGGGCTCACCGTCCTCGCCTTCCTTCCCGTGGCGGGAATCCTCGGATCCCTCCCCCGAGCCGTGCTGGCGGCCATTGTCATCTCGGCGGTATACAAACTCATCCAGCTGATCGAGCTTACCCGAATCTTCAACGTCTCCCGTCCCCAGGCGCTCATTGCCTGGGTGACCTTCGCCGCCACGCTGGTCCTCTCCCCACGCATCGAGCTCGGCGTCATCGTCGGCGTGGTTCTGGGTGTCGCCGTGCACCTGTGGAGGGAACTGGTAGTCCGGGTGGACACGGAATCGATCGACGGGACCCTCCGGCTGATTCCCCGCGGCGTCCTGTTCTATGCCTCGGCGCCTCCCCTCAACGAAAGCTTGATCGATCAGCTGGCCGCCAACCCCGAGGCGGAACGCCTCATCATCGACCTGCAGAAGTTAGGGCGTATCGATTACACGGGCGCCCTGGCCCTGCGGCAGGTCGTCGAGGAAGCCCGCCAGGCCGGGCTCCAGGTGGAGGTGGTTGGGGTGCCTGCTCAGACGCGCAAGACCCTCCCCCCGATTTGGGAAGAGGCCCTGCGCGACTGAGGTTTTGGCGTCGAAAAAGTGGGTCAGACGCCCCTCTCGGACGCCAAAAAACGTCTTGGTCGGCTACATCGCCTCGAAGGTCTCGTAGACCTCGACGCTTCCGCCGCTCGTCAGAATGGGACAACCCTTGGCCATATCGGTTGCTGCCGCGAGGCTGTCGGCACCCACGATCGAATAGCCGGTGAGTCCGGAGGCGCCGCCTTCACTCACCGAGCCATCTGCCGCCACCGACATCGAAGGTCCGAACGGATTGCCGACATCGACGACCGCGGCACCCAGGGATTCGTACCAGGCGCCCCACGCGGCCATCACCGCGGCCTGCTCCTCCTCGGTCTCCGGCATCCCGCCGCCTGTGTAGGCGAGAACATAGTTGGCCATGTGAACCTCCCTCGATCGGCACAACTCGATGAAGGCTACGCCCTCCGGGAAGATGCAGGAAAGGTGGTTTTCGCGAGTTGTGGCGACCCGGCTCGTTTGGCGTCGCACCCCACGCTATGGGTGCTGTCACGACACCAAGGTCAGCCCTGAACGGATCGGATGAAGGTCACAGCGGCCTCGATCTGTTCGAGCGTCAAGGAGGATCCAAATCCGGGCATGGCTCCCCGCCCGTCGGTGATCACGGCGATCAAGTCCTCGTCCGGCGTCGCCACAGCGCTACTCCCGGCGTTGAGAGCCGGGCCCACCTGACCGCTCAGATCGGTTCCATGACAGGCAGCACAGTTGGCGGCGAACACCTCTGAGCCTTGTTCTATGGCTGGGTCGGTTGCCTCGGGCTCCTGGCTCTCCTCGGGGAGGGTAGTGAGCGGGGTAGCTTCACCTGCTCGCCCGCTGATCTGCCAATCCGCCACGGACGGCGCGTCCGCCTCGAGGGAGCGCAGATAGGTGGTCAGCGCCACGATCTGCTCCTGGGTGAACGGGCCGCCGAAGTTCAGCGAGTAGGCGCTCATCTGCGTACCGGGCACGCCGGTGGCGATCAGCGAAGCGATCTGGTCGTCGACAACGAACTGGAGGAACTCTCTGGCATTGAGGGTTGGCGCCGTGGCCCCGCCTCGACCCTCCTGGCCGTGGCATCCCGAGCAGGTCAGTGCGAACAACTCAGCACCTTGCGCTGCAAGCTCCGTTACCCGGCTCTCGGCGGCGTCGGCCCGTCTGTCCGGCTCAGTGAGACGGTAGGCCGGGAAGGCCACCACCATGATCACCATGAGAATCAGGCCCCAGCGCATCCATTTGTTGGTCGATTCCTCTAGGGCCGGATCGGGGGGCCGCTCAGGCACTGTGGTTCCCCTGGTCACAGGAAGGACCCCGCTTGGGCTCGTCGATCGTCTCCGGTGCACCCATCGGGGTACCCTCGATAGGGTCCCCGGTGTTGACGATCACCAGACCGTCGACCACCTCGACCGGGTAGCGGCTCATCCCTCTGGGCGTGGGGCCATCCCGTGCCTCGCCCTTCCGGTTGAAGAACGAACCATGGCACGGGCATTCGAACTGTCCGGACGACTCACACCACGGAACCCGGCAGCTGAGATGGGGACAGGTCTCGGAGATGGCGACCACCTCTCCGTCGATCTTTGTCAGGTAGCTGCGCGCCGCCGGGACCGCCACCACGTCATCCTCGGGGACGGCCTCTTCAGGGATGGTTCGCACCTTGCCGCCGAAACCGGAAGATTCGCCCGGTTGTAACACATCCCACGTGGTCCAGGCCCCGGCGACACCGATCAACCCGGCACCGGCCAACCACCCGCGCTTGAGAAACTCCCTGCGTTCGATTTCTTCGCTCATAGCTCTCCGTACCACTCCTGCCAGGGCCATACCCAGCCCCAGTTGGGACCGCGAAACATGAAGCCGATTAACGTCAGGATGATCCATGCCACCATGAACAACGTGAACGTCGCCACAGCCACCTTGCGGAATCGTGGTGCCAACCGCGGATTCCGGTCCATGTAGGGCAGAGCCATCAGCCCGACGATGATGGCGGTGGGTACGAGGACTCCCGCCACCATCGGGTGGAAATGGCTCAGCAGCTCCTGCAGCGCGGCGAAGTACCAGGGGGCCTTCTCGGGATTGGGGGTATTCTGCGGATTGGCGATCTCCCGCAAGGGCGCATCGAAGAAGAGCCCCAAGAGCAGCGAAATGACCAATACCACCAGCGCCGCCACCCCATGGCGGACAAGGAGGTGTGGCCAGACCATAACCGGCTCCTGCTCGTCGAGCACCTTCCGCTCACCGCCGGGCGGAGTCCCGGGAACAATTCCGAGGACGCGCTTGCCCTCGACGATGACCGGCTCTTGATCAACCATTGGCGCCTCCAGAGTCGAGCATGGAATCCTTTCGCCACCGCCACAGGTGGATGGTAACCAGGAGGCCCACGGCGGTCGGCAGTACCGCCACGTGCAGCACGTAGAAACGGAGCAGAGTGGCCGACCCGACGGTGTCACCTCCGAGCAGGATCCCCTTGACCGTCTCCCCGATCAGTGGGACGAAACCGGCCATCGAGGCGCCCACCGTCACCGCCCAGTAGGCCAGTTGGTCCCAAGGCAGCAAGTAGCCGGTAAAGGACAGCAATAGCGTCAGCACAAGGAGGATCACGCCGATCACCCAGTTGAACTCTCTCGGCGCCTTGTACGAACCCCGGTAGAACACCCTGGCCATGTGGGCAGCCACCACCACGACCATGAGGTGCGCAGACCAGCGGTGGACATTGCGGAGGTATTGCCCGAACGCCACCTCCGTCTGCAGATTCTGCATGTCGCCGTAGGCAGAGGCGGGGGAAGGCACATAGAAGAACATCAGGTAGATTCCGGACACCACGAGCGATCCGAACAGCACTACCGACGCTACCCCGAGGAACCAGGTGTAACGGAAGGTCATCTCCTTGCGGCGCATCTTCACCGGGTAGATGTGCAAGAAGAAGTTGGCCCAGTGTCCGGCCGCCCTGTCCCGTTCCGTCGCTCGGTCGGTTGCCCGCCAGATCGAGCGGCCGATCGTACTCTCCCTCACTCGTTCCATGACCTTCATGCAGGTACCCCCACTCCCGTCCAAAGACCCATCGACAGAGCATCGGTGGGGCAGCGCTCGATACAGAGCGCACAGCGAATACAGCTTGTTTCGTCCAGAGTCAGAGCAGTCCCGGCCGGTAAATCGGGAGCCACCTCCTCGGAGGGGACCAGATCGATCAGATCCAGTGGACAGACATCTGCGCACAGAGCGCACAACACACACTTGGAAGTATCCAGAAGGATATTGGCGAAGCAGCGCAAGCACCGTTTGGCCTCGCAGCGCGCCTGCTCCGGCGTGAAGCCGGTCTCCACCTCGGCCAGGCCGACACGGCGTTCCGTCGGCAGCGTCGGTACCTCGACCCGGCCGATCCGGTCGTAGATGTCGTCCAGTCGATGGAATTGCTGCAGTTGCACCATCGTGCCCGGCTTGCTCTCCTCGACCGCACCACCAAACGCCTGATGTATCTCGGCGGCGGCTCTGCGGCCGTCGGCAATCGCATCGATGAGGGTCCGCGGCCCTCGCGCCGCATCCCCGCCCGCCCACACCATCGGCACCGAGGTCGCCAGGCTGTCGGCCCCGACTTGAATCGTGCGACGCGGGCTCAGCTCGGGGCCGGAGTCGCCGAGGGCGTCCACGTCGATCGCCTGACCGATGGCCAGGATGACCGTGTCGGCATCCAGGATCAGCCGGTCCTCCTGATCGAACGTCGGGTTGAACCGCCCTTCCTCGTCGAACACCGACAGCACCTTGATTGTCTCGAGGCCGGTCACCTTGCCGTTGTCGGTGACGATCCGCGCCGGGCCGCGTCGATTCACGAAAACGATGCCCTCGTGCACCGCTTCTTCGATCTCGAACTCGGATGCCGGCATCTCTTCTTCGGACTCCAGTGTCATGACCGTGATGTTGTGAGCACCGGTGCGTGCTGCGGTCCGGGCCACGTCCATCGCCTCGGTCATAGTGGCCCGCTCGTCAGCTTCTTCGTAGACGGCCGGAAGCTCGGAGTCAGAAGCGCGCAGTGCGGTCCGCGCGGCGTCCAGCGCCTCGGTCACAGCGGCCCTCTCATCGGATTCTTCGTACGCCGCCAGAGCCTTCTGTTCGTACTCGGCGGCGCGCAGGGCGGTACGGGCAGCGTCCATGGCCACGTCCCCGCCGCCGATTACCACGACTCTCTCGCCGACCTCGACCTGAAATCCCTGGTTGGCGTTGATGAGGAACTCGATGGCTCGCAAGACTCCATCCGCTTCGTGGCCGTCGATATCGAGGCCACGACCGAGGGTGGCGCCGATGGCCACGAACAGGGCATCGTGCTGATCGCGCAATTCGGCCAGCGTGACGTCACGGCCGAGCTTGGTGTTGAGATGCACGTCCACACCAAGGTCAATGATCACTTTGATCTCGCTGGCCAGCAGTGTGCGGTCGAGCCGGTACTCGGGGATGCCGAGCAGCATCATGCCCCCGAGTTGCCCGGTGGCTTCGTAGACCGTGACCTGATAGCCGAGCCGCCGCAGGTCGTGGGCGGCGGCCAGCCCGGCCGGACCGCCGCCGATGATTCCGACGCTCTCCGGACGTTCTTCGGCGGGGGGCGCGGCCACCTGCTTCCAGACTTCGCCCTTTTCGGTCTCGGGTCCGAATTGCTCGGTGACGAAGCGTTTGAGGGCCCGGATGGCGATCGGTCGGTCGATCTGGCCGCGACGGCAAGCATCTTCGCACGGCGCCGCGCAGACCCGGCCACACACCGAAGCGAACGGGTTCGGCAACCGGGCGGTTAGGTAAGCCAGTTCGTCTTTGCCGTCGGCGATGGCGGCGACGTACATGCCGGCGTTGGTGTGGACCGGACAGGCGGCCAGACAGGGGATGTTCTCGTCGTAGAACTGCAGCTCCTGGCGAAAGACGAGATCGCCCGCCATCAGATCCGTTCCGTTCTCTGCAGCCAGATCAATGCGCCGATTCCGGCGGCCAGCATCACCATCCACAGCCCGGAACCGATCAGGTCGCCGACCAGACGAGGTGCTCCGGCCACAGCCTTCTGGGTGAGCGCCCACGAGGGGAGCCAGGTGGTGGCCAGCACGAAGAACAGGAAGATCAAGCCGGCCCGGCCGTAGGCGTTCCACCAGGTCAGCTCCGTTTTCTTGCGAGGCGAAGTCAGCAAGAACAACAGGCCGACTACAAAGACAGTCTGGGCGGAGCCGAGCATGACGAGGTTCCAGGGGAACGGCTCCCCTTCATCGACCGGCTCGCCAGTCCCTCCCCCGGCCGACACTCCGAGGCGGTTCTGCACGTAGTCGATCACGGCGGCGATTTGTTCTTCGGTGAGTTGGTCGAAGCCCGGCATTACCCCGTCGTAGGTGACGCCATCGACCACCAGTTCGCCTTCCCTACCGTTGCGAATGACGCCCTCGACGTAGGAGGCGTCCTGAACATTGGGGTTGCCGGCGAGAGGTGGGAAGTTGCCGCTTATGCCCTTTCCGTCGGGCTGGTGACAACCCACGCAGTTGCCTTGGTAAACCACTTCTCCGGGGTCATCTTGAGCAGCAGCCACCGGTGCCATCAATACGATCAGCAGCAGTGCCACAGGCACCGCTCCCAGCGACGTCCGCATGAGCTTCCCCAAGAGGCCCATGATCCAGGTCCCTCCAGTAGTGAAGGCGCAGTGCATCATAAACCGGCTGATCGACGGCTCGGCAAGTCCGGCGTCGACCTCCCTTTCCCATCACGTTGCAGCAACCGGAACCGTTTCCTATCCTCGCCCGGAAGGACCGGGGTTGGGGCGACCTGGGCTGCCGCGGAGGGGACACATGGCAGATAAGCCGCAGAGCGAGCACGAGGCAGGGGAGTTCCACCCACGGGGGACGGTGGCGATCCTGGTCATGTTCGTGCTGGCCATCATCATTCTCTGGGCATCGGTGTACGTGATTCTGCTCTCCCGGGGGGTGACGGTATGAGCGAACCGGGTGCCAGCAAAGAGACGCTGCACATCGACCCCTACGAGAAGAACTGGATGCGGATCTCGATCGTTCTGTTGATCGTCTTCGCCGCGGCTGTCACCATCGCCGGTTTCGCGCTGGGGTTCCAGGTTCCCTCGCCCGAGGAACGGGTCGACCCCAACAACCTCTCGGGACCCTGGCTCAGCCCCGGCCTCCGGGAGCTGTCCCCCGGCGTCTACGAGGCCTACATCATCGGCGACGCCGCCACCTGGCAATTCGACCCTCGAGACATCGAGGTCCCGGTGGGATCAACGGTGACCTTCTACGTCACCAGCCGGGACATCCAGCACGGTTTCAAGCTGCAGGACACCAACATCAATATGCAGATTCTGCCCGGGCAGGTTTCCAAGCTGACGTATACCTTCGACCAGGTAGGCGAGTACCCGTACATCTGCACCGAGTATTGCGGCACCGGGCACGCCTTCATGTTCGGAAGCCTGACGGTGGTGGAGAAGTAGATGGCAACGCGTGAATACGGAAGTGACCGGTTGGCCACTTACCCAGTGACCAAGACCGACAAGCGCTTCATCGGCGCCCACATCCTCGTTGCCGTAATCGCCTTGTCGATCGGGACGCTGTTCGGGCCTCTCCAGGCTTTCGAGTTGGCCGGAATCGACCTCTACCCCTATCTGGAGCCCGTCTTCAAGTCGTACTATCAGGGCCTCACCATCCACGGCGTACTCAACGCCCTGGTGTGGACCACCTTCTTCATCACCGGGTTCTTCACCCTGACCATCATCATCGGGTTCAAGCGGGGGCTCCGCTACCCGAAGCTCAACCGGGTCGGGTTCTGGACCATGGTGGTCGGACTGGTCATGGCGGCCGTCCCGATCCTGCTCGACGAGGCCTCGGTCCTGTACACCTTCTACCCGCCGCTCCAGGCCAACTGGGCGTTCTACACAGGGCTCACGCTGGTGGTAGTGGGCAGCTGGATCGAGGGCTACGGTTTCTTCTTCACCTACCGGGCCTGGCGCAAGGACAATCCCAGCACCCGCACGCCTTTCATTGCTTTCGGCAGTCTCCTCACGATGGCCATGTGGCAGATCGCCACGCTGGGAATCGCCGTCGAGATCCTCACCATGCTCCTACCATGGTCGCTCGGTATTATCGAGGGCACCGACCCGCAGCTGGCTCGCACCTACTTCTGGTTCACCGGTCACCCCCTGGTGTATTTCTGGCTTCTTCCGGCGTACGTGTCGTGGTACGGGATGCTGCCACGACAGGCCGGCGGCAAGCTCTTCTCCGATTCGCTGGCACGACTGGCGTTCTGGCTCTTCCTGCTCCTCTCCGTGCCGCTCGGCTTCCACCACCAGTTCGTCGATCCGGGCGTACCAGCCGGATGGAAGTACCTCCACGCGGTGCTCACCTACTCGGTGTTCTTCCCGTCGATGCTGACCGCGTTTACAGTGATCGCCTCGCTCGAACGAGCCGCCCGCAACCGGGGCGGAAAGGGTCTGATTGGTTGGGTGCGGGCCCTCCCCTGGGACAACGGGTCGGTCACGGCCCAACTCCTAGCCGGGATCCTGTTTATGTTCGGAGGTCTCGGCGGGCTCATCAATGCCTCCTACAACGTCAACCTGGTCGTCCACAACACCACCTGGGTACCCGGACATTTCCACCTCACCGTGGCCACCGCCACGACCCTCTCCTTTATGGGCATCTCCTACTGGCTGGTGCCGTGGATTACCGGCAAGCCCCTGTGGAAGCCCCGCCTGGCCGTCATCCAGGCCTGGACCTGGTTCATCGGCATGCTCATTTTCTCCAACGCGATGCATGTGCTCGGCTTGCTCGGCGCTCCCCGCCGGACTCCGCTCGGGGTGGCACCGTACGTACCGGAGGAATGGACCGGTCATCTGCTGAGGGTCGGTTTGGGCGGCGCCATCCTTTTCGTGTCGGCAGTGATGTACGTATGGATCGTGGCCCGGACGGCCTGGCGCAAGGATCGCTTGGGGTCGGGTGAGGAGATAGAGGTTCCGGTGGCCGAGTCGATTCAGGATCCGCAGCTGACCCCTCGCTGGCTGGACCGGTGGGTCCCGTGGCTGATCGGCACGGTGGTCCTCATCCTGATCGCCTACGGCCCGCAACTGATCGACCAGATCGCCAACATCGATCTCGGCTCCGGCCAAGCGCCCGCCATCCGCCCCTGGTAACCGTCCCCCCTGACGAGCGAAGCTCGTTGGGAAGGGGGAAATATCCGATCGCAGCGAGAGGGAGGGGGGCCGGCTACCCGCCAAAGGCTACGTAACAGCGATGATCACGACGGCCAGCAGCACCATCACGATGCCTCCCGCCGCGGCAGCCGTCGTCGCAAAGAACGGCGGGGGCATGAAAGCAGTCCCGCCGTCGCTCCTGGCCGCAATGCCCAGGAAGAGCGTCACCATGCCGACCAGCATGAGGAGCAGCGCCAGAAGACTGGGTGCGACTAAACCAAGGACCAGGAGCCCGACCAAACCGGCTCCGGCCAGCTTGAAGCGCAGGGGCAACCGGCTCCACAGCGCAGGCTCCTCCTCAGGAGCCTGCGTTTCTCTGATTCCTGTCATAGGTGAGGGTGCCACCGCATCCCGCACAGGGGGCGATGACTCTAGGCGAGGAGCAGGTACAACTGGTGAGGCAGTTGGGCCTGACTCTGAGCGTTCCTTCCGTTTTAACCCCTTCTCAGTCCTGGGCTTCTTCGCCCGTCTTCGCTTCAGCGTCCGATCCTGTACTCCGAGCACCTCGGAGAACCCGACCGGATCGGCCACGGCAACTGCGATTTCCTCACCCTCAACCCGAACGCGGAATTCGTCGTTCTGCCGTTTCACCGACAGCTCATCGACCGCCCAGTTACCGATCTCGTGCTCTCCCGCCGTCACAACGAGTCGTCCGGAGTCAACCGTCAAATTGGTCTCGAGGCCGTCGCCGTCCCCGACCCGGATCGTTCCATTGAATTGAGGCATGGATAAGTTATCGAAAGGCTGCAGGCCTACCTTTAGGACCATCCCGTCCGCAAGACTCTGAATCTGGCCAAGCCGTGGCGGTCGAGGAAACGATGCGATCGCCTGGCGCACATGCCCAGTCGAACCCGACCACACCGCACGTGGGTGCTAATGGAGCATCAACCGGACGACGCGGTCGCATAACCTCACAGGTGATGACCCCTCCGTACGCAGGAGGGTATGGGGGTCGAGCAACAGCCAGACTGTCTCGCAGCGAGGCTCGCCTCGCTCCGCTCGCGAACGTCACCTCCAGGGGAAATCACTGATTGGGAAATGCTTCTTCGGTGCAGAGGGCATCGCTGCCCACAAGGGTACGAGTCCCGTACAACTCCCCCGCCTCGGTCACCGTGTACTCGGCGGTACCCCTCGCATCCCGGTTGAGCCCTTCAACGGTGCTCCACTCCACCACCAGCTCGTTGCCGTCAACACTGGCGGTTCCCTCCTGAATGCTTCCGGTGATAATCCATTGCAGGTGGTAACGGTTGAGGCCCTCCCCCTCGGTAATGGTGAGATGTCCCCCGTACTCAGTTCCGAGCGGATCGAAACCGTTGACTATGTAGGTACCGACGAGGCTGGGAAGGCTGCCCGGGACGGCGTCGGGAGCCAGGTTGCTCCCCTCGACCTCACCGCAAGCAGACAGGACGATCAGGGCCGGGAGTAAGGAGGCAACGAGACGACGGAGCATGGCGGCACCGCAGTGTAGCCCCGGTGCCCCTTTCGTCATCCAGCCCCTGGTTTGCTACCCCTACCATCAATTTGCACAAGGTCTCGATCGTTCCCGCCACTATTCGCCCCCGCCTTCCCCCACAAGACCGCGGGTGGAAGATCGGGCTATTAACTCCGCCCTGCGGGATGTCGAAGCGACCGAGCAGGCCGTCCCGGCGAGACTCGACGAGGTTGCCCTGCACGGGAATCGGGTCCAGGGATCCGCTAGGTTTGGGACAGACGTTGGTCAGGCTACTCTGGCTGGCCATGGAGACCGGGAGTATGACCCAGCCGCAAGCCACCGCACGGCCGGAATTGGCGAGCGACCGCGAGTCTCGGAACCTTGCCCTCGACGCATTGCGCGGCCTGATCGTGGTCCTGATGGCCGTGGACCACGCCAACTACTTCGTGGCCCAGCAGCATTCGTCGGGCGAGCATTGGGGAGGGCCCTTTCCTGCCTATCAAGACGCACTCGGTTTCCTTACGCGGCTGATCACACATCCGGTAGCGCCGGGTTTCGTCTTTCTCATGGGCGTCGGAATGGCCCTGTTTGCCGAGTCGCGAAGGAAGCGTGGCTGGAGCGAGTGGGCAATCATCAAGCACTTCCTTGTTCGCGGGGCGGTCCTGATCGCGCTGCAGTTCAGCGTGGTGAATCTGGCATGGAAGACCGGCCCGCTGCCATTCCCCACGTTCTATGTGGGAGTTCTCGTAGCGCTCGGCGGCGGGATGATCCTGGGCAGCTTGTTTCTCCGACTTCGGTCCGATTGGCTCGCCGCGCTGGCGGTGGCTCTATTCATCGGTTTTGAGTTCACGCACCCGGGCCCCGGCCACTGGGAGCTCATCTTCGATCAACCGTTGGGCCTGATCTTCGGGTACAGCGGAGGAGACGCGGTGTTCTGGTCGAACTACCCAATTTTG
>Ga0224512_10000282_pt1 | contig 54106 bp, 45 predicted proteins | sample SF_May12_sed_USG_4_FD_169103 | JGI IMG/M metagenome (GOLD analysis project Ga0224512, IMG submission 169103) | Sediment microbial communities from San Francisco Bay, California, United States - SF_May12_sed_USGS_13 | ecosystem: Environmental > Aquatic > Marine > Sediment | place: USA...
AGGCGGCGAGGATCGGGTAGGCGACGCTGTGGTCGCCGCCCAGGCAGATCAGCCGGCCGCCGTTCTCGAGCTGATCGTCCACCGCCCGCTCGATCTCGGCGCGGCCGTCCTCGCCGCCCGTGAGGATGAGGTCGCCGAGGTCGGCGAAGCGGACTTCGGCGGCCAGGTCGAGGCCGGCCTCGGTGCCCCAGCCGCCGGCCGCCGAATGGAGCGCGGCGCGGATCGCCGCCGGCCCCGCCGCCGCGCCGCGGGCGAAGCTCGCCGCCTCGTCCGTCGGCAGGCCGAGAAGGCAGACCAGGCTCAGCCGGTCTCTCCCGCGCCGCTCCCGCAGCCCTCGATCCGGTGGCTCACGACGAAGACGCCATCGTCCGGCTGATCGAACGCGATGACCGCCAGGGCCGCCTGCGGCACCCGAGAGATCGCGATGACGAGGATGGCAGCAGCCTTCATGTCCGTTCCTCCCGTCTTTGCCGGCCGGGGGCGCCGCGGAGAAGCGACCCGCGGCGGGCCGTCGGCCTTGATTGTACGGCATGAGAGTCGGGCCGAGCCCGCCCGCCGCGACCGGCGATGGCCCGGTCGGGGGCTCGTGGTACTGCGAGAGTCGCAAAAGGACTTCGGGTAAGGAAAAGAGGGGCAGGTCCTCGCCTTGCCGCACCGGCCAGGTGACGCAACCTCCCTTCTACCCGATGTCCTTTCCTGAACCCGGTGACGCACGCGCCCTCCTACCCGAGGTCCCTTCCTGACCCCGGTGACGCACGCACCCTCTACCTGAGGTCCTTCCTGCATCGGGTAACGCACGCACCCTCTTACCCGATGTCTTTCCCTCGATCGGGTGACGCACGCACCCTCTTACCTGATGTCTTTTCCCGACTCTCGCACTACCCCGAGCGCCACGGAGAGCGCAGCCAGAGGTTGGGCGTGGAGGTGCTTCCGAGCGGAGCTCGTATTCCCTCAGCCGTCCGCAAGCAGCGGCGCGAGGAGCGGGTCGGCCTGCGCTTCGGGCCGCAGGCCGGGCCGCGCCGCGAGCGCTTCGCCGAGGGCGCGGCGCGCCTCCTCGGCGCGGCCGGCGGCCGCCTCGACGCGGGCCAGCGCCAGGCGCGCTTCCGCGTACTCGGGCTCCGTGCGACTCGAGCGGGCCAGCCACGCTCGCGCTTCTTCGACCCGCTCGAGGCGGTAGAGGATCAGGCCCAGCGCTCCGGCATGCCGGAACGCCGGCGCACCGGCCTGCGCCGCGGCCTCCTCGAGATGCCGGGCCGCGTCCGCGAGCCGGCCGGCGCCGAACTCGGCGAAGGCGAGCCGGCTCAGGCGGTCCGGAGAGCGCTCGAGCTCGGCCGCCCGGGTCAGGGCCGCGACCGCCCGCTCGACCTCGCCGCCGCGGCCCAGGGCGCCGCCCAGGTTCGACCAGTGGCGGGCCACTCCCGGCTGGCGGCGGACGACCTCCATCCACTCCCCCGCCGCCGCCTGCCAGTCGCCGGCCTGGCCCAGGGCCTCGGCCAGCAGCGCCCGCGTCTCGACCTCGCCGGGGCCGCGCGCCAGCGCCCGCCGCAGGCGCTCGGCGGCGGCGGCGCTCTCCCCCAGCCGCAGCAGGGCGAGGCCGGAGCGCGACAGGGCGAAGGGGTTGTCCGGCTCCTCGGCGAGCGCCGCGTCGAGCTTGGCCAGGGCGCCCGCGAAGGCGCCCGCGTCCAGGAGCTCCTGGCCCTCGGTCAGCAGCCCACGCAGCGGTAAGCGGGCCTTGGGATCCGGCAGATCGGCCGGCGGCTCGCCCGGCGCGGCGCCGGCGCCGAGGTAGCCGAGCGCCCGCAGCTTGGCCAGCACCTCCGGATCGTCGACGCCCGAGCTCGCAACGGGCTCCCGGTCCAGGAACTGGCGCAGCATGCGGTGCATGGCCCGCCCCCGGGCGACGTTGTCCGGGTAGACGTTGGTGGTCTCCATCGGGTCCTCGTCGAGCCGGTAGAGCTCGGGGACCGGCGCGGCGATCCACTTCCAGTCGCCGTGGCGCACGCCGCGCAAAGGGGACCAGCCGTAGGAATGCCAGGGCTGAAAGGACTCCAGGTACGAAGGGGCGAGGGGCGGCTCGCCGCCTTCGAGGGTGGGACGCAAGCTGACTCCGTCGACGTCCAGAAGCGGCGGCAGCCCCGCGAGGTCGAGAATCGTGGGCGCCACGTCGACGAGGCCCGGGGCCCCCTCACCGCGGCCGGCCGCCACGATCCCCGGGTAGTGGAAGACGAGCGGCACCGCGATCGTGCTCTCGTACACGAAGTAGCCATGGCTCGCCTCGCCGTGCTCGCCCAGACTCTCGCCATGGTCGGCCGCGAAGACCGCGAGCCGCGGCGCCCCACCTGGAGTCTCTTCAGCCCTGCCCGCCGCTGCCGCTTCGAGTCCCGCGAGCAGCGTCCCGATCGCGCGATCCACCACCGCCACCTCACCGTCGTACCCCCCGCGCGCCTCCTTACCTGGAGTCTTTTCCACCGGGTCGTACGGCAGGTGCGGATCGTAGAAATGCACCCAGACGAACCAGGGACGTTGCGCCGTGCGCAGCCACCCGAGAGCCGCCGCCACGGTGTCCGGCGCCCGCCGCTCGAGCCACTGCCCCTCCCCCTCCGAGAGCGCGTCGTCGTAGTGCCCGAACCCCCGCGCCAGGCCGAAGGCACGGGAGAGCGGGTAGCCGCTGACGAAGGCCGCCGTCTCGTAGCCCGCCGCCGCGAAGGCCTCGGCCAGCAGGCGCGGCCCCGCTCCCAGCAGCTGGCCGTTGGCGCGCACCCCGTGGCGCGGCGGCACGAGCCCGGTGAGCAGGCTCGAGTGGGACGGCAGGGTCAGCGGCGACGGCGCGACGGCGCCGGCGAACGCGAAGCCCTCGCGCGCCAGCCGGTCGATGGCCGGCGTCGCGTCGCCGCCGGCGACCCAGCCGAGGGCGTCCGGGCGCAGGGTGTCGACCGTGATCAGCAGGACGTCGGGGGCCGCGGCCGGGGGCGCGGCGGCGCCCGCCGGCAGCCCGCCGGCCAGGGCCAGGAGCAGGACTCCCCGCGCCGCCATCATCCCCGGGGCCGCCTCCCGCGGAGCCCGGGGACGAATCCGGGGAGATCGCTCGTTCTTCAGCGCCATGCGATCGTGTGCTCCTCGTGGTCGCCGGGCGGCGGCACGTCGCGAGCCCGCACCGGCCGCCCGTCGACGACCAGCTCCGGCGCGGCGGCGTAGCGCGCCGCCTCGGCGGCCAGCAGCAGCCCGCCGGCCGCCAACGCGGCGAGCGTCAGGCGACGGCCGCCGGGCCGCCAGCGGGCGAGCAGCCGCTCGCCGGCGAGGGCGAGGGCCAGCGCCACGACCGGGATCGTCGTGGCGCCCTGGCGCGCGTAGCCGTAGAAGAGCACCGTGACCGCCAGCTTGCTGGCCAAGAAAAGCAGCCAGACGCGAGCCGGCGCGCGCTGCCAGGCGAGGACGAGCCCCCAGGCCACGACCGCGAGCATGAGCGCCCGCCAGGCCGCCGGCCAGCGGCCTTCGGGGGTCGCCAGGTCGACGGCGCGGCGCAGGCCGCCGCCGGCCAGCGGTGCGTTCCAGCCCGTCCAGCCGAGCGTCGCCCCGCGCCAGAAGATCGCCAGCTTGCGGCCGGCCAGCCGGAGCGCCGCGCCCGGATGCGAGCGGATCCACCGCCAGCCGACGGCGTAGCCCTCGTTGACGAGCCGCAGATGGCCCGGATACGTGAAGGCGAGATCGCGCGGCGGCAGCCCGGCGACGAGGGCGGCCGGCCAGGCGCCCCGGCCGCCGGCCAGGGGGGGAGGCGCGGCGAGGGGCGCCGGATCGAAGCCGCCGTGGGACCGCGAGTGGTTCGCCAGCGCGAAGTTCAGCCCGCCCGTCGAGACGACGAAGGGGCGCGCCGCGAGCGGCCTGGGGCAATAGCCGAAGGCCTCCGCGAGCAGCCCGAAGTCTTCCGCCCGTACGACGCGGCGCTGGCGATGGGCCACCGTCGCGGCCACGAAGTTGGCCGCCGGGCGGCGGAGGAACGCCGGCAGGGCGTCGCGGGCCGCCAGCGCTCCCGGCTCCCAGTCCAGGGAGGCCAGCGCGGCCTCCTGGGCCGCGAAAGCTCGCTCGCTGGCGGCGCCCGTGGCCGGCGGCCCCGTGTTGAAGTCGTGGAGGCGCCCCCAGATCGTCAGCTGCCAGGGGGCGAGAACTGCGGCGAAGGCCAGCCCGGCCACGGCGGCGGCGCGCGCCACCCGGCGGCGGCCGCTCCCCGCCCGCCAGCCCCACGCCAGCCATGCCAGGGCGAGAAAGAAGAACAGGGCGTGCTCCACGCGGATCAGGCAGGCCAGGGCGTTGAGCCCACCCCACGCGGCGACCGGCAGCAGCCGGTCCGCCCGGCGCGCAGCCTCGGTCAGCAGCAGGATGCACCCGACGACCACCAGGTAGGGGGTCTCGTTGTTGAGCGAGGTCGAGAGCATCAGGAGGCCGCTCGAGCCGGCGCAGACGAGGCCGGTGAGAATCCCCACCCGCGTGCCGCAGGCGCGCCGCGCCGCCAGGGCGAAGAGGACGACGGCGAGCGCCCCGAGCAGCGCCTGGCAGAAGCCGGCGACGGCCAGCCCGGGGCGGCTGCCGTCCCACACCGCCGCCAGCAGCCAGGCCATCCCCGGCGGCCGGATCGGCACCCCGAGCTCGAACGGCCGCCCGGCGGCCAGGGCCCGGGCGTAGTCGAGCCACATCCAGGCGTCGCCCTGGTAGCCGGCGGCGCCCGGCCACGCCGCGTCGGCCGTGGCGCGCCAGAAGAGGAGGCGCACGGCGAGGGCGAGGGCGAAGAGCGCCGCCCACCCTGCCCAGCGGTCGCCGGCGCCGCCCCGGCGCCGCCCGGCACCCCTGGCCCCGCCGCCCGCCCGACCCGCTCCCAGAGTCACTCGCGCCATGGCTCCGGCGGCTCGTCGAGGTCCGCCGCCGGCTCCCTTCGCCCCCCGTAGGCGAGCAGCAGCCGGCGCGCCTCGACGCCGGCCGGCGAGCCGCCGCCGGCCCGCGCCGCCCGCTCGAGCATGGCGAGCGCTTCGTCCGTCCTCCCCAGGCGGGCGAGCAGCTGCCCCGTCCGCAACAGGGCGCTGGCGTCGCCCGGAGCGAGCTCGACCGCTCGCCCGAAACGCCGCGCGGCGAGCTCGAGGTCGCCCGCCCGCTCGGCGGCCTCGCCCCAGCTCCACCAGGCCGCCGCCAGCGTGGGCACCAGCCGCGTCGCCCGGGCGAGGTGGTCCTCGGCGGCGGCCCCGTCGCCCGCCGCGAGCGCGATCTGCCCCAGCCGGGTGGAGATCCCGGCGCTCACCGTGCCCGCCGCCAGCGCTTCCTCGAGCAGCGCGCGCTCGGCCGCGCCGTCGCCTCCCATGGCGGCGAGCTGGGCCAGGCCGAGCCAGGCGCCGGCCAGCCGCGGGTTCAAGTCGAGGGCCTGGCGAAAGGCCGCCGTGGCGCCCGCCGCGTCGCCGGCGGCGAGCCGGGCGTTGGCGAGCCGCAGGTGCAGGAAATCGAGGCGCGGGTTGATCTCGAGGGCTCTCTCGAGCAGCGCCACGCCGCGCGGCGCGTCGCCCGTGGCGAACCGGGCGTCCGCGGCCCGCATGAGAAAGGGGACGTTGGCCGGATTGCGCCGCACGAGATCGTCGAGGCGCGTCCGGGCCGCCCACAGGTCGCCGGCGCTCATCAGGGCCTTGGCCTCCTCGAACTCGGCAAGCATCCGGATGCCGTCCTTCGGGTCGATGTCGTCGGTGCTGCCGCCCGTGACCCCGGACAGGTAGCCGAGGGCGCGCAGCCGCGCGTCGAGCTCGGGGTCGTCCACCGGTCGCGCCGCGGGCGCGCTGCCGGGGTCCACGGCAAAGGCGGCGAGCGCCGCGCGCATCGCGGCCGCGCGTCGCGGCTCGGCGGCCGCGAGATTGCGGCTCTCGGCGGGGTCTGCGGCGAAGTCGTAGAGCTCGGGGCGCGGCGCCTGCACGTAGCGATGGCTGCCCACCGTCACCGCCAGCATGGAGCTCCAGCCGTAGGCCGTGGCCGGCAGCCAGGTCTCGCCGTAGACCGGGCGCTTCGCGTCCCCGGCCTCGCCGAAGAGCTCGCTCAGCGGCGGCCCGAGCCCGGCCGGCGGCGGCAGCCCCGCCAGGCCCAGCAGGGAGGGCGCGAGGTCCTTGGCGGCGACGGTGCGCTCGACCACCCGGCCGCCGGCGGCGCCCGGCCCGGCCACGATCAGCGGCACCTCGAGGGCGGCCCGGTAGAGCAGGATCCCGTGGGCCCGCTCGCCGTGCTCGCCGAGCATCTCGCCGTGGTCGCCCACCGCCGCCACGATCCGCCGCTCCGGGTCGCCCGGCAGCCCGGCCAGCAGCCGCCCGAGCTGCTCGTCGACGAAGGCGATCTCGGAAGCGTAGCGCCGCTGCGGCGGCGCGTCCGCGGGCAGACCGCCGCGGGCGACGTAGGGCGAATGCGGATCGTAGTAGTGCACCCAGAGGAAGTAGGGCCGCCCCGCCGCGAGCCCGGCGCTCCAGGCCAGAGCCGCCTCGGTGACGGCGGCCGCGTCGCGCTCCGGGTAGCCGTACTCCCCCACCACCTCCGCCGTGAGCCGGTCGTCGTAGCGTGCGAAGCCGCGGTCGAGGCCGAAGCGATGGTCGAGCACTCCCGAGGCGACGAAGGCGGCGGTCGCGTAGCCGGCTTCGGCAAAGGCCTCGGCGAGCGTCGGCAGCGACTCGGGGAGCGTGGCCATCCCGTTGTCGTGCAGCCCGTGGCGCGGCGGGTCGACGCCGGTCATCAGGCTGGCGTGGGCGGGAAGGGTCAGCGGCGAGGGCGTCAGGGCGCGGGCGAAGCGCGTGCCGCGCGCCGCCAGGGCGTCGAGGGTGGGGGTGCGGGCGGCGGCGGCGCCGTAGCAGCCGATGGAGTCGGCGCGGGTGGTGTCGAGGGTGACGAGCACGACGTCGGGCGCCGGCGCCGCGCCGGCCGGCGGCAGGGCCGCGGCGGCGAGCCCTACGGCGGCGACCCACGACCGGAGCTTCGATCGCGAGCCGGGGCAAACCCTGGGCGGCGGCTGGCAGCGCACACGCGGATCATACCGGCCGGCCGTGGCCCCGGCGCGAGGGTGCTACACTGCGCGCTCATCACCACGAACGGGACGAGCCCCGAGACCTGCGGCTCGGCTCCCCGAACCCCTACCGCCGAGGAGGAACGACCTTGCGAATTCTCAGACCCTTCGCCCTCGCCCTCGCTTTCGGACTGACGCTCACGACGGGGGCCTCCGCCCTCGTCTACGGGCCGGCCTCCGACATCGCGGGCTTTCGCGACCCGAGCATCAACATCGCCAACGCCTACCAGCCGCTCGCGGCGCTCGCCCCCGAAGACGCCGCGGCGCTGGCCGACGCCCTCGCCGCTCTCGGCGTGGCGCCCGGCAACGCCTTCGTCGACGTCCGCAGCAACCGCTGGGGGACCCTCATGCCGGCCATGCCCCTCGTCCCGGGCGGCGGCGTCGGCAACGACCTCGACTGGGAGACCCTGGGAGCCGCGGCGCCGGCCAACGCCAAGGAGCTCGAGCGCGCCGTCTGGAAGCGATTCGTCGAGTACCTGAGCGCCAACGCGGAGAGCCTGCGCGTCGACGTGGCCGACCTGCCCCAGGGCAAGGTGACGGTCCACGGCGCCGGCGACCTGATCCAGATCTGGGCGCCCCGCGTCCACGACGGCATCCAGGTGCGGGACAGCTCGCTCACCGCCGTCGTCAACCGCGGCAACCTGATCCTCTTCGGCGCCATCAAGTGGGGCGACGTCGAGACTCCGGGCGACCCGGCCATCACGGCGGCGCAGGCCTTCGCGGCGCTGGCCGGCCGGATCGAGCAGCCCGTCGTCTTCCAGCGCAAGGCGGCCTACCTCGAGTACGTTCCGACCGCCGCCGGCGAGACGCTCGCCGACGTCGAGCCCGGCCGCGGCTACGGCCACGTCCTCGCCTGGGTGCTGTCGCCGAAGATCGAGGGCGACGCCGGGCGCTGGGAGGCGCTCGTCGACGCCCATACCGGCGACGTGCTCGCCCTCCAGGACTTGAACCAGTACGCCGGCGGCCCGGCGCAGCGCCGGGTGCAGGGCGGCGTCCTGCCGGTCAGCAACGACGGCGTGCCGCCGGACGGCGTCGAGCAGGCCGGCTGGCCGATGCCTTGGGCCGACCTCACGGTGCTGGGCAACACGGTGTTCGCCGACGTGGGCGGCAACCTGCCGTTCTGCAGCGGCGCCGTCATGAGCACCTCGCTCGACGGCCAGTTCATGCGGATGAACGACAACTGCGGCCCGATCTCCGACTCGACCGGCGCCGACATCCTCGACCTCGGAACGAGCGCTGGCACCGACTGCACCGTGCCGCCGGGCGGCTCGCCGGGCAATACTCACGCCTCGCGCTCCGGCTTCCACGAGCTCAACCAGGTCAAGGCCCAGGCCCGCGGCCAGCTGCCCGGCAATCTCTGGCCGCAGGGGGTGCTGCAGGCCAACATGAACATCAACTCCACCTGCAACGCGTTCTGGGACGGCTCGACCGTCAACTTCTACCGCTCCGGCGGCGGCTGCGCCAACACCGGCGAGCTGGCCGGCGTCTACGACCACGAGTGGGGCCACGGCATGGACAACTTCGACGCCGTGCCGACGATCTCGAACCCGGGCGAGGGCATCGCCGACATCTACGCGGCGCTCCGCCTGAACGACTCCTGCATGGGCCGCAACTTCCTGCCCGGCAACTGCAGCGGCTACGGCGACCCTTGCACCCAGTGCTCCGGCGTGCGCGACATCGACTGGGCCAACCGGGCCTCGGGCCAGCCGCACGACATCACGAGCCCCTTCCCCGTCGGGATCGACGCCCTCTGCGGCTCCGGTGGCGGCACGCCCTGCGGCGGCCCGACCCACTGCGAGGGCGCCGTCTACGCCGAGGCCGTGTGGGACCTCTTCAACCGCGACCTGCCCACCGCCGGCGTCGACCACGTGACGGCCATCGAGATCGCCGCGCGGCTCACCTATCTGGGCGGCGGCATGGCCAACAACTGGTTCCAATGCGTGCCCAACTTCGGCGGCTGCAACGCCGACGGCGGCTACCTCAACTTCCTGGCGGCCGACGACGACGACGGCGACCTCGCCAACGGCACGCCGAACATGCAGGTCATCTTCGACGCCTTCGACCGCCACGAGATCGCCTGCAACGTGCCGACGGTCCAGAACGGCGGCTGCGCCGGCGGCCCGAGCACGGCGCCGGCGATCGCCGTCACGGCGCTCGACAAGGGGGCGCTCGTCGACATCCAGACCGTGCCGGCGGGAACGGTGAAGTACGACGTCTACCGCACCGACGGCGTCTTCGGCTGCGACCAGGGCAAGATCAAGGTCGGCTCGGTCGACGTCCCGGTGAACGCGACGGAGAGCAGCCTCCTCTTTGCCGACGAAGGCCTGCAGAACGGGCGCGAGTACTGGTACACCGTCATCGCGGTGGGCTCGTCCGACGCCTGCCGGAGCCCGGCGGCGACCTGCACCGCCGTCACCCCGGTCCCGGGGCCCAACCTCAACGTCCGCGAGGAGACCGGCAGCTTCACCTTCAACACCGGCGACGGCGACGTCTTCCTCGACAACTGCGAGGAGTCGTCGCTCTCCTTCGACGTCAGCAACATCGGCACGGGCACCCAGACCAACGTCCGGATCGTCAGCGTCGAGTTCCCGTCGCACCCGACGTCGCTGCTCACGGTGTCGCTGCCAGCCGTCATCGACAACAGCATGAACGCCTGCCAGAACGCCACCGGCAGCATCAGCTTCCAACCGCGGGACATGGCCAGCGACGACACCTTCGTCGTGGAGGTCGGCGTGACCAGCGACGAGCTCGGAGGCGTGGTCAAGACCGGAACGTTCAGCATCGGCTTCGTCGAGAGCGACCTGCAGTCGTTCGCCAGCAAGAACTTCGACTTCGAGGCCGACGAGAACGGCTGGGTCGTCGACCAGGGCACGTTCGTGCGCACCGACGCGATCGGCGGCGCCAACGGCACGACCTGGTACGAGCAGTCGTCGGCCTTCCTCAACATGCAGTGCGACGTCATCCGGTCGCCGCTGATGGTCGTCGATCCGGCGTCGACGATGTCGCTCTACACCAACTTCGACATCGAGCCGATGTCCGCCGGGACGTGGTACGACCGCGCCAACATCGGCTTCCTCGACACCGGCGGCGCGCGGACGTTGCTGACCCCCGACGGCGGCCGGCTCTACAACGCCGACTCGAGCGGCCCGGGCACCTACGGCGGCTGCAACGAGCCGGAGGAGGGCTGGGCCGACAGCATGCCGGTCTGGGACGACAGCACCTGGTCCGCCGCGGCCTTCGGCCAGGTGGCGCCGGCCGGTCTGGCGCAGCTCGAGGTGATCTACGGCACCGACCCGCTCGCCAACGGCGACGGCTTCCGGTTCGACGAGGTGACGGTCACCGACATCGACCTGCAGGTCGCCGACGGCCAGACGGACGTCTGCATGGCGCCGACGTTCATCTTCGCCGACGGCTTCGAGTCCGGCGACACCTCGGCCTGGAGCAACGCGGTGCCCTGAGGAGGGCCGCTTCTCGCGCTTCTCACCCAGGCCCCCGGGGGATCCCCGGGGGCCTTTTCTCGTGGCCTGCCGGCGGCCGGGCACGAGACGGCGGCCCCCTCCCCGACGTCGCCGCGGGCTCCCACCCCTTCGGGGGGCCATCCGGCCACCTGACCACGGGTTGTGACTCCGGCGGCGCGAGGCGACACTTCCCGGAGGCCGGACCCGCGCCATGAAGAACATCGGACATCTCCAGCGCATCCTGCGCGGCGTCGTGGCCGCAGCGCTTCTCGCCGGCGCCGCCCTCGGCGCGGCTCCCCAGCCCTGGGGCGTCGCCCTCGCCGTCCTCGGCATCGCCCTCCTCGCGACGGCCGTGACGGGCTGGTGCCCGATCTTCCCGCTCTTCGGCATCCGGCCGATGCCGCCGCGCAACAACGACCGCCCCCGCGCTTGAGCGCGGCCCGCGACCGTCCCCCGCGCGATCGCCGCCGCCGGCCCGCGCGGCTGCCCACGCTGCGGCTGCGACGGGCGAGGCAGGCAGGCTAGGATAGGGCTCGGCTGGGGGCCGCCGGTCCGGCCCCGCGGAAGACAGGCCAGGCCCGCATGCACTCGGATCCCCAGGATGTCACCGCTCCCGCCGCGCCGGGACAGATCTCCTTCGAGCGCCGGCTGAAGCGGCTGCGCTGGATCGCCGTCCTCGGCCCCGTGCTGCTGGCCGGATTCCTGGAGGTCGGGGCGCACGTGTTGTATCCAGCGCTCGCCGTCTGGCCGGGGCGCCTGGTCATGGTGGTCGTCATCGTCGTCGGCCTGTTCTTCTTCTTCGGCGCCCTGTTCGAGACCATCGAGCAGATGCAGCGGTCGCTCGCCCGGCGCAACACCGAGCTCCTGGCTCTCCATCGCGCCAGCCTCGACATCTACGGCGAGCTGTCTCTCGACGTCATCCTGCGCAAGGTCGTGGAGCAGACGCGCAGCCTGCTCAAGGCCCGCTACGGCGCCGTTTCGGTGATGGCGGCTGAGGGCGGGATCGAGCAGTTCGTGACCGCGGGCATCGACGACGAGCTCCGGGAGCGCATCGGCGCGCCGCCCTCCGGAGCCGGCCTCCTGGGGGTGGCGCTGCGCGAGGGCGAGAGCCTGCGGCTGGCGGACCTGACGCGGCATCCAGGGGCGGCCGGCTTCCCCGCCCATCATCCGCCGATGCGCTCGCTGCTCGCGGTGCCGATCACCTGCAAGGGCTCGTTCCGCGGCAACCTGTACCTGGCGGAGAAGGAAGCGGGCGGCGAGTTCACCGACGACGACCAGGCGACCCTCACCCGTTTCGCCCAGCAGGTCGCGATCGCCATCGACAACGCGGACCTGCACCGGCAGCTGCGGTCGCTGGCAATCACCGAGGAGCGGGCGCGGATCGCCCGCGAGATGCACGACGGCATGGCGCAGATCCTCGCCTACGTCAACACCAAGGCCCAGGCCGTCAGGGAGCACCTGCGACGCGACCGGCCGCTCCCCGCGGCGGAGCACCTCGAGCAGCTCGCCGAGGCCGCGCGCTCCGCCTACGAGGAAACGCGCGAAGGCATTCTCGCCCTGCGCACCATTCCGGAACGCGGCGAGACCCTGGCCGCGGCGCTGCGCCGCTTCACGCGCGAGTGGAGCGCCCGGAGCAACATCAGGGTCGAAGTCCAGGCGGACGACGAGCTCGACCTCGACGGGTCCGTGGAGCTGCAGCTGCTGCGCATCGTCCAGGAGGCGCTGGCCAACGCCCGCAAGCACTCCGGCGCCCGCCACGCCGGCGTCAGCCTGACGTGTGGCTCCGGCCGGGTCGTCGCCGCCGTCAGCGACGATGGCAAGGGCTTCGACCCCGAGCAGCTCGGCCCCCGCGCCCGGCCGCGTTTCGGGCTGTCCATCATGCGCGAGCGAGCCGAGAGCGTCGGCGGCACGATCTCGATAGAGTCGCAGCCCGGAAATGGAACTCGGATCACCGTCGAGGTGCCCGTGGCCCTGAGCGGGGCAGGCCGGGGGTTCCCGGCTGATACCCTGCCGTAGGAGCGGCACCGGCGAGGACGACCCAAAGACGACCGCTCGGACGGAGCGGACAGCAGGAGGAGCCAGCATGCGTATTCTGATAGCCGACGACCACACCCTGTTTCGCGACAGCCTCCGCAGCCTGCTCGAGGCGCGGGACCAGGAGGTCGTCGGCGAGGCCGACAACGGCGCGGCGGCCATCAAGCTGGCCTGGGATCTGAAGCCCGACCTCGTCCTCATGGACCTGCTCATGCCGGAGATGGACGGCCTCGAAGCGACCAAGCGCCTCGTCGCAGAGCTGCCGGAGGTCAAGGTGGTGATCCTCACCGCGTCCGAGGAGGACGCGCACCTCTTCGAGGCCATCAAGTCGGGCGCCAAGGGCTACCTGACCAAGAACCTGGAGTCGGACCAGTTCTTCACCCTGCTCGACGGCGTCGGCCGCGGCGAGCCGGCCCTGAGCGCCGTGCTCGCCCGCAAGCTGCTCGAGGAGTTCGCGCGCCCGAGGGCCGCCAAGGACTTCGATCCCGACGCTCTGACCGGCCGCGAGCAGGACGTGCTCGAGCTCATGGTGGAAGGCACCACGTCCAACCGCGAGCTCGCCGAGTCGCTCGGGGTCACGGAGAACACGGTGAAGTTCCACGTCCGCAACATCCTCGACAAGCTGCACCTGCACAACCGCGCCCAGGTCGTGGGCTACGCCCTGCGCCACCACATGGTCGAGCCCGGGGATGACAGCGAGCCGTCCGCCTGAGCCCGCGGGGTCCTGCCGGACCCGCCGCCCCCGCGCGAGCGGGCGGCCCGGTGGGGAGACGGCCCCTCGAATCGCAAGGGCGGAATTGCCGCGGTAGACTTCCCGCCGGCGGGGCGAGGAGGCCTTGAAGAAGCTACGGGAGGGACGCCGTTGCCGCAACTGCGGCCGGCCCGCCGGGCCGCGGTACTGCGGGTTCTGCGGGCAGGCGCTGGACGATCGCCAGGGCCCGTTCTGGCCGCTGCTCAAGGAGCTCTTCGCGGAGTGGCTGTCGCTCGACGGCCGGCTCGTGCGGTCGCTACGGGCGCTCCTCGCTCCCGGACGCCTGACGCAGCTGTGGGCGGGCGGCAAGCGGGCGCCCTACCTGCCGCCCTTCCGCCTCTACCTGCTGGCGAGCCTCGCGGTCTTCTCGACCGCCCTGGCGCTCGATACCCTCGACGCCCGCGACTACGACGTCTACTTCGGCGACGAGCTGGTCAGCCCGCAGACCTCCGGCGCCCACCGCGGGACCCTCCAGCTCCTCGACACCAAGACCGCGCTCGGCCGCTGGACCGCCCGCCGCTACAGCGACCGGGTCGCCCGGCTGCGGGCACTGCCGCCGCAGGAGATGGTCGACACGGTCTTTTCGATGATGCTCAAGTCGGCGCCGCCGGCCCTCATCGCGGCGTTTCCCTTCCTCGCGCTCGCCCTCAAGCTGCTCCACTGGCGCCGCAAGGTCCTCTACGTGGAGCACCTCGTGTTCGCGCTCCACCTGCAGAGCGCCCTGTTCTTCGCCCTCGCCGCGACCTGGCTCGTGGCGCGGCTCCTGTCTCTCGGACTCACCTCCAGCCTCTTCGCCTATCTCGCCGTGTGGCTCGCGATCATGACCGTCTACCAGGCGCTGGCCCTGCGGCGCTTCTACCGCCAGTCCTGGTGGTGGACGGCAGCCAAGGTCGTCCTGGTCAGCGCGGCCTACTTGCAGATCCTGAGCTACGTGCTGGGAGTCGGCATGCTCCTTGCCCTCTGGAAGGTCTAGGAGTGACGGCCGCGAGCGACGGAGTCGTCAGGAACAAGCGCAGCAGCCGAGGATCCCGTGGGAGGCGCCGAGGCCCTCGAAGCCGTCTTGGGGTATCCTGTAGCCGAATCGACCTCGAGAGGCGGCTTCACCGATGCTCCCCACCGTGCAGCAGAGAACCAATGAGCGTACCGAGGACTCGGCCCTGCTCGAGCTGACCGAGACGGCCTCCGGCGAGCTGGAGCGCGGGATCGACCCGCGGCTCCACCGGATGACGTTCTGGGACAGCAACGCGGTCACGCTGCGCCGGCTGGCCGACAACGGGCGCGCCCTGCGGGTCGGCAGCACCTACCGGCTGTCCGACTCCGCGATCGACGAGCTGAAGCGGTCGATGGCGGCCGGCAGGATCACGCGCTACCCGCGGCGGTCGGGGAGGCGCGCGCCGGAGACCCCGCTGCCGCCGCCGCGGCTCCCGGCCGTGGCTCCGGCGCCGGACTCCGGCGAGCCCTGATCGCGGGCAAGCCCCGACCCGCGGCCCGGCAAGCCGCGCCCTCGTGCGGCCGGCTCAGAAGGCGGGGTCGTCGGCCAGCAGCCCGAGCGGCACGACCCCGTCCGGCGCTTCGAGCTCGAGGTCGAGCAGCCGCGCCACCAGGGGCGCCAGGTCCTCGAGACCGATCTCGTGGACGCCACGCCCGGCGCGGAGCCCCGCTCCCCAGCCCACGAACCCGGTGTAGATCTCCGGGAACTCGAACAGATGGCCGTGGGTGGCGCCGCTCGCCGGTCGGAGGGCCGGGCCCTCGGGCGCGGCCTGGAAATCCGCCCCGGGGTTGGCCACCAGCGCGAAGGCGGCCTCGGGGGCCGCCGCCAGCCGATCGAGAGCCGCGCGGTCGAGCAGCTGGAAGAGCTTGCGCTCCCCGCGCGGCCGCGCTTCGACCACGGCCCGCGCGGCCGCCGCGGCCGCCTGGTCGCCGGGATCCGCGAGATGCAGGAACGCCGCCGCCCCGGACGTGTGGAAGGTCGCGCGCCACGCGCCGCGGTCGGGGACGGCCGCCATCAGGCCGGCCTCGACGAGCCAGACGTTGGGCCGGATCTCGATCTGGCGCTCGACGTGGCCGTGGTCGCCGGCGACGAGGAACGCCGTGCGCTCGAGGATGCCGGCGCGCTCGGCGGCCTCGACCATCTGCGAGATGGCGCGGTCGGCCGCCGCCACGGCCCGGCGCACGAGATCCCCGGAGCGCCCCGTCTCGTGCTGGAACTCGTCGGCCTCGATGAGGTGCACGGTCGTGAAGGCGGGCCGATAGGTCTCGAGCAGATAGGCCGCGAGGTCCCCGGCGCGGTCGTCGCGAGTCAGGTGGTCGATCAGGAAGTTGCGGCTCGTGAGTCGCCCGGAAGCCTCCCGCTCGAGCTCCTCCCACAGACCCGCCGGACGCGACAGCTCCCGCATCCGCTCGATCGTCCCGACGCCCGGCTCGATCGACCAGACCTCCGGGAGGTTCCAGTCGACGGGCGCCCCGACGCTCACCGGCCAGCCTACGTTGGCCGCGGTCAAACCCGCCTGCCGCACCGCGTCCCACAGGGTCGGCACCCGGATGCCGGCGCTCTCCCAATACCACCGCCCGGTCACGCCGCCGGGCTCGAACGGACTGTTGTAGAAGACGCCGTGCCGGGCGGGAAGCGCGCCGGTCAGGATCGTCGTGTGCGACGGATAGGTCACGGACGGGAAGACCCCGCGGACCCGCTCGGCGTGGACGCCCTGGCGGCGCATCTGCTGCATCATCGGCGCCGGCCAGCTCTCGTCGCGGTAGAACTCCGGCCGCAGGCCGTCGACGGAGACGAGCACGACGTGATCCGCGAGCCGCTCGGCGGCGAGCGGCCCGCAGGCGAGCGCCAGCGCCAGAGCGCCGGCCGCGCGGCGGGATGCCGAGTGTGATGTCATCTCGCGGGTGACGCGGGCTCGCTTCCGGCGCGCCCGACGGCCCGCAGCTTATCCTGCCCGCGCCCCGGGCGGCTCGGACGCTCTCGGGCGCGCTCGGGCGCGCTCGGACGCGGTATGATCGCCCGGTCTTCCCGCACCGCAGCCAACCCGCCCGAGCCTCCGAGCCGGAGGCCTCGGCGAGAAGAGGAGGTCGGACCATGGTCCCCATCACGGCGCTCTGGATGCCCATCGCAGTCTCGGCGGTGCTCGTCTTCGCCGCCAGCTCGCTCGCCCACATGGTCCTGCCCTACCACCGCGGCGACTACGACAAGCTGCCGGACGAGGACGGCCTGCTCGAAGCCCTGCGCGCCCAGAAGGCGGGCGCCGGCAACTACGTCGCGCCCCACTGCGTCACGCCGGAGGAGCGCAGCTCGCGAGAGGTCAAGGCCAAGCTCGCGCGCGGCCCGCTCGCCTTCGTCACGGTGATCCCCAGCCTGGCGATCGGCAAGCAGCTGGTCAGCTGGTTCGTCTACTGCCTCGTCGTCGGCGTCTTCGTCGCCTACCTGACGGGCCGCACGGCGGCGCCGGGCACCGACTACCTGGCCGTCTTCCGGCTCGCCGGAACGACGGCGTTCCTCGCCTACGCCGGCGGCACGGCCTCCGAGTCGATCTGGATGGGACGCAAGTGGTCGACGACCGCGAAGAACGTCCTCGACAGCCTCGCCTACGCCCTGCTCACCGCGGGCGCCTTCGGCTGGCTCTGGCCGAGCTGAGGCGTCCGCGAGTCGAGGCGCCCGAATCGAGCTTCCGGATCGAAAGACTCCAGGTAAGAGAACTCATCACGGCGATCTCCGCCCAGCGCCACCGCCCCAGCCGCCGCCGGCTTCCCTTTCTTACCTGAAATCTCTTCGCGAAGGCCACTCTCGCGCTGACCGGCCGGTCTTGCGCACAAAGACTCCAGGTAGGAGAGCTCACTCCGGAGACCTCCACCCAGCGCCAGCGCCACTGCGCCCGCCGCCCGCCGCTTCCCTGTCTTTACCTGAAATCTTTGCGGGAAGACCAGTCTCGAGCTGACCGGCCGGCTTGTGCGAAAGAGCTCCAGGTAAGAGAACTCACTCCGGCGGCCTCCACACGGCGCCGCGCCCGCTGCCGTCGGGCTCCCTTTCTTACCTGGAGTCCTTTCGGGGAGCACCAGCTCGAGAGAGCGGTCGACCGGTACCGGGGTCGGCACCGGCGACGCTCTACGGCAGGCGCAGGCCCTTGGGAACGAGCACCCTTTCCGCGAGCTCGAAGAAGCCCTGGGCGGCGAGGGCCAGGAGGGCGGCGGGGATGGCGCCTTCGAGGATCAGCCCGAGGTCGTCGAGGCGGATGCCGGTGAGGATCGGCTGGCCGTAGCCGCCGGCGCCGATCAGCGCGCCGAGGGTCGCCGTGCCGATGTTGATGACGGCCGAGGTCTTGATGCCCGCCAGGATCGAGCGCGAGGCCAGCGGCAGCTCGACCCAGCGCAGCCGCGCCGTGGGTGGCAGCCCGAGGGCCGCGGCCGACTCGGCGAGCTCCGGCGGAATGTCCCGCAGACCGGTGTAGGTGTTGCGCACGATGGGCAGCAGGCTGTAGAGGAAGAGCGCGGCCAGCGCGGGCGGCGCGCCGATGCCGAAGAGGGGGATCATGAAGACCAGGAGGGCCAGCGAGGGGATCGTCTGGAGGATGCCCACCGCGCCGAGGAGCAGCTGGCCGAGGCGGGGCCTTCTCGCCGCCAGCACGCCGCAGGGGATCGCCAGCAGCACGGCCGCCACGAGCGAGATCGCCACCAGCGTCAGGTGCTCGCGGGTGCTCCGCAGGAGCCGGCCGGCTCGGCTCTCGTCCTCGACCGCGGCGCTGATCCCGAAGGCCTCGGCGAGGAAGTCGGCCGCCACCCGGCTCTCGGCCACCCGCTCGAGCTTGGCGCGGGCGTTCATCGCCACCATCGCCCGGTCGTCGATCGCCCCCTCCAGCCGGCGCAGGGCCGCGGCGGCCGCGGCGGGCAGCTGGCGGCGGTAGAGGATCAGCGGGTGGTAGTCCGGGAAGTGCCCGCGGTCGTCCGCGAGGACTCGCAGGCCGTAGAGGGCGATCTCGGCGTCGGTCGAGTAGAGGTCGGTGGCGCGGATGGCTCCCGAGGCCAGCGCCGGGTAGGCGAGGTCGTGGTCGAGGCCGCGCACCTCGCGCTGGGGCAGGCCGTAGCGCGCACGGAGGCTTGGCCAGCCGTCGCCGCGGTCGAGGAACTCGTTGTTGAAGCCGAAGACGAGGTCGGGATGGGCGGCGAGATCCGAGATCGTGCGGATGCCCAGGGAAGCCGCGAAGTCCTCGGCCATGCCGATGGCGTAGGTGTTGTTGAAGCCCAGGGAGCGGGTGGCGAGGACGCCGACCTCGCCCAGGGCCGCGGTCAGCGCGCCGGCGGTCAGCTCGCGGCCCGCGAAGATCTCCTCGTGGAGGGTGCCCGTGTACTCGACGTAGAGGTCGATCTCGCCCGCCAGCAGCGCGTTCCACAGCAGCCGGGTGCCGCCCAGCTCCCGGAGGTGGCGGACGGCGAAGCCACGATCGCGCAGCAGCTGGGCCGCCATCTCTCCGAGCACCACCGACTCGGTGAACTTCTTCGACCCGACCCGGATCTCCCCGCGCTCCTGCCCGCCCGCCGGCGCCGCCGCACAGGCCACGAGCAGTCCTGCGGCCAGCATCGCGGCGTGACCGTGGCGCGCCATCACCCCTCCTCGGCGTGGCGCTGGGCCTGGATGAACCGGCGGACGAAGTCGTCCGCCGGGCTCTCGAGCAGCTCGCGATAGGAGCCCTGCTGCACGACGCGGCCGCGGTCGAGCAGCACCATCCGCCGACTGAAGTAGCTCGCCTCGGCCAGGTCGTGGGTCACCAGCACGACCGTCTTGGCGAGGCGGCGGAAGATCTCCCGCAGGTCGCGCTGCAGATCGGCGCGGATCATCGGGTCGAGGGCGCCGAGAGGCTCGTCGAGCAGCAGGACGTCGGGATCGAGCATCAGGGCCCGCATCAGGCTGACCCGCTGCCGCTGGCCGCCGGAGAGCTCGAGCGGATAGCGCCCCAGGACCTCCCGTGGCAGGTGGGTGAGCTCCGCCAGCTCGTCGATCCGGCGCTCGATCCAGGGTCGCTCGCGCCCCAGGTGACGGGCCTGGAGCGCGGCGTTGGCCCGCGCCGTGAGGTGCGGAAAGAGGCCGCCGGACTGGATGACGTAGCCCATCCGCCGGCGCAGCAGCGAGAGCTTGGCGCGCTCCAGGACCTCGCCGCCGAACGCGACCGTTCCCTCGTCGGGCGCGATGAGGCCGATCATCAGCCGCAGCAGGGTCGACTTGCCGCAGCCGCTGGGCCCGATGAGCACCACGGTCTCCCCCGCCGTCACCTCGAGATCGACGCCGCGGAGAGCCGCGGTGCCCTCGAAACGCTTCGCAACGCGCCGCAGGCTCAACATCCGGTGTCCACTCTCCGGGTCTGGGTCGTCACCCCGCTCCTGATCCGCTCGGCGACCTGCGCCGCCCATCGGGCAAGGTCGCCTGATCCTATCGAGCTAGCTCGATACGGTCGCCGATCCTGCATTGCCAGCCGGAAGTGGACCTCGGATCGTGCCTCGCGGGAGGCCTCCTCCCGCCTTCGCCTCCGGGTGCCGACACGGCGATCTGAACCGAGTCCGGCGAGAATGGGATACGACGCAAGCACCGTGGCCAAGGTACCGCGGGCGTGCATCCCGAAGTCACTGAGTGCAGGCGAGTTAGAATGCAAGTTGCCGTGAGTCGCGAAACTGAAGAGAAGACCGTCGAGAAGCTGAAGGCGCTGCGAGAGGCCTACTCCGAGCAGCTCCCGTTCAGGGTCCAGCAGATCGAGGCGCTGGCGCTCGACGTCAGACGCGAAGGGGCCAGCCAGCAGTCACTGCGGTCGCTGAAGCTGGCGATCCGCAGCCTCGCCGGGTCGAGCAAGGCCCTCGGCCTGCTGGGATTCACCGACGCCGCGCGGGATTTCGAGCTCTTCCTTGCCTCTCACGTTTCCGACTCCCATCTCGACTCGACCGAGATCGAGGAGCTGCTGGCCAGTCACGTCTGGACGCTGAAGAAAGCGTGTATGGAGATCACGCGGCGCGAGCTGACGGACACGGCTGACCCGAGAGGCGACGACTTGGGTCCTCAGCGAGCGAGTCGCGTCCTCTATTTCCTCAGCGCCAACGACGCGGTCGCCAGGGACCTGAGCTTCGAAGTGAGCTGCTTCGGCTTTGCGCTGCGTCGCTTCCAAGAGCCGGCGAAGCTGCACCGGGCCTTGGAGCAGGCAGTCCCGGCCGCTGTGATGATCGATGCTCAGCCGTTCGCCTGGGGGCTCGAAGAGGTTCGGAGGATCGACGAGCTCCGACGGCGGTGGGAGCTCTCCCCTGCTCTTCTGTTGCTCTCCTCGCGCAGCGATCTGGAGTCGAGGATCGAGGCCGTGCGCGCGGGCGGCGACGGCTACTACGTGCATCCTCTCGAGACCAGGAAGCTCATCGAGCGTCTGGATCGCTCGGCCCGGCATTCGGGCTCCGATCCCTACAGGGTCCTCATCGTCCATGGCGAGTATGGCAGCGGTCTCGGCCACGCGCTGACCTTGCAGCGGGCTGGCATGTCCACGGTGATGGTCGGAGAGCCGGCCGAAGTGTGGAAGGAGCTCGTCGAGTTCAGACCGGAGGCCATCCTCATCGACTTGACCCCGAGAGAAGCGGGTGGTGACCTGATCGGTGCCGTGATTCGTCAGCAAGACGCCTATGTCAACATTCCGATTGTCTTCCTCTCGACGGATACGAGCCTCGAAGCCCAGCTCAGAGCGCTCCATGCGGAGGCCGACGATCTTCTGCTCGAGCCCGTGGACGAGAACTACCTCGTCTCGACGCTCAGCCACCACGTGCAGCGAGCCCGCGCCTTGAAGGGTTTCGTCGCGACAGATGGCCTGACCGGCCTTCTGACCCACTCCGAGTTCGTGAGACGAATGGAAGTCGAGGTCGATCGGGCGCTGAGGACCTCGGGCAATCTGTCGTACGCCATCCTCGACATAGACCACCTCAACTCCATCAACGAGACCTTCGGCCATCTGAGTGGCGACTCCGTCTTGACCAACCTCGCCCGCCTGCTCGTTCGCCGCTTGCGGCGGGCGGATCTCGTGGGTCGATGGGGCGGGGACGAGCTGGTCGTGGTGATGCCCGAAACTGACGGCTCGAGCGCCCTGCGCGTTCTGGGCCACGTACGAGAGATGTTCGCCGGCATCCAGCATCGCTCGGCAGACGAGGAGTTCTCGCCTACCTTCAGTTGCGGTCTGGTGGCACTCGACCAGGCGAGCACGGCCGAGAGTCTTCACAAAGCAGCCCGTAGGATGCTCGCGGCGGCCCGAGTCCAGGGCCGCAACCGAGTCGTCCTCGGAACCGGCTGACCCCCGACGGGCTCCTGACCCATCGTCTCGAAGATCAGTCGGGTCCGGGTGCCCGAGGAGACCTCGGGTCGGAGGACCCGAGGATCGCGTCTTCGAAGTTGGCCAGGAGATCGCTTGCCGCGGTAACGTCGGCCCGCCCCACCAGACCCATGAAGATGAGCAGCAACCGCGGCTGACCCCGCATCACTCGCACGAGCTGGAATTGCCTTGGGCCTAGCAGCTTGAGCTGGCAGACCGACTCTCGAAGGTCCGGGTCTCCGATCTTTCGCATCCCCTCCCTAACGGATCGGGCGGCGTCGGCAGCAATCTCGGCGAAGTAGCGGTTGCGACCGCGGCAGACGTGAGCCAAGCTGCGACCCGTCTCGAACTCGAGAATGCCCGCCCCGAGGGTCCCCTCGAGTCGCATGAAGGCTCTGAGACCTTTCGCCGCAGTTGCCGCTTCGACGTGCAGGGGGACTGCGGCGAAGGTCCTGAAAGCACCCATCAGCCCGCCTGGACCGAGCTCCTGATCCGAGTCTGCGCGACCTGGACGACCCGAGGCGGTCGGTGCGAGCGAATCTGGCAGATCACCGGAGGGGGCCCGCGCCTTCGAGACGGCCGCCGAGATTCTCATGTCTTGCTCGAGAGCCGCCTCGAGCAGCAGCGACGGCAGCCGCTCGTCGATGAGCCTCGCGGCGTTCTCGCGCGGCTCCTCGACCTCGATTTCCGGGTCGACCCAGCTTAGTGTCTCGAAGAGCGCCGGCTTGCCTTCGATCCCATTCCAGGACGCGTTGATCAACTGTCCGTTGCTCATGTCCACGCGCCCCTCGTGTCCCGGAACCTTGACCCTCAGGCAGCAGGTACGCCTCTCGGCGCTGAGCAGCTGCAAGAATCCCGGCAGACTCAAGCCGGTAAGACGGCCCTTCGCAGGTCGAGCGAGGATGCTGCGCACGACGCCGATCAGATCGTCGGCCGCCACCGGCTTGCTCAAGTACCGTGACACTCCTGCCGCACAGAGCGCCTGACTCGCCCTTCCCAGCCGGGTCTCGCCCATCGCCACGATCTCGATCTCGGGATACTCGGCGAGGACGAAGTTCAGAAGCTCGAAGCCGTCCATCACGGGCATGACGAGCTGGGTGACCAGAATGTCCACCGGATCGGACGCCAGAAGCCGAGCCGCCTGCTCGCCATCGCGAGCAGACAGAACTCTCAACTCGTCGGACATTCCCGACACTGCGCTGACAAGGGAGTGTCGCGTGTGCCTGTCGCTCTCGACGAGAAGGAGGGTCTTCACTCGGTTCCTCTGAACTGGGTTCCTCTCGCCTGGGTTCCTCTGGCCTGGGTTCCCCTGGACTGGCCTTTCTCTCGTCCGGCGCGTCGCGCCAGGGCCGAATACGAGAAATTCTAGCGGTAATCGGGTCGGCGCTCTCGACTCGAGCGAGATCGGCCCGAGATCGGAGGGAGACCGGGACGCAGCTTTCGGCGCTTCGGCGACGGTCGAGGCCGGAAACCGCGTAGGCCAGGACACCGGACCTCGGGCATCTGGCGGCCGGGGTCGGCGAACGATACGATCCCCTGTCGCGCGGTGAAGCACCGCCGGAGAAGAGTGTGGTGGAACCCTCGGACGCAGACCGACAGCAAGAGCGGAGAGCGCATGGTGATGCGCTCTTCGGCCGGCTGGCTGTGCAGGAGGGACTGGTCACCGAGGATCAGCTGTCCGAGGCCACGTCGCTGCAGAGCCGCGAGGACGGGCGGCGCCGGCTGGGTGACATCTTCATCGACCTGGGCTGGTTGTCGGAGGACCAGGCCGTCCTGCTGGCGGCGCGGCAACGGGAGGAGGCGGCGAGGACGGCGGACGTCGACGCCTCCGCCCCGAGAGCGCGGCTCGAGCTCTCGCCACAGGCCTCGGCGGGCGAGATTCTCATGACCGCCGTCGACGTGGGCGCCAGTGACATCCACGTGCAGAGCGCGGCCCCGCTGAGGTTCCGCATCCACGGCGAGCTGGAAGTCGTGTCGTCCGCGCTGACGCCGGCCAGGGCGGAAGAGCTGGCCGTGTCGCTGCTGCCACCGGGCCATCGCGAGCTGCTGGCTGCCGAAGGACAGGTGGACTTCGCGTTCAGCGTGCCCGGGCTGGCGCGCTTCCGGGGCAATGCCTACAGACATCGGCGGGGGACCGGCATCGTGCTGCGCCTGATCGGCGGTCGAGCACCGACCCTCACCGAGCTCGGATTACCGCTCGCGCTGGCGCGCTTCACCAACTACCAGCAGGGCCTCGTCCTGGTGACGGGACCCTCGGGATGCGGCAAGACCTCGACGATGGCGGCGCTGCTCGACCTCATCAATCAGGAGCGCCGTGAGCATCTGGTCACGGCGGAGCAGCCGATCGAGTACCTGTTCCCGTCTCGGCTCTGCGTCGTCAATCAGCGCCAGGTCGGCAAGCACAGCCGGAGCTTTGCCCAGGTCCTGCGGGCGGCGCTGCGCCAGGACCCCGACGTCATCGCGCTGGGCGACCTCCTCGACCACGAGACGATCTCCCTGGCGTTGACGGCGGCGGAGACCGGCCATCTGGTGCTCGGGACCCTTCACACCTCCGGCGCCATCCGCACCATCGACCGGATCATCGGCGCGTTCCCGCCCGCCGAGCAAGACCAGATCCGCGTCATGCTGTCCGAGTCGCTGCGCGCAGTCATCTCTCAGCGCCTCGTCCGCAGGGCGGACGGGGCGGGACGGGTGGCGGCCCTGGAGATCCTGGTCGTGACGCGTGCGGTCTCCCACCTCATCCGCGAGAACAAGACCTTTCAGCTCGAGGGGCTGATGCAGACTGCGAAAGCCGACGGCATGGTGCTGCTGGAGGATTCGCTGCGCCAGCTCGTGAGCGACGGCGTCGTCTCGCAAGAAGCGGCCGAGCGCCACGGCCTCGGACGCGGCGACACGAAGGCCTGAGAGACCGATGGCCCGCCTGCATCAGCTGTTTCGCAGCGTCTTCGAGCTCGGAGCCTCCGACCTCCACCTCGCCTCGGGTCTCGAGCCCCGCATTCGGATCGCGGGTCTGCTGCAACCGGTCGAAGGGTGGGCGACGATGGCCAGCGGCGAGATGCGCGCGATCCTGCGGGAGATCGTCTCCGCAGAGCAGTGGCGGCGCTTCGAGGAAACGGGAGATCTGGACTTCGCCTACAGCCTGGAGACCCTCGGGCGCTTCCGCGCCAACTACTTCGAGCAGGAGAACGGCGCCGCCGCCGTCTTCCGCCGGATCCCCGAGGAGATCCTGAGCCTCGAAGAGCTCGGCCTGCCGAAGGTGGTGGGCGACCTCGCCGATCTCGAATCAGGCCTTGTGCTCGTGACGGGGCCTACCGGGTCCGGCAAGTCGACCACCCTGGCGGCTCTCGTCGACCGCATGAACACGGAAAGCGCACGGCACATCCTGACCATCGAGGATCCGGTCGAGTTCATCCATCGCGAGAAGCGTTGCGCGATCTCGCAGCGCGAGGTGGGAATCGACACCGAGAGCTTCGGTGCCGCCCTCAAGGCGGGCATGCGCCAGGACGCCGATGTCATCCTGGTCGGCGAGATGCGCGATCTCGAGACCATCGGTCTGGCGGTCAGGGCCGCCGAGATGGGCGTTCTCGTGCTCGGGACCCTGCACACGAACAGCGCGGCGAAGACCATCGACCGGCTGATCGACGTGTTCCCCGCCGACGAGCAATCCGCCATTCGCTCCAGCCTGTCCAGTTCCCTCGCCGCGGTCGTGGCGCAGATCCTGCTACCCACGCCGGACGGAAAGTCGCGCGTCGCGGCGTGCGAGATCCTGTTGCGCACGCGAGGCCTGGGCAACGTGATCCGGGAGGCGAACACGCCGATGATCCGCTCGATTATCCAGGCAGGCCGCGCACGCGGCATGAGGTCGATGGACGACGCTTTGCTCGAGCTGGTGAGAGCCGGCACGATCACGGCTCGCGTCGCGCACCGCCGAGCCTTCGAGAAGAAGCTCTTCGAAGACCTCCTCCGCCGCGAGAGCGGCCAGAACGAAGCCGCCGAGATCAGGTAGTCCAGCCGGCACCACCGAGAATCGCGTGGGTCCGGAGATTCGACTCGCCATCCAGGAACTGGACGGGCAGAAACGGCACCTCGGGGCCGCGGCGCCCTGGACCCTCGTCCTTTCGCCACCTTCGCGGCGCACCCGAGTTGGCACCCATTCTGCAACGACGCAGAACGACACGCGAGAAGGGACCCCGCCGACCTCGACGAACCCGGCGGCCCGCGCCATGCCAATGGATGCCATCAAGCTCACGCAGTCTCTCCGGCTCGGCGGCGGGGAGCCGCAGACCTCCGCGTCCGCGGATCGCGGCGCTGTGGCGACCGCCGCCGGGATCGGGCTCTCCGCCGGCGAGGGAACCTCCCTCGCACAGCCGCGCCGGTCGTCCCGGGGCACGATCGAGAGCGTCGAGATGTCGCTCCGGCGGGCTCTCGGCTCGGGACCGCGCGGGATGGCTGCGAGGAAGATCTTCCTCGTCGAGGACGACGAGGGCCTCCGCACCCTCGAAGAGAAGATCCTGAGCGGACTGCCCGAGGTCGTGGTGCAAGCGTTCGAGCGGGCCGAGACGGCTCTGGACGGCCTCGAGAGAACGAGGCCCTCCCTGCTGATCTCGGACCTCGGCCTGCCGGGAATGAGCGGCGTGGAGCTCATCGCCCGCGCCCGGTCGGCATGCCCGCGAATCCCCGTCCTCGTAACTACCGGCAGCCAGCCGCTGTTCGACCGGCATCTGAGACGGCTGTCCTTCATCGAGATCTGGGAGAAGCCTTTTTCCCTCCAGGACCTCAGGGACCGGGTCCACGACGTGCTTGTGGCGGAAGCGGCCGCCGAGCCCGCCGCCGGGCCGCAGACCGCGCCTGCTCCCTTCACCCCATTCAGCGTCATCGACTACCTGCAGATGGCGAGCATCGGCCAACGGGATCTCGTGCTTCAGGTGCGCCTGGGTGACTACCTCGCCGGCTACGTGGAGATCCTCGGCGGCGAGATCTGGAGCTGCCGGCTCGGCGAGCTGCGCAATCTCGAGGCCTTGCAGGTGATCCTGGAGCATCCCGATGCGCGCGTCCACTTCCAACCCCTGACCCGGACACCGACGAAGCGCGAGATGACGAGCTCCACGCCCGCGATTCTGCTGGAGCTCGCCGCGGCGCACGACGACGGTCGCCTCACGACCCCAGACCTCGGACGGAAACCCCGCCCCTGGCGGCCTCCCGCGAGCTGATGCCGCGAATTGAGGCGGGTATTCGGGTAACGCCTCGCGGGGTGGGGTTCGGGGGGTCAGCCTTTGGGGCTGACCAGATCCTCGTAGGGCGGGTAGCCGAGTAGCGGACTGAGGAAGACGTGGTAGTGGACGCGGAACTCCTCGTAGTTCCCGCCATCGGCAAAGCCCTCGGCGAGGAGGTGCATCGCTCCCTCGAAGTCACCGAGGTGGGCTTGAATGAGTCCCCGGAAGGTCTTTCTGACGCCGTAGATTGGAGTCCCGGGGGTCTGGTCGATCTCGGTAGCGATCCGCTCGGCCTCTCTGCGGTCACCACGCAGCGCCGCCAGACAGCCAAGCTGCCCGCGCAAGATGACGGACCGGGGGTGCTCGGCCACCAGATCCGCGAAGTGGGCATACGCCTCCTCGTGACGCCCGAGCAGCCAGAGAGTCCAGCCGAGAATCTGGTCGTCGGGACAGACCTCTCCGGCCTGGCAGGTCGCGAGGGCACGCTCCGCGTAGTCTCGGGCAAGGTCGGGATGCCCGTGGGCGCGCAGCTGCAGTGCGCTCGACAGCAGGTACCAGGCGAGGTTCTCCTCCCACATCGGCGTGACGTCGGCGCGGCTGGCGGCGATCACGCTCTCGAGCTCGTCGATGCGCCCGAGCGCCGCAAGCGCCCGCACCTCCGCGTACCTGGGCTCGGTCGGCAGGTTGGGGAGAAGCTCGAGCGCGCGGCGGGCGAAGTCCGCTTCCTCCTCGTACCGCCTCAGCGAATGCAGCGCGTACCCACGGCTGATCACCAGTCGGTAGCGTTCGAACGGGCCTCGAACCTCTTCGATGGGCATCCGCTCGGTTGCCTCCAGCGCCTCGAGCGGCCGGTTGAGCCACAGGGCGGTATCGGAGACCTGCGCCGCGAGCCAGGGATCTTCAGGCGCCCAGGTCTCGGCACTACGCAGCTGCAGGAGGGCGTCGGCCCATCGACCGCGGATCTGATTGAGGAAGGCGCTGGTCGCATGACGCTCGTAGGGCGTCAAGACCTCCCGCCTGCTGTCGAGCTCGAGCAGTAGCTCCTCGGCCGTCGCGCGACCGACCAGGTCTCGCGGCGCCCCGGCCAGGTAGAGGGCGGCCAGGGCGAGCTCCGGCTCCAGCTCGAGCGCCCGCTCGAGATGCTGCCGAGCTGGCTCGGCGTCGACCGCGGAGTCGACCGAGAGGCCCAGCCAGAGCTCCTGGTAGGCCGGGTAGCGAGGGATGAGCGAGAACAACGCCGGCATCCGATACGGCATGTCGGCGACGATCGAGACCACGCTCATCACCCGGTCGCGGAGCTCGTCCAACATCGCCTCGGGTTGCTGAAGACCCGCCGGGCCGACGTCGACGCTGCGCACCAGCGCCCCGGTCGCCAGTTCGGTGACCTCGGCACCGGCGCCGAGCCCCTCAGCGGTCCGGTAGACGGCGCCACTCACCCTCAGCTTCGCCGCGATCCGCGGCGCGGTCTTCGCAAGAGTCCGCCTCACGGAGATCGGCAAGCCCGCGCTCCCGGCGTCCTTGCTCGGCGGCAGCAACACGACCCGCCCGGTCGACCCGAGTCCGGTGCCTACCATGTTGGCCGCCATCAGGGCGAGTCCGTCCAGATCCGCATCACCGGTGCGGTTCTCGAACGGACCGATCTCGACGCGCAGGGCGGTCGCCGCGACCGGAGCCTCGCTGTCCCTCGACCCGTCGCCCTGTCCCCCTCGAAGCAGCCGCATGGCGAAGAGCCCGGCCGTCGCCACCAGGACCAGCGCAGCGAGAGGCGCCGCTCCCGGCCACCACCGCCGCCACCCTGCTCCCCTCCCACCGAGGTCAGGGGCCTCCGCGGGACTGGGATGGCGCCGCACTGGTGCCTCGGAGGGCAGCGGCCGTGGCGACCGCGCGGCTGCGGGCGGAATCGCCGTTCGAGATCCGCTCACGGACTCCCGTGCCGAGGTTGCGGCACCGGACACGCGGACGAGCTCCAGCCTCAGGTCGCCCGCGTTCGCGAACCGGTCCTCGACTCCCCGGGCCAGAGCCTTGTGAATCACCCTCGCGAGCGCCTCGTTCACTCCGCGAGCCGTCAAGGGCTCGGGCTCGGAGTGGAGAATCGCGTAGAAGACGGCCTCCCGGTTCTCGGAACCGAACGGTGGCCGGCCGCTGAGCGCCTCGTAGAGCAGCGCCCCCAGCGACCAGACGTCCGAGGCCGGGCCGGCCTCCTCGCCGCGAAGCTGCTCGGGCGACATGTAGCCCGGGGTTCCGGGGGAGGAGCCCGCCTGGGTGAGTCGGGTCGAGCCGGCGAACTTCGCCAGCCCGAAATCGAGCAGCTTGATCTGACTCTGATCCGTCAGCAGGACGTTCCCCGGCTTGACGTCGCGGTGGACGATGCCGACCTCGTGCAGGGCGGCCAGGCCGGCGGCCACCTGGCGACCGATGTCGACGACGCGCTCGGGAGGCAGAGCGCCCCTCCTGCCCAGGGCCGAGCGCAGCGTCTCTCCCGGATAGAAAGGCATCACCAGATAGAGCCTGCCGTCGTCGGTCTCGCTGATCTCGTGCAGCGTGCAGAGATTGGGGTGCTCGAGTGCGGCGGCGGTCTTCGCCTCGCGCAGGAAGCGGGCCTTGGCGAGCTCGTCGCGGCTCCACTCGGGCGGCAGGAACTTGAGCGCGACGGTGCGTCCGAGAAGTGTGTCCTCGGCACGGAAGACGATGCCCATAGCGCCGCCCCCGACGCGCTCGAGCAAGCGGAAGCGGCCGGTGGCGCCGACGCCCTCGTCGAGCCACGAGACCTTGGCGGCCAGCCGGTAGCCGCGCTTGCGGTGAGTGTGGATCAGGCGCGGCCGCTTCGGATCGTCGCCGAAGGCGTGGCGTAGATCCCAGATCGCATGCGACAGCACCTCTTCGCCGACGAAGAGCTCGCCCCAAACCTCGTCGAGCAGCTCCTGGCGCGAGACAATCTCTCCCGCCCGCTTCGCCAGGGCGAACAGAACCGCCATCGAGCGACCCTCGACGCTCACGGTGCCGGTCGGTCCGGTCAGCTGATTGAGCTGCGCGTGGACCTCCCAGCCGTCGATCTGGAAGTCGCGCACCATCGAGCCGCCTCTTCTCCGGCCAGATTCGGCAGAGCGCAAGCTCACCGCCTCCCCCCGGAATACGTAGAGGCCGGAGTTCCGCGAGCAAGCTAACCGACTCGCAGACCGGAGCACGACACCCGGCCGGGTAGGCGGGGCGCTCGGCTCCTCAGGTTGATCTCAACAACCTCTCAACCTACTCACAGGCTTCGGGAGCCGGCGAGGAGCTACGTTCGCGCCGAGGTCTCCAGATGAGACCCAAGAAGGAACGGAATGAAACGGACGATTGTCAACAGAATCAAGGAGAACCGAGTGATGAAGAGAATCGTTTTCGTCGCCATGGCGGCGGTCCTGGCCGCCGGAGGAGCCGCCGTCCAGGCCGACTCGCTGGTCGAAGACGACGGCTGTGACGTGATGAGGTTCGTCGAGCTCATTTCGTTCGAGCCGACGCCGATCGGTTTCAAGGGAAGCTGGCTCGTCGAGAGCGCCTTCACCGGCGACACCTACACCTACAGCTACGAGCACGCCGATCTGCCGGCGGTCTACGGCCCGACCGGCCTCACGGCCGACATCACGGCCTACGTGAGCTGGGAGCTCGAGGAGACGAGTGCAAAGGGGACCAACCGGACCGTGGTCTCCTGGAACTTCGAGCCCTCACCCTGGACGTTCACTTTCAACGGCGAGATCATTCGGGGAGCCCGCTTCCCGAAGGGCGGCATCGGCGGCAACGGCACCTACGACCCGGTTGCCGGCGAGGTGGCCTGGGACGAGGTCACCCTGGTGTTCTGCCAGAGTCACAAGTAGCTCTTCCGCTCGACGCGCGAGCTCGAGCCCCGGCCACCCTCGGATCAGTCGGTCCGGGGGTGGCTTGACAACCGGGCGTCTCGTCACCCGAGGACTCGGACCAGCTCGGACTCGACGATCGCTCGATCGCGGGTCATGAGGGTCGCGCCCAGGATTCGGGTGGTGGCGACGCGTGGGGTGAATCAGTGCGCATCAGTGCAGTGGGTCTCGACGTCGAGCGCGCTGCGACCCGGCGGCAGGCAACCTGTTGGCGGCGGGCACGTAGTACACGCATCACTCGCTCGCTTTCGCAGCACACAAGGAGGTCGCCGTGGGTACATCGAAGGGACGGACAACCGCATCGTGGATCCTCGTAGTCCTGCTCGCAGCGCTATATCTGATGGCCGCCGTCGGCAAGTTGAGCGGCGCCGCCACAGCCATGTTCGAGGGCTGGGGATACCCGGCCTGGTTCGCGATCCTCATCGGCGTCGCCGAGCTTGCCGGTGCCATCGGGCTGCTCGTTCCCCGGACGACGCGGTACGCCGTGATCGGTCTCGCGCTGATCATGCTGGGCGCCGCGTACACCCACCTCAGCCACGGCGAGGGCCTGCAGGTCCTCCGACCGGTGATCTTCCTCGCCGGGCTCGGGGGAATCTGGCTGCTCAGGTCTCCCACTGCTCGCGGCTGAGGAGCAAGAGTCCCCGTCCCCGAGTCGCCCGGGTCACGGGCAGACCTAATCCTGGTAGATCACCTCGAGCAAGACCTCCTGCCCGCAAGCCGTCTTACGGGAGGTGCGGGAGGTGCAGGAGGAGCCGGCGAGATGCCGACTCGGCGAACCAGCGGCGAAGCGGCAGCGCTCTCCAGCCACTCGCGCAAAGGGAGCCGGAGCTCATCCGGCCCAACCTTGCTCTTCCGGGCGCTCCGACTCCAAGGCGTCGCCAGCTGGTCGCGGTTCTTCTCGAAGGGCGCATCCCCCTCCAGCGGCCCGCGCACCTACGGCACGGTGGCGCTCCACGCCGAGGTGTCGCCGGACTCGAAGCCGTCGGCGAAGATGGGCGTCCCGGGGACCGCCGAGGTGGCGACCTCCGCCACGCCGACGCTGTTGCCGGCGAGCACGCGATCCCCGTTGCCTCGGAAGTCGCCCACCAGCAGGCTGTCGTGGCGGCCCGTGCCCGTGCCCAGGAAGATGGACGCGACGGGCTGCGCGTCGAGCGCCGGGTAGAACCCGAGCGTGCCGTCGCTCGAGAGGACGTAGAGCTCCTCGCCGCGGAAGATCCCGCGCTCGATCCCTTCGACCGGGCCCGGCAATGGGCCGCCGACCACGGTTGCCGCGCCGGTCGACGGATCGATCGTCGCGAGCATTCCATCGTCGGTGCCGATGACGATCTCGAGATCTCCGAGACCATCGACGTCGGCGAGCTTCAAGGAGTTGACCGGGTGAGCGCTGGGCGCCAGCTCGATCGCGCCCGTCGCGCCGTCCAGCACCGCGACCCAGTCGCCGTCCGAAGCCACCACGACCTCGGGGTCGAGGTCCCCGTCCACGTCGCCGACCTCGAGCATCGTCAGCTGGTACCAGGAGTTCCCGAGATCCGGGCTCCGCCAGAACAGGAGACCGGTCTCCGGATCCAGCGCATAGACGAAGACCCCGGGCGCCCCCGTGTGCTCCTTGATCGTGCCGGCCACCAGCTCGAGGTCCCCGCCGCCGTCGACGTCGGCAGCCAGGAGCGACCCGAACGAGAGACCGGACGGAATCGAGAAGCTCCACTCCTCCGCGTGCGTCAGGCCGTCGAAGCAGGCGATCCAGCCGGAGTAGGTGACCCCCGTCGTCATGCAGATCTCGAGCTGCGGATCCGCGTCGGTGTCGAGGAGCTGCGCGCCCCAGACTCCGGTCCACTCCGAAGAGGTCGGCGGGGCGCTCACGTGCTCGAGGGCGTGCGACAGGACGTCGAAGATGAGGTACCGCCCGTCGTCGTACCCGCTGTCGGACGAGAAGGTCGTGACGAGAAACTCGTCGTCGCCGTCGGCGTCGACGTCCCCGAAATCGAGCCCGAGAAGCGGCGCCACCAGATCGATGCTCTGCCACTCCTGCACATGGGTCACCGCGTCGGCGGCAAACAGGTAGTCAGGCCCGGTCGACGTGTAGCCGGCGCCCCAGAGCACTTCGCGTACGCCGTCTCCGTCGGCATCGCCGATCGCGATGTCGGTCGTACCGTGCTCGGGGTTGTCGACGGCCCACAGCTCGACCCCGTTCTGGTCGAGGACGTGCACGTCACCCCACTGCGCCTCGCCGTAGATCACTTCGGGCCGGGCGTCTCCCTCGACGTTCTCGACCCTGACCGCGGCCAGGTTGAAGACCGGCTCCTCCCACAGGAGCGCGTCTCCGAAGACGTCGTAGACGCGGACCCCTGTGGTCCAGGCGAAACCGCCGACGGCTTCGTCGTGGCCGTCGCCAGTGAGGTCGCCGAACCGGATGACGTGCCCGAGGCCGTCGCCGGTTCCCCAATCCGTCAGCCCGGTCGCGCCGTCCAGGACATACGCCGGTTGGCTCCCGTTCGTGATCCCGATCTCGAGCGCGGAATCGTCGTCGACCTGCCCGAGGTCCATGGCGACGCCGCCGAACCCGAGGCGCACGAGCTCCTGGGCTCCCGTTGCGACGGCGTAGGTGTAGAGATCCAGATCGTCGCAGACCACGATCTCGGCGTCGCCATCCGCGTCGACGTCGCCCGCTACCAGCGCGGTGGGCACGACGGCGACCGCGATCGACCCCTGCAGCTCGCGGGCGGCTCCGTCGTAGATCCACACCGTGGTGCCGGTGGCGACGAGCACCTCGAGCGCCGGATCTCCGTCGACCTGGGCAACCGTGAGGGCCTCGATCGGCTCGTCCATGGGAACGTTGGTCCACACGCGCTCGTAGTTGGACCCGTCCCACGCGAGCGCGTACCAGTAGGTATTCGCCCCGAACCCGCCGGGCGTGGCCGCGGCCACGAGCTCGAGCCCGCCTTGACCGTCCAGGTTCTCGAGGAACATCCCGGTGGCGCCGATGCCGACGCCCAGCGGCGGCCAGAACCAGGCCAGGTTGGCGCTCAGGTCGCCGGCGGCGCGAGCCGGCGGGGCCGGCCCGCGACCGGCGTCACCCGGCGCGGAGCTCGGAGCCTCGAATTCGCCGGCCGGGGAAGGGAAGCTCACCTCCAGGCCTGCGGCCGTCCGCACGACCCGGCCGGCGGCATCGTACTCCGCGCGCCCCTGGTGGTCGCCGCCACCTGCCCGCCGACCAGCCGCCGCCGAGCCAACCAGAAGAAAGCCGAGAACCACCACCAACCAGAGCTGTCGGGACATCGGGACTACCTCCTTTTCCTGGATCGAGTCTTCCCCAATAGAAAAGAAGAGCGCCCCCCCACGCCCGAGAACACTCGTACCGCTCTCGAGACTCGGACGCCAGCCTAGTGGCCGGCGCCGGCCGGCACACCACACGAGGGGGTGGGCTCGCGTCCAGTCCGGCCGGTCCGTGCAGTTCCAGCGGCCGCCGATCGTCGGTCGAGACGTCGATTACGACCTGCAGTTCGCGGACGACGCCGGCGTGGTCTTCATCGCCCGCGCCCACGAGGACCGGGAGCGAGTCCGGGTGCCCGCCGAGTCGCGGCCGGGACCCCGCGGACGAAGCCGATGTAGTCCGTGGCCGGCGGTCTCGCCCCGGCGGCGCGGAGTCGCGTGGCGATCTGCCCGCGATGGTAGGAGCCGTGGAGCACGACGTGCAGCAAGATGTCGTCGAGGCGCGTTCCGAACTCCTGACCGGCGCTGTTCGAATAGCGAACGTCCGCGCTCAAACGCTCGGCCGGCAGGGCAGCGAGGAACTTGCGATAGCGCTCGCCGGCGGTGCGCAGCATGCCCGCGCAGGCCTCGAGGTCTCCAGCCGGCCAGACTGCGACGCTGGGGGCTACCTGCTCGATCCGGTCGAGCCACACCAGCTCCGCCCCGACGACGTGCGCCAGCAGCTCGGCCTCGGCCGACGCGCCGTCCCCCGCCTCGGCGACCGCCGCGAGGACCTCTCGATCGGCCCACCTCATGTGCTCGAACAGCTTCGCCAGATCGTCTTTCGTCACGCCAGCCCGAAGCTACTCCAACCCCCGGCGTCCCTCAAGAGGAGTCGCGACGGGAATCGGGCGTTCCAGGGACTGTAACGGCGGGGGTTCCTCGCCCGCCCAAGCTAGTCAGGAGGTGCTCACAAGTGGTCGCTCGGTCGCGACCCCGAACCACCCGGCCCGCGCCCGGTATCGCTCCCCTCGGACGGGCTTGCTTCGATCCGAGAGGTGGAACACGCCGCTGCGCCCCACATGCGCGACAAGGGCAGGCCGTGACGTGGACCTTGAAGGTCCTCTTCCAGGCGCGCGCGCCTCCGCCGCGGCCGCCCGTCGATTCCGCAAGACCTCCAACACTCTGCGGGTCACCCGCAAAGGAGACCGACCATGGCAAAGAAGCCCGAAGACCCGATCAAGAAGCTGCAGACCAAGATCGCGGCGGAAAAGAAGAAGGCGGAGCGCAAGGACCTGCACTTCACCGGGCTGACCGAGGAACAGCTGAGGCGCAAGCTGGGCAAGGTCAACTCGCCGACGATCTACTTCCAGAGCTGGGCGGGGACGGTGGCGCCCGGCGGCACGGTGAGCTACAACATCGGGATCTACAACCCTGATCCGATCACCCGCATCTGGCTATTCGTCCACCTCTTCGTCGGACCCGCCAACTTCGTCATCAACAACGGCCGGGCGCTGGCGACCGTGGATCCGCGCTTCCCGCGGCTGACGCAGCCGGACTTCGCCGGGCTGACGCTCGCCTCGGGCGCCACGGCGACCCTGAGCTTCAACGTCCAGGTGCCCGCCGGGATCGAGCCGAGCAACTACCTGGGCAACTCGTTCCTCTTCCAGGCCGACTGGCACGACAAGGGCGATTACTTCGATCGCAGCGTCTTCGTGTTCGAGGTCACCTAGAGGCTGTCGCCTGTCCGGCAGTGAGCGGCGGAGCTGTCCGCATGGGCTTCGCCGCTCGTGGCCCAGAATCCCCCGCCGCACCCTCCCGCCCTTCGAGCAGCTCGTCGGCGATCTCGTCGGCGCCAGCTCGCGGCGCCTGGACGTCGAGCACCGCCTGGTGGACCAGACCCTCGACGAGGAGCGGGCCGTCAAGGTGCCGAGGGTCGCATCGGCACTCCTCGCGGCCTGTTTCGCACGGCCTCGCGAGCGGGCGTTCCGCGCCTCGAGACGATAAGGTGCGACCACGACGAATTCTCTCGAAAGGAGAGTCCGTGGCAATGGACCGGTGGGAAGACGAAGAAGACGACAGGCGCTACCAGGTCGTGGTGAACCACGAGGAGCAGTACTCGGTCTGGTTCGCGGATCGCGAGGTTCCGAAGGGCTGGAGGGCGGAGGGCTTCGAGGGCACGAAGACGGAATGCCTGGACTACATCGAGGAGGTCTGGACCGACATGCGTCCCTTGAGTCTGCGCAAGAAGATGGAAGAGATCGAGAGGGAAGAGGGGTCGGGGTAGGCCGGTCGCCGCCTCCCCCGTTTCCCGGGCGAGCCGCCGTCCTCCAGCCCCGCGCCCCTCTCCCCCGCGGTGGAACCCGTCCTAGAGCGCACTCATAGCGTACATTCCGCGCTCTCGTTGAACTCCTGAAGCAGCCCTGCCAGGGCAAGCGCCACCGCCCGGTCGGGGTTGGTGTTCTTGCCCTTGGCCTGGAGCGCGCCGCTGCCCACGGGGTAGACCAGAAGCAGAGCTTCGGCTGCCGCCAGGTCTCCCGCCGGCGCCCCGCTGTTGAGGGTCGCGGCGATGAAGGCGTGCGCCAGGAGAATCGAGGCGTCGCCCTTCTTCGGCGCCAGGTGCAGGATCTCGAGATAGGTCGAGCCACCACCCCAGACGGGCACGTCTCCCGGCGAGAGATTGACCCAGTCTTCGGGGTGGTTCTTCCAGAAGCCCTTGGTGCAGGTCACGACCGCCCCGCCCCCGCATTCGCAGGTCAACGGCTCGATCTCGATCACCGACGCGAAGCCCGGAGGGTTGAATTCCCGCGACCAGAGGGCCAGCTTCGGCAGGAAATTGACCGGATCGCACTCCAAGCCCTCGTCACGGGCGCCGCCCGGCGATGCAAAGCTGGCGATGAAGGTGCCGTCGCTCTTCTTGACCTGGACGATCTGGACCGCGCCGTTGCGGCCGAGGTACAGCAGATCGCCGACGCCCACCATGACGCCGCTGATCAAGCCCAGAGTGTTGCCGGCGGCGTCCGTCGGCGTGATCGCGTTGATGAAGGTGCCGTCTGTCTGGTAGTGCTCGATCGTCGTGCTGACGTCTCCGCTGATCCACAGGGAGTCGTCGGTCCCGTCGTAGGCGATGCCGTCACGGTAGGAGCCGACGCTGATGGTCTGGCTCGTGAAGCCGAAGCTGGCCTGGCCGGTGGTCGCGTTGATCTGGTAGACGTCCACCGGGTTGCTGCCGTGGACCTGTCCCCACAGGATCATCCGCGATTCGTCCCAGGCCATCTCGTCGATGTTCAGGCCGGCGCCGCTCGCCGCGTCCACGATCGAGATCGTGTTGAGCAGCAGCCCGTTCATGTCCATGACGTACAGATTGGTGTCTCCGTTCAGGGTGTAGTAGACGTTCCCGAGGCAGTCCACGGCGACGCTCACCCCGACGCCGGTCACCGGCAGGTTCACGTTCTGGATCAGCGTCCCGGGCTGGGCCGCGGCCTGAGAGGCCACGAGGGCCATGACCACGCAGGCCACCAAGACTGTTCGGTATCCGAGATCTCTCATCGACTCTCCTTCTCCTGGGCGCGGGCCGAATTCATTTTCGGCCTCCGAACTCTCCGGCGGCTCGGCGGTCTTGTCGGGTCGCGGCGGGAGGGCGTCACGACCAGCGAGGACCCGTGGCTTTGCGGCGCTGGGTTTCCCCAGGTGTGCCCTTCTCGAGAGCCTATCGTTTACCTCGCGAGACCGGCCTCGGCAATACCCCAGCGGGTAGGGTCCCGAGCAGGCTGATTCTGGGAGCTCTCCGCTGTCTCTGGAAGGGAACGCGTGGGACAGGGAATTCTGGCGAAGTCCGCTCTGGGATGCAGCGCCTCGAGCCTCCTTCCTGCCGTCTATAATCGACGCCTGAGGCTCGACGACGAGCGCGTCGGCGTCGACGTTCACGAGTTGGAGTCCCGAGCCGTCACCAGGTGGGGCTCGACCGCGAGGCGGCGCTGGCCGCGCCGAGGTTCGCCGGGCTCCGGAGGCCGATGACGTGACAGTGCCGACGACCCGCTCGAGCGTCCACCGGACCCTGGTCTGCCTCGCCGTGGGCGGCGTTCTCGCGGGCGGCCGCGTGCTGGGGAGCCAGGAGCCACCGACCCCGCCCCAGGCGACGGCGGAGCCGGTCGCGGCGCGGATCGCCCGCGTCGAGTCCGGGCTGCTGCCGCCGATCCTGCTGCGGGGCACCGAGCCCGAGCGGATGTCGCTCGCCGAGCGCATGGCCCACTACGGCGCCAAGGGACTGAGCGTCGCGGTCATCGACGAGTTCGAGCTCGCCTGGGCCCGAGGATACGGCGTCGTCCGAGCCGGATCGAAGGAGCCGGTGACCCCGGAGACCCTCTTCCAGGCGGGATCGATCAGCAAGCCCGTGGCGGCCCTGGTCGCGCTGCGGCTGGTGGCGGCCGGACGCCTGGCTCTCGACGATCCCGTCAACGACCACCTCGCCGCGTGGAAGCTCCCGGACTCCGCGGCCGCAGGCTCGGAGCCGGTGCGCGTGCGACACCTGCTCACGCACAGCGCCGGGCTGGCTCCGTTCGCCTTCCCCGCCGTCCCTCTGCAGGATCCCCGTCCCTCGCTGGCCGAGCTCCTCGGCGGTCGCGACACGCCCGGAGTGACGCGGATCGAGCCCCCGGGGCGCCGCTTCCGCTACTCCAACCCGGCGTTCGGCGTGCTGCAGCAGCTTCTCACCGACGTCGACGGCCGGCCGTTCGCCCGGCTGGCGCGTGAGGAGGTATTCGACCCGCTGGGAATGGCGAGCAGCAGCTTCGAGGCCGTGCTGCCGGCCGCGATGCTCGCCCAGGCCTCCCACGGGCACGACGGCGAGGGCGAGCCCCTCCCGGGCAAGGGGCTCGTCGTTCCGGCGGCCGTCGGCGGCCTCTGGACCACGCCGACGGACCTGTGCCGCTTCCTCCTGGCGGTCTTCGAGGCCAGCCGGACCGACGGCGGGTTCCTGCCGAGGACCCTGGCCGCCGGCATGGTCACGCGCCAGCTCGAGAACCGCGGCCTGGGCACCGAGATCTTCGCCGAGGGCGCGGCGCGCCGGACCTCCCACGGCGGCGGCCTGCCGGGCTTCGTCGCCTTCATGGTGGGCTACCCGGAGCTCGGCCGGGGAGCCGTCGTGATGGTCAACTCCCCCGGCTGGGACCTGATGCACGAGGTCTTGAGGGCGGTGGCCTGGGAGTACGCCTGGCCCGGCTACGTCGTCGAGCACGAGGTCGTGCCCATGGCGGCCGGCGACTTCGCCCGCTTCGTCGGACGCTACGAGTTCGAGGTCCGCCCCGAGGTCCAGCCGGAGATCACGACCGCGTCCGGCCGCTTCTTCTACGGCCGATGGGAGATGCTCCCGGTCTCGGACCGGATGTTCGTCATCCCCGACCTCGGCGACGAGATCGAGTTCGTCCTCGGCGACGGGGAGCGTGCCACGGCATTCCTCTACGGCCAGGCCGGCACCCGGAAGATCCGGGCCCGGAGGGTCGACTGATCGATCGCCGGCGCAGGATTCGGATAGTGTCCTCGGCGGGGGTCCTCGGCGGAGAGGGAACGGCCATGCAGTGGAGATCGTTGACCGTGCTGTGTCTCGTCGCCGCCGCTGCCGCGAACGTGGCCGCGGTCGCCATCCGTGCCCAGGGTCCCGAGCGCCCCCGGGCGTGCGCGGACTGCGCACCTCCTCGAGGGGCGGCCGTGCTGCCGCCCGTGGGCCGCGGCGGCATGAAGGCCCGGTCGGTCGGAGAAGCGCTCTCGACGTTGCGCTTCGACGACGGCACCTGCGAGAGCGGCCTGGGCGTGGCATCGATTCACACCGCCTTCGTCGAGTTCGACGTCCCGCCCCAGTGCGCGACGGGCGGGCTCGACGTCGTCCGGCTCACGGCGCGAGTGAACACCGGCACCGCGAGCGCGTTCGCCTTCGGCCAGGGCGGCCCCACTCCCCCGGGCACCACGGAGATCTCCACGGCGCCGATGCCGGCGATCCTCGGTCTCGGACCCTGTCCGGCCACCGGCTTCGCGCAGCGCGCGATCGGACCGTCGGCCGCGGTCATCACCGGAACGAGCAACTTCTTCGCCGGCGTTCAGTACGGGAACGCCGGCGGCTTCATCGGCCGCGACACCGACAGCCCGCCCGCGATGCGCCAGTGGCTCAACTGCCCTACCTGCGGGATGAGCCAGTACTCGCCCACCGACCTCACCAACATGGGCCTGGCCGGCAACTTCATGATCCGGGTGACCGTCGAGGATCAGAACTGCGTCCCGGTCGAGCTCATCGGGTTCGACGTCGACCCGCGCGCCGAGGTGCCACCCGCGGGCTGAGGGCGCGCAGGTGCGAGTCGGGCAGCCGAGATCGGCCCGCGGGCGGCCCGGGCAGCTCCTCGGCGATCTCGCCGGCTCCTGCTCCCGGCGCCTCGACGTCTGGCACCGCCCGAGGTGCCGATTCCCAGTCGGGGACAAGGTCGTCGAGGTCTGCGGACGTGGACTCGCTAGGAGCGAGAGGTTGGACCACCGACCGATTCGCGCTCTTCCCGCAGGATCCGCCGCAGTGTGTCCTCGAGCGGTTCCCCGGCCGATCGTACGTACTCGCGCAGAGCCGCGTTGATGAGAGTCTGGTAGCTCCCGCCGCCAGCCCGATGAACCTGATCCTTGAACCACGCGACCACGTCCTCGTCCAGCCGGATCGTGATGCGGATCTTGCCCTTCGGAACCGCCACGACCGAACCTCGCTTGGCCTCTCCAAAGTCGTATTCCTTGCGCATCAACCTGCCTCGTAGCGTCGCCGTTCGCCGCCTGTCGCCTCCCGCGCGGAGATGATGCGAATGCGTTCGGCGCGCCAAGCGTAGACGACGGCGAGCAACCGCCCGAGCGCATCAGTTCCCATCGTGACGAATCGCTGCTCCCCCTCCGCGCTCGGATCCCTCATGGTGAGAGCCAGCTCGTCCTCGAGAGCGACGACGGCGTCTGCAAAGTCGACTCCGTGCTTCCTCAGGTTTCGCTGCGCCTTTGCTGGATCCCACTCATACACGGCGATGGTATGTACAAGCGTACAGACCGTCAAGTCCGGCGCCCTTGCCAGGGCCGAGGCCGCAACCGGAGACGGCAACGGTTCGCCGGGGCAGGTGGCTGATCTTGTGGCCCATGCCCGAGAAGACGAGAAGCGGGCCGGCGATCTTGCAGGGGTCGGGTTACTGACGCCGCCGTAGCAACGCGGCTCCAGCCTCCGAGTCGAGCCTTACTCGACGCCCGCGACCCGCAGCCGAAACCTGGGCTCGGTTTCCGTCACGCTCGGCTCGGACGCGTCGGCCAGCGCCCAACCCAGGGTTTCGGTCCCGCCCTGGCCGAACGCCGTTCCGCGGATTCTCATGACGCGGACCGCGACCCGCCCCGTCGCCTCGTTCAGCACCACCGGCAGGAAGAGAAACCGTTCGGGGTCCTCGAGCCGCCCGAAGCCGAGCATTCCTCCCTCGACGCCCGCGAGCACGGCCCGCCCCACCCCCGGCTGCTCCACCTCCAGGCGCACCGTGCGATCGGAGATCTCGAGCCGATCGACGGAGGGGTCGAGGGCGCGGATTGCCGGCAACACCTCGCCGGCCCAGTAGCGGACATAGGTCGACAGATCGCTTGCCCAGGTGAAGCGGTCCTTGTGGCGAAAGGCCAGGCACGCCGGATTCGTGGCCGGCAGGACGCGATCGACGACCCCCCAAAGCGGACCGTCCGGCGCGGCCGCGGCAGCCCATCGACCCTGGCCGTCCACCTCGACGCTCATCGCCCCCGATTCCACGAGCCCCACGCGCCGCGCATCCGGGAACTCGGTGCCCGAGACCACGAGCACCTCGCCGCTCGCATAGACCCGCGCCACGTACCGCCCCTCGAGACCGCCACACGGGCTGCCGGCATCCGTTGCTATGGATAGGATCGGGCGCTGTGCGGCAGCGAGCGCGGCGAGCGGAAGGCACCAGACGGTGGCGGCCAGTTGCCGGAGGCGGCGTCGGCGCTCTCGCATGAAGTCGAGCCTAAGGGATCCAGAGCCGCGGAGGCTATGGAGGCTGCCCGCCCCTGCCCCAGGCACTGAACAGTCGCCGGCAACTCCAAGGACCGGGCCGGCGCCGCCTTGTCCCGCCGTCGGCGGTCGGCTATCCTGCTGGTCTCGACGCTCGACGAAGGAGGCACTCATGGGGGCCGGACGATTCTACCTGGGAACGGCGGTAGCGCTCATCTGCGTGGTCGGAGCTCCGGGCTGCGCCAAGAAGGACGAGGCGCCGACCGTGGACGAGGCGCAGGTCGCGGAGCAGACACGAATCGAGCAGGAGGAGTCTCGGCGCCAGGAGCAGGCGGCGGCGCTCGCGGAGCGCGCGGCGTCGCTGCGCGCCGCGATCGGGGGCGCTCTCGGCCAGGCCGAAGGAGGTGAGAGCGGGCTGCCCGCCAAGCTCGACGAGGCGCGCGGCGAAGCGCGCGCGCGGCTGGCCGAGGCGGAGAGCGCGCTCGCGCAGCTGGGGGACGCGAGCGGCGATGCCTGGGAGGCAGCCCGGGCCAGGGTCGACGACGCCTTGAGCCGGCTCGACTCCGCCTGGCAGCAGGCGTCCACGGCGCTCTCCGACTGGGAGCGCCGGGAGGCCGAAGCGCTGGCCGCCAGCGTCGAGGGACCGGCGCGCTACGACCCGGCGCTGGGGCTCATCCGCGGACTCGACGGGAACCTGTATCCGACCTACCGGCCGGCCACCGTCCGGCGGATCCAGGAGAGGCTGCGGCGCGCCGGGCTCTACGCGGGCCCCGTGCACGGCCACCTCGACCAGGGCACGATGGACGCCGTCGCTCAGTTCCAGAAGGCCGAAGGTCTCGCGGCGAGCGGCGTGCCGTCGCCGCGAACGCGGCACTACCTCTTCGAGCACCCGCACCTCGACTGAGGCGCGCACGGCGGCTCGATCCCTAGCGTTCTCGCGACTCTGCTTCCCCTCGTCCCGGGCGCTCTGCCTCGCCGGGCAGCGTCGACCCCGGGACCGGCGCGCTCGACCCGTCGCCCGCGCCGTCGGTTCCCGAGACCGTGCCTTGCATGAGCTCGATGTGCCGGGTGAAGTCGTCCGGCAACGTCCCGGGGGGGCGCGAGTAGGCGAAGAGGAACGCCTGCCTGTCGAAGACCGTCCAGTCCGGCGCCGGCGGGACAGAATTGCTGGTGCACTTGCCGTTCATCAAGGACTCCACGGTCGGCCCGAAGTCTGCGCACGGGTGCCACGCTCCGGCACCGTGGCCGATTGCGTGACGGATGGCCTGGGGATCGTCGCGAATCCGAACGAGGGCCCAGGCGACCGTCGCCTGGATTCCGGAGTCGCGGTCGATACAGATCCTGGCCTCGTCAATCTGTCCCTGGCCGACGAAGATCTTGCCGTTCGCGGCCGTCCCGGTGTAGTGACAGTGCAGGTCCAGGGCCTCGCGCTCGGCGGCGGTGGGCGGCCGGGCCTCGACGCTGGCGACGAAGCGGGATCGGGTCATGATCGCAAGCTCGAGCATGGCGGTCACGACGTCGTCGTAGCTGATGTTCGGCGAGACCACGACGATGTGCGCCGGTTCGACCCAGCGCCCGATCCCTCCGGTGGACCACTGGAACATCTTCCAGAACGGATGCGTGGGGAAGTCGGGGTCGTTCACCAGGTCGATCCCCTCGAAGGTGTTCGTGCCCGCGCGAATCGCCCATCGCATCTCGCGGGTGAGGTGATTGGGACCGGAGACGGTCACCCAGGCGTTTCCCACCGGAACGTCTTCGATACGGAAGGTGTTGGCCGCGCTGACCTCACCCGTGGGACGGGGCGACAGGAACCCGATGTCGTCCACCCGCTCGACCTCGACCTTGCTCCCCGAGAAGTCGGTGCTGAACTGAGGCAGACCGGAGGACGCGGTGAACAGGCCGACGAGGGAGCCCTCGACGACGGCCAGCGCCGGAGGCGCCGGCGGAGGCGGCGGAGGCGCGGGCGGTGCGGTCGGGGACTCGCCGCCGCCGTTGCCGCGGCACCCGCCGACCAGAAGGGGCATCAACAGGACCCACGTGAGAGTACGTCGGCTCATCGCCGGGCTCGCGGTTGCGTGCATCAGCCTAGCACGCTGAGCGTGGCTTCCCCTTCTAGCCGCGCAATAGCCGCCCCACGCGGGCGACGCCGTCGAGCGCGCGTTCCAGCGGTTCCGCGGCGTAGCACAGGCGCAGGAAACCCGGCTCGCCGGTACGGCAGGCCGCCCCGGGGGTGAGGTTGACGTTCGCCTCGTCCAGAATCCCTTTCCACAGCGCGTGCTCGGCGTCCCAGGTCCGTTCGCTCATGTGCTCGCGCAGATCGCACACTACGAAGATCCCGGCTTCGGCTGGCACATGCGGGATCCCTGCGTCGGCGAGCGCCTCCGAAACGAGCCGGTAGGTCGAACCGAGTCGGCGCCGCAGTTCGGCGCAGAAGCGATCCACCCACGCGTCGTCCGCGATCATCCGGCCGAGCAGCCACTGCGTGTGCCCGGACACGGCGCCCCAGTAGGCCAGGCCGTCTACCGTGCGGATCAGCGCTTCGTTCTCGCTCACGACGAGTCCGCACCGGAGCCCGCTGGCGCCGAAGTCCTTGCTGAACGCCCACACGACGTGGACCCGGTCGCCGAGCCGGGGGCGCAGCGACGCCACGCTGGTAAACGGCGTCGCGCCGAACACCGACAGCGCGTAGATCTCGTCGCACACGACGTGGATCCCGCGCGCTTCCGCCCAATCGAGGACGGCCGTGATCTCCGCTGCCGTAGCGACCTTGCCGAGCGGGTTGTCCGGGTTCGTGAACAGCAACGCCCGCACCGGCTGCGTGCTGCCGGCGAGCGCCGCGTCGAGCCGTTCGGTCGTCAGCCGGAAGCCATCCTCGCACCCGCGGTGCACCGGCACGATGTTCAACTCGTTCCGCGTCTCGAGGTCCGCCCAGAAGCCGGCGTAGCTCGGCGTCGGCACGAGCACGGCGTCGCCTGGATCCGCGAGCGCGTAGAACAAGTCCTCGAGCACCGTGCCCGCTCCGGCCAGCACGGCGATCTGCTCCGCGGCGAAGCGCCGGCCGAGAAACCGCTGCGCCATGAACCTCGCCAGCTGTTCGCGGAACTCCTGCGCGCCGACCATCGCGTCGTAGCCGAGCACTCGTGCGGGTGGGTCGCCCTCCGCCGCCAGCCGTGGCAGGACGAGGTCGGTCAGCAAGTTGTTCTCGGCGATGCACAGTGCCACGTAGTCCGCCGCACCGGACCGCGCGAAGTGCTCGACGATGTACTCCGCGAAAGGCGGCTTGCCCGCCAGCCGCGCGCCACGGCGCGACAAGCCAGCGGTCGATTCGCATCCCATGCCCGAACTCTAGCAACAAGCACCGGGGGGGCTGGCCGAGGTCCGAGGTCCAGCACGATAGCTTGTTGGCTCTGGACGGCTCGATTCGGCCAGAGGTACAATTCCCTATCAAACCTCTCAACGTGCTACTGCCTGTTTTGGTGCTGGTCGCGACCGGCATCAGCCACGGAGCCGAGTCCGAGTTCCTCGGTCCGAATCGGGAGCGTCTCACTGTCTGGTCCCGGGACGGATCGGACCTGACGTGTGAATTGAGGACCGAGGCCGGGACCTTCCATGCCGACACCCGGCTCGCGGACGGGGTCCATCGCGGCCCGCTGACGGCCCGTAGGGAGGACAGTGAAGAGACTCCGGTCGTCGGCGAGCTGTTTCTGCGGATCGTCGCAGGCGACGCGGGCGAGGCGATCGTGATCCTCGCCGGGAGGGGGACCGACCCGGTGGCGCCGGATCCCAGCGGGACCTATCGGCGACTCGATCGCGGGGCACGGCTGCAGCTCGCCCGGGAACGCCACGGTGAGGCGGACGCGGCGTTGAATGCCGCCTACCGACGGGTGATGGACCTGCTGCCCGAGGGAGGAAGGGCGGATCTTCGCCAGCGCCAGTGGGACTGGATCGAGTACCGGGACTCGATCGCCGCGCTTCAGGCCGAGCTCGACGAAGAGGCGAACGGCGATCCGGGCACCAGCGCCCGGTACTGGGAGTCCCTCGCCGAATTGACTGAGGCCCGGACGGGGTTCCTGGAGACCTATGGCCGGGGCAACCCCAAGGGGCGAATCGACGGCCTCTGGGTGGATGAGGCCGGCGGACGGATGGTGTTGAGCCTCGCCACCGGACCGGCGGGGGATGCCGGTCTGCGGTTCGACATCAGCGTCGCCCGCGGCCCGAGCAATCATCCGGGCGAGATCCAGGGATTCGCGCCGTTTGCCGACCCGGAGCGGCGCCTGGCGGTCTTCCTCGATACCGATCCGGAGGCCGCCGTCGACGGCAAGGCCGCCCGCATCGAGTTTCTCTTCGACGGCGAGAGAATGGAGGTGAGAGCGGAGAACACCGACTATTACCACGGTGCCCGAGCCTATTTCGACGGCACCTTTTTCCGCGAGGGACCGCTGAACGGCGAGTCGTCGCCCGGCCGCGCGAAGGACCCGAACCTGAATAGCGCCCGAGGCGATCCAGCACCGGACCGTCCGGCTGGCAGGACCGACACAAGGAGGAAGGCATGAACCAGAAGGAACGAATCGCGCGGATTCAGAAGGCGTTGGGCGTGACTGCCGACGGGGTCATCGGGCCGGCGACCTTGACCGCGGCGGAGCTGAGGCTCGGCTTCTCCATGGTCAAGGAGTCAGGCACAGGGACGCTGAAGCGAACCAGGGACGCCCTGCACTCCATGACCCCCTCGACGAAGGCGGTCGAGATGATCGTCGCGTTCGAGGTGGTTGGCGAGAGCTACTACACGCGGAGGCTCGCCAAGCCGACCTGGCCGGGAGGAAGGAGCGGCGTGACGATCGGCATCGGCTATGACATCGGCTACAACTCCGCCAGTCAGATCGAAGCGGACTGGGGCGGCCGGATTCCGGATGCCTATGTCCAGGATCTGAAGGGCGTCGCCGGTTTGAAAGGCAGCCCGGCGCGGGATGCCGCCAAGCGGCTGGCGGACGTGGGTCTGAAGGTTCCCTTCGACGTGGCCAGGTCCGTGTTCCACGAGAAGACGCTCAGCCGCTATGCGAAAACGACCCTCAAGGCGTACCCCGGCGTCGACAAGCTGCCCGCGGATGCGCAGGGCGGGATGCTGTCGCTGGTCTACAACCGGGGGGCCAGCAAGAGCGGCGCGAGCCGCAAGGAAATGGCGGACCTGGCCCCGGCCATCGAGGCCGGCAACCTGGAGACGATGGCCGATCTGGTCCGCCGGATGAAGCGGCTGTGGGTCGGCAAGAACCTCGATGGCCTGCTCAAGCGGCGTGACGCCGAAGCCGACCTGATCGAGAACGCCAGGCACGACTACGCACCGGGCGACTACCTCGTGGTTTGATCGGCCGCGCCGCCTGGCAGAAGGACCACGAGGCCTGGTCCCAGCGCTCGCTGGCAGCTCGCAGTATTCGTGCCTCATTGGGGGGGTGCCTCACACGGAGGTGGGCCGCTTCACCGGGTGGTGACGCCACGCCGCCGCTTGCCCGGCAGCGATGCCAGGATCGCAAAGGACAGGGAGGCGAACGCCAGACTCGCCGCACCGCCGATTCCGAGCCACAGTCCCGAACCCTCAGCCAGAGGGATACCCACTTTCCACAGGATGACCACAGAGACCAGCCCGGCGACGATCCAGTAGGGTCCCATGATGCGGCGCACTCGCCGCGCATGCCCGTACTGCTCGCGATCGTTCTCGATGGCTCGCGCCAGCCGGCGGTCGGATCCCCGGTGGAAGGTGGGCGGCGGTGTCGAGCTCAGCAGCTCGCGCAAGGCGCGGTCGGTCTGCTCGTCCGCAGCGCGAGCGGAGGCGAATGGGCTCAGACTCTTCATGGCAGGGTCTCCAGAAAGGCGCCGAGTCGCTTGCGGCCTCGGTGGAGCCGGGCCTTGATGGTGCCGGGACGGCTGCCCTTGAGCTCGGCGATCGACTCGATCGACTCGCCGAGCCAGTAGTGCAGGTAGATGGTCGAGCGCAGCGGCTCCCTCAAGGCCTCGACGGCGGCGTATAGCGCCAGCCGTCGCTGGCGGACAACGGCGTCATCGAGACCGTCGCCGGTCGCGGTGGCGATTCCCGCCAGCACCCCGTCGTGGGTGTGCGGATGGCGGTAGCGCGCCCGCCGGCGCAGCTCGAGCGCCCGCCGCTGCGCGATGCGGTAGAGCCAGGTGGAGAAGGAGCTCTCCGAGCGGAAGGTGCCGAGCTTGCGGTGGACCTGGACGAACACCTCTTGGGTGACGTCCTCTGCCTCCATGCCGGCGCCGGGCCCGAGGATGGAGGCGGCGAGGCGGAGCACGCGGTCGCGATAGCGCACGACGAGGGCGCTGAAGCACTCGTCGTCGCTGTCCTCGAGGTAGCCGCGGATCAGATCGCTATCGTCGCGCGATGCCAGCTTCACCGAGAGAATTCCTGTCACGGCCGGGCTCAAGTCGAACGGGCTCCTAGTTGTCGGTTCGCTGCTTCTTGAGGATCTTCGTGCTGAGAATCCAGAAGAGGAAGAGACCGAAGCCGGTCATTATGGGGATCAGCCCCAGCGACCACAGCTTTTGCATCTCGGGGTCCTCCACGATGATAAACGCCACCAGCAGGCCGACGCCGCCGAACGTCATCAGGCACGCCAGTCCGAGAGCGGTGAGCTGGAACCAGTTGACGTAGGTGGCTGGGTCCTTCCACTGATCTGCGACGTTCGACATCTCTTCGTCTCCTTCAGGGTCGTTTCCCGGTTCGAGCTGCAGCCCCTTCTCGAGAGTGGCCAGCCGCTCGCGATGGCGCATCTGCCGCAGTCGGAAGTTCTGCTGCCTGACGACGAGCCAGGCGCCTACGGCGAGGGCAATGAGCGAAAACAGCAGCAGTTCGGAAGTCATGATCTCCTCCACAGACACCCTTTGGATGGTCTCATCCGAGGAAAGGTTGCAGCCCGACGAGCACCTATGACGACTGGCACCTCGATCGCGATCGCGGCCTGGGTGGCCGTGGTGGCGACCGGGTCCCCCGGCCCCCTCCGGTAGTACCTGACTTCGGGGGGCCCCACGAGCGGACGGTGAAGGTGCTGCGCATGTGGACCCACCACGAGCGACTCGCGAGGAGCGATGCACCCGAGCATCACGCCTGACACCCACCTACTCCTCGCCGCGCCGACCGGTTCTCGTCTCTCTTGAGGTGCCTCTTGAGGTGCCATGCGATTACCCGTTGGCGGTAGATTAGAAGGACTCGGAGCGGCGGAGCGATTGCCCGGGCGCTCGGTCGTCAGGCGCGGAAAGGCGCAAAGGAGACGTGATGAAGCTCCACGAGTTGCCCCGTGAGGAACTGGAGCGGGTATTCAACGCCGCCCCCTTCGTTGCAGACCTCGGCATCCGCCTGGTCGCCGTCGGTCCGGGGCTCTGCGAAACGGAGCTTGACGTGGAAGCCCGGCATCTTCAACAGGACGGCTTCGTCCACGCCGGCGTTCAGGCAACGATGGCGGATCATACCGCCGGCGGGGCCGCTGCAACACTGGTCGAGCTGGGTCAAATGGTCGTCACGGCAGAGTTCAAGATCAACCTTCTTCGAGCCGCCAGAGGAGAGCGACTCAGGTGCCGGTCCAGGGTCCTCAAAGCAGGATCTCGGCTCATGGTCGTGGAGTCCGAGGTCTTTTGCGAGGGGGAGGCGCGCCCCAAGCTCGTGTCCAAGACAACGGCGTCGATCGCCGTTGGGGTGTGAGGGTGCCAGGCCTGTGGAGTTGCCCGGCCTATGCATAGCTCCGCATAGGCTGGGGAGCTCCATTCAGAGCGCATCATTGGGGAACCCGTAACGGCCGCTCGCTGCGAAGGGCCTGTACCAGAGAGGGGAACCCGCATCGATGACCAGCATCGATGACCAGGGGCCCCGCACCGACCATCTTCACTCAGCAGAAAGGAGAGTCACGATGCCGCACTATGCGCAAGGAACCACGGGTTGGACGAAGCTGGACGCCTATCAGGCTCTGTGGGATCCGAAGATCAGTCTCGGGAAGTTCTACTTCACGACCTTCCAGGGGAACCGCCTGGAGACGCCCTACATGGATGCCTCCAACTTCGCGCGGGTGGTCGACATCCTGCGCAACGAAGAGCCGGTTTACGGCAACGCCAGCACGGGTTCGGTCACTACCGCGACCGAAGACATCGGAGAAGAGGAGTCCTGAGCTCGGCGCCGCCGGGCTTGCGGTCCCGGCAGTAGCCGGCGCCCACGACCTCGTGGCTGCGACGGGGTGGCACCCTCTTCTCGAGGAGGGTGCCCTGGGCCGCTCACGCAGCGAGACCAGAACGCCCGGCTCGCGACGTGCCTCACGACTCGGTCGTTTGCCCGACGGACGATGGGCCTGGGCATTCTCGCCAGGGCGCCCGCCGCGTCAGCCGCCGACGCGACGACCGCTTCCTCCACAGCCCGCCAGCCAGGAGCGCAGCGACGGACGAAAGGGGGACGAAAGGGGGACAGGTTCAAATCGCGACTTCCGATCCGCCGCGCCGCGTGTGACATAGGATTTGAACCTGTCCCCCTTTCTCGAGGGTTCACGGGACACTGACTGGGGCGGGTACCCGTGCATCGAGGCCGACGATCAGAGCGCGAGGGCGAATCGAGAATCCTGGAGCTCTTGAAACAGGCCCTCGGCACGGGCAAGACCGGCATGAGCTACCGCAGAGCGGGACGGATCCTCGCGGCCATCCTCCTCGTCGGCCTGTTCGCCGTGCCGTTCGCGGGCCAGATATCCCTGTTGGTGGCGACGATCGTCGCGGCATCCGTGCAGCTCGTCTGGCTCCTGATCGACGGCGCCAAGGAGGTCGCGCCTCCGCTTCGCAGACGTTCGTGGCGCGTCGTGGGGATCATCGTCCTCGAGTACTCTGCGTTCCTCTTCATAGTCGCCGCGGCCCTCGTGTACTTCATCAGAGCTCTACCAAGCTTCATCGGCGACTGACAGACCTCTCGGGAGCTCCTTCGGCGGATGCTTCGGCGAAAGGGGGACGGGTTCAAATCGCGACTTCTGGTCGCCCACCACGTGTGACACAGGATTTGAACCTGTCCCTCTTTTCCGCCTCTTTTCCGTGGGGGCTCAGCCAGGGAGGCTGGCTCGCGCCACTCGTCGCCGAGCGCTGGCCTGCGCTGGCGTTCGTCGTTCTGCACGCCGCCCCGGCGACCAGCGTCTACCAGCAGGGGATCGACAACCTCGAAGGCGAGCTGCGCGCCGAAGGCCTCGAGGGGGCCGACGTCGAGGGCGCCCGCGACGTCATGCGTCGCAGCCTCGACTACGACCTCGACCCGAGCGACGCGCGCTGGGAGGACTATCTCGACGCGCACGCCGCGGCCACCGCGAGGGGCCTGGCCTGGGTACCGCCGATCGAGCCGCGCGACAGCGGAACGGAAAGAGGGACAGGTTCAAATCGCGACTTCTGGTCGCCCACCACGTGTGACATTGGATTTGAACCTGTCCCTCCATTCCTGTCCCTCTTTTCCACGTGTGACATAGGATTTGAACCTGTCCCTCTTTTCCTGTCGTCGAATGCGCTGAGTGCCATCGAGGGCTCCATGGGGCTGCGCGCTCACGAGCCTGCAACCGCAAGAGTTCTCTTCCGCATGCTACTCGTAGTGAGTCCCCAGGCGAAGCACCTTCACGACACGCTCCTCCTCGAGGACTTGATAGACGAATCAGCGCCGGACGTTGATCCGCCTCTTCAGTCCAGCTGCAGTGGTCTGGCTCTCCTCGCCACTCCGGCTTCAGCCACCCCTTCCGCCTGCGGGAACCGCCACGGAGCAGCGTAAAATGACGCCGGAGGCAACGATGCGCAGATCATTCACGCTGACCTACTGGCGCGACGACGACTGGTACGTGGGTCGCCTCGAAGAGGTTCCCGGGGTGTTCAGCCAGGGCGAGACACTCGAGGAGCTCGAGGAGAACATCCGCGACGCCTACGAGCTGGTGCGATCCGAGACGCCGCCACTGCTGGTTCCCCAGAGAACGTAGCGATCCAAGAAAGCCTCTGCCGACTGATCCGCAGACAGCTCGGCTTCGACGAGTAGGGCCGTGCGTCGGCGACCGGCGAACGAACTCCGGTACCCGGCCGGGCAGAAATCGATTCGGAGCGGCGTCGGCCAAAGCCGGTGCCGCGACTGACGGTTCGTACACGGCCCACCGTGGCGAGCGGAGCGAGTCATGGTGGGCCGTGTAGGAATCGAACCTACGACCATCAGATTAAGAGTCGGGCCTAGGTCAATCCTGGGCAGTGCTCCTCAGTGCTCCGCTGCAAGCACTGGCAGGGGTCTGGCTACGGTTGAGTCCGACGGGTTCAGGCGAGGATTGACGAGCAATGCACCCTAAATTGCACCCTCGCCGGCTGGCGCGAGCGGCGTGACGAAGAGCATAAACCCGCGCAGACGCCCATACCGGTATGCTAGTCTCACAAAGGGGCCATGGATGACAACCGACATCTTTATTTGCTGGTCGGGCGATCGTAGCAAGGCGATCGCCAAGGCTTTCTCCGAGAAGCTGGGCGAGGCCACCGGCGCCGAGACCTTCTACTCGCCCGAGATCGAGCCGGGAAGGCTTTGGTTTCCGCAAGTAAGAGAGAAGCTCGCGGCAGCGCGGGCCGGAATCCTTTGCATTACGATGGAGAACGTCGGCTCTCCGTGGCTGCACTACGAGGCGGGTTTTCTCTCGTCCGGGCTGGTGGCCGGCGAGGGACGCCCGAGGGACCCGGAGGGAGTGATCTTTCCCTACCTCTTCAAGGTCAGCCCGGAGGCCATCCAGGGAGGGCCGCTCGCGGCTTTCCAGGCGGTCGAGGCGACCCCGGAGGGTACGAGGCGGCTGATCGAGACGCTCCGAAGGCTCTTCGGAAGCGCCGGCGAGTACGACTTCACGGAGTGGTGGAAGAACTTCGAGCAGCGCCTTGAAGACTTCCAGCCGAGCCCGATCCAGGGGATCTTCGACATCGCTAGGGTCTTCGACCGCAAGACCTTCAACGAGCCCGTCTACCTCTGTTCGGACCAGTCGTGGCGCGCCCGCTACGACGGCGCGCGGGAGACCCAGGCGGCGCTTCGCCGGTACGTGGACGTCATCGAGACGGCCTGCGCCGGTGCCACGATGGATCTCTACCGGCTCCTGCTCGCGGCGGTTGATGCCTACGCGATGGATCTCTCGGCGACCCTACTACCCGACCAGCGCTTCTCTCGCGACGAGACCGACGGCCGGGTGCTGATCGAGCCGATGGGGGCCGGGGCGTCGTGCGAGGGCCGCCGCCTACGGGTCAAGGAGTTGGTCGCACAGCTGGTGGATCCCGCCCAGCAGCCCCGACTCCCGGCGTCGGTCCGCTTCTCCCAGCTCGAGACCTTCGCGGAGAAGAAGAACCTCATCCACCGCACCGAGTCCGACCTTCCCGAGTACTCGAACCAGGACGAGCTGGACCGGCTGGGCCGTAGCGACTGGGATTTCGATCGCATCGTGTGGGCGCTGATCCAGGAGCGAGCGATCAAGGAGAAACGCGAGGGTCCCGACCTCGAGCGAGCCACAGACCAGGTGCGGCTCGAGCTTGAGAAGGTCAGGGCCAGGCCTTGCGGGGTCTCGATGATGCCGCTCCACTACGGGATGGGCCCACTGCGGGCGCTGTTGAAGGACGGCGAGGGGCCGCTCGACGACGCCGGCCTGGAGGCCGTAGGCGAGGTTCTCGACCAGCTATTGGAGTATTTCGATCACTGCAAAGAGGGCGGACGCGTGGCGAGTGACGCCGACGAGATCCGCCGGCTGGTTGACAGCCGAAAGAGCACCGACCTCTAGGTCCGGAGCAGCGTTAGGGATCGGGACACAGCCTCGGTTCGGATCCCGAAGGCTGATCGGGCTTCCGATAAGCGCGGCTTACCGATCTTCCTGCCTGTCGCCTTCCGCCAGTAAGCCGGACACTACTCCCCCACCTCTATCCGCCCCGGTCAGCGCTCACGGTCATCCACGCCGGAAGGGTGGCGACATCCTGTTCCAATCCTCGAGCTGTTGGGACACCGCGCGTCCGCCCGCCGGGAAAGAGGGAGAAAGAGGGGAAAGAGGGACAGGTTCAAATCGCGACTTCTGGTCGCCCACCAAGTGTGACATAGGATTTGAACCTGTCCCTCTTTTCCCTCTTTTCTTGCCAGGGCGAGACGCTCGAGGAGCTCGAGGAGA